>ERZ795054.983-NODE-983-length-29862-cov-22.940987_pt1 | contig 29862 bp, 28 predicted proteins | sample MGYA00375138_ERZ795054 | MGnify/ENA primary metagenome ERZ795054 (study PRJEB30183, sample SAMN05720215) | anaerobic digester metagenome | isolation source: active sludge of municipal wastewater-treating anaerobic digesters | place: USA | collected 2014-12-23 ... | reverse complement strand
GCCAGAAGCTCGTGGTGATCGGCAACGGCATGGCCGGCATGCGCACCGTCGAGGAACTGCTGAAGATCGCGCCCGAGCTCTACGACATCACCGTCTTCGGCGCCGAGCCCCAGCCCAACTACAACCGCATCCTGCTCTCGCCGGTGCTCGCGGGCGAGGCGAGCTTCGCGGACATCGTGCTCAACGGCTGGGACTGGTACCGCGAGCACGGCATCCGCCTGCACGCCGGCGTGCGCGTCGAGCGCATCGACCGCGCGCGCCGCGTGGTGGTGGGCCACGACGGCACCGAGGCCGCCTACGACCGGCTCCTGCTGGCCACCGGCTCGAACCCCTTCATGCCGCCGCTGCCCGGCATCCAGCTACCGGGCGTGGTGGCCTACCGCGACATCGCCGACACCGAGGCGATGATCGCCGCGGCGCGCGACTACCGCCGCGCCGTGGTGGTGGGCGGCGGCCTGCTCGGCCTCGAGGCCGCCAACGGCCTGCGCCTGCGCGGCATGGACGTGACGGTGATCCACCTCGCCGAGTGGCTGATGGAGCGCCAGCTCGACCGCACCGCCGGCCAGATGCTGCAAGGCGCGCTCGAGGCCAAGGGGCTGAAGTTCCTGCTCGAGACCAGCACGCTCGAGTTCGTGGCTGGCGAGTCGGGCCGCGTGTGCGCCGTCCAGCATCGCCCGGCGCGCGAGCCCGAGGCCCTGCCCCGAGTGAGCGCGGCCGACCTCGCGGTGGTCGCCATCGGCATCCGGCCCAACACGGCGCTCGCCGCGTCGGCCGGGCTGCACGTGGACCGCGGCATCGTGGTCACCGACACCCTGCAGACGGTCACCGACGCGCGCATCTACGCGCTGGGCGAGTGCGTCGCGCACCGCGGCGTGTGCTACGGCCTGGTGGCACCGCTGTTCGACCAGGCCAAGGTCTGCGCCACGCACCTGGCCGAGAACGGGCTGGGCCGCTTCAAGGGCGCGGTGGTCTCGACCAAGCTCAAGGTCACCGGCGTGGACGTGTTCTCGATCGGCGACTTCCAGGGCGGACCGGAGGCCGACGAGATCCTGCTCTCGGACCCCACCCGCGGCGTCTACAAGAAGCTGGTGCTCAAGGACAACGCGGTGGTGGGCGCCTGTCTGGTCGGCGACACCGAACACGCCACCTGGTACACCAAGCTCGTCAAGGACCGCGTGCCCGTGGCCGAGAGCCGCGCCACCCTGCTGTTCGGCGAGAACCACCTGGGCGACGCCGGCCACGCCGGCGCGAACTCGGCGGCCGCCCTGGCCGACGAGGCCGAGGTCTGCGGCTGCAACGGTGTGTGCAAGAAGACCATCGTCAGCGCCATCAAGACCAAGGGCCTGATGACGCTCGACGAGGTGCGCAAGCACACCAAGGCCTCGTCGAGCTGCGGCTCGTGCACGGGCCTGGTGGAGCAGCTGATCGCCGCCACCGTGGGCGCGGGCTACTCGGCCACCCCCAAGACCAAGCCGGTGTGCGGCTGCACCGACCGCACCCACGCCGAGGTGCGCGCCGCGATCCGCAATCTGCACCTGCTCACCGTGGCCGACACGATGAGCGCGCTCGCCTGGCGCACCAGCGCGGGCTGCGCCACCTGCCGCCCGGCGCTCAACTACTACCTGATCAGCACCTGGCCGGGCGAGGCCGTGGACGACCCCCGCAGCCGCTTCGTCAACGAGCGTGCCCACGCCAACATCCAGAAGGACGGCACCTTCAGCGTGGTGCCGCGCATGTGGGGCGGGGTGACCAATGCGGCCGAGTTGCGCCGCATCGCCGACGTGGTCGATGAGTTCGCGATCCCCACGGTCAAGGTCACCGGCGGCCAGCGCATCGACCTGCTGGGCGTGAAGAAGGAGGACCTGCCCGCGGTGTGGAAGGCGCTGGACATGCCCAGCGGCCATGCCTACGGCAAGACCCTGCGCACGGTGAAGACCTGCGTGGGCAGCGAGTGGTGCCGCTTCGGCACGCAGGACTCGACCCGCATGGGCATCGAGCTCGAGCGCGCGCTGTGGAAGATGTACGCGCCGCACAAGGTCAAGCTGGCGGTGAGCGGCTGCCCGCGCAACTGCGCCGAGTGCGGCATCAAGGACGTGGGCGTGATCGGCGTCGACTCCGGCTGGGAGATCCAGGTCGCCGGCAACGGCGGCATCAAGACCGAGGTGGCGCAGTTCCTCGTGAAGGTGAAGACCCACGAGGAGGTCATCGAGTACGCCAGCGCCTTCCTCCAGCTCTACCGCGAGGAAGGCTGGTACCTCGAGCGCACGGTGCACTTCGTCGAGCGCGTGGGCTTCGAGTACGTGAAGAAGCGCCTGCTCGAGGACGCGCCGGGGCGCGCCGCGCTGGCCGCGCGCATGGCCTACGCGCTGTCGCTCGAATCCGATCCCTGGCACGAGCCGGCCAGCGCCCAGGTGGACGAGCGCCAGTTCGTCCCTCTCACCCTCACCGTGTAAGGACCGCCCATGACCCAGGACTGGATCGAAGTGTGCGCGCTCGAGGACATCCCCGTGCTCGGCTCGCGCAAGCTGCTGGTGGGCACGCTCACCCTGGCGCTGATCCGCGCCGACGAGGACCGCGTCTACGCGCTCGAGGACCGCTGCCCGCACAAGGGCGGGCCTTTCTCGGAGGGCATCGTCGCCGCCGACCGCGTGGCCTGCCCGCTGCACGGCCAGTGCGTGGATCTGGCCACCGGCACCATGGTCGCGCCCGACGAAGGCAAGGTGCAGACCTTCGCGGTGCACCTCGACGCCGGCCGCGTGTACCTGAGCCGCGGCGAACTGCGCTCCGCCCGCGCGCATCCGCCGCTGAGCTGCGCCGCCTGAGCATGGACGCGCCGCTCGCCGAGACCCGCTCCACCTGCCCCTACTGCGGGACGGGCTGCGGGGTGCTCGTGCAGGCGCGCGCCGGGCGCATCGTGGGCGTGCGCGGCGACCCGGATCATCCCGCCAACTTCGGCAAGCTCTGCCCCAAGGGCGCGAGCCTCGCGCAGACCGCGCAGCCCGAGGTTCTGATGCACGCCCGCCTGCTGCGCCCGCAGGCACGGCCCGACCGCGGGGTGGCCCCGCAGGCGCTGGGCTGGGACGCGGCCCTCGAGCTCGCGGCCGAGCGCTTTGCCGCCGCGATCCGCGACCACGGTCCCGACAGCGTGGGCTTCTACGTGTCGGGGCAGCTGCTCACCGAGGACTACTACGCCTTCAACAAGCTGGCGCGCGCGCTGGTCGGCACGAACAACATCGACTCGAACTCGCGCCTGTGCATGAGCTCGGCGGTGGTGGGCTACAAGCGCACGCTGGGAGCCGACGCGCCGCCTTGCAACTACGAGGACCTCGATCACGCCGACTGCGTCCTGGTGATCGGCGCCAACCCGGCGGCCGCGCACCCGGTGCTCTTCGGCCGCCTGCTCGAGGCACGGCGCGCGCGCGGCACGAAGCTGATCGTGGCCGACCCGCGCCTCACCGAGTCCGCGCGCAGCGCCGACCTGCACCTGGCGCTGCGTCCGGGCACGGACCTCTACCTGCTCGGCGCCCTGCTCGGCGTGATGCTGCGCGACGCGCTGATCGACGAGGCCTACATCGCGGCGCACACCCGCGGCCTCGCGGCCGCCGCCGCGCAGGCGCGCGCCCTGCCGCTGGCCGAGGCGGCGCGCATCACGGGCCTCGCGGCGGGCGACATCGAGCGCGCCGCGCGGCTCTTCGCGCGCTCGGCGGCCACGCTCTCGCTGTGGTGCCAGGGGCTCAACCAGTCGAGCCACGGCAGCGACAACAGCGCGGCGCTGATCCATCTGCACCTGGCCACCGGGCAGATCGGGCGCCCGGGCACGGGGCCGTTCTCGCTCACCGGGCAGCCCAACGCGATGGGCGGGCGCGAGACCGGCAGCATGGCTACCCTGCTGCCCGGCCACCGCGATCCGCAAGACGCGGCCGACCGCGCCGAACTGGCCCGCTTGTGGGGCGTGGAGTCGCTGCCCAGCGCGGCTGGCCTGCCGGCGCTGGAGCTCTTCGAGGCCGCCGCGGCGGGGCGCATCCAGGCGCTGTGGATCGCCTGCACCAATCCCGCCTACTCGCTGCCCGACCAGGCCCTGGTGCGCAAGGCACTGGCGGCCGTGCCCTTCGTGGTGGTGCAGGAGGCCTACGCCACCGAGACCACGGCGCTGGCCGACCTGCTGCTGCCCGCCGCCACTTTCGGCGAGCGCTGCGGCACCATGACCAACTCCGAGCGTCGCGTGAGCCTGTCGCAGCCTGCCGTGCCGCCGCCCGGCGAGGCGCGGCCCGACTGGGCGATCGCCGCGCAGTTCGCGCGATCGCTTGCTGCGCGCATCGCGCCGGCAAGGGCAGGCTTGTTCGACTGGCCCGACGCGGCCGCGGTGTTCGCCGAATACACCGCGCTCACCGCCGGGCGCGACCTGGACATCGCCGGCCTTGACCACGCCCGCCTCGCGCGCGGCCCGGTGCAGTGGCCGCTGCGCGCGGACGCGGCGGCGCGGGGGACCGCAGACACCGGCACGGCGCGGCTCTACACCGACGGGCGCTACCCCACGGCCGACGGGCGCGCGCAGTTCGTGCAGATCGAGCTGCGCGCCGCGGCCGTGGCACCGTCGGCCGAGTTCCCGCTCGCGCTCACCAGCGTGCGCCTGCGCGACCAATGGCACGGCGGCAGTCGCTCGGCCATGGCAGCAACGCTGGCCATGCCGCCGGCCGTGCTGCAGGTCGCGCCGGCCAGCCTCGCCGCCGCGGGGCTCGCCGATGGCGAGCTCGCGCAGGTGTCCAGCGCCCAGGGGCAACTCACGCTGCCGGTGCAGGCGAGCGACACGCTGCCCGAGGGCGTGGCCGCGCTGGCCATGCATCACGGCGCGCGCTGGCTGCCCGGCAGCCTGGGGATCAACCTGCTCAGCACTCGGGCACGGGATCCCCTGTCGCGTCAGCCCGAGCTCAAGCACGTGCCGGTGCGCGTCGCGCCGCTGGCGCTGCCCTGGCACACCGCCCTGCTGGCGCGCGTGCCGCGCTCGCGCGTGCTGCCCCTGCTGGAGGTGCTCGCGCGCGAGATCGAGCCGCTGCGCCACGCCGCGCTGGCGCGCTTCCCGGCGGGCGATGACGCGGGCGTGCTGCTCTTCGCCGCGCACGGCGAGCGCCCCGACCGGCTGATGCAGGAGTTGCGCCTGCTGCTGGGCATCGAGCAGGGCGCACCCTCCCTGGCCGAGGCGCGCAGCGGCCGCCTGCGCTGCCTGCAGATCAGCGCAGGGCGCCTGCACGCCGTGGTGCTCGAGGGCGTGCGCCGGGCCGACCTCGCCGCGTGGCCGCTGTACCAGCGCCTGGTGGCCAGCGGCGACGACTGCTCGACACGGCCGCTGCGCGAGCTCTTCGCGCCCGAGCTGGGGAGCCAGCCCGCATGAGCCCGGACGCTGCCCTGCACGCGCAGGCGAGCGCGCTGCACGCCGAGGCGATCCGCCGCCTGGGCCGCAACGCGCGTCCCGCCGCCGAAGGAGGCCACGAGGGCGTGCTCGCGCCGGAGCTCGCGCAGCGCCTCTGGGGCGCTCTGCTCGAGGAGCGCTTCACGCCCGCGCAGGAGGCCGCGCTGCTGATGGGTCTGCGCGTGCACGGCGAGAGCCCGGCCATGCTCGCCGCCTTTGCCCGCGCCAGCGCGCCGCACCTGCTCGCCCTGGCGCTCGACGAGCCGTTGCTGACGCTGCACTGTGCCGGCCGCGCGCGCGTGCACGCCACGGCCGCGCCCCTGCTCGCGATCCTGCTCTCGCGCGCCGGCGTGCCGGTGCTGCTGAGCACGCCCGAGGCCGACGGCACGGCGTGCGCCGCCGGCGTGCTGCGCGCCTTGAAGCTGCGCCCCAGCGGGAGCGCCGCCGAGGCTGCCGCCGCGCTGAGCGAGTCGCGACTTGCCTGGTGGCCGCTGGCTGCCTGGGCGCCGGCGCTCGCGCGCCTGATGGCGCGGCGCGCCGAGCTGGGCTTTCGCAACAGCGCGCACAGCGTCGTGAAACTGCTGACGCCGGCGCCGCATGGCCTGCCGGTGATGAATTACACGCACCCGGCCTACCGCACGAGCCTGGCCGAGGCAGCCCGTCTGTTGGGCCGCAGCGCGTGGCTGGCGCGCGGCACCGAGGGCGACCCGGTGGCCTGGACCACGGCGACCCACGCCCCGCAGGCGCTGCTGCGCGGCGCGACCGGCGCACCTCCGGGTGCAGAGCCGGCTCCGCCCGCGCGGGCGAGTACCGAGCCGCGCGAGGACACCTCGCTGATCGCGGGCGACGACGCCGCCACCGCGCGCTACACGCTCGCGGTGCTCGAAGGGCGCGCGCCGGTGCCGGCGGCGATCGCGCAACAGGTTCAGGCCCTGCGCGACTTCGCGCAGGCGGCGCGCGAGGAGCAAGACGCATGAGCATCGGACGCGTTTGGCTGGTGGGCGCAGGCCCGGGCGACCCGGAACTTCTCACCCTGCGCGCCGTGCGCGCCCTGGCGCAGGCCGACGTGGTGCTGGTCGACGACCTGGTCGACGAGCGCATCCTCGCCCACACCCGGCCCGGGACGCGGGTGATCGGCGTGGGCAAGCGCGGCGGCTGCGCCTCCACGCCGCAGCGCTTCATCGAGGCGCTGATGCTGCGCGAAGCGGCCGCCGGACACTGCGTGGTGCGGCTCAAGGGCGGCGATCCCTTCCTCTTCGGGCGCGGCGGCGAGGAACTCTCGCGCCTGCGCGCGGCGGGCGTCGCAGTCGAGGTGGTGCCAGGCGTCACCAGCGGCATGGCGGCCGCCACGGCCGTGGGCGTGTCGCTCACCCACCGCGACGCGAGTCCCGGCGTGGTGTTCGTGACCGGGCACGAGAAGGACGGCGCGAGCCGCGTGGACTGGGCGGCGCTGGCGCGCTGCGGCCTGACCCTGGTGGTCTACATGGGTGTGGCCAACGCGCAGCGCATTGCACGGGCGCTGATCGACGGCGGCCTCGCGCCCGACACGCCTTGCGCCGCCGTCCAGTCGGCCACGCGCGCCGAGCAGCGCCTGGCCACCGCGCCCCTCGAAGCGCTGGCGCAGCGCATGACCGACGCGGGCATCGCCAGCCCGGCCATCCTGGTGATCGGCGAGACCGCCCGCGCCGCCGCGCTGGCCGCCGAGGCCGAGGATCACGCTGCCCGGTCGGTCGCGGTGGCCTCGTAGCGCCCGCGCCGCGGCCGTGGCCAGCGGGGTGGGACAATCCATCCATCCCCGCGCAGGAGCGCCCGCTGCCATGCAAGCCCTGATCCTCTTTGCCCACGGCGCGCGCGACGCGCGCTGGTCGCTGACCCTGGGCGAGCTCGCCCGGCGGGTGGCGGCGCGCCGGCCCGAGACACTGGTGCTGCAAGCCTTCCTGGAGTTCCAGCCGCCGGACCTCGCCGCGACGCTGGCCGAGGCCGTGGCGCGCGGGGCGCGGCGCATCGAGCTCGCGCCGGTGTTCTGGGCCAGCGGCGGTCACGTCGCGGCCGACCTGCCGCCGTTGCTGGCGGACTTTCGCGCCGCGCATCCGGACGTGGAGCTCGCGGTGCTGCCGGTGATCTCGGAGCTGCCGGGGATGCTCGACTTCCTGGCGGCGGCCTACACGGCAGGGACGACGCGGTCCTGATCTTCTTCGCCGCGCGCGCATCGGAGATTCGCACCGCCCGACACGCGCGGCGCACCACTTGCCCATGAGCCTCCGTAACCCGGGCCCGCTGCCACGCTTGCTGCCGCTCGCTGCGCTGCTGGCGCTGCTGCTCGCCCTGCCGAGCACCGTGACTCAAGCCGCGCCGGCGGCGCCACGCTCATTCGCGCTGATCGGCGATGTGCCCTACAACGGCGGCGAGGAGATTGCCTTCGAGCGCATGCGCGAGGACATCGACGCCGACCGCGACGTCGGCCTGGTGGTGCACGTGGGCGACCTCAAGGGCAGCGGCGAGCCATGCAGCGACGAGTTGCTCGCCGCTCGCGTGGCGCAGATCGCGGCGTTCGCCAAGCCGGTGCTGATCACGCCCGGCGACAACGAGTGGACCGACTGCCATCTGCGTCGCGCCGGCCGCCACCTGCCCACCGAGCGCCTGGCCCATCTGCGCGCGCTGCTCTATCCCGATCCCCACGCGAGCCTCGGGCGCGCCCCGCTGGCGCGGCTCAGCCAGGCCGACGATCCCGCCTGGTCCGAGTTCGTCGAGCACGGCACGAGCCTGTGGAACGGCCTGCTCCTGGCCTCGCTGCACGTGGTGGGCAGCGACAACGGTCGCGAGCCCTGGCGCGGCATCGACCCCGCCGACACGCTCCGCGCCGAGCGCCTGGCCGAGGTGCAGCGCCGCGAGCGCGCCGTGGCGGCGTGGGTGGCCACCGCGTTCGCGCACGCCCGCGCCGGCAACGCGCAGGGCCTGGTGCTCTTCATGCAGGCCAACCCGCGCACCGAGTGGCCCGCGGGCAGCCCGCGCCGCTCGAGCTACGAGGCGCTGATGGCGCAGATCGAGCGCGAGGCGCGCGCCTGGGGCCGGCCGGTGCTGCTGGCCCACGGCGATCTGCACGAGTTCTTTCACGATCAGCCCGTGCCCGGCCTGCCGACGCTGCAGCGGGTGCAAAGCTTCGGCAGCCCGGCGGTGCACTGGGTCGAGGTGATCTTCGACCCCGCGGCGCGGCCGGCCTTCCGCTTCCGGCCCCACCACGTGCACGCGCCCGGGCAGTCCTGAGTGCCGGGGGCCGGGTCGGCGCGTTGGGCTAGACCGGGGCCACCGGCGCGAGCGGCGCGAACTCGCCCGCGCGCTTGCCCTTCCAGGCGGCAATCGCCTCGGCCATCTCGGCGGTGTCGAAGATCGCGCTTTGCAGCGTGGCCATGTAGGCCAGCGACTCGGCGGTGCCGTGGTCGCGCGCGTGGTTGAGTGCCAGCTTGCTGCCGGCGATCGCCACCGGCGACTTGGCGGCAATGGCCTGCGCGAGTTCGAGCGCGTGCGCGCGCAGCGCAGTGGCGTCGGGCAGCACGGCATTGACCAGGCCCACGGCCAGCGCGCGCTCGGCGCCCAGGCGCTCGCCGGTGTAGGCCATCTGACGCGCCACGCCGGGCGGCACCAGACGCGGCAGGCGCTGCAGCACGCCCATGTCGGCCGCCATGCCGATGTGGATCTCCTGCACGGTGAAGAAGGCGTCGGCGCTGCACACGCGCAGGTCGCACGCCGCCGCCAGATCGAGCGCGCCGCCGATGCAACCGCCCTGCACCGCGCAGATCACCGGGAAGCGCGCCTCCTCGAGCGCGTCGAAGCACTGCATCAGGCGGCGCAGCGAGGTCTGGAAGCTCAGGCGCGCGCGGGCGTTGCCGGTGTCGAGCAGGGCGTTGCCGGCGGCGGCAAAGACCTCAAGCGCCATGCCGGCCGAGAAGTGCTTGCCGGTGGAGCCGATCACCAGCACCCGCGCGCGGCCCCCGTCGCTGAGGCCTTGCACCGCGTCGCGCAGGGCTGGGAAGAACTCGGGCACGAGGGCATTGAGGCGCTCGGGCTGGTTGAGTTCGAGCAGGGCGACGCCGTCGTCGCCGAGGGTGAGGTCGAAGTGCGCGGGCATGAGGAACTCCGGGCAGGGGGTCGGCAGGCAGCATAGCCAAGCGGGCCAATGCGCCTCTCGGCGCGATCGGGGCATGGGGCCGGCGGGGCCTTTCCCGCACCTGTGCGGGCTGCAAAGCGATGTCTGCTGCGCCGCACTACCCTGCGCCGCGCCCGTCGATCTGATTTACAGCCGCGCCCAACCACGTCCGGCCCGACATCGAGTGCCCTTTGATTTCCAACGGATTTCCAAGATAGGCACGCATCCTGCTTGTGTTCGCGCTCACCTCGGCCGCTGCGCGTTTTGGCGCGGCCGGTCCAAAAACTCCGTGCCAAGGAAAGCTCCATGAAGATCAAGGGCAAACTGCTGTTGCTGAGCCTGCTGATGGGGCCGATCGCCGCGCACGCCGCGCTGGTGTCGTGGACCTTCGGGGGCACGCTGAACGCGGTCTCGGGCACGGCCTCGGAAATCGCGGGCGTCGCCGCCGGGGACGCGTTCAGCGTGATCCTGACTTTCGACACCGCGGCGCCGGTCACCAACCCAGCGGGGTGCGGCACGGGCGGCACCAACACCGTCTGCCGTCACAACGGCACAGGGGCACAGCTGACCTTCACCAGCCTGCAACTGGGCAGCAAGTCCTTCTCGGCCTTCGACACCACGCCCAGCCGCGACACTGTCATTGTCCGCAACAACGCGCCGGACCCGAGTGGCTCTGGCGTGATCGTGGACGGCTACACCTGGTCCGGTTCGAACTTTGACGGCGAAACGGGAGAGTTGGGTTCGATCGCCCTGATCCTGCGCGGACCGGAGGATCTGAGCGTCGTGACCGACGGCCGCTTCCTGCCCGCTCTGCCGCCACCCGGCATGCTGAGCTGGGGCACGCGGGTCTTCGAGATCTGCGTCGGCATCTCGAGCGACGGCGGCTCCTCGTCGCCCTGCGAAATTGCCTTCATCAACGGCACGGTCAGTCGCGTCTCCTCCGTCCCCGAGCCCACCACACTGGCGTTGCTGGGGCTGGCGCTTGCCGGTCTGGCCACCAGCCGTCGCCGCCGCGCCTGAGCGCACGCCGTATCGGCCCGACACCCGCCCGCGTGGCGGGTGTTTTCCTTTTGCGCGAGGCCAGAGCCGGACGCACTTGGCCTGCGGGCCCGCCCGAGCGGGCTCGCTCAGCGCGCGCTATTGGCGTTGGGGAAGAAGAGCTGTTCGCCGTTGATCTTGTAGGCGGCAATCGCGGCCTGGCCGGCGGGCGAGACCAGCCAGTCGACGAACTTCTGCGCCTCGGCCTGCTTGACGTGCGGGTGCCTGGCCGGATTGACCACGATCACGCCGTACTGGTTGAACAGGCGCTGGTCGCCCTCGACCAGCACGGCCAGATCACCGCGGTTCTTGAACGCAAGCCAGGTGCCGCGATCGGTGAGCGCGTAGGCATTGGCCGACGAGGCCATGTTCAGCGCCGGCCCCATGCCGCAGCCGCACTCGCGGTAGCCCGCGCCCTTCTTGTCGGCCAGGCCCGCGGCCGCCCAGTAGCGGGTCTCGGCGGCGTGCGTGCCGCTCTTGTCGCCGCGCGAAACGAAGGGTGCGTTGGCCGCGGCGATCTTGCCCAGCGCCGCGGTCACATCCTTGCCCTTGGCGCCGGCCGGATCGTTGCGCGGGCCGACGATGACGAAGTCGTTGACCATCACCGGCTGGCGCTTGAGTCCATAGCCCTCGGCGACGAACTTCTCCTCGGCGGGCTGGTCGTGAACGAAGACCACGTCGGCGTCGCCGCGGCGAGCCAGGTCGAGCGCCTGCCCGGTGCCCAGGGCCACCACCTTCACGTCCAGCCCGGTGGCCTTCCTGGCCTCGGGCAGCAAGTGCGAGAACAAGCCCGACTGCTCGGTGGAGGTGGTGGAGGCCACTGTGATGCTCTGGGCTGCCGCCGCCGCGGCGCAGGCCAGCAGGGGCAGCGCAACCAGGGCACGGACGATGCGTGCAGTCTTCATGGCAGCTCTCCTTGGAGGAAGAGGCGGGCCTCGGGCGGCAGCCGGCTCCCCTGGAAGAATTCGGTGACGGGCAGATCGGCCAGCACGCGGCCGGACTCCAGGTAGATCACGCGCGTGGCGAGCCGGCGCACCTGCGCGAGGTGATGGCTGCTGAACACGAGGGTCATGCCGGGCTCGCGGCCGAACTCGGCGATCAAGCCCTCAACCTCGCGCCGCGCACCGGGGTCCAGACTGGCGGTCGGCTCGTCGAGCAGCAAGGCCTGGGGCGCGAGCGCCCAGGCGCGCGCCAGCGCGACGCGCTGCTGCTGGCCGCCCGACAGCGCGCGGGCGTTGCGCCCCGCCAGATCGGCCAGTCCCACGCGACCCAGGGCCGCGCGGCCCCGCTCACGCGCCTCGCGCCAGGGCACGCCGCGCAGCCACAGACCCAGCGCCACGTTGGCCAGGGCACCGGCACGCAGCACATGGGGCCGCTGGAAGAGCATGGCCTGACGCGCGCGCGGCGGGCGCGACACCTGGCCGGCGCTGGACTCGATCAGTCCGTGCAGCAGGCGCAGCAGCGTGGTCTTGCCGCAGCCGTTGTCACCCACCAGGGCCACGCGCTCGCCGGCGCGCACCTCGAGCGTGACCTCATCGAGCGCCGTCACCGCGCCGAAGCGCACGCTGGCGCGGCCGAGCGCATACACGCGCGAAGTCGCCGCCGGGTCCGTTTGCGCGAGCTTGGGCATCTCGCCCCTCATGCCGCCGCCGCGCGCGCCGCACCCAGCGCCCCGCCATCGACGCGCTCGCGCCAGACGCGCACGCGCCCGATCAGCACGTTGAGCAACAGCACGACCGTCAGCAGCACGATGCCCAGGGCCAGCGCGAGCGGCAGGTCGCCCTTGCTGGTCTCGAGGGCGATGGTGGTGGTCATCACCCGCGTGTAGCCCTCGATGTTGCCGCCCACGATCATCACCGCCCCCACCTCCGAGATGGCGCGGCCAAAGGCGGCGAGCACCACGGTGAGCAGGGCGTAGCGCTCGTCGAAGGCGAGCAGCAGTCCGCGCGCGAGCCGTCCGGCACCGAGCGAGGCGATCTGCTCGCCATGAGCGCGCTCGGCGTCCTCGATCACCTGACGCGTGAGCGCAAGCACCACCGGCAGCACCAGCACGGCCTGGGCCAGCACCATGGCCTGGAAGGAGAACAGCCACCCCAGGAAGCCCAGCGGGCCGGAGCGCGACAGGAGCAGATACACGACCAGCCCCACCACCACCGAGGGCACGGCGAGCAGGGTGTTGAGCAAGGTGAGCACGGCGCCCCGCCCGGCAAAGCGCGCCACCGCGAGCCACGCCCCGGCCGCGAGACCCAGGGCGCAGGCGATCAGCGTGGCCAGGCCGCTCACGGCGAGCGAACGGCCCACCACCGTGAGCAGGCCCGGATCCATCCCGGCAATCAGTTGCAGGGCGGAGAGCAGGGCGTCGGAGAAGGTGTTCAAGTGGGGCGGAGGTCAGGGGGCAGCGAGGCTCATGGGCCATGCTCGCAGACGCCGGGCAGGGGCGCGATAGGCAGGCGCTTGCATAGGTGGCGCGCTGGCCGAGCGCAAGCGGGCGCCCGGCCTGAGGCACACTCGCGCCATGCACAAGATCGAGCTTGCCTATGCACTCGCAGCCGAGCGCCACGCGACCCCGCGGCTGCGCAACGCGCTGATCGAGCTGCTGGCCGCGGTGCGCGCATCGGGCTCGATCTCGGGCGCGGCCAAGCGGCTGGGCCTGTCGTACCGCCACGTGTGGGGCGAGCTCAAGCGCTGGGAGGGCACGCTGGGCCACGGGCTGATCGTGTGGGACAAGGGCCAGCCGGCCCGCCTGACCGAGTTCGGCGAGCGTCTGCTGCTTGCCGAGCACCTGGCCCAGGCCCGCCTCGCGCCGCAGATCAGCCGCCTGCAGGCGGACCTCGAACTGGCCTTCGCGACCGCGCTGGACGAACACGCGCACCTGCTCGCGATGGCGGCCAGCCACGACGAGGCCCTGGGCCACCTGCGCGAGGCCTGCGCGCCCTCGCGCCTGTTCCTCGACATCGACTTCTGCGGCAGCGTCGAGGCGCTGACTGCGCTCAAGCAGGGGCGTTGCCGTGTGGCCGGCTTTCACGCGCTGCCCGGCGCACCTGGCGGCAGCCCGGCCGAGCGCCGCTACAAACCCTTGCTCGATCCGGCGCGCCAGGTGCTGGTCGGCTTCGCCCAACGCACCCAAGGACTGGCCGTGGCGCCCGGCAATCCGCTGGGTCTGCGCACGCTGCGCGACCTCGCCAGTCGCCGTGCCCGCTACGTGAATCGGCCGCCGGAAGCCGGCACCCGCCTGCTGCTCGATGAGCTGATGCACGGCGCGGGCCTGGCGCCCGCGCAGCTCGACGGCTACGAGCGCATCGAACCGTCGCACGCGGCCGTGGCGCAGTCGGTCGCGGCGGGCGCGGCGGACGCGGGCCTGTGCATCGAGGTCGCGGCGCGCGGCGCGGGCCTGGATTTCTTGCCCCTGGCCGTGGAGGACTACTGGCTGGTGTGCGATCGCGCCGATCTGGCGAGCCCCGGCATGCAGGCCCTGCTGGCGGTGCTGCGCAGTGCCGCCTGGCGCGCGCAGTTGGAGCGGCTACCGGGCTATATGCCCGGCCGGGGCGGCGAGGTCGTGGCCCCGCGCGAGGTCTTCGCGTGGTGGTCGCCGCGCGCGCGCAAGCCGCGCTAGACCAGCCCCTCGAAGAGCTGCACCGTCACCAGCTCGCCCGCGGCCACGTTGCCGCGTTCGTGCTCAAGCACGATGAAGCAGTTGGCCTCGCTCATCGAGCGCAGCACGCCCGAACCCTGCTGACCGGTGACGCGCACCGACCACGAGCCGTCGGCCTCCTGGGCCACCACGCCGCGCTGATATTCGGTGCGGCCCGGCTTCTTGCGCAGCGCGTCGCGGCTGGCCACGCGCACCGGCAACGCGGCGAGCGCGCCCTCGGCGCCCATCGCCACCAGCAGGGCCTCGCGCACGAACTGGTAGAAGGTGACCATCACCGCCACCGGATTGCCCGGCAGGCCGAAAAACAGCGCATTGCCCACGCGTCCGCAGGCCATGGGGCGCCCCGGCCGCATGGCGATCTTCCAGAACGCGGCCTCGCCCAGGCGGGCGAGGATCTCGCGGGTGAAGTCGGCCTCGCCCACCGACACGCCGCCGGTGGTGATCACCGCGTCGGCGCTGGCCGCGGCGCTGGCCAGCGCGGCCTCGAGGGCCGCGGGGTCGTCGCGCACCACGCCCAGATCCAGGCATTCGCAGCCCAGGCGGGACAGCATGGCCCAGAGCGTGTAGCGGTTCGAGTCGTAGACCGCACCCGGCACCAGCGGCTCGCCGATCGAGGCCAGTTCATCGCCGGTGGAGAAGAAGGCCACGCGCAGGCGACGGCGCACCTCGACCTCGGCAAAGCCCAGCGAGGCGAGCAGGCCAAGTTCCGCCGGCCGCACCAGGGTGCCGGCGGCGAGGCAGGCCTTGCCGCGGCTGAGGTCCTCGCCCGCGTAGCGCAGGTGCTGGCCCTTGCGCTGCCCGGCGGGGATGACGGCCACGTCCTCGCCCTCGATGCGCACCACTTCCTGGATCACCACGCAGTCGGCGCCGGCGGGCATGACCGCGCCGGTCATCACGCGCACGCACTCGCCCGTGCCGACCTTGCCCTCGAAGGGATGCCCGGCAAAGGCGGCGCCGATCTCGCGCAGGCGGGTGTTGCCGTGGGGCGCGAGGTCGGCGTGGCGCACCGCCCAGCCGTCCATGGCGGCGTTGTCGTGCGCCGGCACGTCGAAGGGCGAGATCACTTCGCGCGCCAGCACGCGGCCCAGCGCGGCGCGCACGGCCACGCGCTCGGAGGCGACCACCGGACTCGCGTAGGCGCGGATCACCTTCTGCGCGTCGGCCACCGGCAGGGCGTCGGGGTCGTAGGCGTCGAGGCAGGAGATGGCTTGCGAAAGGGGCTTCATGGCGTTTCGTGCCGTGCGAGGTCCTGCGGCGTGTTGATGTTCGAGAAGGCGGCCTCCTGGTCGTCGAAGGGCACCTCGACGACGCGCAGGCTGGCGTACCAGAGGTCGATCTTGCGCTCGCCGCGCGCGAGAAAGGCCTCGAGGTGCGGCAGCACCGCGGTGCGCACCAGGGCAAAGACCGGGTGAGGCTGATCGTAGGTCTTGGCCACCGCCAGATCTGCGCCCGCGGCCACGAGGCCGGCCTCGAGCCGCGCGGCCAGGTCCAGCGGCAGGAAGGGCGAGTCGCAGGGCACGGTGAGGATCAGCGGCTGCTGCGTGCTCCTCATGCCGGCGTGCAGGCCGGCGAGCGGCCCGGCAAAGCCGCCCACGGCGTCGGTCACCACCGGGCAGCCCCAGGCGCCGTAGCGCTCGAGGTTCTGGTTGGCGTTGATCAGCACCTCGCCCACCTGGGGGCGCAGGCGCTCGAGCACGTGCTCGATCATGGGCCGGCCGCGCAGCACCTGCAGACCCTTGTCCACCCCGCCCATGCGCCGGCCCTGGCCGCCGGCGAGCACCAGGCCGCAAATCTGCGTGTTCACTGCACACCCCCAGGCACGAAGCGCTGCTCACCGGTGAAGAGCAGGTAGTGACGGCCGACCGCGCGCCCGATCATGGTGATGCCGATGCGCTGCGCGATCTGCCAGCCCATCTGCGTGAGGCCGGAGCGCGAGACCAGGAAGGGAATGCCCATCTGCGCGGCCTTGATCACCATCTCGGAGGTAAGCCGGCCGGTGGTGTAGAAGATCTTGTCCGAGCCGTCGATGTCGTCGAGCCACATGCGCCCGGCAATGGCGTCGACCGCGTTGTGGCGACCCACGTCCTCGACGAAGATCAGGATCTCGGTGTCGGCCCCGGCATTGCTGGCCAGCGCGCAGCCGTGCACCGCGCCCGCGCTCTTGTAGATGGTCTCGTGGTGGCGCACGCGCTCGAGCAGGGCGTGCAGCGACGCTTCGGTCAGGCGCACGTCGGGGCGCAGGCGGATGGCGTCGATCTCCTCCATCAGGTCGCCGAACACCGTGCCCTGGCCGCAGCCGGTGGTCACGGTGCGCTTGGCCATCTTCTCTTCCAGCGCCTCGATGCCGGCGCGGGTGGTGACGGCCACGGCGTCGGTCTCCCAATCCACCTGCACCGCTGCGAGCTGGTCGAGCGACTGGATCAGGCGCTGGTTGCGCAGATAGCCGATGGCCAGGGCCTCGGGCGCCTGGCCGAGCGTCATGAGGGTGACGATCTCGCACTTGTCGACATAGAGCGTGAGCGGGTGCTCGCCGGCGATGGGCGTGGGCACGCGCTCGCCGCGCTCGTTGACGGCCTCGACCTCGAAGGTCAGGGGGCGCGACGCACTGGTGATCTGGGGTCGGAGCATGGGCGAGAAACAGGACGCGAGCGACAGGGCTCACACGGCGCGGGTCGGCGGCGCCCGAGCCCTCATTGTGCTTGAGTGCGCAAGCCGCCGCCCGGCGCGCAAGACCCCGCGCGCGACTCCGGTTTGCGTCGATCGAGGCCGGTCGAGAATAATCTCGGGGTTTCCCTAAACATTCGAGCCTACCGCCTTGAGTCTTCCGTCCCGACCTGCCGCCGTGCTCATGGAGCGGCGCGCGATCGCCAATCGCTGGGTGTCCGAGGTCTGGACCCCGGTGGCGGTGATCGAGCAGGAAGGCGACGAGGGCGGCGCTCCGGTGCTGGTCGAGCGCGACGAAGCGCGCGAGCGCTGGCTGCACCCCGGCTTCAGCGTGGGCCTGTTCCGCGACGAGGCCGAGGGCTACTACCTCAATCTCACCACCGACACGCCCTTCGCTTTCGTCGAGTGGGAAGCGCGCGAGGACGGCGCGGTCCCCCTCTGGGTGACCCTGAGCTACAACGAGGCGGCCCGCCGCATGGACGGTGGTGCCCTGGTCGAGGGCGTGCCCATGCCGCCGGACTGGCTGCCCTGGGTGGCCGAGTTCACCGAGACCCACTTCAAGCCGCCCAAGAAGAAGGAGCGCATCCGGCCGCCTTCGTTCAAGGGCGCGCGGCGCGACGAATCGTGAGCCAGGACGACGAGACCTTCCTGTCGCGCTGGTCGCGGCGCAAGCACGAAGCCCGGCGCGAGGAGGCGGTCGAGCCCGAGGCGGCAACGCCCGTCGCCGAGCCCGAGACCTTCACCACCCCGGCTGCGCTGACCGGGTCCGCTCCGGCTTCGTCGCTGCCCGTCGCGGCCCCTGAGGCGCCGGTCGAGCTGCCGCCGGAGCTGCCGCCGATCGACTCGCTCGACGGCCTGCGCTCCGACTATCAGGCCTTCCTGGGCAAGACGGTGGACGAGGACACGCGGCGCTCGGCACTGAAGAAGCTCTTTGGCGACCCGCACTTCAACCAGATGGACGGGCTCGACGTCTACGTCGACGACTACACGCAGTTCGAGCCCCTGCCCGCGGCCATGCGCCTGACGCTGCGCCATGCGCGCGAGTTCCTGCTCAACTCGGAGCGCCTCGCCCTGGGGCTGGACCCCTCGCCCGGCTTCGAGATCCCGCCCCCCGCCGCCGCGGCGCCGGGCTCGGCCGATGCGGTGCCGGTCACCGCAGAGGCCGCGGCTGTCGCGCCGGCCGAACTGCATGCTGTGGGTACCCCCGCGGCAACAGCGCAGGGCGCCGACACCGCAGACAGTCTTGCTCCAGATGAAACCGCTGAAAGGTCGCCGCTGGCTGGCGAAGGCCTCTCTGCGAGCGCCGCCTCCGGCGCCGACTGCGCCCCCGCGCCGCGGCTGACGCCGACCGCCCGCGACCCGGCCGCCGGCTCGGCAGCCCCACCCTCTTCTACTGCCTGACCCTACATGGCCGACGATCGAGTAATCAAGGTCTGCAACTGCAATCGCAGCATGCGCATCGATGGCGCGGCCCTGGGCCGCGCCCTGGGCCGCGAGCAGCCCATCCCGATCTACACCGAGCTGTGCCGCAGCGAGACCAAGGGATTCACGGGCTCGCTCGGCGCGGCGGACTGCACGGTGGCCTGCACCCAGGAGGCGCCGCTGTTCACCGAGCTCGCCGGCGAGTCCAGCACCGAACTGAAGTTCGTGAACATTCGCGAGATGGCAGGCTGGTCGGCCGAGGGCGCGCAGGCGCTGCCGAAGATGGCCGCCCTGCTGGCCATGGCCGAGCTGCCCGATCCCGAGCCCGTGCCCACGGTGACCTACAAGTCGACCGGGCAGACCCTGATCATCGGCCCGGCCGAGGCCGCCGTGAGCTGGGCCGAGCAATTGGCCGACACGCTGGACGTGAGCGTGCTGGTGACCAACGCCCGCGGTGCCGAACTGCCCGCCACGCGCCGCTACCCGGTGTGGTCGGGCGCGCCGCGCAAGATCGGCGGTCACCTCGGCGCCTTCGAGGTCGAATGGGACCAGACCAACCCCATCGACCTCGACGTGTGCACGCGCTGCAACGCCTGCATCCGGGCCTGCCCCGAGGACGCGATCGACTTCACCTACCAGGTGGATCTGGACAAGTGCAAGTCGCACCGCGCGTGCGTCAAGGCCTGCGGCAGCGTGGGCGCGATCGATTTCGCCCGCGGCACGGTGGCGCGCAAAGAAAAATTCGACCTGGTGCTGGATTTGTCGGCGACGCCCGTGCTGCGCATGCCCGAGAAGCCCTACGGCTATCTGGCGCCGGGCGCCGATCCGCTGGAGCAGTCGCAGGCCGCGGCGAAACTGGCGCAGTGGGTGGGCGAATTCGAGAAGCCGCGCTACTTCCGCTACGAGGAGCGGATCTGCGCGCACAGCCGCAACTTCAAGACCGGCTGCACGCAGTGCATCGACGTGTGCTCGACCGAAGCCGTGCACTCGCTGGGCGACAAGGTCTGGGTCAATCCCTTCCACTGCCTGGGCTGCGGCGACTGCGCGACGGTGTGCCCGACCGGAGCGATGAGCTTCGCGTATCCGGCCGTGCCCGACACCGGCGCGCGGCTCAAGAAGCTGCTGGCCACCTACCGCGCGGCGGGCGGGCGCGACGCGGCCCTGCTGTTTCACAACGCCAAGGAGGGTCGCGCCCTGATCGAACGCCTGGGCCGGCGCGGGCGAGGCCTGCCGGCTCGCGTGATCCCGCTCGAGGTGCACAGCATCGGCGCGATCGGCATCGACGTGGTGCTGGGCGCGATCGCCTACGGCGCGAGCCAGGTCTTCATGCTCGCCGACGCCGAGGGTGCGCTCGAGCATGGCGAGCCGATCGCGCGGCAGGCACGCGTGGCGGACACGATTCTCAACGCCCTGGGCTACGCCGGCTCCCACTGGCAGCTGATCGAGGCCGAGGAAGTGGCCGCGCTCGATGGCGCGCTATGGTCGGCCCAGCCCGCGGCCGCCCCGGCCACGCCGGCACTGTTCAACCTCGGCAAGCTCAAGCGAGGCACGCTCGAACTCGTGCTGGCGCACCTGGCGCAGCACGCGCCCACGCCGCAAGACAACATCGCGCTCGAGCGTGGTGCGCCCTTCGGCGCGATCACGGTGAACCAGGACAGCTGCACCCTGTGCAAGGCCTGCATCGGCGCCTGCCCGGCCGGCGCGCTGATCGACACCGAGGACGCGCCACGCCTGCGCTTCATCGAACGCAACTGCGTTCAGTGCGGCCTGTGCGAGAAGACCTGCCCGGAGTCGGCGATCGGCCTGGTGCCGCGCCTGCTGCTCACGCGCGCGGCCAAGGAGTCGGTCACGCTCAACGAGGCCCAGCCCTTCCACTGCGTGCGCTGCGGCAACGCCTTCGGCACCAAGCAGTTGGTCGACAAGATGAGCGCGCGCCTGTCTGCGCACTCGATGTGGAGCGGTGATGCTTTGCGGCGCCTGCAGATGTGCGCTGATTGCCGCGTGATCGATCAGATGGAAGTGAAGGGCGAGATCTCGATCATGGACGTGAAGAAGTGAGCACCGCCCTCGCCGCCGTCGAACTGGCCCCCGAAGATGCGGGTCGGATCAACCTTTACGCGCTGCTCGCGCGGCTTTTATACGCGGGCCCCGACGAGACTCTGCTGCAGGCGCTGTCCGCAGCGCCGGACCTCGAGTCCGGCCAGGGCCCTCTTGCCCAGGCTTGGCGCGCACTGCGCGCCGAGGCAGCGCGCACGGACGCCCAAGCCGCGACAGTGGCCTTCGATACCACCTTCGTAGGGGTGGGCAAGGCGCCAGTGACGCTTTATCTGTCGCACTACATGGTGGCCGTGGGGCAGGAGCGGATTCTCGTGGCGCTGCGCGACACCCTGCGGGAACTGGGACTGGCGCGCGGCAGTCAAAGTGCGGAGCCTGAGGACAACATCGCGGCAGTGCTCGAGGTCATGCGGCACCTCGTTGCCCAGGGCTCTGATGCTCACTCGTTGCACACCCAGGAAGCGTTCTTCCGCGAATACCTGCAACCCGGATATCGCGGGTTCTGCAGCGCAGCACGCGAGCTTCCGGCGGCGCCTTTCCATGTTGCCGTCGTGGACTTGCTAGAGGTCTTCATCGATGCTGAGGCAGAGCAATTCGAGATGCACTAATTCGTTGACTTTCTTGACAAGCCCGTTGCAGCATCCATCACGCCTATCGATAGGCAGGGGGAACCACATGTCCAAGCAGCAACCCAACAGCCGGCGCGCCTTCTTCACCACCGTGGCCGCGGGCGGAGCGGCCACCGCAGCCGCGGTCGTCGCCACCGTCGTCGGCCAAAAGCCAATCGAAGCGGCAGCACTCGGCGCGATCGCTGAAGAGAAGAGCGGCTACCGCGAGACCGAGCACATCCGCAATTACTACCGCACCACCCAAATCTAACGGGAGACGGCCCGATGCTCACCAAGAAATCGACGGGCGCTGTCAGCGCTCACGGCCGTCTGGCCCGTGCCGTTGCCGGCCTGCAGGGCAAGACCATAGATCGCCGCACCTTCCTGAAGCGCTCGGGCGTGACTGCCGGCGCTGCGGCCTTTGCCTCGCAACTGCCCTACGGCGTGATCGCCAAGGCCGAGGCCGCCGATGCGCCCAAGGCGGCGGCGGGTGACGGCAAGGTCGAGGTGCGTCGCACCGTATGCACGCACTGCTCGGTGGGCTGCGCCGCGGATGCGGTGGTCAAGAACGGCGTGTGGGTGCGGCAGGAGCCGGTGTTCGAGTCGCCGCTGAACCTGGGCGGCCACTGCGCGAAGGGCGCCGCCCTGCGCGAGCACGGCATGACCGAGCACTCGCACCGCCTGAAGTACCCCATGAAGCTGGTCAACGGCAAGTACCAGCGCATCACCTGGGATCAGGCGATCGACGAGATCACCAAGAAGATGCTGAAGATCCGCGAGGAGTCGGGGCCTGACGCCGCCTACTTCATCGGCGGATCGAAGCAGAACAACGAGCAGAATTTCCTGACGCGCAAGTTCGTGTCCCTGTGGGGCTCGAACAATTGCGACCACCAGGCGCGCATCTGTCACTCCACCACCGTCGCCGGCGTGGCGAACACGTGGGGCTACGGTTCGATGACGAACTCGTACAACGACATGATGAACGCCAAGGCCATCATGTACATCGGCTCGAACGCGGCCGAGGCGCACCCGGTGTCGATGCTCTTCTCAGTGCACGCTCGCGAGACCGGCGCGAAGGTCATCGTCGTTGACCCGCGCTTCACCCGCACGGCGGCCAAGGCGGATCACTTCGTCCGCCTGCGCGTCGGCGGCGACATCCCGTTCCTTTACGGAGTGATGTGGCACATCGTCAAGAACGGCTGGGAGGACAAGGAGTTCCTCGCGGCGCGCGTCTGGGGCATGGACAAGGTCAAGGAAGAGATCGCCAGGTGGACCCCCGACAAAGTCACCGATGCCTGCGGGGTGCCTGAGGACCAGGTGCTGCTGGTAGCCGAGACGATGGCCAAGAACAAGCCCAGCACCGTGGTGTGGTGCATGGGGCAGACCCAGCACACGATCGGCAACAGCATCGTCCGCGCCTCGTGCCTGCTACAACTGCTCACGGGCAACGTGGGCGTGTCGGGCGGCGGCACCAACATCTTCCGCGGCCACGACAACGTGCAGGGCGCCACCGACGTGGGCCCCAACCCCGACTCGCTGCCGGGCTACTACGGCGTCACCGCCGGCGCCTGGTCGCACTGGGCCAACGTCTGGAACGTGGATCTCGACTGGCTGAAGAAGCGCTTTGCTTCCGAGGCTCTGATGACCCGCCCCGGCACGGTGCTCTCGCGCTGGTGGGATGCAGTGCTCGATCCCAATGACGTGATCAACCAGCCTTCCAACCTGCGCGCGGTGTTCTACTGGGGCATGGCGCCCAACAGCCAGACGCGGGGCCTGGAGCAGAAGAAGGGCATGGACGCGCTCGACCTGCTGGTCGTGGTGGACCCCTACCCGTCGGCCACAGCGGCGATGGCAGCCATGCCTTCGCCCGAGGGCACCAAGCCCAACCCCAACCGCGATGTGTACCTGCTGCCGGCCACGACGCAGTTCGAGACCTACGGCTCGGTGACCGCCTCGAATCGCTCGCTGCAGTGGCGCGAGAAGGTGATCGAGCCCCTGTTCGACTCCCGCACCGACCAGGCGATCATGCTGAAGTTCGCCGAGAAGTGGGGTTTCGCGGACCAGTTCCTCGGCAAGCGCAACGGCAAGCAGAACCTCTCGGTGAGCAAGGGCGCGGGCGGCTGGGACGAGCCCAACCTCGAAGACGTGCTCGCCAACGAGATCAACAAGGGCGTCTGGACGATCGGCTACACGGGTCAGAGCCCCGCGCGCCTGAAGCTGCACATGAAGCACATGAACACCTTCGACGCGCGCACGCTCAAGGCCAACGGCGGCCCGTGCGACGGCGAGTTCTTCGGCCTGCCCTGGCCTTGCTACGGCACGCCCGAGATGAAGCATCCGGGCACGCCCAACCAGTACGACACCAGCAAGACGGTGATGGAGGGTGGCGGCAACTTCCGCGCCAACTTCGGCGTCGAGCGTGATGGCCAGAGCCTGCTCGCGGCCGACGGTTCGCACTCGAAGGGCGCGGCGATCACCACCGGCTACCCCGAGTTCGACTCGGTGTTCGTGAAGAAGCTCGGCTGGTGGGGTGAACTCACGCCCGAAGAGCAGAAGGCCGCGGAGGGCAAGAACTGGAAGACCGACCTGTCGGGCGGGATCATCCGCGTGGTGATGACCAAGCATCTGTGCCACCCGTTCGGCAACGCACGGGCCCGCGCCGTGGTCTGGAATTTCCCCGACGGCGTGCCGATCCACCGCGAACCGCTCTACAGCAACCGCCCGGACCTGGTCGCCAAGTACCCGACCTACCCCGACCGCAAGGATTTCTGGCGCGTGCCCACCCTGTTCAAGTCGGTGCAGGACAAGAACATGGCGGACAAGGTCTACGAGAAGTTCCCGCTGGTCATGACCTCGGGACGCCTCACCGAGTACGAGGGTGGCGGCGACGAGACCCGCTCCAATCCGTGGCTCGCGGCGCTTCAGCCCTACATGTACGTCGAAATCAATCCGAAGGCGGCCAACGACCGCGGGATCCGCAACGGCGAGATGGTCTGGGTCAGCACGCCCACCGGCGCCCGCATCAAGGTGATGGCACAGGTGACCGAGCGGGTCGACCCGGGCACGGTGTTCATGCCCTTCCACTTTGCGGGCTGGTGGCAGGGCCAGGACCTGTTGTCCTACTACCCGGAAGGCGCGGCGCCGATCGTGCGTGGCGAGTCGGTCAACACCAGCACCACCTACGGCTACGACTCGGTGACGATGATGCAGGAAGGCACGAAGGCCAGCCTGTGCCAGATCGCCAAGCTGGCCTGATCGCGCCGAAGGACCAAGGAGACTCACGATGGCCCGAATGAAATTTCTCTGCGACGCCAACCGCTGCATCGAGTGCAACGGTTGCGTCACGGCCTGCAAGAACGCGAACGAGACGCCCTGGGGCATCCAGCGTCGTCGTGTCATTACCCTGAACGACGGCGTGCCCGGCGAACGCTCGGTCTCGGTCGCCTGCATGCACTGCTCGGACGCGCCTTGCAAGGCGGTGTGCCCGGTCGACTGCTTCGTGACCGCAGACAACGGAGTGGTGCTGCACGACAAGGACCTGTGCATCGGCTGCGGCTACTGCCTCTACGCCTGTCCGTTTGGCGCGCCGCAGTTCCCGCAGGCGGGCGCCTTCGGGGTGCGCGGCAAGATGGACAAGTGCACCTTCTGCCAGGGCGGTCCGGGCAAGGGCAGCGAAGAAGAGCAGTTCGCCAAGTACGGCCAGAACCGCATCGCGCAAGGCAAGCTGCCGCTGTGCGCCGAGATGTGCTCGACCAAGGCGCTGCTGGCGGGCGATGGCGACGTGATCTCGAACATCTATCGCGAGCGCGTGACCATCCGCGGCAAGAGCCCCGAGTTGTGGGGCTGGGGCACGGCCTACGGCCCGGTCAAGGCCCCGGCGGGAGCGAAGCCGGCAGCCAAGCAGGAGGGCAAGTCATGAGAGCACTGAAGAGACTGGGGGCGGCGAGCCTCGCGCTGGTTCTCGCACTGGGCCTCGCCGCCTGCGGCGAAAAAGTGACCGTCTACGAACCCGGCAAGTACAAGGGCAGCGCCGTCGTGCAGCCCTGGGATTCGCCGCAGTTCAAGGGCGACAAGGCCGCCTGGGAGCGCGCGCTGGAAGTTCGCGCTGGCGACCAGAACGAATACCTGCGCGTGCCGGCGCGATAGGAGCGTCCCGATGAAGATCAGTTCGTGGCGCGCCCTCTTGGCCGTCGCAGCCCTGGCGTTGGCCGGGCAGGTGGCTGCGCAGCCCACAGCGCCGCAGCCTACGCCCGCCCAGCAAGAGGTCCGCGAGAACAAGGACCAGCCCTACAACAACTCGCCCGTCTGGCGCGAGGTGCGCTCGGGACAGCCGGGCTTCACGCAGATGGGAGCGCCCGCCGAACAAGGCGTGCTGATCCAGTCGCGCGGCGAAACCTGGAAGGAAGCGCGAGTGCCAGTCGCCCTGTTCGGCGGTCTGGCGGTCGCGCTCGCCATGCTGTCGCTGGCCGGCTTCTTTGCCTGGCGCGGCTCGATCCCGGTGGGCGAGTCCGGCTCGAAGATGATGATCAAGCGCTTCCAGCCCGCCGACCGCTATGCGCACTGGACCATGGCCATCGTCTGGGTGTCATTGGCGATCACCGGGTTGATCATCACCTTCGGCAAGACGCTGTTGCTGCCCATCCTTGGCCACACGCTGTACGCGTGGCTGGCCGCGGCGGCCAAGAATATCCACAACTTCGCCGGCCCGTTCCTGATCATCGGCGTGACCTGGATGTTCATCCGCTTCTTGCGCCATAACTGGTTCAACAAGCAGGACTTCGTCTGGCTCACCAAGATCGTCGGCAACCTCACCGGACACGAATACCCGTCGGGCAAGTTCAACGGCGGCGAGAAGATCGTGTTCTGGCTGGTACTGGTGGTGCTGTCGTCGACGCTGATCGTCACGGGTCTGGTGCTCAACTTCCCGAACTTCGGGCAGAGCCGCGCCACCATGCAGACCATGAACGTGATCCACATGGTTGCGGCCTACTTCGCCATCGCCATGGCCTGCGTGCACATCTACCTGGGAACGATCGGCATGAAGGGGGCCTACCGCGCGATGCGCGACGGCTACGTCACCGCCGAGTGGGCCAAGCACCACCACGAGCTCTGGTACAACGACGTCAAGGCCGGCAAGGTGCCCGAGAGCCCCATGGTGCCCGAGTCCACAGTGCCCGAGCCCATCCGCCAGGCCGTGCTGCTCGCAGACAAGTAAATCGAGGGGGAAACCATGCTCAAGCACATCACCATCGCGGCCTGCAGCCTGGCCTTTGGCTCGGTGGCGCTCGCCAAGCTGCCGGCGGCCACGCCAGAGCAGCAGCAAGTGGCCGCGCTCAACGCCGCGAAGACCGCACACGCCAACAAGGTCGCTGCGTTCCAGCTCTGCGAGTCCGAGAGCCGCGTCGCCGACGCCTTCATCAAGCAGCAGAAGGCCCAGGGCAAGACCTACACGCCCGAGGCCACGCCTGCCTGCGTGAACCCCGGCCCCTTCGTGCCGCCGCCAGAGCTGGCCGCCGTGGCCGCCGCGCAAGCGGCCGCCGCCAAGCCCGCAGCTGCGGCAGCCGCTGCCCCGGCAGCCAAGGCGGCAGCGCCGGCGCCCGCCAAGAAGTAGGCTGGCTCCGGTCATGCCAAGGCGCCCCGCGGGGCGCCTTTTTCATGGTCTCCGGCCAGATCGCCGACGCACGCGGCGCGGGCACGGCGGACTTCGCCCTAGGTGAGCCCGCTATGGCGCACGATGAACTGCGCCAGCGCCTCGTGCTCGTCGAGGTCGAACTGAGGCAGCGCCGTGTCGAAGCGCTGGTCGGTGGCGATGGCCACGATGTGCGGATCGTCCAGATGCAGGCGAGGCTTGCCGTTTTCGCGCCGGAAGACCTCGAGCTTGGGAATGGGCGAGCGCTTGAAACCCTCGACCAGCAACAGGTCGCAGGGCGAGACCCGCGCCACCAGTTCGTCGAGCGTCGGTTCGGGCGCGCCCCGCAGTTCGTGCATCAGGGCCCAGCGCGTGGACGAGGAGATCAGCACCTCGGCGCACCCGGCGTGGCGGTGCCGGTACGAATCCTTGCCGGGTTGGTCCACGTCGAAACTGTGGTGGGCGTGCTTGATCAGCGAGACCCTCAGGCCGCGACCCGCCAGGCGCGGGATCAGTAGCTCGATCAGGGTGGTCTTGCCGCTGCCGGACCAGCCGGCGAATCCGAATATCTTCATGCAGCCGCGCCGCAGCGCCAGAAAACCGCGTTCACGCGGACGGCGCACTCTAGCAGTCCGCCGCGCGCCACGAAGCGCGGCAGCCCAATGTCATTGATGAAGCGCAGCGCCCTGCCACTGCGGCGAGGGGCGCCTGCGCTGATATCCTGCCCGCCGACCTACTTCCGCCAGTGGAGCTGCCCATGCCCCGAGCCGTGAGCCTGATCGGCGCCCCCACCGACATCGGCGCCGGCGCGCGCGGCGCGAGCATGGGGCCCGAGGCGCTGCGCGTGGCGCAGATCGGCCCGACGCTCGAGTCGCAAGGACTCGAGGTGATCGACCGCGGCAACCTCGCCGGTCCCGCCAACCCCTGGCAGCCGCCGGTGGACGGCTACCGCCACCTCGACGAGGTCGTGGCCTGGAACCAGGCAGTGCATGAAGCCGTGCGCGCCGAACTCGCGCTCGGCCGCCTGCCCATCCTGCTGGGTGGCGACCACTGCCTGGCGGTGGGCAGCATCAGCGCCGTGGCGCGCCACTGCCGCGAACAGGGCAAGCGCCTGCGCGTGCTGTGGCTCGACGCGCACGCCGACTTCAACACCCACGAGCTCACCCCCAGCGGCAACCTGCACGGCATGCCCGTGGCCTGCCTGTGCGGCCACGGCCCGCAGGCGCTGGTCGGGATCGGCGGCGCGGTGCCGGCGATCAACCCGCGCTGGATCCGCCAGGTGGGCATCCGCAGCGTCGACCCGGGCGAGAAGCGCCTGGTGCACGAGGCCGGGCTCGAGGTCTTCGACATGCGCTACATCGACGAGATGGGCATGCGCCACGCCATGGAACTCGCGCTCGCGACCATGGACGCCAACACCCACCTGCACGTGAGCTTCGACGTCGACTTCCTCGACCCCGAGATCGCGCCGGGCGTGGGCACCACCATTCCCGGCGGCCCCACCTACCGCGAGGCCCAGCTGTGCATGGAGATGATCGCCGACACCGGCCGGCTCGCCAGCCTCGACGTGATGGAGCTCAACCCCGCGCTCGACGTGCGCAACAAGACCGCGCTGCTCGCCGTGGACCTGATCGAGAGCCTGTTCGGCAAGAGCACGCTGATGCGCAAGCCGAGCGCGCGCTGAGGGCGAGCCTGCGCTCCAGTCGGTCGCCCCGCGTGCGCGGCTCACCCCCATCCCGCTTGCCGCGCCTTGCAGGCGTGCCCGACACAGCCTGCCGATGAAGCGCAGCTACAAGATCGGCCTGCTCACCAGCCTCTACCTGGCGCAGGGCCTGCCCTACGGCTTCTTCACGCAGGCGCTGCCGGTGCTGCTGCGCGAGGCCGGGCTGTCGCTGAAGATGATCTCGGCCACCAGCCTGCTCTTCCTGCCCTGGGCGCTGAAGTTCCTGTGGGCGCCGTACGTCGACCAGGTGGGCACGCGCCGGCAGTGGCTGCTGCTGCTCCAGTGCGCGGGCGTCGCAGGCGCGCTGGCGCTGGCCAGCCTGCGGCTCGACGGCGCCAGCCTGATCGCGCTGTTCATTGCGGCCTTCTTGTTCAACCTCGTGGCCGCCACCCAGGACATCGCCACCGACGGCCTCGCGGTGCGCATCCTCAGCGTGCGCGAGCGCGGCCTGGCCAACGGCATCCAGGTGGGCGCCTACCGCGTGGGCATGATCCTGGGCGGCGGCCTGCTGCTGTGGATCTACGCCAAGACCGGCTGGTCGGTGATGTTCCTGTGCATGGCGGCGCTGCTCGCGCTGACCATCCTGCCCGTGCTGTGGCTGCGCGAGCCGCGACGGCCGCGCGCCGAGCGCATCAGCTTCGGCGCTCTGGCGGCCGTGTGGGCGGCGCGGCTGCGCGTGCCGGGCTTCCTGGCCTTCGTGACGCTGATCTGCTTCTACAAGTTCGGCGACTCGATGGTCGCCGCGCTGATCGGGCCCTTCATGAAGGACGCGGGGCTCGCCACCGAGACCATCGCGCTGATGAAGGGCACCGTGGGCTCGGTGGCGAGCCTGGCCGGTGCTGCAGCGGGAGGCTGGTTCGCCTACGCGGTGGGCCGGCGCGGCGCGCTGCTGGTGGCGGGGCTGCTGCAGACCGCGAGCCTGGGCTTCTACGTGGCCGCGGCCGCGGGTACCGCGGTGGTGCCGATGCTGTGGGCAGGCTCGGTGGCCGAGCATCTGCTGGGCGGCATGGCGAGCGTGGCGCTGTTCACCGTGATGATGGACGCCTCCGACCCCGAGCACGCCGGCACCGACTACACCCTGCTCGCCTGCGCGATCGTGATCGCCATGGGCCTGGCCAACTTCAGCGGCGCAGTCGTGGCCGACGCCTGGGGCTACTGGCCGACCTTCGTGGCGGGCACGGTGCTCTCGGGCGTCGGCTGCCTCACCCTGGTGATCGCGCTCGACCGTGGCGCCGGGCCACGGCGGCTGGCGGCGGTGTGGGCGGGGCGCGGTGGCCCGCATCATCTGGACGCCGCGACGCCTTAGGGCCGAGGCACGACCAGCGAGGCGCAGTGCGCGTCGCGGAATTGCGACGCGAACCCACACCCTGGCAAAGCGCCCCATAATCCGCCGCATGACACGGCCCGCGCCCCTTACGGTCCCCGCACACAGGCGGGCCCGGGCCACTGACGGCGGCGAGGGCAGATGAAGTCACGCGGCGAAGCCCTGCGGGACTACGTGTTCCGCCGCCTGCTGCTGA
>ERZ795054.974-NODE-974-length-30019-cov-5.209184_pt1 | contig 30019 bp, 21 predicted proteins | sample MGYA00375138_ERZ795054 | MGnify/ENA primary metagenome ERZ795054 (study PRJEB30183, sample SAMN05720215) | anaerobic digester metagenome | isolation source: active sludge of municipal wastewater-treating anaerobic digesters | place: USA | collected 2014-12-23 ... | reverse complement strand
GTCCGGACGCCTGCCCCGCCTCTCTCAGCTCACCACGTTGACTTGCAGGTCCCGCATCGTCGCCAGGTTCTCGAGAGACGGCAAACCGCGCATCGGTCGCGCACCGCTGCGCCGACGGGGTCCGAACCGATCGCGATACTCGCCGAAGATTTCGTTGACATAGTCCCGTGACCCGAGCACCACGCCATCGCTGAAGTACCTTACCCGCAACCGCAATACCTGGCCCAGGGCCAGATCCGCATTCTTCTCGAACTTCTGCCGGATCTTCTTCCGTTCCAGCACCGGCTTGCCGGATTCCCCAGTGCCGGCGTCGGTCACCAACAAGAGCTGCTGGTAGTCTCGTGCCGCTTCCGCCCAGTCGGAGGACGGGTGAAAACTTGCCAGCCCCGTGCGCGCTGACGCGTTTCCCGCAACCGCCTCCGCGTACCCGCACCACCGGTAATCCTTGGGGTCCTTCACCAACCCCGCGCGCACCGGATTCAAGTCCAGATACGCCGCCACGGCCTGGACGGCGCCGTGGCGATCCTCGACCAGCACGCTCTTGAACCGCTCCGCCCAGAGCGTTCCACACCGATTCTGCTGCCGGTTGAACCACTTGCTGAACCGCTGCTTGAGCTCTTTCATGAACTCCGACACGTCTCCGATGCGCAGCCGGAGACCCTCGCGCAGATCCTTGGGCAGGCCCCCTTGCTTCTCGAAGGCTGTCCGCAGCGTCTGGGCATAGAGGTTGTTCTTGCCGTAAAGGGCGAGGGCGCGTTCGACCAACTCGGCATCCGTGGCCATGAACTTGGCGGGGACACGGAGCAGCAGGTGAATATGATTGGCCATCAGGCAGTAGGTGACGATCTCGATCCCGCTGAATGCCGCCTGCTGCCAGAGCATCTCCTGAAGCTTGTCCCTTTCCGGCGGGCCAAGGAGCATCTGTCCGCCGACCACCCGCGAGATGCAGTGATACACGGCCCCCCGGCCGCTCACCTTGATTCGTGCCATGCGCATACGACGTCAGGCGGTGGTGTGTTATCGCCTGATTGTTGAGCGGCATGATGACCCTGCGATGCGCCATTTGTCAACGATCAGCCTGTCACCTTGTGTACCGCAACTTTGGGTTGCCAGGCGGGCCGGTCGGTCCAAATACTCCCCCCATGCTTGTCGTCCATGTCCATGTCCACCTGAAACCCGACGGCGTCGAGGCCTTCAAAGAGGCCACGCTCGACAACGCGCTTCAAAGCGTGCGCGAACCCGGGATCGCGCGATTCGACATTCTGCAGCAGGCGGACGACCCGACCCGGTTCGTTCTCGTCGAGGCCTATCGCACCGCCGACGCCCCCGCCCGGCACAAGGAAACGGCCCACTACGCGAAGTGGCGGGACACTGTCGCCCCGCTGATGATCGAGCCCCGCCACAGCGTGAAGCTCGCAAGAGTGTTTCCTCCCGACGCCGCCGAGTGAGTTCTGGCTTAAGCCCGCATGAGCGAAAACCGTGAGATGCGCCAGGGACCAGACGCATCGGACGGCTGCATTGAACGAGCGTTTTGAGGATTGAAGAACTGCATGCGCTTCGAATTTGCCACGGCGGGTCGGATCCTGTTTGGCGGCGGAACTCTGCGTGAGGCCGGCGCCATCGCGAAGTCGCTCGGCGCGCGCGCCCTGGTCGTGACCGGTGGCCAGACGGGGCGAGCCGCTCCGCTCCTGGAAGCCCTCCATGCCGCCGGGGTCGCCATGTGCACCTTCCCCGTTTCGGGCGAGCCCACCTTGGACGCCGTCATGGAAGGGCGGGCCATCGCCCGCACCGAGGCGTGCGACCTGGTCATCGGCATGGGCGGCGGCAGCGCGCTCGACGCGGCCAAGGCCATCGCAGCCATGCGCACCAACCCGGGCGAGCTGCTCGATTACCTCGAAGTCATCGGACGCGGCCTGCCGCTGCAACGCCCGTCGGCGCCCTGCCTGGCGATCCCCACGACGTCCGGCACGGGCGCGGAGGTGACGCGCAACAGCGTGATCGCTTCGCCCGCCCACCGCGTCAAGGCCAGCCTCCGCAGTCCCTGGATCCTGCCGCGCGTCGCGCTGATCGATCCCGAATTGACACGCAGCCTTCCGCCCGGGATCACCGCCACGACCGGTTTGGACGCCCTCACACAACTCATCGAACCCTACGTGTCCATCCGCGCCACCCCTTTGTCCGACGGTTTCTGCGTCGAGGGGATGCGCCGGGCTGTGCGTTCCCTGCGCCGGGCTTGCGAGAACGGGGCCGACGCCGCGGCGCGCGAGGACATGGCCCTGGCGAGCCTCTTGGGCGGGCTGGCCCTGGCGAACGCAGGCCTCGGGGCCGTGCACGGCTTCGCCGCCCCGCTCGGCGGACGCTATGCCGCCCCGCATGGAGCGGTGTGCGCGGCGCTCCTGCCCCACGTCATGGCCGCCAACCTGCGCGCCCTGCGTGAACGCCAGCCGGACAGCGAGGCCCTGCGGCGCTACGACGAAATCGCGCGTCTGCTGACCGGGCGCCCTCAAGCTGTCGCCGATGACGGCGTCGCGTGGGTCCGGGAGTTGTGCCGCGATCTCAGAATCCGGCCTCTGGCGCGGCACGGGCTTGCGTCGGCCGAGATCCCGACCGTGGCGGCTCAAGCCGCCGCGTCGAGCAGCATGAAGGCCAATCCGATCGCCCTGACGTCAACCGAGCTCGAGCAGACGCTCCTGGCCGCGCTCTGATGGGGTCCGCGCGTTGTCTGCCAGGTCCAAAGCGCCCTGTGCGCTGACGCTGCGCAATATGCGGTTGGCGCGGCCCGGACTTTCCACATTGAACTTCGTCGGGCGTTTCTTACAGTGGACGCATGGCGCGTAGAGAACCCGGCGCGATCGAGGCCAGGCGCGGTCGGGGCGATTTGGTGGGCATCATTCTGTTTTGCGTGGCGTTGCTTTTGTTCGCCGCGCTCTTCTCGTTTGACCGATTCGATCTGGCCGCCAACCGCGTGCCTCCCAACGATCCGGCCCACAACCTGATCGGGCGGTTCGGCGCGTCGATGGCGTACTGGCTGTTCCTCTACTTCGGCGCGGGCGCCTATTTGCTGCCGGTGCTGGTTCTGGGCTTTGCCGTGGCCCATTTTCTAAGCGAGGCGGATTACCTCAAGCGCAAGTGGCCCTGGGCGATCCTCCTGGTGCTCGTCTGCACTGCCGCTCTCGACCTTGGAACGGATCAAGCAGCCTTGAAGCGGCTCGCCCGCAACCCGGCGGATGCCGCGGGCTTCCTGGACCGCCTCTCGTTGAACCTGAGCGCGCCGAGCGCCGGCGGGGTGATCGGCATGAACCTGAATCGCTACTGCTTCCGCTATTTCGGCACGGTCGGCTCCTCGATTCTGCTGGCGACGCTTTACCTTGTCGCGCTCTACGGCCTCACGAACTTTCACCTGGGCGACTGGATCCGCGATTATCTCGAGAGGCGCCGCGCCGCCAGGGCCGCCGCGCCCCAGAACGAGAAGATGCTCGAACGGCGCAAACGGGAGTTGGAAAGGGAGGCGCGCCGCCTCCAGGAGAAGCTCGCCAACGCCGAACCGGCTGAACCGGCGGCTGCGTCTCCGCCGGCTCCCGCGCCGGCCCGAATCGGATTGGGGCCCGATATGCGCCCGGTGCCGGAACCCACGGTGCGCGATCTGAGCGTGCCGCAGGTGGGAGCCAAGCCTCCGTCGCGCCTCCTGCTGCCGCCCCTCAAGCCCGAGAGCCCGGCGATCGAGGTGCCTGCCGACGATGCGGTCGAGATCATCCCGGCCACGGAGGTGGCGGCATCCGGGGCGGGGCCCGGTGGGGCCGCGCTGGCGCCCGCCGGAGGGGGCGGGAATTCGAGTCCGAATGCGCCGGCATCCGACACGCCGGGCAAGGAGGGCAACGGCGCTCCTGGCGCGTCGGAGTCGGGCGCGGCGAAGGCCGGGGGAGGGGCAGGCGAGGCTGCGGCGGCAACGGCGCGTCCGAGGCCGGCCATGCGCAAGCCCAAGCCGCTGTCGGTGGCGACGCCGCCGCTGATCGGCAACTACAAGCTGCCGTCGATCGATCTGCTGAATCTGCCCGATTTGGCGGTGAAACCGACCGAGTCGAAAGAGGAGTTGATGGCCAACGCGCGTCTGATGCAGCAGACCCTGGCCCAATTCGGCATCGAGGTGGCTTTGGGCGACATCACCAAAGGGCCGACCATCACCCGCTACGAGCTGCATCCGGCGCCCGGCGTCAAGCTCGAGAAGATCACCGCCCTGACGAACAACATTGCCGCGGCGCTCAAGGCCGAGCGCATTCACATCCTCGCCCCGGTGCCGGGCAAGAGTTCCGTCGGCGTCGAGGTGCCCAACGCGATCAAATCCAAGGTGATCATGCGCGAGCTGCTCGAGTCGGATGAGTGGCGCAACGCGAAGGCCCGCATCCCGCTGGCGATCGGCAAGGATGTCTACGGACATCCCATCGTGGCGGATTTGGCGGAGATGCCCCATCTCCTGATCGCGGGCAGCACCGGCTCGGGCAAGTCCGTTTGCATCAATGCCATCGTGGCCTCGCTGCTCTACAAGTTCCCCCCCGACCAGCTCCGTTTCGTGATGATCGATCCGAAGGTGGTCGAGCTGCAGCAGTACAACACGCTCCCCCACCTGGTGGTGCCGGTGGTGACCGATCCCAAGAAGGTCATCCTGGCCCTGCGCTGGGTGGTCAACGAGATGGAGAAACGCTACCAGATCTTCGCCCGGGTCGGCGTGCGCAACATCCGGTCGTTCAACGAGCGTCCCAAGAACAAACCGCTGCCCGTCCGCCAGCCCGAACTTCCCTTGAGCGGCCGCCGCGAAAAAGTCGAGGCCGGTGCCGATGGATTCGCCGTCGAGGTCGACGAGGAGATCGTTGTCCCGCGCGACGATGACATCGTGATTCCGGACAAGCTCAGTTACATCGTGGTGATCATCGACGAACTGGCGGATCTCATGCTCGTCGCGCCCGCCGACGTCGAGATGGCCATCGCGCGCATCACGCAAATGGCGCGGGCGGCCGGAATCCATTGCATCGTGGCCACGCAGCGGCCGAGCGTGGATGTGATCACCGGCGTGATCAAGGCGAACATCCCCTGCCGCATCGCCTTCCAGGTCGCGGCCAAGGTGGATTCGAGGACGATTCTCGACGCGATGGGCGCCGACAAGCTGCTGGGGAAGGGCGACATGCTCTATCTGCCGCCCGGTTCGGCCAAGCTGATTCGGGCGCAAGGGGCGCTGGTGACCGACCAGGAAATCCAGAGCGTCGTCGACTTCATCGCCCGCCAGGGCAAGCCGCTCTACGACGTCGAGATCCACCAGCAGCTCTCGAAACCGAGCAGCTCTTTCGACGATGGCGAGGGCATCGATGAGGACGAGAGCCTGATCGAGCAGTGCGTCGAGGTCATCCGCAGCGAGCAGAAGGCCAGTGTGTCGCTCCTGCAACGGCGGTTGCGTCTCGGTTACACGCGCGCCGCCCGCATCATGGATGAACTCGAAAACCGCGGCATCGTCGGCCCCAGCAAAGGCGCCGAGCCCCGCGACATCCTCATCGACCTCGATGTCGGCGAGGAGACGGAAGACGACGGCGCCGGCCCGCGGCCGATGGCCTGAGGGCCGCGTTCCGGGAAGTGAAGTCCCCTTTCTGAGAACGCAGGGCGGGAGAGTGCGGCGGATCACCGCCGCTTTCCGAACACGGCGTGCGAAGGCGTTCCCGCTCCTGCGCCTTCGCGTGCGCGAGCAGAGCAGGGGAGGGGCGACGTCCTCGTCGCCCGCCAACACATTGTGCGACTCCGTTGGCCGGGGACGAGGACGTCCCCGCTCCCGCGCCTTCGTGCTGCCGCACACGTTCGTGCCCGGGCAGCTTCCGTCCAAGCCCGGCATCTCAGCCGACGAACTGGAGCCGGGTGGTCGGGGCCTCGGAATCCCATCCGCGCGTGGGTGCGCTGGTGATTGAGGCGACGTCCTTGATCGAGATCTGGCGTCCGCGCGCCTTGGCGCCCTTGACCTCGATTTGCGACGGGTCGCACGTCTGCTGGTTGATCTTCTGATAGGGGGCCGGCTTATAGCGGATGTAGAGTTCGCGGGGCGTGTCGGGCTCGAAGAAAAGGACCTTGGATTTCTCGGGCGCGAGCCAGTAGTCCTTGTCCAGAATGGCGCCGCCGAAGGTGAACCGCTTCAGGTAATTCGAGTCGCGCGTGGCGTAGGCGAGCGTGAAGACGCGGTCGCGCTCAGGCAGTCCGGCGTAGATCACGTCCGGCCCGACGAACAGCTTTTCGGGCAGCTCGATCACCCGGTAGCGGCCATCCTTGAACACCATCAGGATCTTGTCGTATTTGGTGCAATCGACCTTGAACTCGTCTCCGTTGACCTTGTAGCCGAGGTAACCGGTCTCGCGGTCATAGGCGACCTTGAACGCCCGGAACGCCACTTCCCGCGCGTCGATTTCGTCGTGCCGGCTGGATTTGGTCAGGCGCGGGTAGAGCGGTCCGTGGCGTTCGATCAGGGCTTCGAGGTGGGCGATGGCGTAGGGGGTGAGTTGTTTGAGGTGCTTGCGGGTCAGGGCGAGATCGGCCTTCAAGGCCTCCATCTCCTGGCGGTGCCGGTTGATGTCGAAGAGCGAAATGCGTCGGATGCGCACGGCCAGCAGCCGTTCGACGTCAGGGTCGGTGAGGGCGCGCAGGCATTCCTTGCGGAACGGTTTGAAACCGTCGTAGACGGCGGCCACCACCGCCTCGTTGGTCTTGCACTGCTCGATCTTCTTGTAGATGCGCTCCTCGATAAAAATCCGTTCGAGGGTGCGGAAGTGGAGTTCGTCTTCGAGCTGGGCCTGTTTCCTTTCGAGTTCGAGCCGGAGCAGGCGGCAGAGCTGGTCCGTGGCCTCGCGCAGCATGGCGGAGACCGTCATCTCGACCGGGCGATGGTCTTTGATGACGACGATCCGGCTTGCGATCGTGACCTCGCAGTCGGTGAACGCATAGAGCGCGTCGGCCAGCTTGTCCGGATCCACCCCCGCGGGGGCCTTGATCTCGATCTCGACGTCTTCGGAGGTGTAGTCGTGGACCGATTTGACCTTGAGTTTGCCCTTGCGAACGGCGTTCTCGATCGAGGCGATGAGCGATTCGGTCGTGGTTCCGGGCGGGATCTCCTTGATGACGATGGTCGATTCGTCCTTGACCCGGAGCCGGGCGCGGACCTTGACGCTGCCCTTGCCGTCCGCGTATTCGCGCGCGTCCATCAGACCGCCGGTCGGGAAGTCGGGGAGGCATTTGAAGGGCTGCTCCTTGAGGATGGCGACCTGGGCGCGGAGCAGCTCGGGAAAGTTGTGCGGGAGAATGCGCGCCGAAAGGCCGACGGCAATGCCCTCGGCGCCGAGCATCAGGGTAAGCGGCAGTTTCGAGGGCAGCGCGACCGGCTCCTGCTTGCGCCCGTCGTAGCTGGGCACAAACGCCGTCAACTCATCGTTGAAAAGCTCCGTCCGCGCCAGCTCGGTCAGACGGCACTCGATGTAGCGCGGCGCCGCCGCCGGGTCGCCCGTGTACAGGTTGCCGTAGTTGCCTTGGCGCTCGATCAGGTACCGCTTGTTCGCCAGCACCACCAGCGCGTCGCCAATCGATGCGTCCCCGTGCGGATGGTACTTGGTGGTGTCGCCGATGACGTTCGCGACCTTGGTGAATCGTCCGTCGTCGGTCTGGTGCATCGCCCAGAGAATGCGGCGTTGCACCGGCTTCAACCCGTCCGCCACCGCCGGAATCGCCCGGTCGCGAATCACGTAGGACGCGTACTCGAGAAAGCTGGTGTCGACGCGACGGTGGAACGGGAGAACGATCCGCTTCGGGTCGAACGGGCCGTGGGAGGGGGTCGCCGAAACGGCCTCGGCGATGATCTCGTGGGGGCTCTCGGCCGGGGTTGGGCGCGCCTTCGAGCCCGCTTTGTCTTCAGCGTCCTGATCCTGGCGCGCGGCGTCGTCAGCCGCCGCCGGCGTCGAGGAGGGGCCGTCCGGCTGCGGCGCGGCATCGGACGCCCGAGCGCCTTGGATGCTCAAGTCCAGTTGGTGCGGATCTGTTCTTCTTTTCTTTCCCATTGGTCGGGGGACGAGGACGCCCCCACTCCCGCGCTTTCGTGTGCGCGAGCAGAGCACCGGAGGGGCGAGGTCCTCGTCGCCCGCGCACACATTCTGCTGCCCTATTGGTCGGGGACGAGGACGCCCCCACTCCAGCCGATCCGACGAAGAATGCTCCTTCTACAAGTTCGGGTGCGGTTTTGCCACAGCCCGGACATGCGGTCACGCGCAGCGTTGTGGAATGTCCGGGCTCAGGCGGACGGGCGGCGGACGAAATCAGGCAGCAACCAGGCAGAGGCGCCCGCGGTGGTCTTTACTTCTTGTCCGGCTGGTTCTTGGCCTTTTCGGCTTCGGCCTTGGCGCGCTCGGCGGCCTGGAGTTTCTCGAGATCGGCGGCCTTGATCACTTCGATCTTGGCGCCTTTTTCGAGTTCTTCCTTGGACGGCACCTTGATGATGTCGCTGGTGACGGGCTGCTGGGCCGCGGGGGCCGCCTGGGGCGTCTGACGCGGCTGGGCGGAAATCAGTTCGACCTCGAAGATGAGCGTCGAGTTGGGCTCGATGCTGGCGGTGCCGCGCTCGCCATAGGCCAGCTCGGACGGCAGGTACAACTCCCATTTGGCGCCCGGCTTCATCAACCGCAGCGCCTCAGTCCAGCCGCGAATGACGCCGGTGACGGGGAAGGTGGCAGGTTGGCCGCGCTTGTAGGAGCTGTCGAACTCGGTGCCGTCGATCAGCGTGCCGCGGTAGTTGACCGTGACCATGTCGTTGGTGCTGGGCGATTGCCCGCTGCCTTCGGTCAGCACCTTGTATTGCAGTTCGTAGGTGTTGGTGGCCACGGTGACACTGTGCGTCTTGATCCCTTCCTTGGCCCGGTTCGCGGCCAGGTATTTCGCGCCGGTCTCCTTGTTCTTGGCGCCCAGTTGGGTCCGCATCTCCTGCTGGTAATCCATGATGGCCTGGCGCATCTGCGCTTCATCCAGAAGCGTGGGCGAACCGCCGACCACGTCCTTCAGGCCGCGGTAGATCAGTTCGATGTCGAACTGGTCGTTGCTGAGTTTGTTGCGCTTGAGGTTGGTCCCCAGGCTCATGCCCAGGCCGTAGGAGAACTTCTCCTTCGAGTTCTTGAGTTGGGATGCGTCGTCGGCCGCGGAAGCCGCCACGCTGATGCCGCACAGGGCAACGATCGCAATGAAGCTAGGTCTCATGTGTGTCTGTCTTTGTTTCGGTTGACTTTCGAGATTCCACCGCCGGTTTTCAATTCAAATCATGCCGTTTACTCCTTCTCGACGCCGCTGGTCCAGTACTTCTGGAGCTCGGCGGCCGAGGGCACTTCGAGGGGGCGTACGATGCGGAAGCCGACGAACTGGGCGTCGGTGAGCCACCAGATGCTCTTGGGCAACTGCGGGTCGCGCATCTTCCAGTTTCTATCCGACCCACGGCGGGCGCCGCTGCGCAGCTTGCTGGCCGAGTCGTCGAATGACCCGCCGCGCACGACGTGCGGATACGGTTTGGTTGCCTTGTTCCAGGGGTTGACGAGGGTGTCCTTGAGGCTCTCGTAACTGTCCTCGTACTGGTCCAGGCACCATTCGGCCACGTTGCCGTGCATGTCATGCAGGCCCCACGGATTGGGCTTTTTCCTGCCGATCTTGCCGTACTTGAAATCGCTGTTGTCCTCGAACACCCCATACTCGCCCAGCTTGCCCTCGTCGTCTCCGAACGAGTAGGCCGTGCTGGTGCCAGCCCGGCAGGCGTATTCCCATTCGGCTTCGGTGGGCAGGCGGTAGAAGTGGCCGGTCTTGGCGCTGAGCCAGTGGCAATACTTGTTGGCGGCGTGTTGGCTCATCGAAATGGCCGGATAGCCTTCCTTGCCCATGCCGAAGCTCATTTCCATGTAGGGCTTCGAAGGGCGGGTGACGGCATCCGAGACCGCGTTCACCGATTCCTCGGTGGGGTGATCGCCGCGAAGTTTCTTCTCGTCGTCGGGGAACATGAACAGCTCGTATTCGTTCCAGCTCACCTCGAGCCGCCCCATCCAGAAAGGCGCGATCTTCACCCGGCGCGCGGGGCCTTCGTCCGGGTTGCGGCCTGCCTCCGAGTCGGGGCTCCCCATCGTGAACTCTCCGCCCGGAATGGGCACCATGACATAATTGACCTGTGTGCCCGGGATGGCGTTGGTGTACAACCTCATGTCGTCCGCGCTCCGGATGGCCTCCTTCTCGAGGATCGTGACGATCCTTTCGTGGATGTCCGGCACGGTCGCGTCGTCGTTGTCCTGCATCGACGCCAGTTTCACCAACTCGCCCGCGGCGTAGGTGGCGCCCTCGGGCTTGAAAACGCGCGCGTCGGTGGCGAACTTCATGTAGTCGGCGCCCGTAAACACCAGGAAACTCTCCTCGAGACCGACCGCCCCGAAGATCAGGTCGCCGGATGTCGTCGGGATCGACTGCACAGTGCCGGGGGCGCCCGCGGCATCGAGGGCAAGCACCTCGGCCGATTCGCCCTTGCCGTAGACAGCCAGCAAGCCCGCGCCCTGGGCCTTGGGAACGGCCACAAGGAGGTTGATCGGATTGGCCAGTTCGAATGTCTTGGCTTCCCCGACGCCGAGCTTGCCGCCCGCCTCGGTCAGAGGATGGAACTGGATCGTTTTCTCGCCCTTCTTGTAGGTGACCACGTCCGCCAAGGGCGCGCCGCGAAAGAACCCGACGACATAGTCGGAGCCCTTGGGCAGCCCGCCCGCCTCCGCCACGATCACCTCGCGCCCGCTGGCGAAGTCCGAAACGCGGAACGCATCGCTGTCATCGCCGCTCCAAAGCCCGGTGACATAGAGCGGTCCGCCGCGTTTGAGCGCCAATCGGTTCGGCCGCACCCACGTCGCCTTGATCTCGGGTTGCGCATTCACGGCGAAGCTGCCGGCGTCATTCCGGAAGAGGACAATCTTGTTGGGATCGTCATAGACCGAACTGACGGCGAGATCGTCGAGGGGCGTGTTGCCCGGGCCGCCGATGTCCACCGCCACCAGCGCGCCGGGGCCGAGAGTCTCGAACTCGATCGCCACCGGCTTGCCTGGGGAACCGGGGTTGGCTGCCTCGACCACATGGACCAGGTTGGCGTCGGCTGCCGTGAACGCGAGCGCGTCCTTGTCGTCCGCCATCAGCCTGCCCAGAGTCAGCCAGGTCGGATCCTTGAGACCGCTGACCCGGTAGTTGACCCAGTTGAAGAGGCCGTCTGTCGACTGGTACCCGACCCGGTACTTGCCGGTGGCGCGGTCGAAAATCACCACGTCCTGCCGCCGGTTGCCGTCCAGATCGCCGGTCCCAATCAACTCGTGGTTCGTCTCGTACACGAAGGCCCAGGCGGCTCCGGCGCCCGCCACGCTCAAGGCCACCACCCGCGCCGCCGATCGTATTGTGTTCCTGATTCGTTTCATCACGTTCGCAAAAAATGTCGCGTACTCTTCCCGTCCGGACCGGTTTTGTCAATTGGGCGGACGAGCCCGGATTTCCCACTGCCGCGAAGATGACAACGAAATCGAAATCCGCGCTTTTCCCAGCCTGCATGCTGACTTCTCTTGTGAACTCCGGCTTCGCGGCGGCAAAAAGTTGTCAGAAGTGCAGGCTCGCGCCTACCGCAGTTTCACCGCCGTTCCGCTGGCCGTCACCATCAGCATGCCGTTCTGCGCGCCCAGGACCTCGTAATCGAGATCGACCCCGAGCACCGCGTCCGCCCCGCGCGCGGACGCCGCCTCTTCCATCTCGCGCAGCGCCGTGGCCCGCGCATCGGCCAGAACGCGCTCGTAGGATCCGGAGCGTCCGCCGACCAGATCGCGCACGCTGGCGAACACGTCGCGGAAAAGATTGGCCCCGATAATGGCCTCGCCGGTCGCAATGCCGAGATACTCCTGAACGGTTCTGCCCTCGATCGTGTGAGTTGTGGTCGTGATCATGCATGACCGATACCCCAGAGACGGCGTGAAGCAATCCAAAAGCGTGAGACACCACACGAGCCCGCAGGAGGACACACTTTGGAGTTCTCCGCTTCGCGGTGTTCATTGATCCATGAGACATGGGGGCTGGAAGGCGTTGACACAGGGGGCTTCATGGAACCGGCGCGTCGCCTTTCTGATCGGCAAAGCCAAGGCCGCCTCCTGGCGTGGACGCAAGGGGGTGGCGAAACGGAGAGCCCGGGCCACCTCCGGCGCTCCGCAGAGGGAGGCCCTGGCGACCGATTCCATCGCCACATCGCGAGACTCTGGAGGCTTACGCCAAGGCCGGCTCTTTCTGTTTGAGGATCGCGTCCGGATTGCGCGCGCGGCTCAGGGCGGTGTCGTAAGTGATGAGGCACTTCACGTACAGATCATGGAGGCAACTGTCCATCAGGATCATGCCCTCGCGACGGCCGGTCTGGAGGATGTTCTCCAACTGGTGGAGTTGGTTTTCGCGGATGATGTTGCGCACTGCGCCGGTGGCCGTGACGAACTCGTAGGCGAGCACGCGCCGGTTGCGATCGATCGCCGGCAGCAGTTCCTGGGCAATGATGCCCTGCAGCGCGTTGGCCAGTTGCATGATCCGCACTTGCCGTTCGGTGCTCCCCTCGAAGACGCCCACGATGCGCTCGACCGCATGGGCAACGCTCGGGGCGTGCATCGTGGCCAGGACCAGATGGCCGGTTTCAGCCGCCGTCAGGGTGGTGGCGATGGTCTCCGGATCGCGGAGTTCGCCGATCACGATCACGTCGGGGTCTTGGCGCAGGACATGAACCAAGGCGCGGTGGAAGGACCGGACGTCTGTCATCACCTCCTGCTGCACCACCATGGCGCACTGGCTTTCATGCACGAATTCGATCGGGTCCTCGATGGTGACGATTTTGCAGCGCCGCTCCCGATTGATCAGGTCGACCATGTAATTCATGGTGGTTGTCTTGCCGGACCCGGTCGGACCGGTGATCAGGACCAGCCCGTTCGGGCGGCGGGCCAAATCGTCGATTTGCGGCGGCAGGCCGAGGGTCTCGCGGCTGGCGATCTCGTGCCCGCAGAACCGCAGGCTCAGCTCGGGATGCCCATTGTGCCGGTAGATCGTCACCCGCATCCGGCCAGCCGTCGGGTGACACCAGGACATGCAAAGCTCCCAATCCTCCTCGAATTTTCGTTTCTGCGGCTCGTTGAGCAGTTCATTGGTGATGCGGTTGACCTCGGTCTCCGTGAGCGCGTCCCCGTCGGCGAGGATGATCTCGCCGTTCACGCGATAGCCCGGCGGCACGCCGACGACCAGGTGCAGGTCCGAGGCCTGATAATCGACGGCGGTTTGCAGAAGCCGATCCAGCGGAGCTGTGTTCATGCATGAAAGATCCGGCGCCACCAACCGCTCCCCCGGGCCCACCAGCCGGTGGACGCGGCCCGGCCCGCCCCGGATGCGGCCTCGCTGCAGTGTGGATTCAACTGGCGGGCCTGGTGAAAGGAACGTTCCGCCGGGCCGGCCAGACCGAGGGCAAGCTGGCAACGCCCCAGTTCCAGCCAGAGGAGGAAATGGGTCGTATTCCATTCGATGGCTTGTTGGAGCAGATTGATCGCCGCGACGAATTGCCTGTAGTAATGGCGGATGCGCGCGGCCAGCCAGGCGACCACCCAGTCGCCCGGGGCGAGCGCCAGGGCCTTGTCGAAGCAATAGTCGGCGCGGCTCTCCTCGCGGGCGAGCAGCACGTCGCCCCGCGCCAGCCAGAGGTAAGGCGCGTCGCCGCGTTCCTCGATCGAGGCATCGGAGATGGCCAGGGCTTCATCGAGGTCGCCCCTGCGGGCGAGCGCGACGGCCTTGGCGGCCAGCAGCTCGGGATCGTGCGGAAACCGCTCGAGCGCCTTGTTCGCCCAGAGCAACGCCTCGCGAAATTCGCCCAACTCGATGAGCGAGCGCACCTGGCCGGCCCAGGCCGCCGTATTGTGCGGATTAAACTCGAGCGCCTTGGCGAACCCGCGCAACGCCTGCTCGAACTCGGCGTTCTCGAAGTCCGCGCGCGCTCCCGCCACGTAATAGGCTTCGTCCTTGGCCGGGGCGCGGGGATTGACCTCGCCATCGAATTCCGGGTTCAGCTCCAGATTCTCAAACCGGCTCATGGCGCACTCTGCTTTCTGAAGAACCAGTGTCTGTACGGTTGACCCACCAGATCGCTCCGCCTGGGCAAAGCGACGTTCAGCACGGCCTGGACCGCAACGTCCTCGTCGACGCCGTGCATGCTCACGTCGACATCGGGCCAGACCAGCCATCGCTCCGGCGCAATCACGAGTTCGCCCATGCGCGGCATGTGAGTCAAGCGCAGGCCGACTGTATCGTTGACGCGAAACACTCGTTCTCCGAACGCGACGCGATCGCCCGGCACGGCCAGCACCGGACCAAAACCGAAGCCCGCGCGAATCTGGACCCCGTTGGCGTAGCTGCCCTCGATACGATAGGCCAACCAGTCGCCACGCTGAATCGAGCCGGGACGCACCCGCGGGTCCACCACCACAACACGGCCGGCTGCAGGCAGCGGCGTGGCCACGTACCGCTCGAACCCGTCCCGCGCCGGGACGTAAACGAAGAAACTGACGACAGCGAACAGAGACATTCCAATGCCGATCTGGGCGGGCAAGCGCTGTTGGAGAAGCCACGGCTGAAATCGGTGCGCGACGCTGGCCGTGTGCGCCGCGATCATCAGCATGATCGCCCAGTTGGCCACCGAAGAACCCAGACACACCAGGTACAGCACCAGAGCCGCCAGCCATCCCGCCAGAATGCAGAGGCCGAGCCCCCGCCATCCGCCCAGGGAGAACGAAACCCCGGGCGCCAGGAGGCAAACCGCATGCCGACAGAGCGCCTGCGGCGCCGGGAGACGACGGGCGAGCCGTTCGAACTTGCTCCCCCAATGCCGCGCCGGGCGGGCCAGTTTGGCCCCCCATTTCGCCCGGGGCGGGTAGTACGACGAAGCCCGCAACGGGTCAGGGTGAGGGGACACTTTCATCGGCAAGGCAGCCTCGGGTTTACTGTCTCTGCTCCAAGTGATAGCGCACGAGCTCGTCGGGCTCGTAGAACTCGCTGGTCATCTGCTGGGATTTGATCTCGCCGACGATGCGCTCGAACATCTTCACCGCATCGTGGCAGCTCTTGCCCTTATAGCCCTGTACGTGCAGGTGGACCTGGCCATCGGACGCGATGGTGATATCGAATTGGCGTTGTGGCATAATTGGCGTCCTTTGCAGCGGTTTCAACCGTCCCAATGCCGGACCTTGAGCCGAATCGCGTGGTGTTCGTCCACCTCCTCCTCGACCACGACGAACTGCCGGGCCCGGATTTCGTCCATCAGTCGCTGATAGACATGGCGCTGCACCACACGCTGGCTCAATTCCTGGCCCAACACCCGCAGGGCTTCCTCTGTCCGCCCCACGCCCGTCACACATAAGGCTGCCCGGCCGCGGGCGTCGCGCGAGAACGTCACTTGAACGCCGTCGCGCTCGACGGTGAGGGATTGGTCGCGGGCGAGTTGGTCCGTCACCAGTTCGCTCTGGTCGATCTCCAACTCGACCCGAGTGGGTCGTTCCCGTTCTTCCTTCGCGGCGGCTCGATGCGCGGTGGTCGCGGCAGCAACCTGATAGCCCAGCGTGGCCGCGGCGGCGGTCACGACCGCGCTGAACGCTGGCCACGCGAGAATGACGATCGGTGTCAAGACAGTGACTGCGCCCATAACTCGAAAGTAGCTGATGGTCTCTGGCTCATGGTCTCTGGTGGTTTGACCGGGCGGGCCATGGTTCGTCACGCGGCGTGCGATCAGCGCGCGTGCCACAAATTCTGAGCGAGCTGTCCTTGCGCCGCGTGGGGGCACGCGGCCTGCCAATTGAGTCACAACAGCTTGTCGTAGGCCGGGTCCCCTGACCCGGCGTCCACCCTGGTGACACCTTCTCACCCTGCTGCACAAGGATCCAGGCGCGTGGGCGCGTGAGAAAAGACCGGCTTCTGCTTGTGTCGACCTCGCGTTTCGGCCATTTTCACCCCTTTGTGAATCAAACCAGCCCGGATCCGATTCCGCGCGCAGCCTGTGATCGATCCGGGCCAGGCTTCGTCGCGCCAGGCGCTCGAGCGGGGATCGCGAGAGCGGTCCGTGCCGCGGCCGTGACGCTTTTGGTGAGCACGGCTTTTCCTGCGTCGGCTCAAGAGCGGGTGTTGGGCGCGGACATTTCCTACTGGAACTGCGGCAGCTCCAGCGCCGGGATCTCCCAGGCCAACTGGAACATCGCCTTCGCCACCGGCCAGCGGCGATTTGTTTTCATCCGGGCCACGCGCGGCGGCACCACAGGCGTCGACCAACCGCAGGGCACCCCGGGTGGCGGCACCTCATCGACCCTCTCACGACGGTACGACGATCCGCGATTTGTGCAGAATATCACCCGCGCCGTCGCCGCCGGGATGCTGGCCGGGCCGTACCACTTTGCCCGCCCGGACGTGGCGGGGAACACCGGTGCGGACGAGGCGGACCATTTCACCCAGATGGCGGGGGCGTGGATGCGGCCCGGGTATCTGATGCCGATCTGCGACCTGGAGGCGGGCGCGGGGAGCGACGCGCTGGCTCAGTTCGCCATCGATTTCTCGAACCGGATGTATGCGGTCATGCGGATTCGACCGGGCATCTACATCAACGGAAACTACTCGAGCATTCTCCAGGGGGCGACGGCGGCGCGTCGCGACTTGCTCGCCAAACCGGTCGGGTACGCCCCCAGCGTCACCGGCCCGGCCTTCCCGCTGCTCTGGAACGCGCGCTATTCGGACAACAGCAACCCGAACGCGATCCCGGTGCAAACGGGCAGCCCCAAGCACACCTACACAACGTACGCGGGGTATTACGGTCCGTGGGACGACTACGGCGACGCCGATCCGTGGTCCTTCTGGCAGTACGCCAGCACGGTCTCGATTCCCGGCTTCGCCACGGTCGATGGGACCGTGGATGGCAACGTCGCCCACGGCGACGTCGAGTTCGTGCGCAACTCTCTCGTTCCAGCGGTCTGGTCGAGCGACCGCGGCGGCGATTGGAGCGTGCTGACCAACTGGAACAGTGGTCAACCGGTCACGGCGCCCGTCACGCCCCCCGGCCAGACGACTCCGTACGCCACCGGCCCGTTGCCCGCGCCGCGGCTGCCGGGCGCACCGGGCAGCGGCCCAGCCTCTGGCCAGTATGACACGGTCATCATCGAGCGGCCCGCGGCGAACGTCACCGTTACCGTCTCCGTCGGGACCCACAACATCCGCAAGCTCTACCTGCGCGAGGCGCTCGATCTCACGGGCGGCTCGCTGACGATCAACTACAACCCCAATTACCGGGCCGATGATTCGCCGCACGTCCGGCACGCCGGACCCGTCTCGGCCCAGTTCTCCGGTCCGGTCTCGATCGGCGGCAACGCCAGCCTCACCGTCCATACGCTGCAGGTGGATGCGAGCCGCGTGTTGACGCTGGCCGGGGGCACTCTCGCCTTCGAGACCATCCGCCTGATGCCGCACGCGACGGCCCCCGCCAGGATTCTCGTGACGGGACACGTGAGCGTGAATCCCCACTCGGATGCCACTGCCATCATCGCCAGGGGCGCCGGCGCCGGCAGTTCCGGATCCATCGACCTGGGCGGCGACACGCGCGCAATCGCCGTGAGCGATCGCGCCAGTGAAGTGGATCTCTCCCTCGACGTTCCGCTCGCCAACGGCGGCCTGTCGAAAACGGGTCCGGGGACGCTGCGTCTTGCATCGGCCAACACCTACGCCGGCGGGACCACCGTGATGGGCGGCCGATTGCTGGTGACCAACTCCGCCGGCTCGGGGACCGGTGTCGGCGGCGTGACCGTCGTGGGCGGCACGCTCGGGGGCACGGGCGTCATCGCCGGCGCCGTCACCATCGATCCCGACGGCACGCTCGCTCCGGGCGTGTCCATCGGCACCCTCACCCTGCAAAGTCCGCCGGCATTGGGCGGCGTGCTGATACTGGAAATCGATCGCCATGGCGGCGCGCCCGTGGCGGACAGGATCGCTCTGACCGACGGCACGCTCGACTTTGGCGGGACACTGGTGGTGACGAACGTGGGGGCGGCGCTGACGGGCGGCGAGATGTTCAGGCTGTTCGTCGCGCCGGCCCGCGCCGGCGCATTCGCGAGCTGGCGGCTGCCGCCACTGGGCGCTGGCCTGAACTGGTTTACGGACGTATTGGTGGCGGACGGCACGATCGCTGTGAACCGTGGACCGGTTGCGGGCGAGCTGCCGACGCTGACCAATGTTGCCCCGGCGGTGTTGGAGATTCCCCTCGCGCTGCTGACGGCGAGCGCCACCGACGCGGACGGGGATGCGCTTTTCGTTTCGGGTGTTGCATCCGCGAGCACCAACGGGATTCCCCTGGCGATCTACGGGGAGACCATCGCCTACGCGAATGACGCCAGCGTCGCCGACCAATTCAACTACACGCTCAGCGATGGCCGGGGCGGTCTGTCGACCGGTCTGGTCCGCATCGTGAACATCGGCGCGAAGCCGCCTGCGGTGTTCGTTGGCCCGCCCAGCGTCAGCGGCGGCGCCGTTCTGCTCCGGTTCTCGGCTGCGCCCGGGCGGGCTTATGACCTCGAACGTTCGACGGACCTTGTCCACTGGCGGACGATCTGGACGGGCGTCGCGCCAGCCGGGGGAATGCTCGAATACACGGACGAGTTTCGCGACTTGAGCGCGCCGCCCGCCGCCGCCTTCTATCGGGTGCGATAGGATCGGCTCACAGCTCCATCCGTCGCACGGGCGTTTCGCCTGGGGGGGGCTCGCGGGGCACGCTGGCGTTGCGAGCGCGGCCCTCGGCCCAGGCGCGCAACCGGCTGATCTGCTCGTCCATCGTCTTTGCCAGCGGCACGGTCTGGCGCAGGGCTTCGAGGACATGCTCGGTGGCCAGGTCGTTCCCGGTGTAAAACGCATCATAGAGGCCGCTGATGACCGCCTCTTCAATTTCCGCTCCGCTGAAATTCGGACTCCGCTCGACCAAAGCCGGCAGATCGAAGTTGGCCGGATCGCGTCCCCGCTTGGCAATGTGAATCCGAAAGATCTCGACACGCTCTTCGGTCGACGGCAGGTCCACGTAAAAGATCTCGTCCAGGCGCCCCTTGCGGAGCAACTCGGGCGGGAGTTGGGAAATGTCGTTGGCGGTCGCCACGACGAACACGGGCGCGGTCTTTTCCGAGAGCCAGGTCAGGAACGTGCCAAAGACGCGCGCGGTTGTGCCGCCGTCGGTGGCTCCCGAGCCCTGCGAGCCGGCGAAGGCCTTGTCGATTTCATCCACCCATAGAATGGCCGGCGCGACCGATTCGGCGACGGCGATGGCTTTGCGCACGTTTTCCTCGGAAGAGCCGACGAGGCTGCCGAACATGCGCCCCATATCGAAGCGGAGCAGCGGGAGTTGCCAGAGACTCGAGACCGCCTTGGCGCATAGACTCTTGCCGCATCCCTGCACGCCGAGCAGCAGGATGCCCTTGGGGGGCGGCAGGCCGAACTGACGGGCCTGGGCGGTCAGCGCCCGGGCCCGCCTCTGGAGCCAGTCCTTGAGCACGGCCAGCCCGCCCACGTGTGCGAAGGTCTCGTCGGTGGCGTAGTATTCGAGCAGTCCGTTCTTGCGGATGATCTGCTGCTTCTCGGCGAACACCTCGTTCACGTCATCGCCGCTGAGCCGCTCGTCTTTCACGATGATCTTGGCGAACACGTTCTCCGCCTCGCCCAACGTCAGCCCGAGCGCGGCCTGCAAAAGCCGCTCACGGCCCGGCTCGTCCAACTCGATCCGCACCTGCTTGAACCCGCGCACGTCTTCGATGATCTTGTCCAGCAACTCCCCCAGCTCGTCCCGCGTCGGCAGCGGATGGTTCAACACCGTCACTTCCTTCTCCAGTTCCGTCGGAATCTCGAGCGTTGCCCCGATCAGGATGACGGTCTTGAGACTGTTTTTCAGATGCAGCGCGATTTCCTTGAGCTTGCGCACCACGGCGAAGTTGTTCTTGGTCAGAAACGGGTGAAAGTCCTTGAAGACGTAAATGGCCGGCTCGACCTGGTCAATCACCAGGTCCAGCGCGACCAGCGGATCCTTGCTCGGGGCGTTGCGGTGCTTCTGCGATTGGATGGACGTGCCAGCCGGCACGATGCCCGTGGTGTAGCTCCACTCGAAGACCTTCTTCTGGCGCTTCTGAGCCACTTGCACCACCAGGTTCTGCACCCGCATCTCCTCGCTCGAAAGAACGTAGAGGATCGGGTAGCGCGCCCGAATCAGCGTTTCGATTTCCTGGGCAAAGGTCATAGGGCAGGCCCTTCAACGCTCAACATCCAACGTCCAACCGTCGTCTTCATCCTCCCGGCCTCTGAGATTGTCCGGCGCAGAGTGCGCCAAACAGGCCGAGGCCGCAAGCCGCGCGGCGAAATGCGAATCGTCGGGATTCAACCCGCGCAGCATCCCCGCGAAGACCGGCGTCAGGTCGTGAGCGAGCACCCGGCCGTCGGGCAGGATCAGCACTTCGCTCGTCAGGGCAGGCGCCGCGTCGCAGGCTCTCCGCCCCTTCGCTGCCGCCCCTGTGTCCGCCGGGTGGGGAGCACTTCCGCCCGCGGCTGGAGGAGTTGACGCCGCGGTGTGATCCGCCGCGGACGACGCGGCTTGTTTATGCGGCTTTCGGTGTGCCTTGTTCATGAGTTGTTCAAAGCGGCAGCCCCCGTCACTCGACCAGATCGAGTCCCGATTGGATGGCAATCGCGCGGGCGCGCCCTGCCTCGCCGACGGAGAGGGGGCGGTTCAACTCCTGATGCCGATGCGCCTGCCAGCCCGGCCAGAAGCCGGTCCCGAGACTGACCTTGACGCCGGGAACATGCTTGCCGAGCCACGCGGCGATGGGTTGCCAGCAGCACTCGAGATGCCCGGGCATCGCCAGGTGACGCACGATCAGGTCGGCGTGCAGGGCGGCCCAAACCACGTTCTCCCGCACCACCGCGCAGTAATGGGGTGCGTTGGCCAGTCGCGCGGCGCAGGCGTCGTTGCCGAACTTGCAGTCGATGCACCACACGTTGAAAAGCCCCTGCAACAACTGGCGGCTGACGGCCGATCCGTAACCGTTGGTCTTCAGGACGAGCTTGGCGTCGTCGGGCAGCGCCGCGACCAACGCCAGCAGGAACGGCACGTGAACCGTCGGTTCCCCACCCAGGATGGTGACCGTGCGGGCGCCTGCCGCCAACGCCGCTGTTGCCCGTCGGGCCAGCGCCGCCGCCGGGATCGCTTCGCCCGCGCCCGGATCCCAGCTTCGCGCGCCCGCAATGCAGAAGGCGCATCGAAGATCGCATCCGCTGAGCGCCACCGCGAACGTCGGAATCAGTTCGAGTTCCTCGCCCATCTCGATCTGGGCCATGTGAACGCACGGCCGATCGCCGGCACGGCACAGCCCCAATTCCCCCGCAAGCCGGTCCACCCGGCAATCCCGGGCGCACAATCGGCAGTCAGCCAGAGCTTCGCGCGCCCCAATCGCACGTTCCGCAGCCGCGAACCGCCGGGCGGGCGCCCGACTGCCGGACCGGGCGTCCGAGCGCTCTGGCCTCGCCGCCTGCGCCTCGCGCTCGATCTGCGCGTGTGTCATACCCGATTGGACCGCACACCGCCACGGATGTCACACCCAACGCGGCGTTCCCACCTGGCCCTCATGGGAGTCATCTCACAAGTCTGACCGCCCTGTGCACCCAAGGGGTGTGGGGGTACGATGATCTTGACCGGACTTTCGGCCGCGACTTGCGTTCGCGGCACGCGGTTATGTGTGTGCGTTTTATGTTGCGAGAATCATGGTGGGCGGTTAGAATGTAGTGATCTCCCGCAGTATGCCATGGATTCGAAAGAGGAATCCGTCTGCGGTGTTTTTCCGCGGCAGGGGAGCGTGTGTTCTGGGAGAGGTGTCAGGGTTTGCGGAAGAGGGCGGCAGGCAGGCAGAAGTGGGGGGCAAAACCAGTACAACCCTATGCAAAACAAACACCTCAGTGCCTTAGTTGCAGGCTTGGCGTTTGCGGGTGTCGTCTCTACCCAGGCCCAGCCAGCCAGTCCACAGGGAGTCATCACAGCCAAAGTGTTCCTGGACATCGGGGGCGGAACCGCCGTGACTGACCTCACCGGGAACGCCAAGTTCCCCGACAATCCGGACCTCGTCACGTACCCGAGTTACTTCGAGCTGTACGCGACAGGGAACATCACGACGCCGCCTCCCGGCGACGTCCACAACAACGCCGGCGCCCAAATGATCGGTTACTTCTACCCGCCGAGCACGGGCGATTACGTGTTCTACCTCGCCGCGGACGACGGCGCCCAACTGTTTCTCAGCACCGACGCCGACCCGGCCAACAAGAAGCTGATTGCCCAGGAATCCACCTGGAGCACTGTGCGGAATTATTTCGCCCGAGGCGACGGCGGCGACGCGTCCGAAAAGGATTCGTCAATGTTTTCCGGCACGCAGTGGCCGGTCAAGGACCCGATCAATCTGGGCGCCAAGATTACGCTTACGCAAGGACAGGCTTACTACATCGAGGCCCTGCAAAAGGAAGGTGGCGGCGGCGATAACCTCTCGGTGGCGGTGTGGGACCCGGGTGCCGTCATCGACTTCAATGCGCCGATTCCCGGCGAGTACCTGTCATCGTTCGACAAGCAGACTGGTCCGTTGACCATCGTCACCCAACCCCAGGGGGCCACGGTGAATGAAGGAGAACCGGTCACGTTCAGCGTGGTCGTGAACGGTACCCCGCCGTATACCTACGAGTGGCGGAAGGGCACCGATGTGGTCGCTACGGGCACAGGCGCATCCTTCTCCATTGCAAGAACGTATGTCGCGGATGCCGGAACCTACTCGGTTGTCATCACGGGTGCCCAGGGACCGTCCGTCACGAGTGCCGGCGCGGTGTTGGCCGTGAACAAGGACACCACGCCGCCGACGCTCGTGATCGCTGGCGGCTCCCTGGCTTTTGACGCGGTGACCGTCACGTTCTCCGAACCGCTGGATCAGACCTCGGCTGAGAACAAGGACAACTACTCGATCTCCGGCGGGCTGGCCGTTTCGGCGGCCGCATTGGCGGGCCCACCGGGCTCGGCGAACGACAACAGGGTCATCCTGACCACCAGCACGCAGGTGGAAGGCACCGTCTACACGATCACAGTGAACGGTGTGAAGGACGCTCCGGGCAACGCCATTGCTCCGAACAGCACGATCGACTTCAAGTCTTTCACCTTCGAGCGCGGTTGGGCCAGCTATGAGCGCTGGCACAACGAAAGCGGTGATCCGGGCGATGTGAACGCAGTGGCCACGGCGATCGCCAATGGCACGATCCGCACGCCGGATTTCACCAGTGCGTACCAGCAGTTTGGCGCGCCGTGGGGGGCGCGTGACAACTACTCTTCGAGGGTCTTCGCGTGGTTCCTCCCGCCTGTGGATGGCAAATATGTGTTTTTCCTGGCCTCCGACGACGCCAGCTACCTGTTCCTGAGCACCGACGACAAGCCGGCGAACAAAAAGCTCATCGCCTACGAAAGCGGCTGGAGCAACCAGTATCAGTGGCAGACGATTGGCGGGGGCAGCAACGCGGCGGACAAGCGTTCCGACACATTCTCGAACACCACGGCGTGGGAGAGTTGGCCCAACTACCCCACCATCAGCCTCAGGGCCAACCAGCCTTATTACATCGAGATCGTGCATGATGAAGGCGGCGGCGGTGACGGGGCGGACGCGACCTATGTTCTCGAAGACCCGTTGGGGACTGCAGCCCCGGCCCAGACCGCGGCGGGCATGTTCCTCAAAGGCGAGGTCATCGCGACGTACCTCGATCCGACGGGCGCCTCGATCACAATCGAAGAGCAGCCGCGGGACGCGACGCAGCAAGAGGAGCGGACGGCGGAGTTCACGGTTGTGGCCACCGGCACGTCGGCCTACGGCAACACGGTCACCTACCAGTGGGAGAAGATGCCGCCTGGCGGCGCCTGGGCGCCCATCGCCGGCGCGAATGGCCCCTCGTACGTCACCCCGGTCCTGGCGCTGGCCGACAGCGGGACCAAGTACCGGGTGGTTTGCAGCGTGCCCACGCTCAGCCAGGCCAGCGCGGCGGCGGCGCTGACGGTCGTGCCGGACACCTTCCCGCCGCAGGTGGTGGCGGCGGGGGCGATCCAGCGTAACAACGCCATCGAGATCGGCGTCGGGTTCGACGAGAACGTCGATGAAGTCAGCGCCAGCACGGTGGCCAACTACGCGTTGTCGAAAGGCACCGTGACCGGCGTCCGGTACCAACGGTTCGATCATTACGACGGGGCGCCGTTCTTCCAGCTCGGCGCCGGCGCGGGACCGTTCAAGGGCGCCGCTCTCGTGTTGACAACCTCCGGGCTGGCCGGGGGCGACAACGTCACCGTAAGCGTCAGCAACGTCAAGGACATCAAAGGCAATGCGATGACCGCGGCCGAGAGCAAGTCGTTCACCGTCACCAAGAAGATGAAGTACGCCTTCATCGGCGGCACCGATTATCTCGAGGGTTTCTTCTGCGACCCGGCGCAGAACATCAGTGAGGAGCCGATCCTGTGGCCGGAAGACGTGGTGGCCTACAGCGAATCGGACTTCGACCTCATCAGCAGCGGCACGGCGAACTGGAACAACTACGACGAAGCGACGTTCGTGTACGAGGAAGTCACGGGCGACTTTGACAAGGTGGTGCGCGTCGAGTACCACGACCCGACCAGCCAATGGGCACGGGCGGGGCTCTGCGCCACCCCGGCGCACGATGAAGGCATGAATCGTGCCGCCGTGAGCGGCGGAGCGATGATGGAACGGCGCTTCCTGCAGCGTGCCAACCCGGCCATTCAATGGAACGGCGCGGCGGGCAACAACCAGTACGAAGCTGCCTGGCGTTTGACCAAGGGCGGCAACTACAGCAGTGCGGGAGCGAGCAATCCGGCCTATCCGAACGCCTGGATGCGCATGGTGCGTTCGGGCCAGATCTTCACCGGCTACTACAGCAACGACGGCCAAAACTGGACGCAGTACAGCACGGCGACGTTCACCGACGAACCGATGCCGGACACGCTGCTGGTGGGGCCGTACTACTCGCCTGAGTTCTGCAACAACGCCGCCGGCGAGGGAGTCGGCCACTCCTCCGTCGCCAAGTTCCGCCAGTACGGCAGCTTCCAGGCGAATCCGTCCCAAGTGGACTATGGCATCGGGCTGAACTTCGGTGCCGGCGAGTGGTACACGGGCGATCCGGCGGTGGCCAGCAACGCGGGCACCTTGCCGTCCATCGCGACGGCGGGTGTGCCAGGTGTCATCCAGGCCAACTGGAATAACTTATACCTCGCGTCCGGCAGTGCCTCGGGCCTGGTCGCCGATGTCAAAGGCGTCGCGCAACCGACGGCGGTCAGTGTGGAGTGGGGTTCGGCCGGCACGTGGTCGTCCACTGGGCGTGGCGAGGAGAACAACGCCATGCCGGGGAATGACTACATCCTGATGACCGGCTATCTCGATACAGGCGACCCGTCCACCACGACCGTGAAGATCAGCAATCTGCCCGACATCCTCTACGGCAACAGCTACGACGTTTACGTCTATGCCCTGGGTGGTGTTCAGGCGCGCGGCGGCGGGTACCGCATCCTTGGGGCCGACAACACCACGGTGCTGGCGGATTACGTGGACGCCCAAAGTCCGCAGGACCCGACCACGTATGTCGAGGCGGTGCCTGCACCGGGCCAGTGGGCCGTGGGCAACTACATCGTGTTCAAGGGCCTCAAAGGCCAAATGGCCAGCACGATCACCGTCGAGGCCACGACGGCAGACCCGCACGGCTACGGCGGTACCGACCGTGCCCCGGTCAACGCAGTGCAACTGGTTATGACCAGGGTCGCCCCGCCGGAGTGCAAGATCACGTACGTCTTCGATCCGCCGGATACCTTGTGCCTCACCTGGGATTGCGACAAGGGCGAGCTCTACTCGGCGCCGACGGTGCTCGGGCCTTGGACTCCCGTGACCAGCACGGGCCCGACGCCCTCGCCGTATTGCACGAAGACCAGCGAACGAATGAGGTTCTACTGCATCAGGCTTGGACCATAGTCCGGCCTCGCAGCCCGGACATTTCGCGGCGCGGCACAGCCGCAACCAAAGCCAGGGGTTTCTCGGAAATCCCTGGCCCCAAAATCACGTCGGTCGCCGCGCTGCGATGGAACGGCGACGGCCGGTCGCTGGCAGACAGCGTCTTCACTCGTAATCACCGGGGACAAGCCGTCGCCGGTGCGGCCCTTTCGCCTTCATGGATTGGCACTGGGCTAACTTGTCTTACCGAACTCGCGGCTTGCCGCTGCCCCCTCCTCGCATCAGAGTCTGCGCTATGTTCACGCGCATCAAAGGTCGCCTCGTTGGCCTTGTCCTGGCCGCTTTCACCCTCACCGCAACCGCCCTGGCCGGTCCTGCTGACCAGGCATCTCCAGCGGCGCCCGCGATCGAAACCCCGACGGTGCGCCCCTATTCCGAACGGCTCCGCTGGTGGGCCGAGGCGCGGTTCGGCATTTTTGTGCATTGGGGACCGGTCAGCCTCAAAGGCACCGAGATCAGTTGGTCGCGGGCCAACACGAACCCGAAGTGTCCCAACCGCGGGCCGATCCCGGCCGATGTCTATGACAACCTCTACAGGGAATTCAACCCGACCAACTTCGACGCGGGTCAATGGATTGGCCTGACCCGGGCTGCCGGCGCCGGGTACATGGTCCTGACCGCCAAACACTGCGACGGTTTCCTGCTCTGGCACTCGAAGGCGAGCGACTACAACATCGGGTCCACACCCTTCCGCCGCGATGTGTGCGCCGAGCTGGCGAAGGCGGCTCGCGCAGGCGAGGTGCGCCTCGGCTGGTACTTCTCCCCGATGGACTGGCGGGATCCGGACTTCCGATCCGATCGCCACGCCGCATTCCTGGACCGGATGCAGGCCGAAGTGCGCGAACTGCTGAGCGATTACGGGCGCATTGATCTCTTGTGGTTCGACTGGGACGGGGGCGAACCGCTTTACGACCAGGCGCGCACCTACGGCCTTGTGCGGCAGCTCCAGCCCTCGATCATCATCAACAACCGTCTCGATTTGGGCCCGAGCAATAGCGACCGCCAGATCCTGTCGACCCATGCCGACTATTACACCCCCGAGCAACATGTCGGCGCCTACGACGACCAGCGGCCCTGGGAATCGTGCATGACGCTCTCGTCGCGGAATCAATGGGCCTGGGGCGGGCCCACCGACGGCGTGAAGCCGTTCGCCGCCTGCCTGGCCATGCTGATCGGATGCGCCGGCGGAGACGGCAATCTGCTGCTCAACGTCGGGCCCATGCCCAATGGCGAAATCCCCTCGGACCAGGCCGCGCGGCTCAAGGAACTGGGAGCGTGGCTGGCACAGTACGGCGAGAGCATCCGCGGGACGCGCGGCGGGCCTTTCAAGCCGGGCGGATACGGCGCCTCGACGCGCAAAGGCAACACGATCTACCTCCACATTCGCGAGTGGGACGAAGAGAGCCTGCGGCTTCCGCCCATCCCCGCTCGGGTTGTATCGAGCCGCGTTTTGACCGGCGGCACGGTGGCGGTCAAGCAGACCGCCAACGGCCTGGACATCTCAGTGCCTGCGGGCGATCGCCAGCCGCTGGACACCATCGTGGCGCTCGAACTCGATGGCGAGGCCTTGCGCCTCCCGGCTTTGGCTGTGCCCAGCCCGCGATCGCTGACCGCCCGGGCCAAAGCCACCGCGTCGAACGTCTATCAGCAACGGACGGAGTACGGTCCGGAAAAGGCGGTCGATGGGTCCGACGAAACCCGGTGGGCGACGGATGCGGGAGTCAAGTCCGCCTGGCTCGAAGTGGACCTCGGCCAGCCGTTGACCTTCCGCCGCGCGGTGGTCAAGCAAGCCTACCCGGAGCTCGACCGGGTCCGCAAATTCGCGATCGAGTATCTCGATCGAGGCGAATGGAAAGCCTGCTACCGGGGTGGGAGCCTTGGCGCCCGGCTTAACGCCCGGTTCGAACCGGTCACCGCCCAACGCGTGCGCCTGAATCTCATCGAGGCCACCGACGGCCCGACCATTTTCGAGTTCGCGCTCTTCGAGTAGGCGTTCCAGAGCCAATTCATGAAGTGGAGCGGCGACGGAAGGTGTCACGAGGGAGTGACCGTGACCTCCAGACCCTCGGCCATCGCCTGCTCCGAACCGGCCTCATGCGTCGCCAGTCTTACGAGGAAACTGGTATCCGCGTAAACCTTCATCGCCGGGATGCCAGGACGATCGTCGAGAGCGGAAGGTTGGATGGCGGTTCCCGCAGAACCTCGGCGAGTTCGGCCTCGATTTCGCTCCGTCGCCGTGGCGTGTCATCTTGTGTCGGAGCCGCCTGGATCACCCACAAGGGCTGGCCGTTATCGGTGACCTGCACTGGCAGGCCGGTCCGCGTCATTCGTTTGACCTTGAGCGGTTCCCGAACCAGGGTGCGCAAAGAGACCGTTTTCATCGTCGTCAGACAGTAATGGCTGACAGTATTGGCGTCAAGCGCCACGGCGCGTCTGAGGATGCGGACAAGGCAGTGTGCCACGACGCGGGCCAGTTCAAAGACTTCTCCAGGGTTTGGCGGAAGTTCCATGAAGCCACATCAGCTCGACCACCCTCGACAACCACGTGCCCATGCGTCCCATGTGTCAATAGTATGGATCTGACCCTATCGCCTTACACTGTAGGCCGGGTGCCCTCACCCGGCGCCAAGGCCATGCGGCGGAATGAGAACCGCCGCCCGATGATTGACTCTGTGCCTGCGGGCCAGCATGATGGCCCAGGCTTGAAGACCAAGAGAGAATTGAATCGCACGGACGTGAATAGCCTGTGGCCCAAGGGCGCTTCGAAGCGCGCCCGGCGGCCGCCCGCGTTCACACTCATCGAGTTGCTTGTCGTGGTGGCCATCATCGGCATCCTCGCGAGCCTGTTGTTGCCCGTCCTGGCCCGCGCCCGCGACAAGGGCAAGACGGCGAGGTGCCAGAACAACCTCCGGCAGCTCGCCATCGCCACGATGCTCTACGAGGAGGATCACCAGGTCTATCCGATCGGCTGGCCGCCGGCCGACGGTTTCACCGGCACCTATTTCCCGATCTGGTATCGGCAGTTGCAGCCGTATTTGGGCAGTCGGACGAACGTTTCCGGACGCGGCGTCTTCATCTGCCCTTCGAGCATCCAGAAAGCCCAACCGGACGAACGGATGGGCAGCGCGCTGCGGGAAGGCGGCTTCTGGGGCTACCTGGCTTACGCCCAAAACTGCTACATCAACGGCGGACGCCGCGACATCGGTTCGAGCAGTGTCCGCGACGTGTCGGGGACGCTGCTCTTTGCGGATACGGACGGCTGGGACGCCTGTTTGTATCCGGATGGCGATCCGTCGGCCAATGTGTGCTATCGGCACAGCGGCGGCAACGAGCGCAGCACCGAAACCGATCGCGGTGTCAAGGGCGTCAAGGCGCCCAAGGGCCGGGCCAACGTCGTGTTTCTCGATTCGCACGTCGAACTCCGGCGCGACGCCCCCAAGCGGTTGTTCACCCTCGAACTTGATTAGCCCGCGTTCCATCGCCAGGTGATCCGAAGGGCCGCCGACGCGATCCGCGCGGCGATGCCCAGCGCCCGTCCCATCACCCATTACGGATACGGAGAGGCTGTGGTTGTGGAGGTCGCCAGCCAGCGCCGCATCCAGGGCCCGGACGGACGAATCCGCGCGTCGCGCACCAGTTCGACCCGCGATCCCGCAATCCGCGCTGATCCCGAGGGTGTGATCGATCCCGTAGTGTCGGTCCTGAGTTTCTTGGATGGGGCGTCGCCGGTCGCTGTGTTGAGCTTCTATGCCTGTCATCGGATCGACGTCACCTGCCTGCGGGTCGGCACCACGCGGATGCTGCACCTGCCGGACGAGTTG
>ERZ795054.973-NODE-973-length-30019-cov-11.465792_pt1 | contig 30019 bp, 27 predicted proteins | sample MGYA00375138_ERZ795054 | MGnify/ENA primary metagenome ERZ795054 (study PRJEB30183, sample SAMN05720215) | anaerobic digester metagenome | isolation source: active sludge of municipal wastewater-treating anaerobic digesters | place: USA | collected 2014-12-23 ... | reverse complement strand
ATCGTCGACATGCCGGCCGGCACGCCGGTGGAGCGCACCGCGGCGGTGCTGCACGATCTGGGCGGCTACCTGCGCACGGTGCCCGAGGTCACCGACTACCAGGCCTACGCCGGCACTGCGGCGCCGATCAACTTCAACGGCCTGGTGCGCCAGTACTACCTGCGCGCCGGCGGCGAGGTCGGCGACCTGCAGGTCAACCTGGTCGACAAGCACCACCGCAGCGAGCAGAGCCACGCGATCGCCACCCGGCTGCGCCCGGCGCTGCAGGAGATCGCCGCGAAGCACGGCGCCAACCTGAAGGTGGTCGAGGTGCCGCCGGGCCCGCCGGTGCTGTCGCCGCTGGTGGCCGAGATCTACGGGCCCGAGGCCGAAGGCCGCCGCGAGGTGGCGAAGGCGGTGCGCGCCGTGTTCGCCCGGACCGAGGGCGTGGTCGACATCGACGACAGCGGCATCGCCGATGCGCCGCGCACGCTGCTGCTGGTGGACCGGCGCAAGGCGGCGATGCTCGGCATCGCCCAGCAGGAGATCGTGACCACGCTGCGCGCCGGGCTCGCCGGCGAGGCCGCCGCCTACCTGCACGACGCCAGCAAGTACCCGGCGGCGGCGACGATCCGGCTGCCGGCGCAGGCCCACGGCGACCTCGACGCGCTGCTGGCGCTGACGGTGCGCAGTGCCGAAGGCCGGATGGTGCCGATCCGCGAGCTGGTCACGGTCAGCGATTCGCTGCGCGAGCAGCCCATCTATCACAAGGACCTGCTGCCGGTGCACTACGTGGTGGCCGACATGGCCGGCGCCGTCGACAGCCCGCTGTACGGCATGTTCGAGATGCGCCGCGCGGTCGGCGCGATCGCCACGCCCGGCGGCGGCACGCTGCAGGAAACCTTCATCCGCCAGCCCACCGACCCGTACCGCGCCTACACGGTCAAGTGGGACGGCGAGTGGCAGATCACCTACGAGACCTTCCGCGACATGGGGCTGGCCTACGCGGTGGGGCTGGTGCTGATCTACCTGCTGGTGGTCGCGCAGTTCGGCTCGTACCTGACGCCGCTGATCATCATGGCGCCGATCCCGCTGACGATCATCGGCGTGATGCCGGGGCACGCGCTGCTGCGCGCGCCGTTCACCGCGACCAGCATGATCGGCATGATCGCGCTGGCCGGGATCATCGTGCGCAACTCGATCCTGCTGGTCGACTTCATCAACCTGCAGCTGCGCGAAGGCGTGCCCTTCGACCGCGCGGTGGTGCAGTCGGCGATCACGCGCGCGCAGCCGATCCTGCTGACCGCGATCGCGGCGATGGTCGGTGCCTTCTTCATCCTCGACGACCCGATCTTCAACGGCCTGGCGATCTCGCTGATCTTCGGCATCCTGGTCTCCACGCTGCTGACGCTGGTCGTGATCCCGCTGCTGTACTGGGTGGCCTACCGGCGCCGCCTGCACTAGCTGATTCCGAAACCCGAACTCCAAGGAGCCTGACCGTCATGAAATCCTGGCAACTCGTACGCCTGCTCGCCGGCCTCTTCATCCTCGCGTCGCTGGCGCTGGGCATTCCCGGCAGCCCGGTGTTCGTCAGCCCATGGTGGCTGGCGTTCACCGCCTTCGTCGGCGCCAACCTGATGCAGAGCGCGCTGACGAAGTGGTGCCTGCTCGAGACGATCCTGCGCAAGCTCGGCGTGCCCGCAGGCGCCTGAACGCAGCGGAGCCGGCATGAGAACGATGCTGCCCAGGCTTGCCGCGTTGGCGCTGATCGGCACCGCCGCGACGGCGCATGCGGCCGACCTGGTCGACGCCTGGCGTGCCGCGCAGGCGCACGACCCGGCCTTCAACGCCGCGCAGGCGGCACGCGATGCCGGCGCGGCGCGGCGCGAGCAGGGCGCGGCGCTGTGGCGGCCGACGGTGCAGCTCAGCGGCGCCGCCGGCTGGGGCAGCGGCGACACCTCGACCAGCGGCGCGCGCTTCTCCGCGCCCGGCTTCGGCACCGTCGACGGCGCGCGCTTCGATACCTCGGTCAACGGCGGCAACCTGTGGCGCTGGTCGGTGCAGGCGCGCCAGCCGCTGTACAGCCGCGAGCGCGATGCGGGCCGGCGCCAGCTGGAGATCGCGGCCGATGCGGCCGATCTGGAGTGGCGTGCCGGCCAGCAGACGTTGATGCTGCGTACCGTCGAGCGCTACTTCGACGCCGCGCTGGCGGCCGAGTCGCTGCGGGTGCTGCAACGCCAGCAGCGCGCGGTGAACAGCGCGTTGACCGAATCGCGCGATCGCTTCAAGCTCGGCGACGCGCCGGTGACCGACACCCACGAGGCGCAGGCGCGCGCCGAGGCGGTGCGTGCCGAGGTGCTGGCCGCCGAGTCGGCGCTCGAGCTCAAGCAATCCGCGCTGGCCGACGCGACGGGGTGGGGATCGGCCGAGCTGCAGTCGTTGGCGCTGCCGCGCAGCCCGGCGGCCGCGCACGATCAGCCGCCGCTGGCGCAGACGCTGGCCGACGCCAAGGCCGGCAACCTGCAGCTGCAGCTGCTGGCCGCCCAGACCGATGCGGCCCGCCAGGAGGCGGCCAAGCACGGCGCGATGGCCGCGCCGTCGGTGGACCTGGTGGCGATGGCCGCGCAGGACCGGCTGTCGGGCAACGGGGATTTCGGCTCGGCTGCCAACGCGCAGCGCAACGCGATGGTGGGCGTGCAGCTGACGGTGCCGCTGTACACCGGCGGCATGCGCGGCGCGCGCGAGCTCGAGGCGCTGCGCCTGGCCGAAAAGGCCTCGGCCGAATCCGACCAGCAGGCGCAGCAGGTGGCACAGGCCACCCGCGCCGCCTGGCTCGGGCTGACGGTGGGCGCCGCGCGGCTTCAGGCGCTCGAGGACGCGCTGCGCGCGGCGCATTCCCGGCTGGACGCCACGCGGCTGGGGCGCCAGGTCGGCGACCGCACGACGCTGGAACTGCTGAATGCCGAGAACGACGCCGCCGCGGCCGAGCTCGCGCTGCAGCAGGCGCGCGTCGGCCTGCTGCTGGACCGTCTGCGCCTGGCGGCGCTGGCCGGCCGCCTTGACGAAGCGCAACTGCAGCTCGCGAACGCGAACCTGCTGCCGCCGCAATGAACTACGCTGAAGCATTCCCCCACCCACCCACGCAAGGAGACAGGTCATGGCCCACATCGTGATCCTCGGCGCCGGCACCGGCGGCATGCCTGCGGCCTACGAGCTGCGCGACAAGCTCGACAAGAGCCACCGCATCACCGTCGTCAACGCGGTCGACTACTTCCAGTTCGTGCCGTCGAACCCCTGGGTGGCGGTCGGCTGGCGCGAGCGCGATGCGATCACCTTCCCGATCCGGCCGTACCTGGCGAAGAAGGGCGTGGACTTCGTCGCACAGCGCGCCACGCGCATCGATGCCGACGGCAACCAGCTCGAACTGGCCGACGGCAGCACGCTCGCCTACGACTACCTGGTGATCACCACCGGCCCGAAGCTCGCGTTCGAGGAGGTGCCCGGTTCCGGCCCCGAAGGCCACACCCAGTCGATCTGCACCGTCGACCATGCGCAGAAGGCGTTCGCCGCGTACCAGGCCTTCGTGCAGGACCCGGGCCCGGCGATCATCGGTGCGATGCCGGGGGCATCGTGCTTCGGCCCGGCCTACGAGTTCAGCTTCATCGTCGACACCGACCTGAAGCGCCGCAAGCTGCGCAGCAAGGTGCCGATGACCTACGTGACCAGCGAGCCCTACATCGGCCACCTGGGGCTGGGGGGCGTCGGCGACAGCAAGTCGATGCTCGAGAGCGAGTTCCGCAACAACGACATCAAGTGGATCTGCAACGCCAAGGTCACCAAGGTCGAGGCGGGCAAGATGTTCGTCACCGAGCTCGACGAGGCCGGGCAGGTGAAGAAGGAGCACGAACTCCCGTTCAAGTACAGCATGATGCTGCCCGCCTTCAAGGGCGTCGAGGCGGTCGCCGGCGTCGAAGGGCTGTGCAACCCGCGCGGCTTCGTGATGATCGACGAGCACCAGCGCAGCAAGAAGTACCGCAACATCTTCTCGGCCGGCGTGTGCGTGGCGATCCCGCCGGTGGAAGCGACGCCGGTGGCCACCGGCGCGCCCAAGACCGGCTACATGATCGAGACCATGGTCACCGCGATCGTGAAGAACATTGCCGCCGACCTGGCCGGCCAGCCGGCGACGAGCAAGGGCACCTGGAACGCGATCTGCCTGGCCGACATGGGCGACACCGGCGCGGCCTTCGTCGCGCTGCCGCAGATCCCGCCGCGCAACGTCAACTGGTTCAAGAAGGGCAAGTGGGTGCACCTGGCCAAGATCGCTTTCGAGAAGTACTTCATGTACAAGATGAAGAACGGCAGTTCCGAGCCGGTCTACGAGAAGTACGTGCTCAAGCTGATGGGCATCCATCGGCTGGAATCCTGAAACCCGACCCAAGGAGCAGATCATGCAACCCGCCCCCACCGGCTACCACGACCTGACGCAGGCCGTCACCCAGCAGCTGCGCGAGCTTCGCGGCGGCACGCCCGACGCGATGAAGGCCTTCAATGAACTCAGCCGCGCGGCGATCGCGCCCGGCGTGCTCGACAGCAAGACCAAGGAGCTGGTCGCGCTGGCGCTGAGCGTGGCGGCGCGCTGCGACCCGTGCATCGGCTTTCACACCAAGGCACTGGTCAAGTACGGCGCCACCCGCCAGGAGCTGCTCGAGACGCTGGCGGTCTGCACCTACATGGGCGGCGGCCCGTCGATGATGTACGCGGCCAGCGCGGTCGCCGCCTTCGACGAGGCGAGCAAGCCCGCGGGCTGAGCGGCCCGCTCAGCCTCTCAGCCGACGGCGGCCACCAGCGCCGCCTGCAGCAACCAGCAGCGCCGGTCGTCGGCCTCGCTGTCGCCGTCGAGCTGGCCGGCCAGCAGCGCGGTCGGGTGCTGCGGCAGCGCGATGCCGTCGAACACCGGCACTTCGGCCTCGGCGGCCAGGCGCTCGACCAGCGCCGCCGGCAGCCCCTGGCACTCCACCGCGTCGTACAGGCGCCCGAGCATGCGCGCGGTGTCGTGCAGCTCATGCAGGCTGCTGGCCTCGCCCAGGTTCGGCCGGATGTGCGCGACATGCGCCCCGAGCTCGCTCGCCGCCCGGCGGAACAGCGCGGCGCTGCGCTCGCGGTCGTCGTCGCACCACAACCCCAGGTTCTTGCCGCGCAGCGGCAGCGGGCGATCGCCGTTGCCCGCGGCCCGCTGCAGTGCGCGGGCGTTGTCCAGCAGCGCAGCGGCCTGGGCAGCCGACAGCGGTGCGCAGGCCGGATGCTCGTGGGATCTTGTCGTGTGGCCCATGGGCGCCTTGGGGGCGGCGCCAGTGGGCGCCGGGTCGATGCGGGTGGATCGAGGGTGGCGATGTAGCCTAGCGAAGCGTGCCGGCGACGCCTTGATGCGGGTCAAGCAGCCGGGCTGCCGCACGAGCCGACCGCCTGCCGTTACCGTCGGTTTACCCAGTGTTACCGAGTGATCCACGGCGGTCTGCGCGGGTTCGCGCGGCCTGCCTAGCATGCGCGGCAGGCGCGCACGTCAACCGCAACCGAGGAGATCCGCAATGCTCGACCCCGACGCAGTACCCGCCGCCGGCCGCATGCCGGGCGGCACGGCCTGCGGCGACGCGCTGCGGGCCGGCGATGCCAACCAGCGATTCAGCCGGCACATCAGCGAGACGCTCGCGCTGCTGCAGGCGCAGTTCATGCCGCAGCGGCGGATCGTGCACGCCGGCGACCTGATCTACCAGACCGGCGAGCGCTTCGCGCACCTGCACGTGCTGAACTCGGGCTTCGTCAAGGTCGTGAACCTGTCCTTCGACGGGCGCGAACAGGTGGTGGGGCTGAAGTTCCGCGGCGACTGGCTGGGATTCGACGGCATCGCCGGCGGCGCCTACACCTGCGACACCGTCGCGATGGACACCGGCGAGGTCTGGACGCTGCGCTACGACGAGGTGCTGGCGCGATGCGCCGGCCAGAGCGCGCTGCTGCGGCTGGTGCACGAGGCGATGAGCCGCGAGATCGCGCGCGACCGCGATTCGCTGATGTCGGTGTGCACGCTGTCGGCCGATGCGCGCGTGGCCGACTTCCTGCGCTACTGGGCCGAGTCGCTGGCCAAGCGCGGCCTGCGCACCGACCAGATCACGCTGCGCATGACGCGCGCCGAGATCGGCAACTACCTCGGCATGACGCTCGAGACCGTCAGCCGCTCGCTGTCGCGGCTGGCGCGCTGCGGGCTGATCGAGTTCGTCGAAAAGGGCCGGCGCGAAATCCGCATTCCGCGGCTGCAGGCGCTGGCCGACTTCGTGCAGCGCAGCCTGACGCCGGCCAGCGTCACCTTGCAGTAGCCGCAGCGCGGCGGGCCTCTTAGGCGGCCGGGCGCGCCGCCACGGCCCGCGCGATCGCCGCGGCCAACTCGTCGCGCGTGCAGGGCTTGCGCAGCAGCTCCCAGTGGGGCGGGGCCTCGCGGTCGGCCGCGATCGACTCGATCGAATAGCCTGACATCAGCAGCACCGCCAGGCGCGGCCGGCGCTGCTGCGCCTGCGCCGCCAGGCGGTTGCCGCGCATGCCGGCGCCCAGCGCGATGTCGCTGAGCAGCAGGTCGAGTTCAGGGTGATCGTCGAGCAGCAGCAGCGCCTGCTCGCCGCTGGCCGCGGCCTGGACGCGGCAGCCCAGTGCCTCGAGGAAGTCGACCAGCACCGCGCGCACGTCGGCATCGTCCTCGACCAGCAGCACCGCCAGGCCGGGGTGCGGCGGCGGCGGCGCGGCCGCCGCGCGGGCGTCGGCCGGCGCCGGCTGCGCGGGCTGCGGCAGCAGCAGCGTGACCGTGGTGCCGACCCCGGGCGCACTGTCGATCGCCACCGCGCCGTGCGACTGGCGTGCGAAGCCGTAGACCGTGCTCAGCCCGAGGCCGGTGCCGCGGCCGGCTTCCTTGGTGGTGAAGAAGGGCTCGAAGGCGCGCTCCTTGACCGCATCGCTCATGCCGGTGCCGGTGTCGGCCACGCTGATCGCGACGAAGCGCCCGCCGGCGGCGTCCGGTTCCTCGAGCGCATGGCGCAGCGCCGGCGCCAGCGTGGTGCAGGGTTCGGCCTGGAAGCGCAGCGTGCCGCCGTCGCGCATCGCGTCGCGCGCATTGATCGCGATGTTCAGCAGCGCCGTCTCGAGCTGCCCCGGGTCGGCCTGCACGGCCAGGCCGCCGGCCGGCACCTCGACTTCGATGCGGATGCGCTGGTCGAGCGTGCGCCGCAGCATGCCGGCCAGCGATTGCAGCATCTGCGTCAGGTCGACCCTGCTGGGCTGCAGCACCTGGCGGCGCGAGAACGCCAGCAGCTTGGCGGTGAGTTCGGCGCCACGGCGGCTGGCGCGCATCGCCGCGGCCACGAGCGGCTGCGCCGCGGGCATGTCGGCAACCGGCGGCAGTTCCTGCAGCACCTGCAGGTTGCCCTGGATCACGGTGAGCAGGTTGTTGAAGTCGTGCGCGATGCCGCCCGTCAGCTGGCCGACGCTTTCCAGCCGCTGCGAGTGGTTCAGCGCCTCGTCGGACTGCGCGCGCTGCAGCCCGGTGGCCAGCAGGTGGGCGAGCGATTCGACGAAGCGCATCTCGTCGGCGCCGAAATGCCCAGGCTCGCGCGCGCGGACGACGAGCGCACCGAAAGGCTGCCCGCGGTCGGACAAGGGCGCAGCGGCCGCGCTGCGCAACCCGGCATCGGCGCCTGCGGCAGCGCCTGCGAAGCGCCGTTCGGCGGCACCGTCTTCGACCAACAGCGACGTTGCGTGCGCGACCACCAGGCCGGCGAGCGATCCGGAATCGTTGGGCAGCGTGCAACCCGGCGCCTCGCCCGCGACGGCGCCGCTGAAAGCAGCCAGGCGCAACTCGCGCCGGCCGGGCAGCAGCAGCCAGACCTGAGCGGCGTCGGCGCCGAGTGCCTCGGCGGCCGCGGCCGGCCAGCGCGGCAGCAGCGGCTGCAGATCGCGGGCATCGGCGGCGAGCCTGCCCAGCCGCGCGAGTTGCTCGCTGTAGCGCGCGCGGCGCAGCGCCTGGCGCACGCGCGGATAGGCACCGATGTCGCGCAGCGCCGCCAGCACCCAGCCGCTCGCGGCGCCGCTCAGCGGGCTGAGGGCGACCTCGACCCGCACTTCGCTGCCGTCCAGCCGGCGCGCGGCGAGCTCGAGCTGCGCGCCCATCGGCCGTGCCTGCGGCGCCTGGGCAAACCCGGCGCGGTAGCCCGCGTGGCGTGCGCGCACCGCCTGCGGCACCAGCCGATCGACCTCGAGCCCCAGCAGCGCTTCGGGGCTGCAGCCGAGCAGGCGGCCGGCCGCCGGGTTGCCGGCGGCGATCCGGCCGTCGGGCCCGACCAGCAGCAGCGCGTCGGAATTGTCGTGGAACAGCGCGTGCAGCAGCCCCGCGCTGTCCAGGCCGGGCGGCAGCTTCATCGGACGGCGCAGCTGGGTGCCGCTCAAGCCGCGCCGACTGCCGGCACCAGCACGTAGCCGGCGCCGCGCACCGACTTGATGAGCTGCGGATCCTCGGCGTGCTGCTCGAGCTTGCGCCGCAACCGGCCGACCTGCACGTCGATCGTGCGGTCGAAGGGGCCGGCTTCGCGCCCGCGCGTCTGCTCGAGCAGGAAGTCGCGCGACAGCACCCGCCCGGGGTTCTGCGCGAACACGCGCAGCAGCTCGAATTCGCCGGTGGTCAGCGGCACGTCGCGGCCGTCGGTGGCGCTCAGGCGCCTCGCGGCCAGCTCCAGCGTCCAGCCGGCGAAGCGCAGCCGCTCAGGTGCCGCCGGCGGCGTTGCGGCGCGCGCTGCCTCGGCCGGCTGCAGCCGGCGCAGCACCGCCTTGATGCGCGCAAGCAGCTCGCGCAGGTCGAAGGGCTTGGTCACGTAGTCGTCGGCACCGACCTCGAGGCCCACCACCTTGTCCACGGCGTCGCCGCGGCCCGAGATGATCACCAGCCCGCAGTGCCAGTGTTCGCGCAGCCGGCGGGCAATGGTGAAGCCGTCCTCGCCCGGCAGGCCGATGTCCAGCAGCACCAGCTGCGGCGGGTCGGCGGCCATCATGGCCATCAGCGCCGCGCCGGTGTGCAGCTCGGTGACACGAAAGCCCTGCGCGCCGAGATAGGCCGCCAGCAGTCGGGTGATGTCGGGCTCGTCGTCGACGATCGCGATGTGGGGCAGGGCAGACACGCTGGCGAGGGCGGCTTTCGGGGGAGGGGGGCCGGCCGGGGCCGGCGAGCGCGAGCGTAGCAGCTTTGCCCGTGCAGCCCGCGCGGGGATCACGAATGCGGCCGCGGCACCCGGCCGTCGAGCCGCCCGGGGCGATCCGCACCCGATCCGCAGCCTGGCGCCGGCCGCCGCCGCGGCTTGACGCGGCGCAATCCGCCCGCGCTTGCGCTGCGCGAGACTGCGGCCGCCGCGGCCGTGGGGCCGCGATCGGCTGGAGTCGGGCGATGTACGAGCGCATCCTGGTACCGGTGGACGGCAGCGCGACGGCGTCGCGCGGGCTGGACGAGGCGATCAACCTGGCAGCCCGGCTGGGCTCGGCGCTGCAGCTGCTGCACGTGGTGGACGTGCGGCCGCTGATCGGCGATGCGGCGATCTATGCGGCGCCTGGCGAACTGATCGACGCATGGCAGGCCGCCGGCGACAAGCTCCTCGCCGCGGCAGTCGAGCGGGCCCGCGGCCGGGGGGTGCAGGCCGACGGCGCGCTGCGCTTCGACCCGGCGCAGCGCGTGTGCGACCTGATCCTGCGCGAGGCGCGCGACAGCGGCGCGGGGCTGGTGGTGATGGGCACGCACGGCCGGCGCGGCTTCAGCCGCCTGACGATGGGCAGCGACGCCGAGATAGTGGTGCGCGAATCCCCGGTGCCGGTGCTGCTGGTGCGCGCGCCCGCGGCATCGGCCGACGCGGGCGGCTGAACCGGCGCTGGGCATCGTCGGGGCGGCAGCTTCGCGCCGCCGCAACGCGCGCGCCACCCTTGCCCGCGCTGCGGCGGCGCCCCGGGGGCGCTCAGCCCTTGGCCTTGGACCTCGTCTTGCCTTCGCGCACCTGGCCGAGGAATTCCAGCGCGCTCGCGAAGGCGGCGGCGCAGAAGGCCAGTGCCGCAGCGAAGTCCTCGTCCGACAGCGAGCGCGCCGCCGTGTTGCTGCGGTAGATGTTGGCGAACTCGCGCTCGCGTCCGGCCTGGACCAGCAGCTTGCCGATGCCCAGCGCCTCGAGCGACTTCCACACCCGCGGGTTGTACGAGCGCGTCAGTTGCAGCACGAAGGTCACCGGATCGTTCTTGCCGAGGATCGTCGCCAGCCGCAGGATCATCTCGAAGGGCAGGCCGATCTTGCCGCTCTCGACCAGCGCCATGAAGCTCGGGTCTTCGAGGTCGAGCGCCTCGCCGACGTCGTCCAGCGTCATGCCGGCGGCCTCGCGGGCGTCGCGCAGCACCGACGCGGCCTTCTGCACCGCTGCCTTCGGCCCCGGCCGGCTGATGCTGGCCGCGGCCAGCCCCAGCGACATGTCGGCCGCATTGCCGGCGCCGGCCAGCAGGCTGCCGGTCCACGAATGCAGTTGCTTGGCGATGTTGCGGACCGCCTTGCCGCCGAGCGCCTGGAGCGCGGGCGTGTCGGCCTCGGCAGCCGCCCTGGACGGTTTCGCGGCGGTGCGCGGCGCGGTGCGGCGTGTGGGGCTCTTGGCTCTGGTCTTGGCAGGGGCGGTTCGGGCCATGGCTGTTCTCCGATCCGGCGAGGGTGCCGGGCCTGGCGTCAAGCATACCCGGCGCACCCGCGCCGGCGCCGGCGCGAGCCGCAGGGACCGCCGACGCCCGCGGTGTGCAGTGCGAACGCCGTTATCCCGCGACGCAAGGCGCACACGCAGCGGGCTTTATAGAATGGCTCATGCCCGACCAGCCGTCCAAGCCCCGTCTGCCCGCGCCCGCTCGGCCGAGCGGCGGCCAGGGCGCGGTCGTGGCCGAACGCAAGGCGCAGCGCGTCAGGCCGCCGAAGATGTACCAGGTGGTGATGCTCAACGACGACTACACGCCGATGGAGTTCGTCGTGATGGTGCTGCAGCAGTTCTTCCAGCGGGATCTGGAAACGGCGACCCTGATCATGTTGAAGATTCATCATGAGGGGCGTGCGGTCTGCGGGGTGTACCCGAAGGACATCGCGGCGACGAAGGTCGAATTGGTGGTCAGCACGGCGCGCCGCGTCGGGCACCCGCTGCAATGCTTGATGGAGGCAGCATGATTGCGCAAGAGCTCGAGGTCAGTCTGCACATGGCGTTCGTCGAGGCGCGCCAGCAGCGGCATGAATTCATCACGGTCGAGCACCTGCTGATGGCGCTGCTCGACAACCCCTCGGCGGCCGAGGTGCTGCGCGCCTGCGCGGCCAACATCGACGATCTGCGCAAGAGCCTGGCGACCTTCGTGAAGGAGAACACGCCCACGGTCTCCGGCACCGAGGAGGTGGACACGCAGCCCACGCTCGGCTTCCAGCGCGTGATCCAGCGCGCGATCATGCACGTGCAGAGCACCGGCAGCGGCAAGAAGGAGGTCACCGGCGCGAACGTGCTGGTGGCGATCTTCGGCGAGAAGGATTCGCACGCGGTGTACTACCTGCACCAGCAGGGCGTGACCCGGCTCGACGTGGTGAACTTCATCGCGCACGGCATCAAGAAGACCGACCCGCCGGAGCCGTCCAAGCCCAGCGAGGGCGGCGGTGCCGAGGCCGAGAAGGACGATGGCGGCGACGCCAAGGGCTCGCCGCTCGAGCAGTACACGCAGAACCTGAACCAGCTGGCGCGCGACGGCCGCATCGACCCGCTGATCGGGCGCGAGCTCGAAGTCGAGCGCGTGATCCAGGTGCTGTGCCGGCGGCGCAAGAACAACCCGCTGCTGGTTGGCGAGGCCGGCGTCGGCAAGACCGCGATCGCCGAAGGCCTGGCCTGGCGCATCACCCAGGGCGAGGTGCCCGAGGTGCTGGCGGGCTCGACCGTGTACTCGCTCGACATGGGCGCGCTGCTGGCCGGCACCAAGTACCGCGGCGACTTCGAGCAGCGCCTGAAGGGCGTGCTCAAGCAGCTGAAGGACCAGCCGCACGCGATCCTGTTCATCGACGAGATCCACACGCTGATCGGCGCCGGCGCCGCCAGCGGCGGCACGCTCGACGCGAGCAACCTGCTCAAGCCGGCGCTGTCCACCGGCGCGATGAAGTGCATCGGCGCGACCACCTTCACCGAATACCGCGGCATCTTCGAGAAGGACGCGGCGCTGTCGCGGCGCTTCCAGAAGATCGACGTGGTCGAGCCCTCGGTCGAGCAGACGATCGAGATCCTCAAGGGGCTGAAGAGCCGCTTCGAGGACCACCACCAGGTCAAGTACGCGGCCGGTGCGCTGCAGGCCGCGGCCGAGCTGTCGGCCAAGTACATCAACGACCGCCACCTGCCCGACAAGGCGATCGACGTGATCGACGAGGCCGGCGCCGCGCAGCGCATCCTGCCGAAGAACAAGCAGAAGAAGACGATCACGCGCAGCGAGGTCGAGGACATCGTCGCCAAGATCGCGCGCATCCCGCCGGCCAGCGTGTCCAGCGACGACCGCAGCAAGCTCAAGACGCTCGACCGCGACCTGAAGAGCGTGGTCTTCGGCCAGGATCCGGCGATCGACGCGCTCGCGTCGGCGATCAAGATGGCGCGCTCGGGCCTGGGCAAGCCCGACCGTCCGATCGGCTCGTTCCTGTTCAGCGGCCCCACCGGCGTCGGCAAGACCGAGGTCGCCAAGCAGCTGGCCTACGTGCTGGGCATCGAGCTGATCCGCTTCGACATGAGCGAGTACATGGAGCGGCACGCGGTCAGCCGCCTGATCGGCGCGCCGCCGGGCTACGTCGGCTTCGACCAGGGCGGGCTCTTGACCGAGGCGATCAGCAAGAAGCCGCACGCGGTGCTGCTGATGGACGAGATCGAGAAGGCGCACCCGGACGTCTTCAACGTGCTGCTGCAGGTGATGGACCACGGCACGCTGACCGACAACAACGGGCGCAAGGCCGACTTCCGCAACGTGATCATCATCATGACCACCAACGCGGGCGCCGAGACGATGAACAAGGCGACGATCGGCTTCACGACCAAGCGCGAGCAGGGCGACGAGATGGCCGACATCAAGCGGCTGTTCACGCCCGAGTTCCGCAACCGGCTCGACGCGACCGTGTCGTTCCGCGCGCTCGACGAGGACATCATCCTGCGCGTGGTCGACAAGTTCCTGCTGCAGCTCGAGGGCCAACTCGCCGAGAAGAAGGTGGAGGTCGCCTTCACCGACGCATTGCGCCGGCACCTGGCGGTCAAGGGCTTCGACCCGCTGATGGGCGCACGGCCGATGCAGCGGCTGATCCAGGACACGATCCGGCGCGCGCTGGCCGACGAGCTGCTGTTCGGCCGGCTGGTCGACGGCGGCCGCCTCACCGTGGACATCGACGCGCAAGGCGAAGTGCAACTCGACATCCAGCCGCCCAAGCGCAGCGACAAGACCCGGCCCGAGGCGACGGCGGTCTGATCCGGTCCGGGCGCGGGGGCACCGGGCCGGCATTGCCGGCCCGACTTGTCTTTTTTGCGCCGGCATTGCCGGCCGGCTTCGTTTTCTGCGCCGGCATTGCCGACCCGATTCGTCTCCTGCGCCGGTGCCGCCCGTCCGATGCCGCGTTCAGCGCTGGCGGACCGCCGGATCCTGCCGGTAGTAGCCGGCGAGCAGTGCGTAGGTGTCGGGCTGCTCGTGCCGCAGGTCCAGCGGCGCGACGAAGAAGGCCTCGGAGGCGACCGCGAAGTACTCCTCCGGTGCCTCGGCGGCGTAGGGGTCGAGCAGCGTGTCGGCCCCGGCATCGACGCGTGCGCAAAAGGCGTCGTACTCGCGCTGCAGCGTCGCCTGCCAGACGCGGCGCGCGCCGGCGCAGGGCAGCGGCGGCACGCCGTCGGCGATGCCGTCGCCCATGTCCAGCACATGCGCGAACTCGTGGATCACCACGTTGTAGCCCCAGGCGGCCGACTCGCCGGCGGCGCCGACGTCGTGCCACGACAGCATCACCGGGCCGCCGTCCATCGCCTCGCCGCTGAGCACGTCGTCGTACTCGTGCACGATGCCGTCGTCGTCGGTGACTTCGCGGCGCACCCGCACCTCGTCGGGCTGCACCACGATGCCGACGAAGCCGTCGTAGGGCGCCAGGCCGAAGCGCAGCACCGGCAGGCAGGCCTGCGCGGCGATCGCCACCGCCATGTCGTCGCTGACCTGCAGGCCGTGCGCGCCGCTGAATTCCTTGCGGTCGAGGAACAGGCTGCTCAGCCGGCGCAGTTCGGCGCTGTCGGCGGCCGGCAACTGCGCCAGGAAGGGCATCCGCGCCAGGGTCAGCCGCCACAGCTCGTCAGGGATCGCGCGGCGCCGCAGTGCACGCTGCTCGCGGCGGTGCTGCAGGTGGGCGAACAGGCGGCGCACCGGCTCGTGCCCGCTCAGGCGCCTTCGCGCGCGGCGTCTTCGAGTGCCAGCCGGCGAAAGCCCGAAGCGTCCAGGCGCAGCACCTCGGCGCGCGCCGCGGCGTCGTCGAGATCCCAGTCGCTGAGCACGCGCCGCACGAAGCCCGGCGCCAGCTCGGCATCGCCCGGGCGATGGGTATGGCCGTGCACCAGCGTCGGCGCATCGGCCGCGCGCAGGCACTCGACGGCAGCGGCGAAGTCGATGTCGCCCCAGCCGCCGGGCGGCGGCGGCGCGCTGCGGCTGGCCTCGCTCGCGTGGCGCACCTGCGACGCCAGCGCGATCCGCTGCTGCAGCGGCCGCGCCAGGAACTGTGCCTGCGTGGCCGGGTCGCGCGCCCAGCGCCGGAACTGCTGGTAGGCCGTGTCGTCCAGACACAGCGCGTCGCCGTGGGTCAGCAGCACGCGCTGTCCGAAGGCCTCGAGCAGCGTCGGATCCGGCAGCGGTTGCAGGCCGTTTGCCTGCAGCAGGCCAGGGCGGATCAGGAAATCGCGGTTGCCGATCATCAGGCCGACGTAACGCTGCCGCGCCGCCGCGGCGAGCGCCGCCATGCAGCCCTGTTCGAAGGGCAGTTCGACCGCGTCGTCGCCGGGCCAGAACTCGAACAGGTCACCGAGGATCAGCACCGCGCCGGCGCGGGTGCTGCGCAGGTAGGCCTCGAAGGCCGCACGCGTGCGCGGCAGCGCAGCGCTCAGGTGCAGGTCGGAGATGAAATCGATCGCGCGCCAGCCAGGCTCGGCGGCCAGTCGCGTGGCCGACGGCAGCGCGGCGGCGGCCATCGGCTACTCGACGACGACCGCGCGCTCGATCACCACCGGCTCGAGCGGCACGTCGCCGTGGCCGCTGCGGTTGCCGGTGGCCACGCCTTCGATCTGGTCGACCACGTCGGTGCCGTCGACCACGCGGCCGAAGACCGCATAGCCCCAACCCTGCGGCGACTCCGACTTGAAGTCGAGGAAGCCGTTGTCGACGGTGTTGATGAAGAACTGCGCGGTGGCGCTGTGCGGCGCCGAGGTGCGCGCCATCGCCAGCGTGTAGCGCTGGTTGCGCAGCCCGTTGTTGGCTTCGTTCTGGATCGGGCTGCCGGTGGGCTTTTGCTGCATCTGCGGGTCGAAGCCGCCGCCCTGGATCATGAAGCCGCGGATCACGCGGTGGAAGATCGTGCCGTCGTAGTGGCCCTTGCGCACGTAGTCGGCGAAGTTCGCGGCGCTCAGCGGCGCGCGCTCGTCGTCGAGCTCGATGCGCAGGGTGCCGGCGCTGGTGTGCATCTCGATGGTCGTGCTCATGGTCTCACTTCTCCACGCTGGCTTTGCGGATCAACACCGGCTGCACCGGCACGTTCTGGTGCGGCCCCTTAGCCGTGGTGGGCACCTTGGCGATCGCGTCGACGACCTCCATCCCGCCGACGACCTTGCCGAACACGGCGTAGCCGTGGCCGTCGGCCGACCGTGCCTGGTTCAGGAAGTCGTTGTCCTTCAGGTTGATGAAGAACTGCGCGGTCGCCGAGTCGGGCACCACGGTGCGCGCCATCGCGACGCTGCCGCGCACGTTGTCCAGGCCGTTGCGGCTTTCCAGCACGACCGGCGCGCGCGTGGGCTTTTGCTGCATCTCGGCGGTGAAGCCGCCGCCCTGGATCATGAAGCCCGGGATCACGCGGTGGAAGGCGGTGCCGTCGTAGTGGCCGCTGCGCACGTATTCGAGGAAGTTGGCGACCGTCTTGGGGGCGCGGGCCGCGTCGAGCTCGATCACGATCTCGCCGGCCGTGGTGTCGAGCCGGACCTTCTGCGCCCACGCGGGCGCCGCCGCCGCCAGGCCGACGGCCACCGCCGCAGCCCAATGGCCGAGGCGTCGAGGGGAAAACAGTTGCATGCAGGCTCCGTCTGAAGGGGGGCCGGCAGCGTTGCGGCGCCGGCATCGAAAAGCGCGGCGCGCAGTCTAGCCGGGCTTCGAAGGCGTGACGGCCGCGGGGATCTCGCGCGCCAGCCGCAGTTTGCGCCGCAGGGCGGTGGTGTCGCCCTTCGCGCCGGAGGCGGCCTGCGACCACGCGGCGATGGCCAGCGCCAGGTGCACGTCGCCCAGGTTCTCGAGCGCGGCGCGGTGCTGCGGATCGTTGCGCAGCGCCGCCTGCAACGCGCCCAGTGCCGCCTGGAGCCGGCCGTCGGCCGCATACAGCACCGCGAGGTTGTTGTACGGGTCGGACAGCTCCGGGAAATCTTCGGTCAGCGCGCGGAACACCTGCTCGGCCTCGGCGTTGCGCCCGCTCTGGGTCAGGATCACGCCCTTCAGGAAGCGCATGCGCGCGTCGCGCGGCTGATCGGCGATCGTGCGGTCGGCGAGTTCGAGCGCGGCCGCGGCGTCGCCGCTGCGCAGCAGCCGCTGGGCGTCGTCGTAGGCATCGGCCCGCGCCGCCGTGGCACACACCAGCAGCACGCACAGCAGGGCCAGGCGGGGCAGTCGCATCGACGGTTCGGGGAGGCTTGCCTGCGGTTCGACCGCCGGCCGAAGGGGCGCGCGGCGTAGGGTGGGCGTAAAGGGTGCGCCGCTATACTCGATTCGATTCTAGACGCGTGCTTGGCGTGCGCGTCTTCGCCCGGCAGCGCCGCGCCGGCGTTGCCCCACCTGCCCGATGACGCTGCACGTCCACAACACGCTGACCCGGCGGCTGGAGCCTTTCGTCCCGATCGAGCCCGGCCACGTGCGCATGTACGTGTGCGGCATCACGGTATACGACCTGTGCCACCTGGGCCACGCACGCATGATGCTGGCCTTCGACGTGGTCTACCGCTGGCTGCTGGCGCTGGGCAATCGCGTCACCTACGTGCGCAACATCACCGACATCGACGACAAGATCATCGGCCGCGCGCTCGAGCGCGGCATCCCGATCCGCGCGCTGACCGACGAGATGATCGCCGCGATGCACCGCGACCTCGGCGCGCTCGGGCTGCTGCGGCCGACGCACGAGCCGCGTGCCACCGACTACGTGCCGCAGATGCTGGCGCTGATCGACCGCCTCGAGGCGCGCGGGCTCGCCTATCGTGCCGAAGGCGGCGACGTCAACTTCGCGGTGCGCGCGTTCCCGAACTACGGCCGGCTGTCGGGCAAGTCGCCCGACGAACTGCGCGCCGGCGAGCGCGTGGCGGTGGCCGGCGGCAAGCGCGACCCGCTGGACTTCGTGCTGTGGAAGGCGGCCAAGGCCGACGAGCCTGCGGATGCGAAGTGGCCGAGCCGCTTCGGCCCCGGGCGCCCGGGCTGGCACATCGAGTGCTCGGCGATGAGCTGCGCGCTGCTGGGCGAGCCCTTCGACATCCACGGCGGCGGCCAGGACCTGCAGTTCCCGCACCACGAGAACGAGATTGCGCAGAGCGAGGGCGCGAGCGGCCGCCCCTTCGTCAACGTCTGGCTGCACAACGGCTTCCTCAACGTCGACGACGAGAAGATGTCGAAGTCGCTCGGCAACTTCTTCACCATCGCCGACGTGCTGCGCCATTGCGACGGCGAGTCGATCCGGCTGTTCATGCTGCGCACCCACTACCGCAGCCCCTTCAACTTCAGCGACACGCTGCTCGACGAGGCGCGCCAGGCGCTCAAGCGGCTCTATACCGCACTCGACGGCGTGGCGCCGGCCGCGGTCGACATCGACTGGGCGAGCGGGCCGGCGGCGCGCTTTCGCACCGCGATGAACGACGACTTCAACACGCCGGCGGCGCTGGCGGTGCTGTTCGAGCTGGCCGGCGAATGCAACCGCACGCGCGACCCGGCCACGGCCGGCCTGCTGAAGGCGCTGGGCGGCGTGCTGGGCCTGCTGCAGCAGGCGCCGCGCGCCTGGCTGCAGGGCGGCCCGGCCGGCGATACCGGCTTCGACGAAGCGGCGATCCAGCGGCTGATCGGCGAGCGCGCCGCAGCCAAGCGCGCGCGTGACTTCGGCACTGCCGACCGCATCCGCGCCGAACTGGCCGCCCGGGGCATCGTGCTGCAGGACGGCGCCGGCGGCACCACCTGGGTGCGGGCCTGAACCGGCTCCGATCGATGGCCAAGCCCGCCGCCGGCATCACGCCCGACTACTGGGACGAGGCCTGCCGGCATCTGTCCAAGCGCGACCGGGTGATGCGCAAGCTGATCCCGCGCTTCGGCAATGCCCGGCTCGCCAGTCGCGGCGACGCTTTCACGACGCTGGCGCGGTCGATCGTCGGCCAGCAGATCTCGGTCAAGGCAGCGCAGTCGGTGTGGGACCGCCTGGTCGCGCTGCTCGGCGCACCGTCGCAGCGGGTGGCGCCGGCGCAGCTGCAGGCGCGGGGGCTGATCGAGCTGCGCAGCGCCGGGCTGTCGCAGCGCAAGGCCGAATACCTGCTGGACCTGGCCGGCCACTTCGAATCGGGCGCGGTCCATCCGCGCCAATGGCAGCAGATGGCCGACGAGGCGATCATCGAGGAGCTGGTGGCGATCCGCGGCATCGGCCGCTGGACGGCCGAGATGTTCCTGATCTTCCACCTGATGCGCCCCGACGTGCTGCCGCTGGACGACCTGGGGCTGGTCAAGGGCGTCAGCGAGAGCTACTTCAGCGGCGAGCCGGTGTCGCGCGCCGACCTGCGCGAGCTCGGCGACGCCTGGGCACCGTACCGCTCGGTGGGCACCTGGTACATCTGGCGGAGCCTGGACCCGCTGCCGGTAGACTATTGAAGGCCCTTGCGGCCGGAACCGAACGATGAGCAAACGCCATTTCCTCGAATTCGAGCAGCCGATCGCCGAACTCGATTCGAAGATCGAGGAGCTGCGCTACGTGCAGAACGAGTCGGCCGTCGACATCTCGGAAGAGATCGACCGGCTCACGCGCAAGAGCCTGCAGCTCACCCGGGACATCTACGCGAACCTGAGCCCCTGGCAGGTCACGCAGATCGCGCGCCACCCGCAGCGGCCCTACACGCTCGACTACGTCGGCGAGATCTTCACCGACTTCCAGGAGCTGCACGGCGACCGCGTGTATGCCGACGACCAGTCGATCGTCGGCGGGCTGGCGCGCTTCAACGGCCTGGCCTGCTTGGTCCTCGGCCACCAGAAGGGGCGCGACACGAAGGAGCGCGCGCTGCGCAACTTCGGCATGAGCCGTCCGGAGGGCTACCGCAAGGCACTGCGGCTGATGAAGCTGGCCGAGAAGTTCGGCCTGCCGGTGTTCACCTTCGTCGACACGCCGGGCGCCTACCCCGGCATCGGCGCCGAAGAGCGCGGCCAGTCCGAGGCGATCGGCCGCAACATCTTCGAGATGGCGCAGCTGCAGGTGCCGATCATCGCCACGATCATCGGCGAGGGCGGCTCCGGCGGCGCGCTGGCGATCAGCGTCGCCGACCAGGTGCTGATGCTGCAGTTCGCGGTGTATTCGGTGATCTCGCCCGAAGGCTGCGCGTCGATCCTGTGGAAGACCTCGGAGCGCGCGGCCGACGCCGCCGAGGCGCTGGGCATCACCGCGCACCGGCTCAAGGCGCTGGGCGTGATCGACAAGATCGTCAGCGAGCCGGTCGGCGGTGCGCACCGCGATCCGCGCCAGATGGCGGTCGCGCTGAAGCGCGCGCTCAACGATGCGCTGCGCCAGGTGGCCGACCTCAAGCCGGCGGCCTTGCTGGCGCGCCGCTACGAACGGCTGCAGTCCTACGGGCGTTTCAACGACACCAAGGGCGGGTGACCGCAGCATCGGCTGAGCGCGCTGCACGCGCGCGGCTGCGGCGCGCTGCCGCCGCTTCGACAAGTGCCGATGCCCAGCGGCTGCCTGACGGCAGCGGTGCACCGGCCGGGGCAGGGCGGCGATGCGTCGCGGTGGCCGTCAGCGGCGGGCGCGACTCCACCGCGCTGTGGCACGCCGTGGCCCGGCTGGCGCGGTCGGTGGGCTCGCTCGACGTGGTGGGCCTGCATGTGCACCACGGCCTGCAGGCGCAGGCCGACGACTGGGTGCAGCACCTGCGGGCGCAGGCCCGGCGCTGGGCCGCCGCCGGGCTGCCGGTGACGCTGCGCTGGCATCGGCTGGAAGGCCGGCCGCAGCGCGGCCAGAGCGTGGAGGCCTGGGCGCGGCGCGGGCGCTATGCGGCGCTGGCCTCGATGGCGCAGGCGGCTGGGGCTGATCTGGTGCTGCTGGCGCACCACCGGCGCGACCAGGCCGAGACGGTGCTGCTGCAGCTGCTGCGCGGCGGCGGGCCGGCTGCGCTGGCGGCGATGCCGCGGATGGCCTGGCGCGGCGGCCTGTGCTGGGCGCGGCCCTGGCTCGACCAGCCGCGCGAGGCGATCGACGCCTATGTGCGGCGCCACCGGCTGCGGCCGGTCGACGACCCCAGCAACGCCGATCCGCGCTGGGCGCGCAATGCGCTGCGCCTTCAGGTTTGGCCGGCACTCGACACGGCTTTCACCGGCGCCGAGCCGGCGCTGGCCGGCGCCGCCGCACGTGCGCAGGAGGCAGCCGCCTGCCTGGCCGAGCTGGCCGACGCCGACCTGCAAGGCTGCCGCGGCGGCGATGCGGTGCTGGACGTTGCCGCCTGGGCGCTGCTGTCGCCGGCGCGGCGCGGCAACAGCCTGCGCCGGTGGTTGATCGAGGCGGCCGGCGCCGCACCCGACACGCTGGTGCGCCGCCTACTCGCCGAGCTGCCGCACGCACGCGTTGGGCGCTGGCCAGCGCCCAGCGGCGAACTGCGGCTGCACCGCGGCCGGCTGCGCCACGCGGCCGCCGCGGAAGCTGCGCAAGTTGCGATTGCGGTGCCGGCGGTGCTCGCGCTCGACCTGAGCCGCTGCGGGCGCCATGCCGTGCCCGCGTGGGGCGGCAGCTTCGTGGTGCGCCGGGCTGCCGACGGCGGCGTGCCGGCGGCGCTGCTGCGCGGCTGCGTGCTGCGGCCGCGCCGCGGCGGCGAGCAGTTCCAGCGCACGCTGAACACGCCGCCGCGCAGCCTCAAGAAGCATTTCCAGGCCGCGGGCCTGGCGGCCTGGGAGCGGAACGGCCCGCTCGTCTACGTTGGCGATGCGCTGCTGTTCGTGCCCGGGCTGGGCATCGACGCGCGCCATCGGGCCGGCGGCAGCAAGTCGGCCTTGCGCAGCCTGCACTGGTTGCCGGCCGATGGGTGCAAACCCTGAGCGGCGCGATGCCGGCCGGATAGAATCCCGCCCCTTGCGCGCGGCGGCGCGCGACCGACCGTATCGCGGCCGCGCCGCGCTGCACGACCGCACAACGACTGGCACAGCATGGGATTGATCGTTCACAAGTACGGCGGCACGTCGATGGGCTCCACCGAGCGCATCCGCAACGTCGCCCGGCGGGTCGCCAAATGGGCGCGGGCCGGCCATCGGATGGTGGTGGTGCCGTCGGCGATGAGCGGCGAGACCAACCGCCTGCTGGCGCTGGCCAAGGAGCTGTCGCCGGCCAGGGCCGACGCCGCGTCGATGCGCGAGCTCGACCAGATCGCCGCCACCGGCGAACAGGTGTCGGTCGGCCTGCTGGCGCTGGCGCTGCAGGCCGAGGGCGTGCCGGCGGTCAGCTACACCGGCTGGCAGGTGCCGGTGGCCACCGATTCCGCGCATACCAAGGCGCGCATCGAGTCGATCGACGACCGGCGGGTGCGCGCCGACCTGGACGCGGGCCGGGTGGTGATCATCACCGGCTTCCAGGGGATCGACGGCCGCGGCAACGTGACCACGCTGGGGCGCGGCGGCTCCGACACCTCGGCAGTGGCGGTGGCGGCGGCGCTGAAGGCCGACGAATGCCTGATCTACACCGACGTGGACGGCGTCTACACGACCGACCCGCGCATCGTGCCCGAAGCGCGCCGCCTGCACGCGGTGAGCTTCGAGGAGATGCTGGAGATGGCCAGCCTCGGCTCCAAGGTGCTGCAGATCCGTTCGGTGGAGTTCGCCGGCAAGTACCACGTGCCCATGCGCGTGCTGTCCAGTTTCACCGACTGGGACATCCCGCTCGACGAAGAGGCCCGCTCGGGCACGCTGATCACCCTCGAGGAAGACGAAAAGATGGAACAAGCCGTCGTGTCCGGCATCGCCTTTTCCCGCGACGAAGCCAAAATCACCGTCATCGGCGTGCCCGACAAGCCGGGCATCGCGTCGCAGATCCTGGGCGCGGTGGCCGACGCCAACATCGACGTCGACGTGATCGTGCAGAACGTGTCGCACGGCGGGCGCACCGACATCTCGTTCACCGTCGGCCGCAACGACTATGCGCGCGCGCTGGACCTGATCAACGCGGGGGTGCTCGGCGCCGCCGGCGGCAGCGAAGTCAGCGGCGACCCGAAGATCTGCAAGGTCTCGATCGTCGGCATCGGCATGCGCAGCCACGTCGGCGTGGCCGCGAAGATGTTCCGCACGCTGGCGCAGGAGGGCATCAACATCCAGATGGTGACCACCAGCGAGATCAAGACCAGCGTGGTGATCGACGAGAAGTACATGGAGCTGGCGGTGCGTGCATTGCACCGCGCCTTCGACCTCGAGCAGCCGCCGGCTGCCGCTTGAGCCTGCAGGCAGCGGCTAGAATGGCGGCTCCTTCCGCGGAGCTGTGACCGAGAGGCCGAAGGTGCTCCCCTGCTAAGGGAGTATGCGGGCAAAACCTGCATCGAGGGTTCGAATCCCTCCGGCTCCGCCACCCTGTCCGACCGCAGCGGCAGCGGCATCACCCGGCGCACCGCATGCAGACTGTCCGGCGTCAGTCCCCGGCCGCGCAGACTCCGTGATAATCACCAGTTGTGCGGCGCGTTGCCGCGTTTTCCGGAGGGCAGGATGAGCAAGCGTGATGTGGTGGTGCTGAGTGCGGTGCGCTCGGCGATCGGTGGCTTCGGCGGTTCGCTCGCCGACATCGAGCCGGCGGAACTCGCCGGGCAGGTGATGAAGGAATCGGTGAAGCGCTCGGGCGTCGATCCGAAGTCGATCAACTACGTCACGGTCGGCAACTGCATCCCGACCGAGAGCCGCTATCCGTACGTGGCGCGGGTGGCGTCGATCCAGGCGGGCCTGCCGATGGATTCGGTGGCGATGGCGGTCAACCGCCTGTGCTCGTCGGGCCTGCAGGGCATCGTCACGACGGCGCAGAACATCCTGCTCGACGACTGCGACTACGGCATCGGCGGCGGCGTCGAGGTGATGAGCCGCGGCGCCTACCTGAGCACGCAGCTGCGCAGCGGCGCGCGCATGGGCGATGCCAAGATGATCGACTCGATGGTCGCCGCGCTGACCGACCCCTTCGGTGTCGGCCACATGGGCATCACCGCCGAGAACCTGGCGGCCAAGTGGGGCATCAGCCGCGAGGAGCAGGACGCCTTGGCGGTCGAATCGCACCGGCGCGCCGCCGCGGCCATCGCCGAAGGCCGCTTCAAGTCGCAGATCGTGCCGATCGTCAAGCAGACGAGGAAGGGCGAAGTCAGCTTCGACACCGACGAGCACGTGAAGCCCGGCACCACGCTCGAATCGCTGGCGAAGATGAAGCCGGCGTTCAAGAAGGACGGCACCGTCACGGCCGGCAACGCGTCGGGCATCAATGACGGCGCCGCTTTCCTGGTGCTGGGCGACGCGACGCGCGCGGCCGCCGACGGCCACAAGGCGATCGCACGACTGGTGTCCTATGCAGTGGCCGGCGTCCCCAACGACGTCATGGGCGAGGGCCCGATCCCGGCGACGAAGCTGGCGCTGAAGAAGGGTGGCCTGAAGCTCGACCAGATGGACGTGATCGAGAGCAACGAAGCCTTCGCCTCGCAGGCGATCGCGGTGGCACGCGGCCTCGAACTCGACATGAAGAAGACCAACCCGAACGGCGGCGCGATCGGCCTGGGCCACCCGATCGGCTGCTCGGGCGCTTTCATCACGGTCAAGGCGCTGTACGAACTGCAGCGCACCGGCGGCCGCTATGCGCTGGTGACCATGTGCATCGGCGGCGGCCAGGGCATCGCGGCGGTCTTCGAACGCATCTGAGTCATCGCGCGAGGCATCGGCCTCGCAGCCGACACGATACGGGCCCCTCGGGGCCCGTTTTTCATCGTGCGTGGCACGGCCGGCAGCCGACCCGTCGGCGTACCGGCGCCTGGGTCTTCATGCCGGCGTCACCGGATGCGCGAAGCACCCGCATGCGGTGTCGGGCCGGGAGCGACGCGATCGTCGTCCATGCTGACCGGCGCGGCTCGAACCCTTGCACGCCTGCGCCGGCGCGTGTCGATCGGGCGGCGAACGTCGGCCGGCCCCGGCAGCGCACCAGCAGGCGCATCAGCAGGCGCACGACCGGCCTCGAGGCGCGCGCGCCACTGCGCCGGCGTGCAGCCGGTCCAGCGCCGGAACGCGCGCCAGAACACCGCCGGTTCGGCATAGCCCAGCGCCTGGCCGATGCCGGCCAGCGCCAGCTCGGTCTGGGCCATGGCCTGCAACGCGGCATCGCGCCGCGCCGCGTCGAGCAGCGTGTTGAAGCTCAGTTTCTGAGCCTGCAAGCGCCGCGCCAGCGTGCGTTCGCTCAGGCCCAGCGCCTGAGCGGCTTCGGCGCGCGTGGGCACACGCGCTTGCAGCGAGGCGGTGATCCAGGCACGCAGCTCCTGCGCCAGCGTGCCGCCTTCGCGCAGCACGGCCAGGCGCTGCGCCGCATGCTCATGGTGCAGGCGCGCCAGCTGCGCGTCGGCCTGCGGCAGCGGCGCGTCGAGCACGGCGTTGTCCAGCAGCACGCCGCTGAAGGCCTGATCGAAAGCCACCGGGCAGCCGAAGGCGTCGCGGTAGCCTGGGTTGGGGCCGATGCGGGGCTGGCTGAACTGGACCTGCCGCGGCCGCAGCGGCTGGCCGGTGATCCAGCGCGAGAACGCCACCACCGCGGCCAGCACCGCCTCGATCTGGTGCGGGCTGAACGCCAGCTCGCCCTGGCGCGGGTGGTAGACCACCCAGCTCGCTTCGGCACCCGCGATGACCTGGAAGCGCCCGCCGTCGCTGATCAGGCGCTGGTAGCGCTGCACCGCACTGATGGCGGCGCGCAGGCTGGGCGCTGACTGCAGCAGGTAGCTGACGACGTTGAAGTTGCCGGGCCCGACCGATGCGCCGGCCTTCAGGCCGAAGCCCGGGTCCTGCGTGCAGTGCACCGCCGCGCGCCACAGCCGCGTGATGTGGTCGATGGGCCAGCGCTCGCGCGCCAGCTCGGCCGAATCGATGCCGGCCTGCGCCAGCAGGCGCTCGCGCACCACGCCGGCGCGCTCGGCCGCGGCCAGCACCGTGCTCACCCAGTTCATCGATACGCTGGCCTGCAAAGTCAATCTTGGTGGCCTCCAAAGTCAATCGACTTCGATCATAGCCGGCTAAGGTGACGCCTGGCGCCCATGCAAGGCGCATGGCAGGAGCAAGCCGCATGGCAACCCCAAATTCCGACAGCCTCGTCATCGGCGGTGGCCTGGCAGGCATCGTGACCGCGCTGGAACTGCTGCGCGCCGGCCAGCGCGTCACGCTCGTCGATCGCGACACGCCCGAACGCTTCGGCGGCCTGGCGCTGTGGGCCTTCGGCGGCATGGCGCTGGTGGGCACGCCGCTGCAGGCGAAGATGAAGATCGCCGACACGCCCGAACGCGCGCTCGCCGACTGGCAGCGCTTCGGCGAACTCGCGCCCGACGACCGCTGGCCGCAGGCCTGGGCGAAGTACTACGTCGAACACTCGTGCGCCCAGGTGCACGACTGGCTGGTGCACGAGGGCATCAAGTTCATGCCCGCCGTCAACTGGGTCGAGCGCGGCCTGAACGGCGACGGCAACAGCTTGCCGCGCTACCACGTCGTCTGGGGCACGTCGCGCTTCATGACGCTGCGGCTGATCGAGCAGCTGCGCGCGGCCGGCAGCGGCGGCAGGCTGACGCTGCTGCACCGCCACCGCGTGACGCAGCTCGACCACGCGGGCGGGCGCGTCGCCGGCGCGGTGGCGCTGGACGAGGCGAGCGGCGCGCAGGTGCGCCTGCAGGCGCCGACGGTCGTGCTCGCGATGGGCGGCATCAACGGCGGCCATGAGGAGACGCGGCGCAACTGGCCCCGCGACCGCCCCGTGCCCAAGAACATGCTCAACGGCGCGCACCCGTTCGCCGATGGCCGGTTGCACCGCGCCGCCGCCGCGGACTTCGGCGCGCAGATCACCCACGCCGGCGAGATGTGGAACTACGCGGCCGGCTTCCCGCATCCCTACCCGCACTTCGAGGGCCACGGCCTGTCGACGATCCCCTGCAAGTCGGCGCTGTGGCTGGACCACCGCGGCGAGCGCATCGGCCCCCAGCCCTTGGTGACGGGCTTCGACACCCATTGGCTGTGCCGGCAGGTGGCGGCGCAGGCAAAGCCCTGGACCTGGCATTTGCTGAACTGGCGCATCGCCGCCAAGGAATTTGCGATCTCCGGCGCCGAGCACAACCAGCGCATCCGCGACCGGCAGTTCGCCGCGTTCCTGAAGGAGACGCTGCTCGGCAACCACCGCCTGGTGCGGCAGATGCAGCAGCAGAGCCCGCACTTCCTGGTCGCCGACACGCTGGCCGAACTGGCGGCGAAGATGAACGCGCTGACCGCGTCGCACGACGTCGATCCTGCGCGGCTGCAGGCCACCGCCGACGCCTTCGACGCCAACTTCGCCAACGGCAGCAAGCTCGAGAACGACGACCAGATCCGCCGCATCCTGCACGCGCGCCAGTGGGGGCCGGATCGCTTGCGCACCTGCAAGCCGGCGCCGCTGCAGTTGAAGGGCGCCGGCCCCTTCATCGCGATCCAGATGCAGCTCGTCACGCGCAAGAGCCTGGGCGGGCTGCAGACCGACCTGCAAAGCCGCGTGCTCGATGCGAGCGGCCAGCCGATCGACGGCCTGTACGGCGTCGGCGAGGCCGCCGGCTTCGGCGGCGGCGGCGCGAGCGGCAAGCGCTCGCTCGAAGGCACCTTCCTGCCCGGCTGCATCCTCACGGCGCGCGCCGCGGCACGGCACATCGGCACGGGGGGATGAGCGATGGAACAGGAAGGCCATGACTTCATCGTCGTCGGCTCCGGCCCGGCCGGCTGCGCCGTCGCCTCGCGGCTGTCGGAAGACCCGCGCTATCAGGTGCTGCTGCTCGAAGCCGGGCCCGGCCAGCGCAAGGGGCTGCTCGCCAGCAACGCCGCGCTCGGCGCGCTCGCCTACGGCCCGCGGCGCAGCGCCTACAACTGGGGCTTCGACACCCAGCCCCAGGCGGGGCTGAACGGCCGCCGCTCGTACAACCCGCTCGGCCGCGGCCTGGGCGGCGGCACGTCGATCAACACGCTGATGTACATGCGCGGCAACCCGCTCGACTACGACGGCTGGGCGGCGGCGGGCAACCCCGGTTGGAGCTGGAGCGAGGTGCTGCCCTACTTCAAGAAGAGCGAGAACAACCAGACCTTCGCCGCCGACGACGATCCGTACCACGGCAACCGCGGCCCGGTGTGGGTGGAAGAGCTGCGCACCGACAACCCCTGGCACGCGACGCTGCGCCAGGCCTGCGAAGAAGCCGGCTGGCCCTACAACCCGGATCTGAACGGCGCGACGCAGGACGGCTTTAGGCCGACGCAAGTGATGATGAAGGGCGGCGAGCGCCACCACGCCGGCCAGGCCTGGATCCTGCCGCACCTGGGCACGCGAACCAACCTGCAACTGCAGTGCGACAGTCCCGTCGCACGCATCGTCTTCGACGGCCGGCGCGCGGTCGGTGTCGAGGTCGTGCAGGGCGGCCAGAAGCGCCGGATCCGCGCGCGCAAGGAAGTCATCGTCGCCAGCGGCGGCATTCTCTCGGCCAAGCTGCTGCAGCTCTCGGGCGTGGGCGATGGCGCGCACCTGCAGCGGCTCGCCATCCCGGTCGTCGCGCACCTGCCCGCCGTGGGCGAGCACCTGCAGGACCACCTGGACGTGATCCTCGGCCACCACGTGCCCGCAGACCCGGATCTGATCGGCATCTCGCCCACCGGCGCGCGCGGCCTGTGGCGCGCGATGCGCCGCTGGCGCCGCGAGCGCCGCGGCATGGCGACGACCAACTTCGCCGAAGTGACCGGCTTCATGCGCTTGGCGCCGGACTCGCCGATGCCCGAAATCCAGTACGAGTTCGTCGTCGCGCTGGCGATGAACCACGGGCGCGACATCTACGCGAAGCACGGCCTGTCCACGCACGTGCTGCTGCTGCACCCCAAGAGCCGCGGCAGCGTGCGGCTCGCCAGCCCGCGCTGGCAGGACGACCCGGCGATCGACTTTGGCTACTTCTCGCACCCCGACGACCTGGCGACGATGGTGGCCGGCGTGCGCCGCGTGCTCGAGGTGTACGACACGCCGACGCTGCGCCGCCTTGTTGCGGCCGACCTGCGCACCGCGCACTGCCGCAGCGACGAGGATCTCGCCCAGTTCTGCCGCAACGTCGCCGGCACCAACTACCACCCCACCAGCAGCTGCCGCATGGGGCAAAGCGCTGCCGACAGCGTCGTCGATGCGCGGCTGCGCGTGCACGGCCTGCAGGGCCTGCGCGTGATCGACAGCTCGATCTTCCCGACCATCCCCGGCGGCAACACCACCGCGCCGGCCACCATGGTGGGCGAGAAGGGCGCGGCGATGCTGCGCGAGGACTGGCGATGAGCTTGCGCAGCACCTATCGCTGGAAGTGCGGCGCGCCGCGCACGGCAGTCATCACCGGCAGCCGCTGGACGCGCGACCTGATACCCGCCCGCGCGATGTGCGCCGTCACCCCACCAACCCGGACAGCCCCGCCATGAGCACCATGCCCCCTGCAGTCGACCTGGCGGCGCAGCTTCCCGCTGCGCTGCGCGAGTGTTTCGCCGCGCAGCGCGCCGCCTTCGCCAAGAACCGCAACCCCGGCCTCGCCGAGCGCCGCGCCGACCTGCGCGCGCTGCACCGCCTGCTGGTCGACAACCGCGACGCGCTGGTCGACGCGGTCAACCGCGACTTCGGCTGCCGCAGCCGCTTCGAGACGCTGATGACCGAGCTGCTGCAAGGGCAGGAGGCGGCGCTCGACGCGATCCGGCAGCTGCCGCGCTGGATGAAGCGGCAGCGCCGTCCGCTCGACATCACGCAGTACCCGCTGGCCGGCGCCTTCGTGATGCCGCAGCCGCTGGGCGTGGTCGGCATCGTCGTGCCGTGGAACTTCCCCATCGCGATGGCGGTGCAGCCGATGATCGGCGCGCTCGCCGCGGGCAACCGCGTGATGGTCAAGATGTCGGAGAACTCGGCGCATCTGGCGCGGCTGCTGCAGGGCCTGCTGCCGCGCTACTTTGCCGCCGACAAGGTGAGCGTCTTCGCCGATGCCGACGCGGCTCCCGGGCAGTCGCTTGGGCCCCTCTTCACGCAGCTGCCCTTCAACCACCTGTTCTTCACCGGCTCCCCGCAGACCGGCCGCGCGGTGATGGCCAACTGCGCCGCGAACCTGACGCCGGTGACGCTCGAACTCGGCGGCAAGTCGCCGGCGATCGTCGCGCCCGACTACCCGCTCGCCAAGGCGGCCGAGCGCATCCTGTGGGTCAAGATGCTCAACGCCGGGCAGATCTGCACCAACGT
>ERZ795054.966-NODE-966-length-30147-cov-4.614316_pt1 | contig 30147 bp, 27 predicted proteins | sample MGYA00375138_ERZ795054 | MGnify/ENA primary metagenome ERZ795054 (study PRJEB30183, sample SAMN05720215) | anaerobic digester metagenome | isolation source: active sludge of municipal wastewater-treating anaerobic digesters | place: USA | collected 2014-12-23 ... | reverse complement strand
CCTTCGCCAACGGGCCGGTGAGGTGCAGCCCGGCGACCTGGCCACCGTCATCTATACCTCAGGCACCACCGGAAACCCCAAAGGAGTGATGTTGACGCATGCCAACATCGTTAGCAATTTTCTGGCCGTGTCTGCTATCCTTGAAGACGCACCGGACTACCGCAGGCGATTGAAACGGGCTTTGTCCTTCCTCCCCCTCTGTCATGTGTACGAACGTATTCTGAACTATATGTATCAGAATATGGGCATCACGGTGTACTATGTCAGCAGCCTGGAGTTCCTGCGCGATTCCTTCCGCGAGGTGAGGCCGGACATCCTCTGCGCGGTGCCCCGGGTGCTGGAAAAGACCTATGAGCGTTTCGTTATGCGGGGCAAATATCTGCGGGGCAACTCGCGCCGCCTCTTCGTGCATTCCCTGCAGCTTGCCCACCGCTACGAGCTCAACAGGGCCAACGGCAAGGGCTATGCCTTCAGACTTTTCCTGGCCCGCTGGCTGGTCCTGCGGCACTGGCGAAAGGCTATGGGGGGTCGTTTGCGTGTGATTGTTTCGGGGGGTGCCAGCCTCAACGAACACCTGGCACGGGTCTATTGGGCCGCAGGGATTCGCGTCATGGAAGGCTATGGGCTTACCGAGACCAGCCCGGTAGTATCGGTGGGCACCTTTGCCCCCGATGGGGTCCGGTTCGGTACCGTGGGTCCTCTGATCCGGGGTGTGGAAGTGAAGATCGCCTCCGATGGCGAGATCCTGGTCCGTGGACCCAACGTCATGGCGGGGTACCTCAATGCCCCCGAACGAACTGCCAAAGTGCTGGATGAAGAGGGTTGGCTGCACACCGGCGACGTGGGAACGATGGTGGACGGGCGTTACCTGCGCATCACCGACCGTAAGAAAGAGATTTTCAAGACCTCCGGCGGGAAGTATATCGCCCCCCAGGTCCTTGAGACACGCTTCCGGGAGTCCGAGTTCATCGAAAATGTCATCGTCATCGGCGAGAACCGCAACTATGCCGCAGCCCTCATCGTGCCCAGCCGGAGCTATCTGAGTACCTGGTGCGCCGACAAGGGCATTCCCTGGCGTACCGATGCCGAAATGCTGATGGATCCTGCCGTGGTCAACCGCTTCCGTCTGGAAGTGGCTTCCATCAACGCCCATTTCGACCATACCGAGCAGGTGAAGCGCTTTGCCCTGGTCAGCGACGACTGGACCGTGGAAACGGGAGAACTTTCGCCTACCCTCAAGCTCCGCAGAAACGAGATCATGCACCGCTACGCAGGGCTCATTGAGGCGCTGTACCGTAACAACGCGGGCATCAGTGCATGATGCGGAAGATCAGCTCACGGGTAAGCTCCCCGTCATCCGCAGAAGCATTGTCGAGGCCCTTGGACTTCATGTCGTAGGACTGCAGCAGCTGAATGATATACTCCAGCCGTGCCCGGGAGTAGCGCTGGGCGGCCTGCTGGTAGTCCTTCACGAAATAGGGGTTGATGGACAGGGCCGAAGCGATGCTGTTGGGGTTGCGGTCAGTGAGCGAATGCAGGATGAGGAGCTTGGAAAACCAGGAGAAGAGGATGGCGATGGTCTTGACAGCCGGGTTTTCCCGGGCATTGGCGGCAAAGTGGTTGACAATGCGCTGCGCCCGCGCGGTATCGCCTGCGCCCAGAGCCTTCTGAAGCTCAAAAATGTTGTATTCCTTGCTGATGCCGATATTGGCCTCCACATGGTCGCTGTTTACCTTGCTGCCCTTGGGGAGGTTGATCACCAGCTTCTCCAGTTCGTTGGCAATGCGGCTCAGGTCGTTGCCGAGGTATTCGGCCAGCAGCACCGTAGTCGGGATCTCAATGCCGTAGCCTTTTTTTCGCAGGTAAGCCGCGATCCATTCGGGAACCTTGTTGTCGTAAAGACGAACGGACTCGAACAAAACCCCTGATTTCTCCAGCTTCTTGGCGAAGGCCTTGCGGCGGTCCAACTTCTCATATTTATAGGCGAAGACCAGGATGGTGCTTTTGACGGGACGGTCCAGCAGGCCGAGCAGTTCCACCAGTCCCTTGCCTGTTTCTCCGGCAATGAGCCCCATATGCCCGAAGACTTCTTCCAACACCTTCTGATCGGAGGGCTTGTCCATACCCAGCCTCCGTGCGGCTTCCGCGGCATTCACCAGTTTCAGCTCACGCACCTGCTCGGCAATCTTGCGGTTCCGGGGAGTCTCCAGTCCCTCCTGGGCCTTGATGAGCGCCTGGAGCTTATCATGGTCCTGCTTGCGGAAAAGGTCCTGGGCTTCGCGCACGATGATCACCTGATAGTTGGCCATCATGGGGTAGTTGCGTGCCAGGGCCACCACCTGAGCCAGGCTGGAGTCGCGGCCATAAAGTACCGTCAGGTTGAATCCCTTCTCCGCAGGGCTCAGCACTTCTTCCTCGATGATGTCCGAAATGACATCGATATAATAGGACTCCTCTCCCATGAGGAAATACACGGGATGGTAGATCTTGTTCCGCAGGTCGGTGATGATCTGGTCGAAGGTCATGCGTCTGCAGTAGAGGTCAGAACCTCAGGTGTTTCACCGTCAGTCCGTTGTTTATCAGTTGGTTGAGGCTTTCGATGCCGATGCGGACATGCATTTCCGCGAAACGCTCCGTCACCTGTCGGTCGCTGGCTTCTGTCTTTACTCCCGAGGAGATCATCGGCTGGTCCGAGACCAGCAGCAGGGCCCCGGTGGGGATACCGTTATGGAAGCCAACGGTGAACAGGGTGGCGGTCTCCAGGTCGATGGCCATGGACCGTATCCCACGCAGGTATTCCTTGAACTCCTCGTCATGTTCCCATACCCTGCGGTTGGTGGTGTATACCGTTCCGGTCCAGTAATCGAGCTGATTGTCGCGTATGGTGGTAGAGATGGCTTTTTGAAGATTAAAGGCGGGAAGGGCCGGCACTTCAGGGGGGAAGTAGTCGTTGGAGGTTCCTTCTCCCCGTATGGCCGCAATAGGCAGCACCAGGTCGCCCAGTTCGGCAACCTTCTTCAATCCCCCGCATTTTCCCAGGAAGAGTACGGCCTTGGGCTGGATGGCCGAGAGCAGGTCCATGATGGTGGCGGCATTGGCGCTGCCCATCCCAAAGTTGATCATGGTGATGCCATCGGCCGTGGCCGATGGCATGGCCTTGTGCTGCCCCCGGATCTCCACGCCTTTCTTGCTGGCAAACATCTCAAGGTAATGGCTGAAATTCGTCAGCAGCACGTATTCCCCGAATTCTTCCAATGCGGTACCGGTATACCTGGGCAGCCAGTTGGCCACGATCTCTTCCTTTGTTCTCATAAGGCCTGGATAGACGTGTTCAAAGATAAGACTTCGCAAGGCTCAGCGCTCAAGGCCATGGCTCCACTTCATCCTTCATCAATCGATGTTCGAAATTCAATATTCTTCTTCCTCTCACTCGCACTATCACTCTCACTCTTCCTCCTCCTCCTCTCCCTCTCCCTCTTCCTCTTCCTCTCCCTCTTCCTCTTCCTCTTCCTCTTCCTCTCCCTCCTCTACCGTAACCTCCCCTCTCCCTATTTCGTATCATAACCTTATCCCAATCAGTGAACAGCGCGGATGGCCCGTTTCCCCTTTTATGAGCAGCACGATGCCATGGACTGCGGCCCGGCCTGCCTGCGTATGGTGGCTAAGCACCACGGTCGTCATTACACCCTGCAAAGCCTCAGAGAGTTCAGCCATATCACACGCGAAGGGGTATCCCTGCTGGGCATCAGCGATGCCGCCGAAGCCATCGGGATGCGCTCCACTGGTGCAAAACTGAGCCTGCAGCAGCTGCTGACGGAAGCGCCCAAGCCCTGCATAGTACACTGGAGGCAGCGCCACTTCGTGGTGGTGTACCGGACCACCCGCCAGCGCGTTTATGTGGCCGACCCCGCCCACGGCCTGCTGCGCTATTCCCACCGGGAGTTCCTCGATGGATGGGCGAGCCTCGACATTGAAGGTCAGCCCGGGGGTATCGCCCTCTTGCTGGAACCTCGCCCCGAGTTCTATGAAAGGGAAGGGGAGCGCTCCGACCGGCTATCTTTCCGTTTCCTGCTGCGTTACCTCAGGCCCTACCGCAAATTACTGGGGCAGCTGGCCCTCGGGGTGCTGGCCGCCAGCGTCGTCCAGCTGCTGATGCCCTTCCTTACCCAGAGCATCGTCGACATCGGGATCACCAACCAGGACATCTCCTTCATCCACCTCATCCTGGTGGCACAGCTGATGCTCTTCTTCAGCCGCACCGCGGTGGAATTCATCCGGGGATGGATACTGCTGCACATCAGCAGCCGGCTCAACATCGCCCTCATCTCCGATTTTCTGGCCAAACTGATGCGCCTGCCCATCCGCTTCTTCGACTCGCGCATGGTGGGCGACCTGATGCAACGCATCGCCGATCACCGACGCGTGGAGGCCTTCCTCACCTCATCCTCCCTGCATGTCCTCTTCTCCGGGATCAACCTTATCGCTTTCGGTATTGTGCTGGCCGTTTATGACCTTCCCATACTCTTTGTCTTCCTTGGGGGTAGCGTACTCTATGTCCTCTGGATCACCCTGTTCATGCGCAGGAGGCGCAAGCTCGACTTCCAGCGCTTCGAACGCCTCTCGGACAACCAGAACACCCTGATCCAACTCCTGTCAGGCATGCAGGAGATCAAGCTGCACGGTGCCGAGCGCGTGAGGCGCTGGGAATGGGAACGCATACAGGCGGCGCTGTTCCGCCTCCGCGTACGCTCCCTCTCCCTGGAGCAATACCAGCAGGCCGGGGCAGTGCTCATCAATGAAACTAAGAATATACTGGTGACCGTAATGGCCGCCACGGCCGTGGTGGATGGCTCTATGACCCTGGGGATGATGCTGGCCGTACAATACATCATCGGGCAACTCAACGGGCCCGTGGAACAGCTTATCGCCTTCATGCTTTCGGCCCAGGATGCGCGCATCAGCCTCGAACGCCTGGCTGAGGTGCATACCCGGGAGGACGAGGTACAGTCAGCACCTTCCCTCATCCATTCCCTGCCCGCAGCCAAGGAGGTCAGCGTAAGAGGGCTCAGTTTCCAGTACGAAGGCCCGCATTCGCCCCGGGTGCTGGACCATATCAGTTTCAGCATGCCTGAGGGCAGCGTCACGGCAGTGGTCGGCCCCAGCGGAAGCGGGAAGTCGACCCTGCTCAAGCTGTTGCTGGGCTTTTATGCCCCCGGGGAGGGGGAGATCAGGGTCGGGGGCACGCCCCTGCCTTCCCTGGATGTGCGCCGCTGGCGCGAGGCCTGTGGGGTGGTGATGCAGGACGGCTTCATCTTTTCCGATACCATCCTCAAGAATGTAGCGGTAGGGGAGGAAGACCCCGACAGCGAACGGTTCATGCAGGCTGCCGCACTGGCGAATGTGCGCGGCTTCGCCGAGCGCCTGCCCCTGGGGTACCATACCCGCATCGGAAGCGACGGGCTGGGCCTCAGCCAGGGACAGGTGCAGCGCATACTCATCGCCAGGGCCTTGTACAAGCAGCCTGCCTTCCTGTTCATGGACGAGGCCACCAATGCCCTGGATGCCACCAATGAGCGGGAGATCATGGAGCGTATGCGGGAATACTTCCGTGGCCGCACCGTGCTCATCATCGCCCACCGCCTCAGTACTGTGCGGCATGCCGATCAGATCCTGCTGCTGGAGGAAGGCCGCCTGAGCGAAACCGGTACACATGAAGAGCTGGTAGCGCTGCGCGGTGGATACTACCGTCTCATCCGTAACCAGCTCGAACTTGGAACCTGACCCGCTATGAAGGATAAGCCCCTCAACGAAACGAGCCCGGAGCGCGCCCTGCCCAGTGCGGAGATGGAGGAGATTATGGGACAGGTGCCCCCGCGGGTGCTGCGCTACGGCATCGCGGTGATCCTGGGGATGATGCTGTTCCTGGCCGGGATGGCGTGGTTCATCCGCTATCCCGACCAGGTGCGCGGCCGCGTTGAGGTGAGCACCGAACAACCCCCGCTTCCGCTGACCAGCCGGGTGAGTGCACGCATCTCCCTGTTGAAGGTAGCCGATAGCGCTCTCGTGGATTCCGGTGATGTGCTGTTGGTCCTCGGGCAGCATGCCGGGCTGGACCGGGTGGAAGCCTGGAAGGTCAGCCTCACCCGCCTGGTGAAGAACACGGTCGCCGACAGCCTGTGGAAGCTGTCGCAGATGGGAGGGCCAGGGAATCCCGGCGTGGAGGCCCTCAGTGGGGCGGCCGCAGGGGCAGAAGCAGCCTGGAAGGCCTACCGTTCCCTGCTGGAGCAGGTGACACGCTATGATCAGGCCAGGGCAGCGTCCCTCGGCCGCAGGATAGAGGAGCAGGAAGAACTGATCCGCACCCTGAGGGGCCGGCTGCAGTTGATGCGCGAGGAAGGCCGCCTCATTCGCAGGGACTACCGGCGCGACTCCCTGCTGGCCCTGGAGGGCGGCCTCTCCCCGGCGGAGCTGGAGGCGGGGCAGGCGAGGGTGTTACGACATGCCATGGATGTCGAGGACATGAGGACCCGGATTGCAGAAGTGGTCATACGAAAAGGCGAATATGGTGAGGAGATGAACGAGTTTCTTGCCAGTCGCGAGGAAGGCATGCAAGCAGCCCTGCGTGGGCTGGCAGAGCATAGTGCCCGTGCACTGGAGGCCCTGTCGGCCTGGGAAAGGGAGTACGTGCTGCGCAGCCCCGCCCACGGGAGGGTGAGCTTCAGCCGCGACTGGGTTAGTGGGCAGGAAGTGGGGGTCGGCGAAGTGCTGCTCCATGTGCTGCCCGGAGGTAGGGAACGGTTGCTGGCCCGGCTCCGTCTGCCCGTACGCGGCAGCGGACTAGTCGCTCCGGGCGCCCGGGTGAGGATACGCCTCGACGACTTCCCTGCCATGGAGTACGGTACCCTGGAGGCGGTCATCATCAGGGTCAATGCCATACCCGAAGAACAGCAGCTGCTGGCGGAGGCCCGCCTGACGAACGGCCTGACGACCTCCTATCAGCAGGTCCTGCCGTTCCGTGGGGTGCTCCATGGCGAGGCCGAAGTGGTCACCCGCACCGCCCGCCTCCTCGAACGCATCCTCAGGCCCCTGCGTTACCTGCTGGAGCAGCGCACAGGCGATATGCCCGCCTCAACTTCCCCATCACCATGAGCCAGCTGCCCCCCTATCCACCGCTCAACCTCCCTGAAGCTGCACTGCAGATGGTCGGGGAGAAGGGACAGTGGGAGGTCTTCGATCCCATCCGTCGCCGCCTGGTCGCCCTCACTCCGGAAGAATGGGTCAGACAGCATATGATCGCCTTTCTGCAAAAAGAGAGAGGTGTGCCGCTCCATCTGATGGGTGTTGAAGTCAGTGTGAAGGTGCACCGCCTGAGCCGGCGCTGCGACCTCATCATATATGGTTCTGGCTTGAAGCCCCTGATGGTCGTGGAGCTCAAAGCCCCTTCCGTGGCGTTGAGCCAGAAGGTGCTCGACCAGGTGGTGCGCTACAATCTTCCCATCGGAGCGCAATACCTGCTTATCTCCAATGGCCTGAGGCATTACTGCCTGAAGCTCGGCCCGGAAATACGTGTCCTGGATCGGGTTCCAGGATATGTGGATATGCAGGGGGAATGAGATGGCGGGAAATGCGCGGCGAAATGAAGGATAGCCTGACAAATATTGTCCTGATATACAGGTAATTATCGGTGCTCGGCCGAAATAACCGTTAAAAACGGTTATCATCGGATATGAACGGTAATTAACGGCTATTAACGGATTAATCGCCTGGATAGTTAATAATTTCAGTATAACTAACAGATTAATAGGTATATAAGTTGAACTGAATTCACCCCTTCCCCTTCCATCATACCCTTCCTGCCGTTCCCTGACCCGATCACTCAGCTTACCCCCGAAAAGTTTCTTTTTTCCCGCAAAGGGATTAATTTTGTGCCTCACCAAAAGCCGCTCTAATGAAAAAGGTCATCATTCAGGTCGTCCTCTCCGTCCTCATCATCGTGCTGGGCTATCTGGTATATGAAAGCATCATGGCTCCCGTGCGTTTCAATAAGGAATACCGGAAACGCAGTGAATTGGTTATCGAACGGATGAAGCACATCCGTACGGCCCAGCTCATCTACAAGTCCATACACGGAAAGTACACCGGTTCCTTCGACACCCTGGTGGCCTTCATGGAGACCGGCCAGGTGCCCGTGGTCAAGATGGTGCCCGATCCCAACGACACCACCTTCACCCGATCCATCCAGGATACCGTAGGGTACATCAACGTGGGGGACTCCATCTTCGGACCGGATGCCGACCTTTCCCTGGTCCGCTTCATTCCCTATACTGAGAATGAGCCTATAGAACTCCAGGCAGGCACCATCACCAAGAGCAATATCCAGGTTAGCGTGTTCCAGGCCCTGGCCCCCAAGGAGAAGTTCCTGCTTGGCCTCGACAAGCATCTTATCGGACAGGACAAGGTCAAGAGTATAAAGGTCGGTTCCATGGAGGAGCCTTCCACCGACGGCAACTGGGAATGAGCCTTCCGGCCGATGTCCGTCGACTCCACCCTTTCATCCCACTGGTTCGATCCTGAGTTCGATCAGGAAAACCTCCCCGATTACGATCTCTCCGTACTGGCGTTCCGCGACAGTCTGACGTTCGTACTGACCCGATTGGGCCAGGTCTCGGGCATCATCCGGCTGGCCGATCTGCCGCGCAAGGCCCAGCACATCGACATCGCCACCCTTCGATCGCGCATCGAACAGTCGGGCCTCCCCCAGGGCACGGTCCACCAGCTCGACCTGTATTACCGCGACGAGCGCTATAGCCTGCTGCCCGAAGTCCTTGCACGGGAAGCGGAACCCCGCGATTTCCTCAACCTCCGATTCAGCCTGGGGGCTGCTGAGCCTGCCGAAAAGCAGGTGAAGGACGAGCTGGCGTGTTTCTTTGTGGGAAGGGAGTCCCTGGCCACCTTGCTGCAGGAACGCTGCCGTAAGTTCAGTCAACGGTCATATGGGATGCTTGTAGCCCAGGAAGCCATGCGACTCAGCGCCGGAAGACAGGAAATCCTGCTGGCCGACCTGGGCAGCCGCAACCTGGATGCCGCCATCGCCTGCGGGGGTGAATTGCGTTATTCCAATGCCTTTCCCGTGCGCACTGCCGAAGATGCCGCCTTCCACCTCCTCAACCTATACCGGCAACAACCCAACCCGCCGATGGTCATGCTTACCGGTGACTTCGGAGAGGGTACGCGATCCCTTTCCTTCATAGCACCTTATCTGAAAGAATGGCATCACCTGAGTATCGACTCAGGAATGAAACTTCATCCCGAGGCACCCGGAGGCGGGGCTGATCTGGTGACCCTCCTAAACCAGCTCCGGTGAGGATCATCGGCGGCAGCCTGAGCGGAAGGGCCATCCCCATGCCCCGTGGGGCGAACATCCGGCCCACTACCGACATGGCGCGGGAAGCCCTCTTCAATATACTGTCCCATCGCTTCGACCTGGAAACCTTGCGCGTACTCGACCTGTTCTCGGGTACAGGTGCTGTAGCGTTCGAATTCACCAGCAGGGGATGCAGGGATGTAACGGCTATTGAGCAGAACCCCGGAGCAGTGCGCAGCATCTATCAACAGGTGGACGCCTGGAAAATTGAAGGGCTAAAAATCATCCGTACGGATGTCTTCCGCTTCCTGGAAAAGGGCGCCGGGCCGCCCTGGGACCTGGTATTCGCTGACCCGCCCTTCAACCATCCCTACCTCGGCCATATCCCTGAGCTGGTGATAGGCTCCGGCATCCTGGGACCCGCTGCCGTATTTGTCCTTGAACACCCACCAGGCCCTGATTTCTCGCAGCACCCGGCATTCAAGGAAATGCGGCGATACGGGCACGTGCATTTCTCCTTCTTTCAGCAAGCCTGAGGCGGCAGCACAGGAGTAGACCATAAGGATTCATACACTCGCACCCGCACGCTCTTTTATCAGAGCATGTGCGGGTACCCAGGGATAAACGCGTTCAGATATTATTCCCGCGCTCACACCCACACTTTCTATTGCCCTGGCGTGCGCTCAGTGGCCAGCAGCCGGCGAAAGGCCACATCGGTCTGGTCGGCGGGGCCACGGGCCGGATAACTCAGGACCTTCCCCTCACGATCGAGCAGGAGGTAGGTAGGAAAGCTTCGGATGTTCAACGCGTCAATCAGCTCCATATCCCCTCCGGAATAAACCAACGGCCAGGCGTGCCCCTGGGTCTTAAGGAAGGACTGAAAAACGGCAGGTTCCAGATCCATGGAGACCCCAATGAAGGCCACATCTGCAGAAAAGCGCTCATGAAGGGCATCCATGGCGGTCATATCCGCGGCGCAAACACCACAGTCCGATGTCCAGAACTGCAGGTAGACATACTTTCCCCTCAGCTCCGCTACATTCAGCGAATCACCGGAAGGGGTAAGGAAGGTCAGGGCCGGAGGATGGTTCCCCTCACGCATCTGCAGAAGTCGGTATGAAAGGTTCTCGGCAATGCGGCGGTGTTCAGGGATACGGGTAGTGCGCTTAAGCTGGTTAAGGATATCGATGACGGCTTCAGGTACGAACTCAGGGGTGTAGAACATTTCCCTCAGGTTGCGCAGGAGCACCAGTTCACGTATCGGCTCGCTGCGCAGCAGGCTGTCGCGCCCCAGCAAGTCCAGCACCGAGGCATAGCTCTTCTCTTCGTTCACCCGGTAGGCGAGTTCTCCCAGGGGAATCTTCCGGCTGACATGGGTGAGGTATCGCGAGAAGAAGCTGTTGAAAAACTCCATATAGTCCGGATGTTGGTATAGGATAGGCTGCCCGGCAAAGTACCTGATGAAGAGCTCTGCACGGCCCGCCGAACGCAGCATGTCATCCAGCGTTCCGATGCGGTATCGGATGCTGAGCGCCAGAAAGGGGTCTGAAATGTCCAGGCCTGCCCCGAAGCGCTCCCGGAGGCTGTCGGAAGGCATAGTCCGCCCTGGTCCGCTGAGTTTTCGGAACATGCGGAGGACCTCTGCGTCGTAGCGCTGGTTGAGCGTGTCCATGGCGGCCATTAAGGGATGTTTGGAGGCATCCGTGACCGCATACTCCAGCAAGGGTGGGTCGAGAAAGGGATTGCGCCCCGGGCCGTTCAGGTCTCTGGCAGAATCTGTTATCCGAAGGGAATAGCTCTGTCCGGGTTCCAGGAGGATTTCGTTGCTGTGGTAGTCGATGGATAATCGGACATAGGCCGTGGACGGCAGGAAGAATTCCAGGTCAAAGGTGCCGTCCGGACCTATAGTGTCCGCATCGGCCAGGATGCGCCGGAACGAGATCAGGTCGTCGAAGCGCTGAACCCGGATCACCTTGCCCTCGGCCCCGGTAGCGGTACCGCTCAGCCGTGTCGCGTTGGCCGGCCGGGCGCCCAGGCAAGAGAACAGGAGGATACCGGAGATGAGGCAAAGGCGGATCATAGCGCAGGAACGGGAAGGCCTCCCCGAATATTTTATTGGCCGGTAGGTGGAGGGATACTGAGCCCTTCCGGGACAAAGGCCGAGATATCGCCCCCGAAGCGGTGGATCTCCCGCACCAGGGAGGAATTCAGGGCATCGAACTCCGGGCTCGAAAGCAGGAAGAGGGTCTCGATCTCCGGGGCCAGCTGACGGTTGACCTGCGCGATGGTCCGCTCGAACTCAAAGTCGGCCGCCGTACGCAGTCCCCTGAGGATATACCTGGCCCCCAGGCTGCGGCAAAGCTCCACCGTAAGGCCGGAGTACACCAGGGTGCTCACCCCGGCATCCCGGGCGAAAACCTGGCTGAGCCATTCCTGGCGCAACTGCAACGGGAAGTAATAAGACTTGCCCGTATTCTGGCCTATGGCCACCACCACCTGTTCGAACATCCCCAGGGCACGGCGCACTATGGCCTCATGCCCCCGGGTGACCGGGTCGAAGCTGCCCGGAAATACTGCGATCCTGCTCATCATTCGTTGCCTTAATAGTCAAAGGTATTGTATTCGTGGCGCTTTTCCATACATCCGCTATCCATCAGCAATAAACCATCAGCCATCAACCATGAGCCATCAACCTTCAACCTTCATTATGATACTTCTCCCCTTTGTTGATCGTACACGCCCGGTAGAGCTGTTCCAGGAAGAGTACCCTGACCAACTGGTGGGGGAAGGTCATGGGGGAGAGACTCATCACCTGGTCGGCGCGGGCTTTAAGGCTTTCGTCGGCCCCGTAGGCGCCTGCGATGAGAAAGACCATGCTGCGCACGCCCTCCAGTGCTGCCTTGGAGAGGAGGGAGGCAAACTCCAGGGAGGGATAGGTACGACCCCGTTCATCCATAAGGATGAGCCGGTCATCGGGACCCAGGCGTTCCAGGACTTTCTCTGCTTCTTTACGGCGCAACTGGGCGGGGCCCAGCCCGCCGGCTCCTCTTATGTCAGGGACAACCTCCAGCGTAAACGGCAGATAATGCACGATGCGCCTGGCGTATTGGTCGCAGCCATCACTGATCCAGCCGCCCTCTGTTCGGCCCACTACCATCAACTTCAGCTTCATGCCTCCAAGGTACCAAAATCCGGGCGAAGTCGTATCTTTGAAGGTCTCAACCGCTTTGGTGCGAAATTTGCTCGATACCCAAGAAAACGCCGATGCGTCAGATCCTGACATTCCTGTTGCTGCTCAGCGTGCTGGGCTTCTATAGCCGACCAGCCTTTGCCCAGGACGGGAAAGCGGCTTCCGACAAGGTAGCCCTGGCCCTCGGGCGGGCGGATGCTACGGCCCTCGGCCCCCTGCTCGCTGAGCGCCTCGACCTGGAGCTCCCCGGAAAGGAAGGGATATACAGCCGAACGCAGGCATCCATCATACTCCGCGACTTCTTCAGGGAGCACCCGGTATCCGGCTTCAGCCTCAGACATAGCGGAAACTCCGGCGAAGGGGCTACCTACGCCATCGGCTCCTATGCCACCCCGGCACGCAGCTTCAGGGTATATTACCTGATGAAGCGGTCCGGGGGTGCCTTCCTCGTGCATCAGCTTCGCTTTGAACCAGAGAACTGAACCCACTGATGAGAGATCCTAACCTCAGTATGGAAGGGATCGTGGCCCTGGCCCTGCGGGAGGACCTGGGGGATGGCGACCATACCTCCCTGGCTACGATACCAGCGGAAGCCCAGGGCAAAGCCCGGCTCCTGATCAAGGAAGAAGGGATTATGGCCGGATTGCGGATCGCTGCAGAAGTGTTCCGTCAGGTCGATCCTCAACTGGAGCTTCACCTGATCAAGTCGGATGGGGACCCCATGCTCCCCGGGGAAACGGCCTTCACAGTAAGCGGCAACTCCCGGTCGATACTGTCGGCCGAGCGCCTGGTCCTCAACTTCCTTCAGCGTATGAGCGCCATCGCTACCCGTACCCGCCGTCTGGTAAGCCTGGTGGAAGGGACCGGAGCGACCATCCTCGACACCCGTAAAACCACCCCGGTGCTCCGGCTCATGGAAAAGGAGGCGGTAAGGATCGGAGGGGGTGGCAACCACCGCATGGGCCTTTATGATATGGTGATGATCAAGGACAACCACGTCGATTTCGCCGGCGGCATCCCCCAGGCCATCGACGCGGTGTGGAACTACCTGCATGAGACCGGACTGGAGCTGGCCATAGAAATCGAGGTGCGCAATGCCAACGAACTGGAACAGGTGCTGCGCCGGGGCGGGGTGGACCGCATCATGCTCGACAACTTTTCCCTGCCCGAGCTTCGCCAGGCCGTGGAGCGCATAGGAGGGGGTTACGAGACTGAAGCGTCGGGAGGGATAAGTGCGGAGACCATCCGTGCCGTGGCCGAGACGGGCGTGGATTTCATCAGCGTAGGCGCCCTGACCCATCAGATCGAAAGCCTCGATATGAGCCTGAAAGCGGTTAAATAGAGCGCTGAAGATGCAGGTTCTTTGCGTCTTCGCGTCTTTGCGTGAAACAAATGATGTCGGGATCCTTGATAGAATATTTGTTTCCTTTGCGCCCTTGCGTGAGAATAGTGTTGTAGGATGAGATAGTAAGCAGGATCACTCTATGCCCCGTTACCAGGAATATATCGACCGTATCATAGCCTGGCCCTGGGTCGACCGTATCCTGAGGCTTAGCCGCAGGATCATCCTGCCAGGGTTCGACCGCATGCCCCTCTACGATGTAGCGGCCTTCTTCATCAAGGGAATGCAGAAAGGCGCCCTTACCATGCGCGCCGCCGCCATGTCCTATAACTTCTTCATCGCCATCTTTCCCGGTATCATCTTCTTCTTTACCCTCATCCCATATATCCCGATCCAGGATTTCCACGACCAGCTCATGGAACTGCTCATGCAGCTCCTTCCGCGCAGCGCCTTTGAAACTGTTTGGGGCACGGTGGAGGACATCATCAGTCAACCCAGGGGCGGACTGCTCAGTGTGGGTTTCATCCTGGCCCTGTATTTTGCAACCACCGGCATCAGCAGTATGGTGGAGGCCTTCAACCAAACCTATCATGCCATCGAGACGCGCACCTGGGTCAGGCAGCGCGTCATCTCACTGGTGCTGGTATTCATCATCTCCGTCATCGTGATTGTGGCCATTGCCCTGCTCACCACGGGTACCATGGTCATCAACTACCTGGTGGATGTCAATGTGCTGAAGGATGCCTTCACCATTTTCCTGCTGCAGCTGGGGAAATGGATAGTGATCCTGGCCATGGTCTTTTTCGTCATCTCCTTCTCCTATTACCTGGCGCCTTCCCGTAAGAGCCATTTCCGCTTCGTTTCCGCAGGGTCCAGCCTGGCCACAATCTTGTCCATCCTAACCATGGTCGGGTTCAATTTCTACATCAGCAATTTTGGCCGTTACAATGTCCTGTATGGGTCCATCGGCACCCTCCTGGTGATCATGCTGTGGATTTATTTCAACGCCCTCATCCTGCTCATCGGCTTCGAACTCAACGCCAGCATCCGCAATGCCCATCGCTCCGCGAAAAACGGGAGTTAGAAGTTAGGAGTGCCTAAAGTGAGCTAATGTGCCTAAAGTTAGGAGTACTTAAAGTACTTAGAGTGCCTAAAGTACTTAAAGTTAGGAGTACTTGGTGTGCCGGGTCATTGGATGCTGCTTTTCGCTGTTCGCTGTTCGCTGTTCGCTGTTTGCTTCTCGCTTTCTTTGCGTCTTCGCGTCTTTGCGTGGAATAATTTCACGCCAAGCATCAAACTTTAATGTAATTAATTGGTTGTTCAGACCATATTACTTACCTCTGGCGTTAGTAACGCGAAGGGTAGGTATGATTCAAACATTCGGTTCTCGGGAGACGGAGCGGATTTGGAACGGGATTCGATCCACCCGGTTACCAGGCGAGATCCAGAATGTGGCAAGAAGGAAGCTTAGGATGATTCATAGCGCCGTTGACCTTGCCGACCTGAGAATTCCACCTGCAAATCGTCTGGAAAGATTGAAAGGCGAACGATCCGGGTATTACAGCATAAGGATAAATGAGCAATGGCGGATTGTCTTCAGGTAAAGGAACGGTACAGCATTTGATGTGGAAATAGTTGATTATCATGGATTAAGATATTATGGAAAAACTGAGTAACAAACATCCCGGGGAGATCTTAATGGAGGAATTCCTGATTCCGCTCCAAATTTCAGCATACAAACTCTCCAAGGACCTCAAGATCCCCCAAACCAGGATTAGTGAAATATTAAAAGGGCGAAGGAGAATTACCGCGGACACGGCACTCCGGCTCAGTAACTACTTTGGAAATTCTGCCAAGTTCTGGCTGGGGCTTCAGGATGATTTTGATATTGAAGAGCAGTTCAACCTGAACAAAGAGCTCTTTAGTTCAATCACAAAGTATAAAGAGAACGTTGCCTGATCAAGGAAACGTAAGGGATTTTTCATTTCACCACAGATTACACAGATTTTCACAGAGGAGTAAGTGCCTTAAGTGAGCTAAAGTTCCTAAAGGTGAAAGAGTTATGAGTACCGGGAGAGTCTGGTCTTCGGAGGCTGCGGTTCCTTCAAGGTTTCTTATTTCTTGTTTCTTGTTTCTTGTTCGGTATTCAATATTCCTTCCCTTCTGAAATCTAAGATCGTTGATCGATATTCGATATCCCCCATTTCCCCTACCTTTGCGGCCGTCCGGCCGGGAGAGCTTCCCTGCCGGAAGTAAACACTGCCTAAACGCATAATATCATGATCCTCAACGAGAACAGCTCCATCCTGGTCACCGGTGGCACCGGGTCGTTCGGCAAAGAGTTCACCCGTACCATCCTCAGCATGTACCCCAACATACGCCGCCTGGTGATCTATTCCCGCGATGAGCTGAAGCAGTTCGAGATGTCGCAGGTGTACAGCTCCGACCAGTACAAAGGGTTGCGCTATTTCATCGGGGATGTGCGCGACAAGGCCAGGCTCGCCCGGGCCTGCGAAGGGATAGACATCATCGTACATGCCGCCGCCCTGAAACAGGTACCCGCGGCTGAGTACAATCCCGACGAATGCATCAAGACCAATATCGGGGGAGCGGAGAACATCATTGATGCCGCCTTGCATAACAACGTAAAGGTGGTGGTTGCCCTATCCACCGACAAGGCTGCGGCACCGATCAATCTGTATGGTGCAACCAAGCTTGTGAGCGACAAGCTCTTCATTGCCGCCAACAACATCAAGGGCAAGCGGGATCTCCGGTTCTCCGTGGTCCGCTACGGCAATGTAATGGGATCCAGAGGTTCCGTGATTCCCTTCTTCATGAATAAGGCCAGGGAAGGCGAGCTTCCCATCACTCACCGTGAAATGACGCGCTTCAACATCTCCTTGCAGGAGGGGGTGGAAATGGTCCTTTGGGCTATCCAGCACGGGCTGGGACGGGAGATTTTCGTTCCCAAGATCCCTTCCTACCGAATCCTGGACGTAGCGGAGGCCATTGCTCCCGGCGCCCGTCTGGTGGATATCGGCATACGTCCCGGGGAGAAGCTCCACGAGGAAATGATTACGGAAAGCGATTCCTACAACACCATTGAGTTCGACCGCTATTATGCTATCCTGCCCTCTGATGCCCAAAAGGAGGTTTACCTGCAACATTACGACGCCCGCCCCGTTAGCCCGGGGTTCAAATACAATTCCGGGACCAACAGCGAGTGGCTCGATGCCCAGGCCCTGCGCACCCTGATCCGCGAACATCTGGATCCCGGCTTCAATCCGATCGTATGAAGATCATTCCTTACGGCAGGCAGACCATAACGGATGAGGACCTGAAGGCTGTCGCCCGGGTCCTGCAAAGCGATTACCTTACCCAGGGACCGGAGATCCATCGTTTTGAAGAGGCCTTTGCCTCCATGATCGGGAGCCGATACGCCGTGGCCGTGGCCAATGGCACCGCGGCCCTCCACCTCAGCGCCCTGGCCCTGGGGGTGAAGCCTGGCGATAAGGTCATTACCAGCCCCATTACCTTTGCCGCCAGTGCCAACTGCATACGCTATTGCGGGGGAGAAGTGGTGTTCGCCGATATCGACCCGCACACCTACCTGCTCGACCCCAATACAGTGGAGCACCTGTTGCAGTCAAGCCCCCCGGGGACCTATCAGGGCATAGTGCCGGTAGACTTTGCCGGCTACCCGGCCGACCTGGAACGCTTCCGTGAACTGGCGGACCGATACGGATTATGGATCCTCGAGGACGCCTGCCATGCTCCCGGGGGGTATTTCACGGACAGTTCGGGCAACGCGCAGCACTGCGGGAACGGAAAGTATGCCGAACTGGCCATCTTCTCCTTCCATCCGGTGAAGCATATTGCTACCGGGGAAGGCGGGATGATCACCACCAATGACCAGGCGCTCTATGAAAAACTGATGCTGCTCCGGACCCACGGAATCACCAAGGATCCGGCCCTGATGCAGGATAACCACGGCCCCTGGTATTATGAGATGCAGGAATTGGGATACAATTACCGATTGACCGACTTTCAGGCCGCTCTCGGCATCAGTCAGCTCGAACGCGCCGCCCAGGGGCTCAGTCGTCGTCAGGCCATCGCCCGCCGCTACGACGATGCCTTTGCCGGTAAATCCCTACACCTGCCCTGGCGGGATGCTTCCGTTTTTCACGCCTTCCACCTTTATGTCATCCAGTCACCCGACCGGGCCGGACTGTACGACCACCTTCGCCGCCACGGCATCCTGGCCCAGGTGCATTATATCCCGGTCCACCTGCAACCCTATTACCGGCAGTACGGCTGGAAGCCCGGCGACCTCCCCATAGCCGAAGCCTATTACACTCAGTGCCTCAGCCTGCCCATGTATCCTGCACACACAGAGGAGGAGCAGGAATTTGTTATTAACCGAGTACTCGAATATCTCCCTGCATGAAAGCACCTGCCCTGGAATCACCCCGTCTGATGTATAAACCCCTTGGACTGGGTCATTGTACGGATCAGTATGTCGGATGGCTTAACGACCCGGAGGTATACCGCTACCTGGAAACCGGGGGAAACTATACCCTCGATATGCTCCGTGATTACCTGGAAGGCGTGGAACGGACGGAGATCCTGTTCTGGGCGATCCATCTGAAGGAGAATGGCAAGCATATCGGCAACATCAAGATCGATCCGGTAAACTGGAAGCATGGCTTTGCAGAATACGGCATTATGATGGGGGAACGCGCGGAGTGGGGGAAAGGCTATGCGCATGAAGCGACCCGGCGTATCCTGGATTTTTGTTTCCAGGAGGTAATGCTCAGGAAGATTACCCTGGGCGTAGTGGAGGATAATGCCGGAGCCTATGGGTTGTACCGAAAGCTGGGTTTCGAAACCGAGGGGGTGTACAAACGGCATGGCTTGTATCAGGGAAAATACTGCAATATCGTTCGCATGGCGATGTTTAACCCGATGATAGACGATGAGTGAACGACTGGTATTGGGAACTGTTCAGTTCGGATTGGACTACGGCATCAGCAACGAGGCCGGTAAGCCTTCCGAATCCGAGGTTGGTGCGATACTCGATCAGGCCTTTTTCCAGGGGATCCGTTGCCTGGATACAGCCGACGCCTATGGGACAGCTGTCGAAGTCCTGGGGAATTATAACCGCCTTCATCCCGGCCGTTTTCAGATCAACTCCAAGTTCAAGGGCCATCCCGGTCAATTGAAGGATCACCTGCTGCGTTCCCTTGGGCTATTGGGAATCCCAGCCTTCCATGTGTATTTCTACCATAGTTTCGCTGATTTCATGGCCTGGCCTGAGCTAAGGGATGAGCTGGCCCAATTGAAGCAGGATGGCCTCATCAGGTTCATCGGCGTCTCGGTATACGGGAATGAGGAGTTCCGAGCAGTGCTGGACGCAGGATGGGTAGATGTGGTGCAGATTCCCTTCAATATGCTCGATAACCGGACCCAGCGCGGGGAGTGCCTCGCCAGGGCCCATGAGCAGAGGGTGAGCGTCCAGGCCCGGTCGGTCTACCTCCAGGGCCTGTTCTTCCTTCCTTTGGATAAGATCCCTGCCAGGCTCCTGCCCTTGCGGCCCTGGCTGGAGGAGATTCACCGGCTGGCCCGTGCCTATGATGTGCCGATCCAGCAATTGGCACTCCACTATGTGCTTCAGCAGGAGGACATTGCTGAAGTGGTCATTGGTGTGGATTCCCGCCAGCAGCTGGAAGACCACCGCTTGAGCCCCGGTAAAAGCTTGCCGAAAGACCTGATTGAAAAGGTCAATCAAATACGTGTAACCGATACTGAGCTTCTATATCCTAAAAACTGGTGATTATGAATATACTCGCCATTACCCAAGCACGGCTTGGCTCTACCCGCTTCCCTGAAAAGATCATGAAGACCGTGTCCGGGATGACCCTGCTGGAGCTACATCTGAAAAGGATACAGCGCTCTGACATGATCAATAAGATCAAGGTGGCGACCACGCGGGAACCGGAAGCAGATCGCATCGTGGATGTAGCCGCCAAACTGGGCATCGCCGCCCATAAGGGATCCATTGACAATGTCCTGGAGCGTTTCTACGAAACGGCTGCGCCTGAGCAGCCCGACTGGGTCGTGCGCTTTACCTCCGACTGTCCCCTGATCGACGCCGAAGTCGTGGACCAGGTCATCCGCTTTGCCCTGGAGCACGACCTGGACTATGCATCAAATACCCTGCTTACCACCTATCCCGACGGCCTCGATGTTGAGGTGTTCAAGTTCTCCGCACTGGAGAAGGCCATGCAGGAAGTCACAGAGAAATCGGACCGGGAACACGTAACCCCATACATCTGGCGCAACTCCTCCTTCAATGGGGGTGCCTTGTTTACATCCGATTGCCTGAAGAATGAGGCGGACTATTCCTTCGTCAGACTGACCATCGACAAGCCCGAGGACTATGAAGTGATCCGCACCCTGGTTGAAACACTGGGTACTGACAGGCCCTGGATGGATTATGTCCACATGCTGCAGGAACGCCCGGACCTGAGCTCGCTTACCCAGCAATATTCGAGGAATGAAGGGTATTGGAATGCGCTGGAGGGTACCGGTAAGGGGCAGGAGCTATACAAGAAAGCCAAGCAGCTCATCCCGGGAGGCACCATGCTGCTCTCGAAACGCCCGGAGATGTTCCTTCCGGACCAGTGGCCGGCCTATTTCAGCAAGGCCAAAGGCTGCAAGGTCTGGGATCTCGACGGGAGGGAATACACCGATGTGTCGATCATGGGCATAGGTACCAATACCCTCGGATACGGGCATGAAGAGGTGGATGCCGCCGTGCTGCGGACCGTGAAGGCCGGAAATATGTCCACCTTCAATTGTCCGGAGGAAGTGCGGCTGGCGGAGCGCCTCATCGAGCTGCACCCCTGGGCCGAGATGGCACGCTTTGCCCGCACCGGGGGCGAGGCCAATGCCGTGGCCATCCGCATTGCCAGGGCCGCATCGGGCCGCGACAAGGTGGCCATCTGCGGGTATCATGGCTGGCACGACTGGTACCTCGCCGCGAACCTGGGCGATGAACAGAACCTTGCTGGTCACTTGCTGCCGGGCCTCGATCCGGCAGGGGTTCCTGCCAACCTCCGCGGTTCGGTGATCCCCTTCAATTACAATAATTATGAGGAGCTACTGTCGGTAGTGGATATCCACAATGTTGGGGTCATCAAGATGGAGGTCTCCCGCAACATGGGGCCGGAGGATAATTTCCTGCATAAGGTCAGGCAGTTGGCCACCGAGCGCGGCATTGTGCTCATCTTCGACGAGTGTACCTCCGGGTTCCGCCAGTCGTTCGGTGGTTTGCACAAGATCTATGGCGTGGAGCCCGACATGGCGCTGTTCGGCAAGGCCCTCGGCAACGGTTACGCCATCACAGGGACCATCGGCCGGCGGAGCGTGATGGAGGCAGCCCAGAAGACGTTCATCAGCAGTACCTTCTGGACAGAAAGGATCGGGCCAAGCGCAGCATTGGCAACGCTTGATGTTATGGAGAGGGTCAGGTCCTGGGAGACGATCACGGCCACCGGCCTCTCCATCAAGGCCCAGTGGCAGCAGCTGGCTGACCGGCATGGATTAAGCATATCCCAGTGGGGAATCCCTGCCTTGGCCGGTTTTAGCTTCAATAGTCCCAATAATCTGGCATACAAGACTTTCATTACCCAGGAGATGCTTGCCAAGGGCTATCTGGCAGGGAACAGCATCTACGTTTGCACTGAGCATACCCCAGCAGTATTGGAAGGGTACTATCAGGCTCTCGATGGGCTGTTCAACCGGATCAGGGAGTTCGAAGAGGGTAAGGACGTGATGAAGGAACTGAAGGGCCCGGTATGCCATGGGGGTTTCAAGCGTTTGAACTAACACCGTCACTGTGAGGAGAACCCTGGTATTCCGTGCGGATGCCGGTCCGGAGATCGGTCTGGGTCATTTCATGCGCTCATTGGCCGTAGCTGAAATGCTGAAAGAGGACTTCCCCATGGTTTTCTTCACTACCAGCCCCTCTGAGTTCCAGGTCCGGGAGATGTCGGCCATTGTAGATCAATGGTATCCACTTGCGGGGGATAATTCCCATTTTGATGAATTTCTGGGACGCTTGCAGGGTGATGAGGTAGTTATCCTCGATAACTATTTTTTTGACACAGAGTATCAACGGAAGATACGGGGGAAAGGGTGCCTCCTGGTATGTATCGACGATTTGGCCGACCGGCACTTCGTGGCAGATGCAGTTATCAATCATGCCGGGGGCATTCGTCCTGAGGATTATTCATGCGAAGCGTATACCCGGCTATTTCTCGGGATGAAGTATGCCATGCTCAGGAGCGTCTTCAGGGGAGGTGCCGGTGCCTTGGACCGCAAATCAGACCAGGTCTTGATTTCCCTGGGAGGATCCATTCAGGACGACCTCCTCTTCCGCCTGCTCAACGCATTGGCGGACACCTCTGCAGCCCTCCGGTATCATGTAGCAGGTATTGTCAGCGAGGAACTGGCGGCTTCATTCCGTAATGATCATCGATTTGAGTTCTTAGGTCGTCTTGACAGTCTGGCGATGCATGAGGAAATGGCCCGCAGCGCCGTGGGTCTTTTCCCTGCAAGCACCCTTGCCCTGGAGGCCATCTCATCCCGCTTGCCTTCTATTGTTGGCTATACAGCAGTAAATCAGAAGTACCTTTACAAAGGACTTATGGAGGGGAGGGTGGTGTCTGCCATGGGGGATCTGCGGGAGATAGATGCCGATGAACTGGCCCGGGCACTTGTTTTCCTCTGGCAGGACGGATGGGCAAGGCAGCGCCTGGAAGAGGCAATGAATCAGGCCATGGATACCGAAACACCGGGTCGGTTCCGTGATTTATTTAAAACCCTGGTACATGAGTGAGTTAAACCACAGGTATGCTAAGGCGGAGGATGCAGCATTGCTTTTCCGATGGGCCAACGATCCGGAGGTCAGAAAGGCATCGTTCCACAGCACCGCCATCACCTGGCCCGAACATCTTCAGTGGTTGGAGCGACGACTTGGTTCGGGATCTTCTCTTCTACTGATCTTTGAAAAGGAAAGTTCGGCAGTGGGTATTGTCAGGTTTGAGATCGGGGAAGAAGGTGCTATCATTGGAATATCCATCGATGAGGCTGCCCGGGGCCAGGGTTACGGCAAACAGATGATAGAACAGGCCTGCATGCACTTTCGCGGGTTACATCAACTGCCCGTGCTGGCATATATCAAGAAGGATAACCCTTCCTCGGTCCGGTCGTTTGAGCGTGCCGGCTTCCGCTTTCTTCAGGAGGACGAAGTGAACGGGATCCCTTGTTTTCTTTATATCTTGTATGGAAATGAATGATCTGCTCATCCATCGGCTTCAGCACGGCAAGTGTTTCATCATTGCCGAACTATCTGCAAACCACAATCAAAGAAAAGATATCGCGATCGACACCATCCGTGCAGCCAGACAGGCGGGGGCCGATGCCATCAAGCTCCAGACCTATACCGCGGATACCATCACCATCGATTGCCGCAACGAGTATTTCCAGATCAGGCAGGGGACGCTATGGGACGGGAAGGTGCTGTATGACCTGTACAAAGAAGCCTATACCCCATGGGAGTGGCATGAGGAACTGTTCCGTGTGGCCCGGGAGGAAGGCCTGGAATGTTTCTCCTCCCCATTCGACCGCAGCGCCGTAGACTTCCTGGAGTCCTTCGATCCACCTGCATACAAGATCGCATCGTTTGAGATCAATGACATCCCCTTGATAGAGTATGTCGCATCCAAAGGCAGGCCGGTGATCATTTCCACAGGGATCGCCACACTCGAGGATATCGAACTGGCTGTGCAAGCCTGTCACCGCATGGGTAATACTCAGACCGTTCTGCTCAAGTGCACCTCCTCCTATCCTGCACCGGTGGAAGAGGCAAACCTGATGAACATACGGGATATGGCCCAGCGCTTCGGTGTGGTCACCGGCCTTTCGGACCATACCATGGGGATCAGTGTTCCGGTGGCCGCCGTGGCCATGGGTGCCCGGGTCATCGAGAAGCATTTCATCCTCGACCGCTCCATCGGCGGCCCGGATGCCGCCTTCTCTCTCAATGTAGAGGAGTTTTCGGCTATGGTCAAGGCTGTGCGCGAAGCGGAACTGGCCATCGGAAAGGTGACCTACGAACTCAGCGAGAAGGTGAAGTCGTCAAGGGTATTCTCCCGCTCCTTGTTCGTGGTGGAAGATATACCATCGGGAGAGCTGCTGTCAGAACACAATGTCCGCTCCATACGGCCGGGTTATGGCATGCACCCCAGGTACTACGCTGAAGTGCTCGGGAGGCGGGCCACCCGTGACCTGAAACGGGGTGAACCCCTGCAGCCGGGCATGTTTGAGGCCTGAGCCTGGCATATCCCCGGCCTTAGCGGCCTGCTGAAGGACAAAAGCCTTAGTTTTGCAGATTATCAACAATGAGCGGTTTTGGCCACAGGCTCAAATAGAAAGGTTGTCCTCAACATTTTCCTTTTCTCCATCACCCCCCGGCTGGATGCCATCCTATCGTTGTTCATCTTTCCCCTCATCACCCCTTTCCTCACGGAAGAAGACTTCGGGATATGGGGGATCGTGTCCTCATACTTCGGCCTGGGGCTGGCCATTTCTACGCTGGGACTGGAGGTTAACTTCACGAATGCCTTCTTTACCCATCGTTCACGTTTCGCTTTCCCCTGGCGGGTGCTTTCCGGATTATCCCACTATGCCGGGATCCTGTTCTCCATCCTCTTCGGGATCATCATCTACCAGGTGCTCCCCCCCCTCGAACATAAGCTGCTCCTGGTGGTGATCGCTTCCGCCCCCATCTTCTTTCAAAATATCAATGCCATTGCCATGCGCCTGTTCCTGCTGCGGGAGCAAGCCCTTCCCATAACGTATCGTAAATTGTTCGCCGCCATACTCTCGGTCGCGGCCACATACCTCATCATCGCGGTGTTCAGGCTGGGCTTCTGGGGCTGGGCTGTCGCCTACCTGGTCAATGCAGCATTTTTCTATTTCTCCTTCATCCCCTTCCTCTATGTCAGGGAAGGGATATGGCCACGGCTTCGTCTTCGATGGGCCCGCGTCAAGGCCAGCCTGAAAGTGTCGGTTCCTATCATCCCCTACACCCTGGCCCTGGTCCTTCTCAGTTCTTCCGACCGCATCATCATGGAGCGCCTGAATGTGCCCGTGGGCGACATCGGCATCTACTCCCTGAGCTACCGTATGGCCAACTATATGTTCACCCTGGTGGCTGGCGTTACGGCAGCCCTCACCCCGCGCCTGCAGCAGTATTACCGCAGCGGCCGGTTCGATAAATTCATGAGGATCTCCTGGCTGGCCTACCTGCTCGTGCTTATGTGTACCGTGAGCGGTAGCCTGATGATGGAGGAGGTATTCCAGGTGCTGGTGCGGAACGAAGCCCTGCACGTCGCTGCTCCGCTGGCAAGCATCGCCGTGTTCGCAGCGAGCTTCCACGTATGGTATTTCGTGATCTCCATGCCTTTGTTCATCAACGAGAAAACCCGTCTGCTCCCGCTGCTGATCCTTATCCCGGCTGGGGTAAGCATCCTTCTCAATATCTTCCTTATCCCGGCCTACGGCTTTCAGGTGGCGCTCTGGGTCACTTTCTTCTCGTATATGCTTACCCCCTGGATCGGCCTGGCCTTCCCCTTCATTCGTAAGCTGGCCATACAAATGATGCCGCATGTCCTCCGCGACCTTAGCCTGGTCACCCTGGCCAATACCCTGCTCCTGCTGTGTTGTTACCAGCTCACTGGCGCATCCCCCTGGATCCGCAGTGGCCTAGCCGCAGGGATGATCATCCTACTTGCCTTCCTGGCCTGGAAAAAAGGAGGACAGGAGTTCTTCAGCCTCTTAAAACGAACCAAAGAATGAAAATAGCCGTCATCGACGCTTACCATGAATTCCATTTCGAAGTGCTGGAAAAGCTTCAGACCGAACTGAAGTGTGAGTTCGTGTATCTGATATCCGGGACTTCATACAATTTCCACGGGAAAGCCTCACGCATCCAGGAAATCACCGCCAGGATTACCTCAGGGGATACGATCATCGATCCCGTCACCCGCTTCATCTACCCCAGGGAAATCGACCGGTTTTCCGACACTCCATGGACCCTGGGCCTGGACAGGATCGAACAGTGCAAACCAATAGAGAACTATTTCCTCAGGCTCAGCGACCGCAATGCGGTCTTCCCGATTTCAGTACATATACGGCGCCAATATTATCTACTGATCCTTAATTACTTCAATCATATTCTGGCTACACAGAAGCCTGACCTGGTGCTCACCTTCGATACCCCGCATTCCTACCATTCCTTCACGCTATACAGCCTGGCACGCCAGCTCAGGATCCCTATCCTGAGGCTGGAGCACCACTTCATTGAGAATCATTCCATCATCCTGTCCCATCAATTGCCGGTAATCCCCGCGGATTTTCTCCGGGATGAGGAGGCCAGGACAATCTGGGATTCACTTCCCGAGGCGCTGCGACAGGATTTTGGGGTGTACAGCCAGTTCATCGCGCGCGCGAACGCCAGGGAAAAGCGCAAGCTCATCGGGCGTTCGTCCATGGCAAACTTCAGGCTGGTCTACCGCTATCTGAAGAAAGCCACGGCAAATATTATTATGGGCGTGTTTCCATTCCTCTTTAAAAGGGAGATCCTGCATTTCACCTCACTGAACGAAATCAGGACGCGGTTCTTCTACCGGATCAGCATCAATGCCCGCCTCCTGCAGCTGATCCGGCTGCATGCGTACTACAACAAGGTGTCTGTTGACCCGGATCTGGATCGGGACTTCATCTTCTTCGGCATGCACATGCAGCCGGAGAAGACCAGTCAGCCCCTGGGCGGCGACTTCGACCATCAGCTGTTCCCCATCCTGATGCTGGCCCAAAGCCTGCCTGAAGGCTGGATGCTGTACGTGAAAGAGCATCCCAACCAATTCAACGACCGCAAGATTGCCAATGCCAACTACCGGAACACCCACTTCTACGATACCTTACGGAGGGTGCCCAACATCCGCCTGGTCAGTCTGAACACTCCATCTTCCGAACTGATCTCCCGGGCCAGGCTGGTGGCCACGCTCACCGGTACCCTGGGATGGGAAGGGCTGAAGTCCGGGAAACCCGTTATTGCCTTCGGTGACTCCTATTACAAGCCGTGTCACGCGGTACGCAGCCCGCTCTCGGTGGAAGAGTGCCGCAAGGATATCCAGGAGCTGATCCGGATGAGCCCCGAAGAGGTTCAAAAGGACCTTCTCCGCTACCTGGCCTATTTTTCACAACAAGGACACCTGGTGCGGGCTTCCAACTGGGAAGAAAAGTTCTCCAGGAGCGAGATTTCAAGGGAAGTACAGATAGAAGTCCTGAGCAAGGCCATGCTATTCCACATCGACAAGCTCCTGGGCAGGTCATGAAGTATCTGATCTATTCCAATACCGGGCTAACCTCGAAACAGCTCGGGTTAACTGCAGAGATCATCGAGAATCTTCGGGGATCCGGAAATCAGTTGATGCTGGTGCTCTGCGACAATGTCCTGGACAACTGCTATTTCAACCGTGTCCATAATGTTCTGGGCTGTGCCTCATGCCAGTCCAGGATGCTCACGCTGCTCAAGCAGGGAGGGCTCAGAAAAGAGGAAATCCATCGACTGAAGCGGTATCCTGAGGCTTACAGCGCCCCGCTGCCCCCCTTCCGTTCCATGGATGATCTCTATGGCTTTTCCTTCGAAGGGATCAATGTCGGCCGGGGAGTCGCCTCTTCTGTGATCTCCTATACCCGTGATTTTGACCTCATCCAGGAGCCCTACCTCGGCCTGATCAAGGTAGAACTGCACAAGTCGATCAACGTGCTGCTGAACTTCAGGGATATTTTCAAGAGCTATCAACCGGATGAACTCTATCTGTTCAATGGCCGTTTTGCCGAAGTATTTCCCGTGATGGAGCTGGCCAGGGCCGTTAACTTGCCTTTCTATACCCTGGAGTCCGGGGCAGGGAATAATTATGAAATGTTCCGGAATCACCTTCCACACAGTATTGCCTCAAGGGAGAAAAGCATGCACCTGCTCTGGGAGGCTACCGATGCAGAGGAGAGGGTTGGGGTAGGTTCCCGTTGGTTTGAGATGAAGCGGTCGGGGGATGAAAGCATAGAGCCTTCGTTCACGCGACATCAGGACCAGGAGCGGCTTCCCGATGATTATCAACCCGCACGGAGGAATATCGCCCTGCTGAATTCCTCCCAGGATGAGCAGATGGCCGTGCCGGAATGGAAAACCCCGTTGTATGAGTTTCAGAATGAGGCTATCCGACAAATTCTGAACCATTTCAGGGACAGAAACGACCTGCATTTCTACCTCCGGATCCACCCCAATCTCGGCACGGTGGACAATATCCAGATGCGGGAAATCCGGAAGATGAGTTTCCCCAACCTGACCATCATTCCGCCGGATTCAAAGATCAGCACCTACAAACTGATCGATGCCTGTGAGAAGGTGATCACTTTCGGCTCATCGACGGGGATAGAAGCGGCCTTCTGGGGCCGTCCTTCCATACTTTATGGAAGGGCATTCTACGAAAACCTGGGGAGTGTTTACCGCCCGGATTCCTTCGATGCGTTGGTTGCCCTGATCGACTACCCGGACCTTCCTCCCCTGTCCAGGGATGGGGCCCTGGTCTATGGCCATTATATGTCACGGTTCGGCCGGCAAACCACCCACTTTCAGTTCAGGGGTTTACGGGGAAGTACGTATAAGGGCAAGCGCATCCGGCTGATGTATTCCGTTGGGCTGCTCTTGGTGTTCCGTTACCTCCGTCGCACGGGACTCTGGCTGAAGCTGCACCGCCTATACTACGGAAAAGGGTTCTCCCTGCGGTCCCTGATCCGGTACAAATAGGTCAGGCTTTCTTTTCGAAGAAAAGCTTCGGAAAGGCCTTACGCTCGTCCTTCTTCAGCAGGATGACGGCTACAAAGGTGCGCAGGAAGCCCCATCCATAACCAAAGAGCTGGATAAAGCTCGCCAGCACGGCCAGGGCGGCGATCTTCAGGCTGCGGGTCTGCCCCAGGGCGTGGAGGAACAGCACCAGGGCCAGCAGCCCAAGGGGGAGAAGGAACCAGGCGGACCAGGCAAGGGACAGGAGTACCAGGAAGGCGCTGCCCAGCACAAAGACCGCCGGAAGAAAGTACACCGCCTTCATCGTCCCCGGATGCCACTTGAAGAGGATATTGCGTACCATCCCAAACTTCTGCACCTGCTTGCGGAACTTGCCGAAATCGATGCGGCGCTTATGGTAAACATAGAGCTCCGGATAATTGCCCACACTGAAGCCGGCCTTCTTGATCCTCAGACTGAGGTCGGGATCCTCGCCCGGGTGTATGGTCGAAAATCCGCCTACGGTCTCGTATACCTTACGGGCGATGCCCATATTGAAGGAGCGGGGCTGAAAGGCGTCCAGCTGTTTCTTGCGGCCCCGTATACCCCCGGTAGTGAAGGGCGAGGTCATGGCGTAATTGATGGCCTTCTGCACATCGCTGAAGGAGGGATGGGCAGCATCGGGGCCACCAAAAGCATCCAGGGGCCTTTCTTTCAAACAAGCGGCCATGGTGCTCAGGTATTCCGGAGGTAGAAGAATATCCGAATCCAGAAAGATGTAATAATCCCCCCTGGCCTGGGCCATGCCGTTGTTGCGCGCCGCCCCGGGGCCCTGGTTGGCCTGGCGGTAATACCTCACCTGTAAACCGGAAGGGCTTTCGTAATCGTCCAGGAAATCCGTCAGCCCGTCCGTGGAACCATCGTCCACAAAGAGGAATTCGAAGGTGGTCCGGGGGTGATCCATGGCTTCCGCGGAGGCCAGGAGCTCCCTGACTTCTTCCAGGCGGTTGAATACGGGGATGATCAGCGTAAACTCCATCGCGTTCAGGCTTGCTTGCTGTCGGGTTGCGATTTCCTCAGCTCCCGGACCACTCCCCAGGCCAACAGCCCGAGCAGCACCAGCACAAACAGGTAAAAGCTGTACTGTGAGATCAGGTTGGAATCGTGGTAGAGCTTGGGTTCGAAGCTCATGCGTAGCGTATGTTCCCCTGCGGGGACCACTGCGGCCCTCAGGATATAGTTTACACGGAAGACCGGCACCTCCTGCTCGTCCACATACAACTTCCAGTCTGGGTAATAAACCTCCGAGAACACCAGTAAACGTTCGCCTCCGC
>ERZ795054.965-NODE-965-length-30196-cov-5.120533_pt1 | contig 30196 bp, 26 predicted proteins | sample MGYA00375138_ERZ795054 | MGnify/ENA primary metagenome ERZ795054 (study PRJEB30183, sample SAMN05720215) | anaerobic digester metagenome | isolation source: active sludge of municipal wastewater-treating anaerobic digesters | place: USA | collected 2014-12-23 ... | reverse complement strand
GACGACTTGCCCGAGCCGCTCGGCCCCGTGATCACCACCAGCCGCTCGCGGGGGATTTCGAGCGAGAGGTTCTTGAGATTGTGGACGCGCGCGCCGCCGATCCGGATGAATTCCTTAGCCATGCTGGCAAATCCTGCAAACCAATCGTCCGCCTGGAATTCTTGAAACCCAAGAACTCGGCGCGATCAGCCTGACTGTCGCACCTCTCATTTGCGCCTTTCAAGGATTCTATTGGCCAGCCCGGGAGCGTTGACACCGCGCCCCAAAAACCGGATAAACATCCGCATGACAAATCCATGGTCGATGCCCCGTCGGGCTTTCCTCAAACGCGCCGGGACCGTGTCGCTCGGCGCCACCACGCTCGTCGCCGCCCCCAGCCTTTTCCTCAATCGCACGCGCGCACAGACCGGGGCGCCGCCCAGCGAAGCCATCCGCGTCGGAATCATCGCCGTCGGCGGGCAAGGCCGCAGCAACATGATGGCGCCCACCATGGTTAAACATGTGGTCGCCGTCTGCGATGTCGATACGAGTCACGTGGCGCAGGCCCAAAAACAGCTCAAGGAAAAGACCGGCATCGAGGCCAAGGGGTATGGGGACTACAGGGCCCTGCTCGAGAACAAGGACATCGACGCGGTCCTCATCGCCACGCCCGATCACTGGCACACCCTCCCCGCAATCCACGCCTGCCAGGCCGGCAAGGACGTCTACGTCGAGAAGCCGCTGACCCTGACCATCCACGAAGGCTGGGCCATGGTCAAAGCCGCCCGCTACTACAACCGGATCGTCCAGACCGGCAGCCAGCAGCGCTCCTGGCGGGACGAGAAATTCCGCCGCGCCTGCGAGTACGTGCGGTCCGGACGCATCGGCGACATCAAAGCCGTGCGCGTCGGCCTGCCGGGCGTGAATTGGACCAAGGAACCGCTGGTGCCCGACAGCGCGCCGCCGGCCGAACTCGACTACGACATGTGGCTGGGGCCGGCGCCGGAGCGTCCCTACAACAAGCACCGCGTCCATTACTACTTCCGCTTTTTCTGGGATTACTCGGGCGGGCAGATGACCAACTGGGGGGCTCATCACCTCGACATCACGCAGTGGGCCCTCAACATGGACGAGAGCGGCCCGGTCGCGGTCAGCGCGCGCGCCGAGTACGACCCGCAGAAGCGATACGAAGTGCCGGGCTGGTTCGAAATCACCTACACGTACGCCAACGGAGTCACGGTCATCTGCGGCCAGAGCCACCGCATCGGCACCACGTTCGAAGGCCAGGACGGCATCATCTATGTCGACCGCGGCAAGCTCGAATCCTCGGTCAAAGGCGCCATCGAGGAACCGCTCGGGCAGGACGAAGTCCAGCTCACCGTCAGCCGCGACCATCACCAGAACTGGTTCGATTCCATCAAGAGCCGCAAGCCCCCCATCTGCGATGTCGCCATCGGCCATCGCTCGGCCACCGTGTGTCACCTGGGCAACATCGCCGTCCAGACCGGCAAGCCCCTCAAGTGGGATCCGGCCAAAGAGCAGATCGTCGGCGACCCCGTCCAGGTCAAGCAATACGGCTACGAATACCGCAAACCGTGGGAACTGCCCAAGATCGGATGATACTGCCGCGCAGCGTCCGAAATCCCGCCGCGTGAGGGCGCGCGGCCTGCAAATCCATCGAGGCCGGGCCCTGCGACCCGGCGTCGAGACCTTGTGACAGTCTGTAGAACGATGAAGACTCGATTCGTCCTATCCTGCTCGGTCGCCGCCGTCATCGGTGTCCTCGGCGCCGCCCCAGTTCAAGGGGAGGCCCTGCTCCAGCAAACGGACGTTTTCGTCTCGGGCAGCGATGGGTACTTCGGATATCGCATTCCCGCGATCGAGACGGCCCCGGACGGCACGCTGCTGGCTTTGGCCGAGGCCCGCAAACACAACCTGGGCGACCCGGGCTATGAAGGCAACGACATCGATCTGGTCTGCCGGCGGAGCACCGACGCCGGCGTGACCTGGTCGCCCATGAAGATCATCGAAGATCCCGGCGATCGCTGGTCAGCCGCCAACCCGGCGACCCTGGTCGACAGGCAGACCAAACAGGTCTGGCTCTTCTACCTCCGGTGTAAGCCGGGTCGAAACACCTCGACGGCGCGTCCGGGAACCGACGACAGCCAGATCCTGGCGCGCACCAGCGGCGACAACGGCGCCTCCTGGTCCGAACCGATCGACCTCACACGCGTGACGCGCGACCTGGCCGATCCCAAGTGGCGGTGCAGCGTCGTGGGGCCGGGCGGCGGCATCCAGACCCGCGATGGGCGGCTCGTTGTGCCGGTGTGGATGTTCGAGCCATGGGGAGTTTTTGCCGTCTTCAGCACCGACCACGGTCGCACCTGGCAACGAGGCCGGAGGGTGCCGGGCGTCTCAGGCGACGAGTGCCAGCTCGTCGAGCTGCGCGACGGACGCCTGATGATCGACATCCGACAGCAATCCGGCCCCCACCGCTGGCTGTCAACCAGCGGGGACGGAGGGCAGACTTGGTCTCCAGTCCGCCCCGGTGAGAAGGTGACACCGGTCTGTTGCGCCATCGAGCGTTACCAGGCGTCGGTCGATCGAGAGGGTGGCGACTGGATCCTGTGGACCGGCCCGAAAGGCCCCGACCGGTCGAATCTCGTTGTTCGGATCAGTCGGGATGAGGGGCTGACCTTTTCGCGGGAACGGGACGTCGCACCCGGGCTGGCGGCGTACTCCGATCTCGCGGTCCTCCGGGATGGGACCGTCGGCGTTCTGTGGGAACGGGGCGCCGAGCGGGGATACCAGTTCATCACCTTCACGCGGTTCAATCGGGATTGGCTGGCCAACGCGACCTTGGAGCAGGATCAGCGCCCATGAGCACCCCCGTCACGGAATTCCGACGCAACGCACTGGCTGCCATGGTCGACCGGGCCGTCAGTTCGACACCCGTCATCGATATCCACACGCATCTGTACGATCCCTTGCTGGGCGGGCTGCTCCTGTGGGGGATCGACGAACTGCTCGTCTACCATTACCTGATGGCGGAAGCCAACCGCCGCCAGGAACTCCTGCCCGAGAGCTTCCTGACCCTGCGCAAAAGCCGCCAGGCCGAGATCATCTGGAACGCCCTGTTCATCCAACATTCGCCCCTCTCCGAAGCCTGCCGCGGCGTCCTGACGACGCTCCATCGGCTCGGATTGGATGTGAAGCGGCGCGACCTGCCCGCGCTGCGCGATTGGTTCGCGCAATGGAATGCCGAAACCTACGTCACGCGCTGCATGGAACTCGCCAACGTCAAGTCGATCTACATGACAAACTCGCCCTTCGACGACGAAGAGCGGGCCGCCTGGCAGAAGGGCTTCCTGCGCGATGAACGGTTCGTCGCGGCGCTCCGGGTCGATCCCATCCTGGTCGATTGGCCCCGGGCCGCCGTCCGCCTCGCCGAGTGGGGCTACGAGGTGGGCGAAGGCCTCTCGACCCACACGCTCAACGAAGTCCGCCGCTTCCTTGCGGATTGGACCCTGCGGATGGAGGCGCGCTACCTGATGGTTTCCCTGCCGCCGGAGTTCTCCTGCGGCGGCGAAAACGAGTGCGCTCAGTTGATGAAAGGAGCCGTCCTGCCCCATTGCATCGAGTTCGGGCAGCCGTTCGCGTTGATGATGGGCGTGCGGCGCGCGGTCAATCCGCGGCTCGGCCTTGCCGGAGACGGACTCGGGCGCAGCGACCTCGGGACGTTGGCCCACCTCTGCGCCGCCTACCCGGAAAACCGGTTCCTCGTCACCGTGCTGTCACGCGAGAACCAGCACGAGTTGTGTGTCCTGGCCCGCAAGTTCGCCAACCTGCATCCCTTTGGCTGCTGGTGGTTCAACAACGTCCCCTACCTGATCGACGAGACGCTTCGGCTCCGGCTCGAATTGCTCGGGACAAGCTTCACCGCCCAGCACTCCGACGCGCGGGTGCTCGACCAGATCATCTACAAGTGGGACCATACCCGGCGCAGCCTATCGAGTGCCCTGACCGACAAGTACGCCGACCTGGCCCTCACAGGCTGGGAACCAACAGCGGCGGAGGTCGAACGCGACGTTCACGGTCTCCTGGGCGGCGCCTTCGAACAGTTCTGCAAGATGTAGCCCGATGCCAGCCACACCTGCCCCGTCTGCGGGTACCCGAGCCTTGCCGAACCGCCTCGAGGCAAGAGCGGCGGCGGTTCGTACGACGTCTGTATCCGTCCCTTTTTTCGTGCTGTTCATCGCCAAGCGCCCGTTCTACACTGCGCGCCAATCGACTGAGTGATCGCACATCAGAAACACACGACTATGGCCAATTCTCTCAACCGACGCCGCTTCATTCAGGTCTCCGCACTCGGCGCCGCCGCGTTGCCCGCTGTGTCACAGGCCCAACAGGATCCCGCCCCGGCGGCGTCCGCCTCCCAAGCCGGCCCGCTCGCGTCTCCGAAGAACACGCTGCCGACCGGTCGGATCGGCGACGTCGCCTACAGCCGGCTGATGCTTGGAGGGAACCTGCTTAGCGGCTATGCCCATTCACGCGATCTCGCGTACGTGGCCGAGTTGATGCGGCGTTACAACACCGACGCCAAGATTCTCGAGACCCTCGAACTGGCCGAATCGCACGGAATCAACGTGATCAATAGCTGGGTCCGCGACGGCATCAGCCAGTTGCAGGCGCATTGGAAACGCGGCGGCAAGATGAAGTGGATCGCCCAGGCGCGCGTGAACCCCAACGGCGATCTCGATCAGTTCAAGCAGGCGGCCGACCAGGGCGCCTCGGCCATTCACATCACCGGCGACGGCGCCGATGCGCTCGTCCAGCAGGGGAAGATGGACACCCTGGTCCGGATTCTCGATCTGGTGCGCGGCTACAAGCTCAGCGCGGGCATCGGCGCGCACGGGTTGCGCACGATCATCGAGTGCGAGAAGGCCAAGATCAACCCCGATTTCTACGTCAAGACCCTCCACACGCACGATTACCACACCGCGCCCAAGCCGGGCGAGACGGACGATCTGGGACGCTACGACAACTCCTGGTGCAGCAATCCCGAAGAAGTCGTCGATGCCATGTTCAACGTCACCAAGCCCTGGATCGCCTTCAAAGTGCTGGCCGCCGGCGCCATCCCGCCACAGCGCGGCTTCCGGTACGCCTTCGAGAACGGCGCCGATTTCGTCCTCGCGGGCATGTTCGACTGGCAGGTCGCGGAGGATGTGCAGATCACCAAGCAGGTCCTGACCGGTCTGCAGCGCCTTCGCCCCTGGAGAAGTTAGCGGAGCGACGAGTGACACGCGGCCTCGACGCTGAGCCGAATAGGGCCGACTGCCACAAAGAACACCGGCCCAGTGACTTGGGCAACCACGACGGTGCTGCTCCGCAGAACAACGCCGGAGATCCCCTTAGGTCGACGCGTATGCGCGGCCGCGGAATCGCCCCTCCGAGTATGGTTCGTGAACCTGATGCCTTCTTAAAACAGAACCTTCACTTCACATGAACCGTGGATCCGTAGTCGTCCCGCATCGCGGGATGAGTCTGCGTCATCTCGATCCGTCAAAGGCAGGAATGAGCGCCGACTCACGTCGGCGGCTACAGACCGGTTCATGGTCTCCGTGCGCATTAACCTGTTGAATGCCAACGCTCTCATGAACCGCAACAGACGTCCCTCGCCTTTTTTCCTTCTCCTTGTCTGGCTGGCATGGGCTGCCCCGGCCCGAATCGTGAGTTCGGAGGTTATGCCCCCGCCGTCCGACCCGGCAGGTCTGCAGGCGCGGTTCGCGGCGCACGTCAGCCAGGACCGCTTTCGCCACGCGCATTGGGGCGTGCGGATCGTCTCGATCGACACCGGCCAACCGGTGTTCGAGCACAACGCCGATGATCTGCTGATTCCCGCGTCGAACACCAAGCTGTTCACCGGCGCGTTGGCCCTGGATCGACTCGGACCCGAGTTCCGCATTCGCACTTCGGTCTGCAGCCAGGAGCGTCCGACTCGACGCGGAACGCTCAGGGGCGACTTGATCCTCTACGGTCGGGGTGATCCGACATTCGCCGCCCGGTTCCACGGAGGGCGGCTCGATCGGGCGCTCGAGCCTCTGCTCGGGGTGGTCGCCGCGACCGGCATCAAGCGCATAAGTGGCGACCTCGTGGTCGATGCCAGCTACTTCGCCAGCCCGGCGCTCGGGTCGGGATGGGACTGGGACGACCTCCAGTACGCCTACGGGGCCGAGGTGTCAGCGCTCACGATCAATGACAACACCGTCGATGTCGTGGTCAAGCCGGCCGAGGCGCCGGGACGCCCGGCGTCGGTTCAACTCGTGCCCGGGTCCGGCTTCATCCCCGTCGACAACCGATGTGTCACGGCGCCGACTGGCGTCCGGCGCGCCGTTCAGGTCGAGAGACCTCTGAGCCACAACCTGATCGTCGTGACCGGCCGCATCCCCGTCGGCGACACGGGGATCACGGAAACGGTTTCGGTGCATGCGCCCGCGGCGTGGTTCGGCCATCTGTTCAAGGCAGCCCTCGAACAGCGCGGCATGCGCGTGGCCGGCAACGTCCGCATGACCGATCCAGCCGGCGCATCTGCCGATCCGGCGTCTGGAGCCAGTCGGGTGGAATTGGGGGCCGTGGAATCGCCTCCCCTCCGCGACCTGGTGGCGCGAATGATGAAGCCGTCGCAGAATCTCTACGCCCAGTTGCTCCTCCTGCAAGTCGGCGCTGCCGAACTGGCGGCTTCGAGTCAGACCAACGCCACCCGGAGCGCCTGGCCGCCCGCGGGCGTGTTCCCGCACACGGCTGAAGCGGCTGGGATCAGGGCGCTCGAAGCCTTCCTGGGCCGCGCAGGCATTTCCGCCGATGAGGTGCTGTTCGAGGAGGGCTCCGGCTTGAGCCGCCGCCATTTGGTGACGCCTGCCGCCATCGTCCAGTTGCTCCGGTTCATGGACCGGCATCCTCAGGCGGCGGTGTTCCGTGACGCACTGCCCGTGGCGGGTGTCGACGGCACATTGCGGAGTCGGATGCTCGAGACGCCCGCGGCGGGCAACGCCCGGGCCAAGACCGGCACATTGCGGTACGTCAACGCCCTGTCCGGCTACGTCACATCCAAGGCCGGCGAGCGATTCGCCTTCGCCCTGCTCCTCAACAATTTCCGGAACCCCGACTCGAGCCGATCCCCGCGCGCTGATCTGGACGAATTCGTGACGACGCTCGCCGCTCTGGAATGGCGGACGGATCGCCAATGAGCGAGGTCAAGAGGCGATCATCCCCGTTTTGCGGGCGTAGTTGAACAGGCCGCCGGCGTCCACCACCGGACGCACATCGCCCAACGGTTTGAGCCGGAAAACTCGCCCGCCCGCCGCGCATGTCACCGTCCCCGCATCGAGATCGACCGCCGCCACATCGCCGGTCTTGAGGACTTCGCAGAGTCGCTCCGCGCATTCGCACGGATACAGCTCACCCGTGGCCACCGAGTTGCGAAAGAAGATGCGGGCGAAGCTCTCCGCCACCACGATCCGGCACCCGGCGGACCCGAGGGCAATCGGAGCATGCTCGCGCGAGCTGCCGCAGCCGAAGTTGCGCCCGGCCACGATGATCGGATACTCCGCATCGAGCCGTCCGGGAGAGACGAATCGGATCGGATAAAGCGAGTCGGGAAGGCCGCACAGAGCATACGAACCGAGTTTTTCGTACTCTTCGGCAATCGTCGGCACCAGATTCAAATACTGAGCCGGAATGATCTGGTCGGTGTCGATGTTGTCGCGCACCACATAGACGGGACCGGTGACACTTTGCATGGGCCGGACGATGCTGGATTCGCGCGGCGGATTCAAGCTTGGCGAGGCTCCGTCTCAGACGCGGGCGCCACGCGCCGTTGATGTTGCACGGGCAAAAACCTCACGAGCGTAAAGAGCGAGCGAAAAGAGTTGTCGGGGCGCGTGGCTTGCGGCATGAAGCGCTCCATGCTCTATCTCTATGCGGGTTTGATCGGACTGATCGGCGGCGTGACCAGCGGGTTATTCGGCGTGGGCGGCGGGGTCGTGATGGTGCCCGCCATGATGCTCCTGCTCAAACTCGATATCAAATCCGCAATCGGCACCTCCTTGGCGGTCATTGTGCCCACGGCGCTGATCGGGACTTTCAAGCACCATGGGCTGGGGCATGTCGACTGGCGCCTGGCTTTGGCCCTGGCGCCCACGGCCCTGCTGGGCGGATTCTTCGGATCCTGGCTCACGAAGTTCATCGCCTCGGCCGATCTCAAGCGCGCCTTCGGCGGCTTCCTCATCCTTGTCGGCGCCCGACTCCTCCTGTTCAAATGAGAGAGGCTCATTGGATCCGGTGACCGTCGGCATCTCTTCGGTCGCCGTGCCTGAACTGCGTCTGCCGACCCGCGTCGGGATTTTCAAACACATCACCGGTTGATGACTGAGAGCACGACGTAGTTGCGCTTGCCTTTGCGGAGCAGGAGGTGTTTGCCAAAGAGGAGATCGCCGGCGGTCAGGGCCCGGGTTGCGCCGGCTTCGCGGACATTGTTGATGTAGATGCCGCCTCCGTCGAGGTCCTTGCGGGCCTGCCCTTTGCTGGGGCAGAGGCCGGCGTGGACCAAGGCCTCGACCAGCGGCAGGCCCGGCCCGGCGAGGCGTGACGCCTGGATGGTTTGGGTGGGCACTTCGCCGACGATCTCGTTGAAAGTCGACTCGGACACACCCTCGAGATCGCCGCCGAACAGGATTTCGCTGGCGCGCTGGGCTTCCTGCGTTGCGGTCGGGCCGTGGATCATGTCCGTGACGGCCTTGGCGAGGGCGCGGTGGGCCATGCGCGCTTCCGGCTTTTCGAGGTGTTGTCGATCGAGGTCATTGATTTCCTCGTGGCTCAGGAACGTGAAGTACTTGAGGTAGCGGATGACATCCCGATCGTCCGTGCGAATCCAAAACTGGTAGAATCGGTAGGCGCTGGTGCGTTTGGGATCGAGCCAGACGGCGCCGGCGACCGTCTTGCCGAACTTGGATCCGTCGGCGTTTGTGATGAGCGGGAGGGTGAGGCCGAAGGCGGATCGCGCGAGCTTCTTCCGGATGAGGTCGGTGCCGGCGGTGATATTGCCCCATTGATCGCTGCCGCCGATTTGGAGTTCGCATGTGCGCTCTTTGCAGAGGTGATAGAAGTCGAATGCCTGGAGGAGCATGTAGCTGAACTCGGTGTAGCTGATGCCGCACTCGCGGTCTTCCATGCGTGCGCGGACGCTCTCCTTGCTGACCATCATATTGATCGAAAAGTGCTTCCCGACCTCGCGCAGGAAATCGAGGTAGCTGACCGGCGCAGTCCAGTCATTGTTGTCGAGGAGTCGCGCGGGGTTGACCGGGGAATCGAAATCGAGCAGGCGGCGGAGCTGTTGTTTGACGCAGGCGATATTGCGTGCGAGGACGTCGGCGTTGAGCAATTGGCGTTCTTGCGTGCGGCCGCTGGGATCGCCGATGGACCCTGTGGCGCCGCCGGCGAGAGCGATCGGGTGATGGCCGAAGATCTGGAACCGGCGCAAGGCAATCAGAGGCACGAGGTTGCCCGCATGGAGGCTGTCGGCGGTCGGGTCGAAACCGCAATACAACACAATCGGGCCGGACGCGAGCCGCTTTGACAGTTCGGCCTCGTCGGTGCAGTCCGCCCACAGACCCCGCCACTTGAGATCATCCAGAATGTTCATCGGCTTGAGTTAACCCAGCCCGATGGGAACCGGACAAGGGGAAAAAGCGGTCCGCTGCACCTTGGGGCGTCGGCGCGAGTTGTGGGGAGCCTGCGACGCGGCGGGGTGTCCGCTGCGGAACCCCTGGGGTGCAAGGGTGTGACGCCGTTCTTGGCGCTCGACATTGTTGGCGGGGCGGTGCGAATGTGGCGTCGTTTCTTGCTGAACAGCGGGGGCCACCCGGTCAGCGAAATCGGAATTGTCATTCAGAGCGAGCCGCGATTGTCTCGAACAACGTCTCTTTTTCATGCAAACCTCGACGTCCCCCCTGAACTTGTTTTGGACGCCTCAGACGGCAGGCACCCTGCCGAACTTCGCTTTGAGCCTGGTTGTGGCGGCCCTGCTCGCCTATCTGCTTGGACTGGTGTATCGGCGCTTTGGCGAGTCCCTGTCGAACCGGCGTTTGTTTGCGCGCAACTTCCTTTTGCTGACGGTGACGACGACGCTGATCATCAGCATCGTGAAATCGTCCCTGGCGCTCTCGCTCGGTCTGGTGGGGGCGCTGTCGATCGTGCGGTTCCGGGCGGCGATCAAGGAGCCGGAGGAACTGACGTACCTATTCCTGGCCATCAGCATTGGGTTGGGGCTCGGGGCCGGTCAGATGACCGTGACGCTTCTGGCGTTTGCGGTGATTGTCGTTCTGATTCTCCTGCGGGCCTGGGTCACACCGCGGCGCGAGCAGCCCAATCTCTTCCTGACCGTGCATTCGTGCGCCGGCCAGAAACTGAGTGCGAGTCAGATTCTGTCGGAACTGGCGCACGTGGGGGCGACGGCGAGTCTGAAGAGAATGGACGACACCTCGGAATCGATGGAGGCCATGTTTCGCGTGAGTTTTCCGGATGTCGGGAAAGTCGAGGAGTTGAGCCGGCGTCTGCGGGCGCAGTGCGAGGGTGTGAGGATCAGCTACATCGAGGATCGGGGCCTGGCCCTTTAGCCCGCATTTCTCACCAACTATTGATGTCATCTGACCGGTCACCGTGACATTTCACCTCAAATGCGGGCTTGCCAATGCGCGCTTCGAGCGCAAGTTCCTGCCATCGGGCTTATCCGTGGCGGAGACCATCGCCCTGGTGCGGCGGCATCCGGCCCTCTTCCGCGAGCCGTACCCGGAGCGGGTCGTCAACAATGTGTATTTCGACACCCCGGACCTGCGGCACTTTCACGACCACGTCGGCGGGACGGCGCGACGATTCAAAGTGCGGATTCGGTGGTACGGCGACTTTGGCGGGGCGATTGCCCAACCGCGCCTCGAATTCAAGCTGCGGCGGGGAACGGTGAGCGGCAAGGAGGGGTATCCGTTTCCGCCATTCGAACTGAACGGTCACTTTCCGCGCGGCGTATTGGAAGCGGCATGGCATGGCGACGCGCTGCCCGAGCAGGCCAGACTCCGCCTGCATGGAGTGCAGGCGGTGCTCGGCAACAGGTACCGGCGGCGGTATTTCTGCACCGCGGACGGCGCGGTCCGTCTGACGGTCGACTGGGGCCTCGAGTTTATCGATCTGCGTGGCGTTCGAGCTTCGCTGCGTCCGCTCTCGGGCCAGGACCATGGAGTGATCGTCGAGGTGAAGTATGCTGACGCCTGTGCAGCCGACGCCGCGGCTGTCACAGCCTGCTTTCCTTTCCGGCTGGTCCGTTGCTCGAAGTACGTGCTGGGCGTTCAGCGCCTTGACGGGATGCGGGATTAGCCGGTTATTCCGCAGCGCGGCAACGCCGCAACGAAAGCAACGGGGACTCTTGCACGGCCGTGCCAACGAACCCACTGGTCGCCGCGCGGCGTCGGCGTCGGTTCAGGGCTTGCTTCTGAGTCCCCGGACAGCGTAGGGTGCCAATTGTGTTATGGGCGACAGGCATAAAAGAGTTCTTGGCAAAGGCCGTTCCTGCGCCTGGCCGCTCCGTCCGGGTGAGAACGAATGACACCCGGCGGCGCGCCTGTTGCATTTCATGATAAATATGACGCTATTAGGCACTCGCTGGTTTCTGGATCGATGGTTGAGACTGCCGCTGGCCGCCTTGGCGGCGGGTTGTCATGCACAGATGCTCGAAGGGCATGCAGCGACCAGATCCGCCCCGATACCGGCGGAGCAGGTCGGCATGGTGGCTGAGAGACAGTATCGGGGGAACGGCGCGTCGGTTGAGGCCACCCTCGAGGGGGCGCGGCTGACCTGCCGATTTCAGCGCATCGAGGGTGAGGCAACCAGCGAGGGCCTCTGGCTGAGTTCGCTGCCTCGAGAGTCTGGGGAGGGGCGGCTGCGTGTGATCGCGGTCGAAGTGGGACGCGGGGGCGATTGGGGTGGAGGCGACGCTGGTTCGGGAATTGGACTGCAAGGAGGCGGTGGCGTGCTCCCGGCGGTCGGACGTGTCGAGGTGGCCGGTTCGACAGCGCGTTTCATCCGTCCGGGTTTGACCGAGGAATACTCGGTGAACATCGAGGGTGTGCGGCAGGATTTTGTTATCGAGCGGAGGCCGGGGGGGGCGGGTCTATTGCGCGTGGAACTGGGTGTCGACGGGGCTCGAGTCAGGGCGGCGGCCGATGGGGCCCGGCTGGTGGCGGATCGCTCGGGGCGAGAGTTGACTTACAACCGTTTGTGTGTGGTGGACGCCCGGGGGCAGGAACTCGATGCACGAATGGAAGTGCGTGGCGACAGGCGTCTGGCGGTGGTTGTGGAGGATGCAGCGGCTGCGTATCCAGTGCGGATTGATCCGGTGTTCAGCGACGCGAATTGGGTGAGTCTGGGGGGTGTATGTGGAGCCAATGGCGAGGTGTACGCGGTTGCAGCCGACGATTCGGGCAACGTGTACATCGGCGGCGAGTTCACCGTTGTGGGAGATGTCGTGGCCAGCGGCATTGCCAAATGGGACGGAACTGGGTGGTCGGCGTTGGACACGGGGCTTGGGGGGACCGAATTCCTCGCCGTCTATGCATTGGCGGCATCGGGCACAGACCTCTATGTCGGTGGCTCGTTCAAGACGGCGGGCGGGATCGAGGCGCATCATATTGCCAGGTGGGACGGCAAGGCGTGGACGGCCGTCGGTTCCGGGGTCAATGGGTGGGTTTACGCCCTGTGTTTGATCGGCACAGATCTCTATGCGGGGGGCGATTTCACCTCGGCCGGCGGCGTCGAGGCCAACTCGATTGCCAAATGGGACGGAAGCGTCTGGTCAGCTTTGGGATCGGGAATGGGCGGCACCGAGTCACCGAGCGTATACGCCCTGGCGGCATCCGGCAGCCATCTCTATGCCGGAGGCTGGTTCATCACGGCGGGCGGGATCGAGGCGAATTATGTCGCCCACTGGGATGGAAGCGTCTGGTCGGCGCTGGGACCGGGCGTTGGCGGGGGGTTGTCGGCCTCCGTCCACGCGCTCGCGGTGTCCGGCACCGATCTCTATGTCGGAGGCCAATTCTACATGGTAGGTGACACCTATGCGGGTCACATCGCGAAGTGGGACGGCAACGCGTGGTCGGGTTTGGGGTGGGGTCTGATGAGCATGGATCTTTACACGATGGTCTATGCCCTTGCAGTGTCCGGCACCGACCTTTACGTCGGAGGGCGGTTCACGATGGCGGACGATGTTCCGGCGGACCACATTGCCAGATGGGACGGAACCGCGTGGTCGGCCGTGGATTCCGGAGTCGGGGGGGTGGAATACCCGGCTGTTCGGGCGCTTGCTGTGTCGCCGAGCGCCGACCTGTATGCGGGGGGCGTTTTTACGCAGGCGGGAGGCGTTGGCACCAGTCACATTGCTCGTTGGAACCGGAGCGGATGGTCAGCCCTGGGTCAGGGGATGAACAACACGGTGAGCGCGCTGGCACTGTCCGGGAACGATGTCTACTTCGGAGGCAGTTTTACCACGGCAGGCGGGGTTGCGGCCAGAGCCGTCGCCCGATGGGACGGGAAGGTCTGGGCGACCTTGGGGACCGGAATGAACGATGCGGTTTGGGCGCTGGCGATGCATGGCGGGGATTTGTATGCGGGGGGCGGATTCACCATGGCTGGGGGTGTGCCGGCCGATGCGATTGCGAAGTGGGATGGCAGCGCCTGGTCGGCCTTGGGGACCGGGATGAACGGCCCCGTTCGTGCCCTTGCAATGTCGGGTAACGAGTTGTATGCGGGCGGCGTGTTCACCACGGCCGGGGGTGTGCCGGCCAACTCGATCGCGCGATGGGATGGGGCCAAGTGGTCGGCTCTGGGGGCGGGTTTGGACGGCGAGGTGCGCGTGTTGGCGGTCTCCGGCAAGAGCCTGTACGCGGGCGGCAATTTCGCCAGGGCGGGCACGCTCGTCGTCAATTCGATCGCGCGATGGGATGGGGCCAAGTGGTCGGCTCTGGGGGCGGGTTTGGATGGTGGCGTGCGCGCACTGGCGCTCTCGGGCGACGATCTCTATGCGGGGGGCTGGTTCGCGAAAGCCGGCGGCATTGAGGTGAACTGCATTGCCAAATGGGATGGAGGGGCGTGGTCGGCTTTGGGAGGGGGAATGAACGGAGAGGTTCGCGCACTGGCCCTGTCCGGGAACGCTCTCTACGCGGGAGGATCGTTCGCGAAGGCGGGCGGCATCGAGGCCAATCGCATCGCCACGTGGGATGGGCGGGCGTGGTGGGCTCTAGGGCTGGGGGTGGATCGAGGTGTCGAGGCCTTCGCGTTGTCCGGCAAGAGCCTGATTATCGGGGGCGACTTCACTATGGCCGGCACGCACGCCTCCGGTTACGCCGTCGAAGCGAGGATCGACGAGGGTGAGAAGGTGACTGGCGGAGAATTCAGCGCGCTGACCTACACGCCGGGCGCGGGTTTCAGTTGCACATTTCAGAACGCCACCATCGGTCAATGGTACCGCATCCAGACCTCCGCGTCGCTGATTGGGGACACTTGGACGGACCTGATGATCCTGGAGTATAAGGGACCGGTTGTGATCCAGCAGGAAGCCGATCCGGCCCAGGCGAACGGCCTCATCCGGGCAGTGACGGATGACGGCCCGTTCGCGGGGACAGGCGCCGGGCGCGAGTAGCCTGCATGCTGACTTCGCGTGTGAGCTCCGGCTTCTCGGTGGCAAGAAGTTGTGAGAAACGAAGGGCTGGCCCGCGGTCGTCGTGCGGCCTCAGTTGGCTTTGACAACCCAGCCTGTTTTGACCTCCGCGGGGCCGGTGAAGGCGGCTTTGCTGCGGTCTTCCTGAACGCTATCAAGGGTGATCTCGCCGACCAGTTTCTCTTCGGTGAACACGACAGCCCCCTTGTCGTCTTTGAGGTCGACGGTTTCGTAGAGTTTGAGTTTGTCGCCGGCCTTGAACCCATGCTGGGAGCCGAGCGATACAATGAGAACGCCTTTGGCGGGCACTGCGAGCACCTTGCCTGGCGCTTGGCGCAAGGCTTGGGCGGCTGCCGTCACAGACTCCTGAGCCGCTGCCGTGGCATTGCTCTTCTGGACCTGGCGCGCTCCAGCACGAACCGTCAACCGACTCATCTCGCTGACGATCTGGTTGAGAGCTTTCACGGTCGCTTTGCCCAGTGCGCTTTCCATGAACTCCTTGTTGTCAAAACCGATGTTCCCGCCGTGGCCGGTCACGGCGACGTCGATCTTGAAGCCGAGTCCGGTCTCCGAGCCCACCGCCTGACCGGTCTTGAAGATCTTGCGATTCGCGACGTCGACGATCCGCCAGTCGATGCGGACGTCCGACTTGTTCTTTTTGAAGCCGAGGCCGCCGAGGCTTCCCGGAACGAATCCGCCCAGGTCGACACCGGTTGATTTGGCGCCGAATCGGGTGACTTTGCCGCGGAACATGTAGTCCGCGCCGGCCCAGCCCCCCTTTTCCACACGCTCATCCTTGGCCACCCAGCCATCCTCGCCCATCCTGATTTCGTCTTTGAGCGACTCGATCGCCGTCGATTCCAGCATTTGGAACTTCCCTGTCTTGCTGATTTCGGTGATCAACATCTCGGCGAGGCCTTCGCCCAGGGCGGGCTGCCAATAGGAGATCTCAGACCTGTCGCCGTCGAAAGGGGCGACAAAGAGGGTTGGAAGGGTGTCGTCCTGGGCTCGGAGGAGCCAGAGCGAGGCGCACAGGGTGAGGAACAGTGGCAGTGGAACTGATTTCATGGCGTGAGCTTAGCACAAAGTGCGCCGGCGATTCAAGCCCTCGGGACGCCATCCGAGCGGATGGCGTGGTGTCGTGCGCGTTCGCAGGGCCAATTCATGAAGTGGAGCGGCGACGGCCCGTCGCCGAGAAACACCGTGTTCACTCGCAATGGCGGGGGACGAGCCGTCCCCCCCTCCAGCCTTTTCGTCTTCATGAATTGGCGCTGGCGTGTTCGAGGATCAGCGCCTCTGGCTTTGACAGGCATGGCGCCAATCGCTAGCGTCTCAACATGGAACACCTCCACGCCCCGTGGCGAATCGAGTACATCCTTGCGCCCAAGCCGCCGCCCAGCGATGAGTCGCTGTTCACGCGCATCGCGCAGGCGGCGGACGACGTGGCCAACCATGTGCTGGTGCGGGAGAAGAGCTGTTTTGCCGTGCTGAACACCTACCCCTACACCGGGGGCCATCTGATGGTCGTGCCGTACCGGAGGACGGCGGATCTGAACGATCTCACGGAGCAGGAACTCACGGATCTGATGGTGCTGACCCGTCGGTGCCTGAATGCGCTCAAACGGGCCATGAAACCGGAGGGGTTCAACGTGGGAATCAACCTGGGACGCGTCGCGGGGGCGGGCGTGGTTGACCACCTCCACATCCACATCGTGCCGCGATGGAACGGAGACACGAACTTCATGCCTGTGGTGGCGCAGACGACCGTCATGCCGGAGGCGCTTGGCGATGTGGCCGCCAGGCTTCGCGCTGCCCTGGCAAGGGACAACGCGGAGGATGTCCAAACGCCCCATGACCCGGACGCTCCTGGGATCGCGGCGGACGGGGGGGAGACCGGGAATCGTTCCTGAGCGCGCACATTTCGCATGCCTACTGAGACACTTCATTTCGATAACGCCCGTCTTGCGCAGCAGTTGTTCAACAACGACGCGCGGAACCTGTCGGCGTTGGAACGGCAACTGGGGGTGAAGGCCACCGCTCGGGACGCCTGGATCAAACTCGAAGGGGAAAACGATGCCGTGACGCGGGCCCGGCATTTATTTCAGTTGCTCGAAGGGACGCTCAAGACGGGCGGGCATGTGCGGACCCAGGATTTCGCGATGGCCCTGAGCGTGGTGCGGAACGAGGGTGTTGCGGCTCTCGAGAGCCTCCAGGCCGAGCGCATCCAAACCTCGCCGAAGAAGGCCACTGTCACTCCGAAGACCACGGGGCAGCGGCGTTACATCGAGGCGATTCGGCAGCACGACATCACTCTGGGTGTGGGCCCGGCCGGCACGGGCAAGACGTACCTCGCGATGGCGATGGCAACCGCGGCGCTGCGCGGCGCGAAGGTGAACCGGCTGATTCTGACGCGGCCGGCGGTCGAGGCGGGGGAGGCGCTCGGTTTTCTGCCGGGGGATTTGCAGGAGAAACTGGCGCCGTACCTTCGTCCTCTGTATGACGCGCTCCACGACATGCTGCCCGCGGAGGAGATCCAGCGCTTGATGGAGCGGGGCACGATCGAGATCGCGCCGCTGGCCTACATGCGCGGGCGCACGCTCAACAATTCCTTCATCATCTTCGACGAGGCGCAGAACTCGACGACCGAGCAGATGTTCATGTTTCTGACGCGCCTGGGCCACAACTCGAAAGCGGTGATCACCGGTGACATCACCCAAATCGACCTCCCCAGGCACAAGCCGTCCGGCTTGATCGAGGCCCGCCTGGCCCTCGCCCAGGTCGAAGGGATCGCCGTCATCGAGTTGGGCAAAAAGGACGTCATCCGCCACCCTCTGGTCGCCCGCATCGTGCATGCCTACGAACAGCATCGCGCTTCCCAGCCGGCGTGAACTGACGCTCGCCCAGCGGCATCCCCGGATCCGGGTCGACCGCCGGTTGCTTCGCCGCATCCTGCGCGCGGCTCTCGACGATCCGGTGTTCTCGCAGCCAGCCCCCGCGGCTGCGCCTCGGCGCGGGCACCGCGCGTCTCGAGTTCGGACGCCGCGGCCTGACGCATCCGACCGCTCGCGCGCCGGAATCCGCTACGAACTCGGCTGTTTCCTGGTGGGCGCCGGCGAGATCACGGCGCTCAACGAACGCTATCTGGCCCACGCGGGCGTGACCGATGTGATTGCATTCGACTATGGCCCGCCGCCGGGCGCCCGGCCCGGCGATCCCTGGTTGTGCGGCGAGGTATTTGTCTGTCTGGATGAGGCCGGCATCCAGGCGCGCCGGTATCGGACCACGTGGACATCCGAGCTGGTCCGCTACCTGCTCCACGGATTGCTCCACCTCCGCGGCTACGACGACGTCGACCCGGGCGGGCGCCGGAGGATGAAGCGGATCGAGGGCCGTTTGGTGCGCGAGATGGGATCGAGGTTCGATCTCACCCGCCTCGGGCTGCCGGCGGTTCGAGCGACCAGGCAGGGCGCACATCGCCGTCGGGATCGTCAGGCGGCACGCCCGACGCCAGCTTCCACTCGGCCAGGAGCCCGACCATAGCCGCGTTGTCCGTGCAGAAGGCCGGCGGCGCCAGGCGCAGGTCGAGGCCGTTGCGGGCGCACGCGGATGCCAGATCGCGGCGCAAAGCGCGATTGCAGGTGACGCCGCCCGAAGCGGTGACAACGCGGACGCCGCGGTCGCGGGCGGCACGGGTGGTCTTGGCCACCAGCACCTCGACGATGGCCGCCTGCACGCTCGCGCAGAGGTCGCGCAGGGCCTGTGGGTCGTCCGCCAACCCCGGATGGTCTCGCAGGAAATAGCGCACTGAGGTCTTGAGCCCGCTGAAACTGAAATCGCATGCCGCATCGTTCAGCAGCGGACGCGGGAAAGGAAACGCAGCCGGGTTGCCTTCCGCGGCGAGCCGGTCCATGACCGGTCCGCCCGGATAGGACAGGCCGAGCAGTTTCGCGGTCTTGTCGAAGCATTCCCCCGCGGCGTCATCGAGAGTCGAGCCCAGGACGCGATGGCGCAAGCCTTCGGGGACATGGATGAGGAGCGTGTGGCCGCCGCTTACGATCAACGCCACATGCGGTTGGATGGCGGGGAAGTCGGCATGCGGCGGGTCCCCTTTGACCCATGCGGAATAGAGATGGGCTTCGTGGTGGTGAATGCCCAGGAACGGCCGCTGCAGCGCGCACGCGATCCCCTGGGCGGCTTTCAATCCCACCATGAGCGCATTGGGCAAACCGGGACCTTGCGTGGCCGCCAAAGCATCGAGAGCGCGCGGCGCGATCCCCGCATCGCGCAGGGCGGCTTGGATCAGCACGGGCAGGTTGCGCAAGTGCTCGCGAGTCGCCAACTCGGGGACGACGCCGCCGTATTCCGCGTGCAGGGTGGTCTGGGAGGAGACCAGGTTCGCCAGAGCGTGGCCGTTGCGCACCACGGCGACCCCGGTTTCATCGCAGGAGGTCTCGATGGCAAGCAGGGTCACCGGTCAGTCCGCCTTGGCGGCCATGGGCTTGGTGTGGGTCTTTCGGTCCGAGTCGGGCGCTCTGTGGGTGTAGAGGGTGATTCCCTTGAGGAGGTCCAGGGCCCGTTCGAGCTGGAGGTCGCGCACGGCGCTGAACCGTTCCTGGCGTTCCGCGTCGAGCGATTCGATCAAGCCGGGCGTGCGCTGGAGGAAGAGCGCCTCGGCATCCTCGATCGGCACCGGCACCACGATGTCGGGCTCGATCCCCTTTTCGTGAATCACCTTGTGGCTGGGCGTGTAGTACTTCGCCGTCGTCAGCCGCAACGCGGCGCCGTCCTGGAGCGGGATGATGCTCTGGACGGAGCCTTTGCCGAATGTCTTTTCCCCCACGACAACCGCGCGCTTCAGGTCCTGGAGGCATCCGGCGACAATCTCCGATGCGCTCGCGCTGCCGCCATTGACCAGCACGACCATCGGCACGGTGGTCCGCTCTCCCCTGCGGCCGGCGCGGTATTCGCGCCGTTCGGAGGGATCGCGCCCCTCGGTGCTGACGACCAACTGGCGCGGTTGAACGAACCGTTCGCACACGCGCGCGGCCTGGTCGAGAAGGCCGCCGGGGTTGTCCCTCAGATCCAGGACCAAACCGCGCATCTCCTGGTCATGCAGTTTCTTGAGAGCGCGGTCCAGTTCCTCCTCCGTCCCTTCTCCGAATTGCGTCAATCGCACGTAGCCCAGCTTGTCGTCGTCGAGAGGAAACTCCCGCCTCCCGTGTATGTCTTTGACCGTCTCGACCGCGATGTCCGCGCGGACGAGCTTGTGATCCTTCGTGGCGCCCGTGGACGGGCGGAGCACGGTCAGGACGACCTCGGTGCCAGGGGCGCCACGCATCCTGCTGACGGCCTCGTTGAGGTTGATCTTCTCGGTGCTTCGGCCATCGATCTTGAGGATTCGGTCGCCGGACATGATCCCGGCCCGCGAGGCGGGGGTGTCGTCCATCGGGGCGATGACGGTCAGGTACTCGCCCCGCAGCCCGACCTGGATTCCGACGCCGCCGAATTTGCCTTCGGTGTCCTCTTTGAGATCGTCGTACTTCTGGGGCTCCATGAACTCGCTGTGGGGATCGAGCGTGCTGAGCATCCCTTTGAGCGCGCCGTAGATCAGGTCCTGATACGTCAGATTCTCGCCGTCCACGTAATCGTTGCGAACTCTCTCGAGGACGAGCGAGAACAGGCGCAGGTTCCCGTAGACGTCGTTCTTCTCGGCAACCTCGGCCGAACGCAGATAGACCTGGGCGCCGAAGAACAGGTTGACCGCCAGGGCCGTCAACAACATCGAATACATCAGTCTCTTTCTCATAGTCCTTTCAAAGAGAAACCATGCGCCGGAAAGTAACGGTCTTGTGACCGGTTAGCAAGCGTGCGGGATCAGCGAGGGGGCCACGCGCGTCGCGTCGCGTCGCGGCCCCAGCTTGGCTCGCCGCGATTTCCCGCGTAGCGCGCGAGCCGCCCCGATCAGCCGGCTGTCCGGGATGGGCCGTTGATCCGGCTCAGGCGCCACTCCAACAGCGCGAGATCGTCGGGCACCGTGATCTTGGGATTCGGGGAGTGGCTCTCGACCAATTGAACCGGCTGCCCGATGAGATCGCAGGCGGCTGTGTCGTCGGTCACCCGCGCCCCCCGCTCGCGCACAGCCGCCAGGGCGCGTCGGATCACATCGGTTCGAAATGCCTGCGGCGTCTGCACAGCCCAGAACCTCGACCGTTCCGGGTGGCGGGCAATCACCACGCCGTCGTCGGATTCCTTGATCGTGTCGGTCACCCGGTGCGCCGCGACGGCCGCGCCTGTTGCCTGCGCCGCGTCGATGGTCGCACGGATGAGCGCAGCGACCGTGCAGGGCCGGGCGCCGTCCTGGATTGCCACCACTTGCGCTCGATCGGACACGGCCTGAAGACCGTTCCAGACGGAATCCTGACGTTCCGCGCCGCCTCTCACGACGCGCCACGGTTTGCGGAAACCGAAGCGAACCGCCATCTCGCGAAAGGCCGTCTCCATACCCGACCGCACCACAAGCACGATCTCGTGAATGCAGTCGGCGTCCTCGAATCGCTGCCAGGTGTGCGCGATGATCGGGCGCCCCGCCGCTTCGAGGAAGAGCTTGTCCACCTCCGGCCCCATCCGGGTTCCGCGTCCCGCGGCGACGATCACGGCGGCATTCATGAGGGCATGGAGGAAGAAGGGACCATCAGTCGAAGGTCAGGACGGGCAGCCCGGTGCGGGCGCGGATCGCCGCGGCGATCGAGTCGAGATCCGCCCGATCGAGGCGTTCGACCCACGGTTCCGGTGTGGGGCGGGCGATGGTGTAGGCCTGCACCTCGCGGATGGATCCGCCTGCCGAGAGGATGTCGCGGAGCCGTCCGCAGTACGCTTCGAGTTCAGGGGCGGGCATCGGTTCGCCGCGCACTTTCATGAACAGGCTCTGGATCACGATTGGGCGGGCCTGCGCTGTGATGGTCAGGTTGCGCAGGATGCGGTCGAAGGCAACGTGACTGCGATTGACCAACCGGTAGTAGGCTTCGGTGCCGGCATCGAGTTTGCCCCAGATCTCCCCCTGGTGGGCCTCCAGCAGCGCCAACCCGCGCTTGACGTCGCTCTTGTCCAGGCCGGTCGCGTTCGTAATCAGCACGATCTTGGTGTCGGCCAACGCCTGGGCCCGCTTCACCTCGATCACCGCCTGCACGCAGTCGGCGAAATTCGGGACCATGGTCGGTTCGCCATCCCCGCTGAAGGCAATGTCCCGGATGCGGCGGGTGAGGGCCGCGACCTCGGCGAACTTGGGTGTCAGGCCCAACTGTCCGGTGAGGGCTGACTGGACCAACGCGCTCAGCTCGGCGCGCAGTCGGATCAGATCGACTTCTTTGGCCCGCCCAGGTGTTCGGCGATCGACCTCACAGTAGGCGCAGTCGAAGTTGCAGCGTTTGTCCGGGTTGAGATTGACCCCCAGCGAGAGGCCGCCCGAACGCCGTGAGATGACGGGGTAGACGAAGACGAAACGGTCGAACACCCGCGCGTGGTCTCGCACAACAGGCATTGCACTGGTTATGGCATCGCTCTGATCTGACACGCCCCCATTCTAGGCGCACGCCCGCCGCAGGGCAAGACGCAGCGCCCGCCGCGGCAGGCAAGGCCGGGCCCGGCGCTGTGCACGCGGCCATCCGGCGGAATCAGGCACTGGCCGCTGAGGGTGTGCCGGACGCCCCGCCTCCGTCGTTGCGCTTGCGCTTCGAACGCCACTGGAGCGCTTCGAACACGGTGAACACCGCGCTGGCTTGCTCCGCCAACTCGCCGAACTCCCGCATGTCATCGTCAAAACCGTGCGGAAGATTGTCGGGGATGGCGTCGCCTTCACGCACGAAATAGGCGAGGGCACGGAGCAGACGCGGTTCAACCAACGCCCAGTCCGGACCGGGGTTAAAGCGCCCCTGGTCGACGGCTTCGAGCAAGTCGATGCTGAGCCGCACCAGACGGGCCAACTCGCGATGATCGGGGCAGTTCGGGTGCAACCGTTCGAGTTTCGCTTCGATCTCGGGCCGGAGCCATCCGTTCTCGTGGGTGGGGCGCAGCAACTCGATTTCGCGTGTTGACACCGACCGCACCTCGAAATAGGCGATCACCTCCATCAGGAATCGTCCGAGTGAACTCTCGCCTCGCGTCGAGGGTCCCCCCGGCGCGGGTGCCTGGATCTCCTCGGGCCGAGAAATGGGGGGCGGTTTGCTGGCCGGAGGCCGGCGTTTCGACGGGCGCGACGGGTGTTTGCGAATCATGGCAATGGCGCACTGGCGGGGGGTATCATAGACAGGAAGTCAAACATCGCAAGTGATCGTGATCGCAAGCGATTGTCTGACGGTCCAACGAACGCCATCCCATGCCCGACTGGCCGTGCGGAGCTCACTTCGCCGGCCTAAAGACAATCGAGCGCAGGTTCACAACGGCGCCGCGAGGCATTTCCGTTGCCTTGAGGGTGATGTCCACGGGGCCGGTGGCGCGGATCTGGACTCGTCCGGCCTGGGCCGTCACGAAATCGTCCCACCCCTGGGTGGCCGGAACGGTGGCGGAATGGGCGTCGTCGCCGATCCGCAGGCAGACGACGCTGCCCTCGGCGCCGGGGGCGCAGGCATGGGTGGCCTGGACGATGTGGTCGCCAGCTCGAGTGATGGTGACCGGCCAGGTGGCGTAGTCTTTGGCATCGACCCAATAGCCGAGGTTCGGCTCACCGCTCCCCTTGGTCTCGATCTTGAGCGAGTGGCCGATGATGTCGGCGTCCGCCGCTCCCAGCGTGAGGGCGCCGTCGGCCTCCTGCCGAATCCGGGGCACAACCACCGTGGGCGGGCCGTCGATCTCGCAGACGACCACACCGGCATAGGGGGATGGCGGCGCGCTGGGGACCGAGATGCGTTTGCCCTCTTCCCGGTCGGTCACTGCCAAAGTCTCACCCGGTTTGGCCAGGAGGTAGGCCTTCCTGACGCGACTGACGAGCGGGAGATCCAGTTGGCCGTTCCGGGGCCAATCGAACACGTGGAGGTAGAGCTTGCCGGCCCTTTGGGTGCAGCGACCCCAGGCGAGTTTCTTGAAAGGGCTGGCGGTGGTGGCATAGATCGCCTCGCCGTTGACCTTCATCCAGGCGCCGACTTCCCTCAACCGCTGGAGCGATGGCTCGGGGATCAGCCCCTCGCTCGTAGGGCCGACATTGAGCAGGTGCTTGCCCCCTTTGCTGGCGCAGTCGATCAGGTTGCGGACCAGCACCTGGGTCGGCTTCCAGTTGTGGTCGTAGCTCTTGAAGCCCCACGTGTCATTCATCGTCATGCACGTCTCCCAATCGCGCCCCTTGAACCCGGTGGCGGGGATTTCCTGTTCGGGCGTTTCGGTGTCGCCCGGGTAGACGCCCAACCGATTGTTGTGAATGATGCTGGGGCGAAGCCGCAACAGGGGGATGAGCTGATCGGCGAATTCTTTGGTCATGCCGCACGGGGTGTCCCACCAAAGAATCGAAAGCGGGTAGCGGGTCAGGAGTTCGGTCACTTGCGGCACAGCGACGTCGCGGATGTACACGCCCATGTCGCCCGCCTGGGCCGGGTCCCAATGCTCGCCGCAGACGCCCCCGCCGGGATTGTTCCAGTCCTGCGCCTGCGAGTAGTAGAAGCCGAGCCTGAGGCCGTGGCGCTGGCAAGCCTCCGCCAGCGGCTGGAGCAAATCCTTGCCGTAGGGGGCGGCCTTGGCGACGTTCCAGTCGCTGGCCTGTGAATCGAAGAGCGCAAAACCGTCGTGGTGCTTCGAATCCGCCTTGCTTGCCAGGCTCGGGTGGGGCGCGCATGATCGGCACCCGTGCAGCCTGCCTCGCCCGCCACGCCTCCGGAAAGCCTCGCCGGCTTGATCGAGCGGGTGACGTTTTTCAACGAAGACACCGGGTTCGCCGTGCTGAAGGTCAAGGCGCGCGGGCACCGCGACCTGGTCTGCGTGGTCGGTGCGCTGGCATCGGTTGCCCCGGGCGAATACATCCACGGAGAAGGGCGTTGGGTGCAGGACCGGGAGTATGGGCTTCAATTCCGGGCGGATGTGCTGACCAGCACGGCTCCGACAACGCGCGAGGGGATCGAGAAGTACCTGGGCAGCGGCATGGTCAAAGGGATCGGTCCCGTGTACGCGCGGAAGCTGGTCGCGAAGTTCGGGGAGCAGATCTTCGACATCATCGATCATTTCTCGGCGCGGCTCGAGGAGGTCGAGGGCATCGGTCCCAAGAGACGCCATCGGATCAAGGAGGCCTGGGCCGAACAGAAGGCGGTGCGCGAGATCATGGTGTTCCTGCACTCGCACGGGGTCAGCACCAGCCGGGCCGTTCGCATCTACAGGACCTATGGCGTCCAGGCCGTCGAAACCGTTCGGCGCGATCCGTACTGCCTGGCCCGCGACATCCATGGGATCGGATTCAAGACGGCGGATGAAATCGCCCGGAAACTCGGTGTGCCGCACGACTCGATCGAGCGGGCCTGTGCCGGTCTGGCGCATGTGCTGCTGACGGCGACGAACGACGGCCACTGCGCGTTGCCGGTCGAGGCGCTGAAGGACGAGGCGGAGAAGCTGCTCGCGGTCGGGCCGGCGGTTGTCGAGGCCGCCCTGGAACGTACGTTGGCGCAAGGCAACCTCACGCAAGAGACGATCGACGATCACGTGTTGCTCTTCCTGCCTCGGCTGCAGCGGGCCGAGGAGGCGATCGCCCACTCTCTCTGCCGCCTTGCGGCCATGCCGCCGGCATTCCCGAGCATCGATCTGGACAAGGCCGTCGCGTGGTGCCAGGCGAAGACCGGGACGGAACTGGCTCCCAGCCAGCGTGAGGCGCTGCGCCAGGCGTGGTCCGCCCGCGTGTTGGTCGTCACCGGCGGACCGGGTGTCGGCAAAACGACGCTGGTCAAATCGATCCTGCTCATTCTGCGGGCCAAACGGGTGCGGTGCCTTTTGTGCGCGCCGACGGGGCGGGCCGCGAAACGGATGGCGGAAGCCACGGGATTCGAGGCCAGGACCATTCATCGCCTGCTCGAAGCGCAGCCGGGCTCGGGCGGGTTTCTGCGCAACGAAGCCAACCCGCTCGATTGCGACTATCTGGTCGTTGACGAGATGTCGATGGTGGACGTGCCGCTGATGCACCAGCTTTTGCGCGCCCTGCCGCGTCAGGCCGGCCTGTTGCTGGTGGGCGACGCGGACCAACTGCCATCGGTCGGCCCGGGTCTGGTGTTGCGCCATGTGATCGAGAGCGGGGCGATGCCGGTGGCCCGGTTGACCGAGATCTTCCGCCAGGCCGCCCACAGCCGGATCGTCATCACGGCCCATCGCGTCAACGAAGGCCAACTCCCGCCGCCGCTGCCGCCCGACACCGCCTCGGATTTCTACTTTGTCGAGCGGAGCGACCCGGAAGCGATTCTGCGCACTGTGATCGAGATGGTGAAACGCCGCATCCCGACACGCTTTCGCCTCGATCCGGTCGGGGATGTGCAGGTGCTTTGTCCCATGAACCGCGGGTTGTTGGGGATGCGCCAGCTCAACGTCCGACTCCAGGCCGAGCTCAATCCGCCCCGGCCGGACCAGGCGGTGATCGAGAAATTCGGCTGGCAATTCCGAATCGGGGACAAGGTGATGCAGACCGAGAACAACTACGACAAGGAGGTGTTCAACGGGGATCTGGGGCGGGTCGAGCGGATCGACATGATCGAGCGCGAGATGACGGTGCGATTCGATCAGCGGGATGTGATCTATGATTTTGGCGAGCTGGACGAGATCGTGTTGGCGTATGCGATCACGGTCCACAAGTCGCAGGGATCGGAGTTCCCGGCCGTGGTGATGCCGCTGGCCATGCAGCACTACCTGCTCCTGCAACGGAACCTGCTTTACACCGGGATCACGCGCGGGAAACGGCTTGTGGTGCTGGTGGGGCAGACCAACGCCCTGGCACTGGCTGTGCGGAACAACCGCACCCGGCACCGATTCTCAGGGCTGCTGGCGCGCCTGCGGCGGATCGCTGTCGTCTAGCCCATCGTTCAACCGGTTGCCCATCAACCCTCAACCATCCCCCATCAACTCGTCCCCCAAAGGCAGCCACCCTCTGCAATTCTGCCAAAACTTCGTATGGGGGGGGGCCACAGATGTCAGCCCCCATCGCGTAAACTCGCAGGCGAAGATCGGAGATGGGAGTTCGGAGATGGGAGTTCGAAGTTCGGAGTTCGGGCTTGCCGCGCCGCAGCCTCGGGCGAAGGCGGGAGCGCCTTTTCGCCGTCCGCGGCCAACGGGTACAGTTTCGACAACGCCGGAGGGGGGACAGGATGGAATCACCCGGTTCACACAGTGAGCTGGTATGGCGTGGTGATCTTGATCCCTTCAAACCTAGATGTCGGCATGGTCGGTTCCTTCAATTTGCACCGTAATCCCTGGCGCGGTGCGTGATTCCGGGATCATGACAGAGGCCGAGGCCCAGGCAAGTTCATGCGCGATGCCAATTCCATCACCGTGCCTCCGCGTTGAGATGCGCCTCTGGCTCTGCCAGACTGACCAATATGCCGAAGGAAATCGTGCCCGCGTCTTTTGAATGCCAACTGGCGAGGCTGACATGACTCGAACCGCCATCGCCTTCGACTTCCATGTCGCCCTCGTCGGCGCGCCCGAGATCTGGCGACGAATCCGGGACCGAACCTGCTCGTCCTGGAGAAGCACGGCGAATCACCCAATGAGTTCGAGCACTGGCCGCCGGGGAGGCTGTGATGAATCTCGCGCGGTTCCGGTCGAATGAGTATGGTCGGGGCTGTCGATGTCGACGCCTAACTTTGATCTGCGATGAACAACGAAGAATTGGAGTATGCTGATCTCCCTGAGTTGCTGATCAACGGCCCGGTCGGCGAGCACCGCCGATGGGCCGCCTTCCTGGTCATCCGGATGTCGGAGACGAGGGGCGGGTCTCGGTATCGGCACGAGGGCCGCCTGGGTGGCGTGGCCCATGCCCAAACCGCGATTGCCTCCCTGCGCGCCGCGGTGCGTGTGCTCTCCGAATCCGAACAGGGCCTGCTGTTGCGCAGTGTGCTCGTGGCGTCGTGGGAGGGGCTGCGCCGGGGCACCGGCCTCAGCCTCCGCGTGCCTGAGATCCTTGACGCATTCAGCAGAGATCTCGGTGTCCTGCCTTGTCTGGCTGCTGCCCAGTCCGTGGTCGAGCACGGCGATGAAGCCGTGCGCCAGTATCCACTGCAGGGGTTGCTGCCCGAGGTCCGACAGCCAGGTGAAGGCATGATCGTGACCTTGGACGCACGGGAGCAGCGATTCCTCGGGGTCTCCGTGGGGTCGATCGAGATCGACCGGCTGATGCTCGCGGTTCAGAGCGGCCGTCGTTGGGGATGGGAGGCGAACCTGCGCCCTTTGGCTGCCTGGTGGATCGAGAACCAGGAGCGCAGGGAAGCGGATCGTGCGGCGAGAAGACTGTTCCCAGACATCCGCCGTTCGGCCAAGGATGAGCAGGCGCGCTGGCGAGCGCTGGGCCTGCTGGATTGGCTGACTGAGCATCCGGATCACCCGACTGCCGCCGAGGCCGTGTCCGTCGCCCGGGGTATCGCTCGGGCCGATGTGCGCAAAGCCGCAGCGGATCTGGCGGCGGCGCTGGGGCGGTGGGAAGTGCTCGAAGGGCTTGCCCGGAGTGATCGGGACAAGGGAGTGCGGCAGCGGGCCGAGAAGTTGCTGACCAGCAGGAAGGGCTCAGGGTGGCCCGGCGGTCAAGGCCAGCTCTTCGGATGAGAAGCGCGAATTGGTCCCAGCCGGAAACGTCAACCGGTAGGACGTCAGAGCGGCCGCACACAGCGCGGGTCCAGACCCACCTCACCAATCATCTGGCAGAAGTCCGGCTGTCTGCGGCGAAAGGTGACGGACAGCCGCTCGACGAGCGGGCGGCCCTCACCGCAGCGTCTTGACCTTCAAGTTGCGGAACTCGATGCGGTAGCCCTCGCCCTCGACGCCGAGGTGGCCCTGCTCGCGGCCACAATCCTGAAACTGACAGGTGACCGCGCCGTTGACCCAAAGGGTCAGCGTCTTGCCTTGCGCAGTGATTTCGACCGTGTTCCATTCGCCCGCCGGTTTGACCCGCGGACTCATGATCTGTTTGTCCAGGCTGAAGAACTTCTTCTGGCCAAGCGCTGCCGACGTTTCGCCGAAGAGGTAGCCGCCGCTGGCATCGCCGATTTGCGCCTGATGCCAGATGGCACCGTCCTTGGAATTGCGCACATAGATGCCGCTGTTGTACCCGGCTTTGCCCGCGACTTTCGTGTAGCGGAACTCGACGTGGAAGATCGCGTCGCCGAATTCCTGGTCGGAAAGCAGCATGTCGTGTCCGCCGTCGCCATCGCAGATCAGCAGCTTCTGATCGCGCTCCACGTGCCATTGGTCGCGACCCAGGCGCCCGGTCGGCGGCACGGGCGTACGATGCCAGCCTTTGAGGTCCGCGGGCGGCAGTACGTCTACCCAGCCGTCGGGCTCGCTTTCCAGTTTGCTGGGAGATTCCGCCGCTCGGCCTTCGAGGATTGACACAAGGGTGGCCACGAAAACACCGGTGGCGGTGACCGAGGGCAGGAACCGGCCCAATAGCTTAAGCATGCCGAAAATTACTCAGACACCAGCCCAAAGGCAAGGCCGATCCAATGCCTGCATTGGCACTCCCTATGTGGAGCTTGTCCCCAAACCCCATGATTTCCGAACAAGCCGGTTCGGCAGGCGGTAATTGGAGCACAGAACGACGGGAGTTGTGACTGACCATCGTACGTGCCACCTTCCTCGAGGGTGCGACTGTTGCCCACGCTCGCTCATCCGCGAGACATTCACTGCTCGCACTTTGCTGTCGCGATGCTGGCGCCCCTCTTTGCCGGGCATGGACAGCCACTTCCGGTGGATATTGCTGATATTCGTGCTCATATCAGCGGATGGAATGATGTAGTACATGAAAGGTCGCTCCGAATTCAGCATAGGTATACCTCCAAGCACCCAGAAGAAGTTCGGACCACAATCCTGTTCCGCCTTGATCCCGACGTTGCAGGTCCTGTTGCCCGGCACAAAGGTCTTCACTTGGGTGTGCACGAACTTGGTGCCAGCGAGGTTGCTGCACAGAACATCGGTGTTCGGCGTGTTGCCCATCGTCACGACCGCCGCATAGCCCCGGCGACACAATTCTCCAGCGACAAAGAACTGGCTGGCATTGCCTCGGGTGGATTTGTCGTGGCTCATGCGGCGAGGAGGCGGTCGAGGGTGGCGTCGAGGAGGTGCGCGCCGAGGGTGCGGGCCTGACGCATGGGGAGACCAGAAGTCAGTAGTCAGTGGTCAGACGTCAGCAGTCAGACGGTGGCGTAGAGTTCCTGTTCGAGCTCGCGGACGGCACGGAGGTAGCGGTCGCGCCCCCCGAAGGCGCGGCCGATCCGGGACGGCTGCACTTCTTCCCCTACG
>ERZ795054.963-NODE-963-length-30215-cov-4.117739_pt1 | contig 30215 bp, 40 predicted proteins | sample MGYA00375138_ERZ795054 | MGnify/ENA primary metagenome ERZ795054 (study PRJEB30183, sample SAMN05720215) | anaerobic digester metagenome | isolation source: active sludge of municipal wastewater-treating anaerobic digesters | place: USA | collected 2014-12-23 ... | reverse complement strand
CGTTGGTGAAAAAATAGATTTAATAAAAGATGTTATCCAATATTCCAAAGGCCTTTCTTGGTAGGGGAAAAAAGCTAGCGCCAATCCTAACCCAGCCACAGATAACATTAACGGCCACTTAACCAACCAAAACAATTTACTAGAATTAATCAAAAGAGCTGCTCCAATTCCACCACCTGCCTTAAAAAATTGTTTTAGTGTCATTTCTCCCACCAGCTTGAATTCGTAAGACGATATCTGCTGCGGAATCGGATGCTGTGCCATTACTTAATTCTATCGTATTTAATCCCCCTTTTGTCAAAGGGGGAATCCGCCTTTGGCGGAAGGGGGATTTGAATTAGAAATTAAAAACTAAAAATTAAAAATTAGGTTAAACTATCTCATGAAGCATTTAGTCATTGTCGACGGTCACGCTGTTGCTCACCGCGCCTATCATTCTATTCCTCCTCTTACCCACAATGGTCAGCCTGTCAATGCCATCTATGGTTTTTATTCCATGCTTCTCACTGCTATCGACACCCTCAAACCCGATCATTTAGCTGTTTGTCTTGATTCTCCCGGTCCCACTTTCCGTCAAACTGAATTTATCGGTTACCGTGCCAAGCGTAAACCCGCCGATCAGGATTTAGTTTCTCAATTACCACTATTACCCCAAACATTGGCATTATCTACTATTCCATCCCTCTCGCTTGGCGGCTATGAAGCCGATGATCTCATTGCCACTCTTGTCAAAGAAAACAAAGAAAAAGTTTCCGATATTACCATTATCACTGGCGACAAAGATCTTATGCAGTTAGTTGACGATAAAGTTCAACTTTTTATGCCAATTCAAGGTTTGTCTATTACCAAAATAATTAAACCGGACGATGTTCGAGTCAAACTCGGTGTCTCTCCCAAACAAGTTGTCGATCTCAAAGCTTTAATGGGGGATATGTCCGACAATTACCCCGGTGTCGCCGGTATCGGTCCGAAAGTTGCTACCGATCTTTTGACCCAATTTGGTACTCTTGACAATATTTACAAAAACTTAGACAAAATTAAACCTTCTATTTCCGAAAAACTTATAAAATACAAAGAAAATGCTTATCTTTCCCAAAAGCTGGCTACTCTAATCGACAATATTCCCATAAATTTTGATTTTGACACTGCCGACTTCAATAATGATAAAATAATGGGACTATCCAATTTATTTAAGCAGTATAATTTTAAATCCTTATTAAATCGCCTTCACAAAAAATCAGAACCAGAAAAATTATCTTTATTTTAATTAATAAATAGAAATTAATAATTATAAATTGAATAAAAATTAAAAATTAGAAATTAAAAATTATGCGCATAGCATTAGTCACCGACTACATCAAAGAATTCGGTGGTGCCGAATCTGTTCTCGAATACTTGTCCGACATTTTTCCCGACGCCCCCATTTACACCACTATGTATTTTCCCAAATTTTTAGGCCCTCATCGTCAGAGATTAGAGAAAAAATGGGGGACTCGCATCCATACCTCATTTTTACAAAAAATTCCTTTTGCCTCCAAACTCATCAGCCCTATTCGTCTTATAAGCCCTATTGCTTTCAAATCCTTTGATCTATCCGGTTACGATATTATCCTCACTTCTGCCACTGGCGCCTATTTCCCCAATTCTTTACGCAAATTATCTGCCAAATTATTTTGTTATTGCCACACTCCTCCTCGCTATTTATATGGTTTACCTACCGCTCGTAATTATTCTAAAAATCCTATCCTTAGGCCAATTATAAACACAATGAATTACTTTTTACGTATTTTGGATAAAAACTATTCCAAAAATGTTGACCAGTATCTTGCTAATTCTCAAACCACCGCCACTCGTATCAAAAAATTTTACAATCGCCCCGCCCTCGTCATCAATCCACCAGTAGCAGTTAGCCGTTCTCCCCTTTTCAAGGGGAGAGTCCCCGAAGGGGAGAGGGGTTTCTATCTCACCGGCGGCCGCCTCGCTCGCGCCAAACGCTACGATATTGCCATAAAGGCTTGCAATCAGCTCGGCCTCAAACTAAAAGTTTTCGGCCGCGATTTTGCCAATAATTTAGCCGATCTTAAATCAATATCAGATAAAAATATTGAATTCTTAGGCGAAATCACCAATGACGAGAAAAATAAATTACTACAATCCGCCAAAGCCTTTATTTTTTGTAGTGAACATGAAGATTTTGGTATTGCTCCAGTCGAAGCTATGGCTGCTGGTTGTCCTGTGGTTGCCTATGCCAGCGGTGGCGTCACCGAAACCATTATCGACGGCAAAACAGGTATATTATTTGACAAGCTCGATGTCGCTTCCTGTATTTCCGCTATTCAAAAATTAGAAAATGCAAACATCAAAACTGCCGACTGTATCACCCAAGCTCAGAAATTTTCTCCGGAAATTTTTATAAAAAAGATAAAAAACACTGTGTCATTGCGAACCCGCAACGGCGGGTGAAGCAATCCCGTTGGGTTTACAACCCAAACGCCTCTGCTATCTTTTCCAGCTTTTTTCGATCCATTAAATAAATAGGCTCCTGGTTTTTCCCCTGTTCCCAATAATAAATCTGATCAATAACTCCTTCATCACTAAACACTAAAGAAATATCTTTATATACTCTGTTTACGTCCATAGAACCAAATAATTTACAATTCATAAGTCCACCGTTCCAACAACTATATTCCGCTACAAGGTGTCCAAATAATAAGAATTGTTCTTTAGCAAAACCGTCAAGGTTTGACTCGTCGTCTTTTATACATTTCCAAAGAGAAGAATTCTTTGCCTCTTTTGCTATTTGTCCTATTTTAGCTTTTATTTTTTGACCAGTAATTATTTCTTCTTTTGGTATTTGTTCTCCTGCTTCCTTTTTATTCATGCCCGTATTTTATATCACACCATATCAATTAGCAATTCCTACTTCCTTATCCACCTTTCCACATCCAAACCCGCCCAACATCCATCTCCCGCCGCAATTACTGCTTGTCGATGATTGGGGTTGACACAATCTCCAGCCGCAAATATTCCTTCCACCGATGTCATCGTTTTAAATTTTTCATTTTTACCTATAACTATGTGTCCATTTTCTTCAATTTCTACCAAATCTTTCACAAAATCTGTCGCCGGTTTATATCCTATCGCCACAAACATTCCATCAATTTCCAAAACCTTTTCCTCCCCAGAAACATTATTTTTTAATTTTATTGATTTTAGCTGTTCGCCCCTGTCAAGGGGAGATGTCCCCGCAGTGGCGGGGACAGAGGGGTTTAATTCCGTCACCTCTGTATTCCACATTACCTCCACCTTTGGATTGTTCAATAATTCCTCTTGTTCCTTTTGATTAGCCCGCAAACTATCCCTTCTATGAATCAAATAAACCTTTTCACAGATATGGGAAAGATAATTTGCTTCTTCACAAGCCGTATCTCCACCACCAATTACAGCCACCGTTTTCCCTCTAAAAAACATGCCGTCACAAGTAGCGCAGCCCGATACCCCTTTACCGATCAACTCTTTTTCTCTCGGTAAATCTAACCATTTAATTGCCGCACCTGTAGCAATAACTACACTTTTTGAACTTAACTTTTCGCCATTCTCCAAAACAACACTAAACTCATCTCCTTTAATAATTTCTTTAACCATCCCTTGCTTAATTTCTCCTCCCAAATTTTTTAGTTGCGATTGCATATCCATCATCAACTTTATTCCACCAATTCCATGAGGGAATCCTGGGTAATTATCAACTGTTGTTGTAATTGTTAATTGTCCTCCCGGTTGATTTCCGGCAATTACAATTGTTTTTAAATTAGCTCTGATGTTATAAATTGCAGCCGTCAATCCTGCCGGCCCACTACCAACTATGACTGTATCGTATAATTCATTCATGAATTCAATTTTAACATTTTCAATTATAAATTTGTTTTCATTCCTCTTTCGTCAAAGAGGAAAGCCCGAACGAAGAGAGGGAAGGAGATTTCATGCCTGAACTACCCGAAGTCGAAACTATCCGCCGTCAGCTTGAACCCAAAATCGTCGGCAAAACCATCACCGATATCGAAATTATTTGCCCCAAATCATTCCAGGGCGATCCCAAAAAAATTATTGGCAAAAAAATTATTTCCCTAACCAGAATTGGCAAACAGTTATCTATTAATTTATCGGGAAATTGGGTAATATTAGCTCATTTTAAAATGACCGGCGGCCTCTTCTTCAAACCAAATAAATATACTAGGGTAATTATAAAAACAAAAATCCCCCTTGATAAAGGGGGTGCCCGAAGGGCGGGGGATTTATCTCGTCAAATAAATAAATCTCCTCCTCTCGCCTCATCGGCGAGGGACCCTCTTTGTCAAGAGGGATTTCTGTATTTCTCCGATCTTCGTAAATTCGGCTGGCTTAAATTATTCACCCAAAAATCCCTTAAAAGCTTTCAAAAAAATCTTGGCCTCGATGCCCTTTCTCCCAATCTTACTCCGGCCATTTTCTACCAACTTCTCCATTCCTCACCCCGTCCCATCAAATTAGTTCTTCTCGACCAGTCAAAATTTGCTGGTATTGGCAATATCTATGCCAACGATGCCCTTTTTAAATCCAAAATTCATCCCCAAAAACCAGCCAACAAAATTTCTCGAAGTCAATCTGCCACCCTCCTTCTTAATCTCCAAAAAATTATGTCCGAATCCATCCTACATGGTGGTTCTACTGCTCGTGATCGAGGCTATATTATGCCCGATGGTCAAGCTGGCTCACACCAGGATCATTTCTTGGTTTATGGACGAGAAAACGAACCTTGTCTCTCTTGTTCTGTTAAAATTAAAAGAATCAAGCAGGGTGGACGTTCTACCTTTTATTGTCCCCACTGCCAAAAATTATGATAAAAACTATACTTTTTGACTATGGCAAAGTTCTTTGGGACTATGTTCCTTTTTACAATCGTATCTATACTGAAGTTTCTACCGCTATCGGTATGGAGAAAGAAGACTTTATCCAAAAATACATCAGTATTTATCAGGAATTCGAAACCAAAGAATATCCTTTTATTGATTGGCTAAAAACCATTACTACCGAAGATAAGGCAAAATTAGGTATGGAAGCTCTCCAAAAAATTCTTGATGATCACGATCTTTATAAACAATTTTTTTATCAAGACAATATTAATCTGATGTTTGAATTAAAGAATAAATATCAGGTTGGCTGTCTTTCCAATGCCGAAAGTTTTGTTTATGACGTTTTCACTTTTCATACCAAAGATTTTTTTGAATTTTGTATTTTATCTTGGCAAACCGGTTACCGCAAACCTCAATTGGAAATATTCCAAGAAGTTTTCAAGCATACTCAAAGTCAGCCCTCAGAAATTCTTTTCATTGACGACAAAGAAGGAAATATTGCTGCCGCCAAATCACTCGGCTTTCAGACTATTCACCTAACCGACCCTGCCACTCTTAAGGAAATGATACAGAGTGCTATAATTGGTTAATATGAAAAAAACAATTTCCCTTCTTGTTCTTTTTCTCCTCCCCTTTATTTTTGTAAAAACAACTTTCGCTTGGACTGGACTTTCCAAACAAGCCCAAGTTACAATTCAACCGCTTCCTACTTCAAGCCCGACTCCAACCCCTGTTCCTACCGTCAAATTAGTTCCTGGTATCAAAAAAGACATTAAAGTTTTGATCACCGGCAAACCAACCAAGAAACAATTTAATTACGAAAATATCAATCAACATCAAAACAAGATTAAACAAGGACTCCAATCTCGTTACGCCTACCTTTACAACATCAACACCGAACTCCAAAAAAGAATTGCGGCAAGAGCCGACGCCGGTGAAGATATGACCAAGGCCAACAATAAATTGGAGGAAATCAATCAATATCTCAAAGATTATTTGGATGATATGAATAATTTTGAAAACAAAATCGGCGAAATTCTAACTTCTGAAACTCCCGGCAAAATCATGCCCGAACTTCGCATCGCCGTTAAAGCTGTTAGAACTGATTTAAACGCCATGCGCAAAATTCTTTCCGATACTGTCAAATTACTTATTTCCAAAGAGGAATAATAATATGAAAAATACTCTCAAACTTGTTTTTGCCATATTACTGGTTCTTTTAGTAATTATCCTTATTCGTTATCTTCCCAAAAACCAAACTATCCAAAACTCAACTTCGACACCATCTCCGGCTCAAACTGAGGAAAAAACAGAGACTCCCACAGTCACTATCAAAGCCGAAAACGAAGACGATCTTCAAAAATTAATTGACGCCGATCAAGATAACGCTTACGAAGAAGAACTCACCGGCCTCGAATCCGAAACCCAGTAAAAATATTCTCATCCCTCTTTCGTCAAAGAGGGAAACCCGCCTAGGCGGGAGGGAGATTTATTTTATCAACCCCATCGGATAGTACCAAGTATATGGTTTTTTACACAAAGGACAGGTTTCTGGTGGCGTTTTGCCTTTATGAATATAACCACAATTGACACATTTCCATTCCAACTCCACTTCACTGTTATAAAGTGTATTATCATCCAATTTTTTCGCCAAAATTATATATCTTTCTTCATGCAACTTTTCCACTTCTTTCAATTTTGAAAACAATCTTTCTGGTTCTGCCTCTCCTTCTTCTTTCGCCATTTTTTCAAAATCAGGATACATACTTGTCCATTCAAACTTTTCTCCCTCCGCCGCCATTTTAAGATTATCCACTGTCTTTGTCGAAAAAGGCGCTATTTCCAAATCACCCTGTGCTACCACTTTTTCTGTAATCAGTTCAAACAATTCTCCGGCATGAACCCTCTCATTTTCTGCCGTTTCCTCAAACACTCTAGCGATAAATTCCAGATTTTCCTTTCTTGCCATCTTGGCAAATTGGGTATATTTATTTCGTGCCTGCGATTCTCCCGCAAACGCCTTCAATAGGTTCTGTTGTGTTTGTGTCATATATAAAATAATATCATGTTCTCATCCCTCTTTCGTCAAAGAGGGAAACCCCGAGCTTGCCGAGGGGAGGGAGATTTAATTGCCCTCTTTCTCTTTTTTCTTGTACGATGTATGCAAAACAGCCCGTCGCACTTCCTCATCCTTATCCAAAAATTCCTCATAAATTTTTTTCACAATCGGATTTTCATGTGCCTTTCTATTTACCAATTTTCTATCGATTCCATACAAACCCTCGGCTCTTTTTTGCCTATGATAGGGGAAAGACGGTAATGGTTGTCCACCTCCGCCGATACATCCTCCCGGACAAGCCATTACTTCTATACAAGTAAAATTATCATTTTTCAATTCCCCCAAAAACTTTTTGGCATTTCCCAATCCGTTAATTACGGCAATTTTTTTTGTTTCATTTCCAATTTTTACCTCTGCCTTTTTCATTCCTTCCATTCCCCGCACCATTTCAAATTCTACCTTTGATAATTTTTCTCCCGATAATTTTTCATAAGTTGTCCGAAATGCCGATTCCATTACTCCACCGCTCGCCCCATAAATCACTCCCGCCCCCGATGGCTCGCCAAAAGCGCTGTCTAAATTCTCATCTGGCAAATTTTTGAAATCAATTTTATTTTTCATTATCAATCTGGCCAATTCCCTCGTCGTCAACACAAAATCCACCGGTTTAACAAAATCTTGTTCCCCTTTTGTCAAAGGGGAAAGCCCCCCGCCGCTGCGGGGGGAAGGGGATTTGATCTCCTCTCTCTCAATCTCATATTTCTTTGAAACACACGGCATTATCGACACCACTACTACATTTTTTGGATCAATTTTCATTTCTTTTGCCCAATATGTTTTTATAAGTCCGCCCAACATTATTTGTGGTGATTTTGCTGTCGTTAAATTGGGGATAAATTCTGGAAAATTAAATTCAATAAATTTCACCCAGGCCGGACAGCATGAAGTCATAATCGGTAAATTTTTATTTTCCTTGATTCTTTCAATAATTTCTTTTGATTCTTCCGTCGTCGTAAAATCGGCTCCTACCGATGTATCAAAAACATAATTGAAACCTAATTTTCTCAACGCCGCTACAATTTTTCCTGTTACCACTTCGCCTGGCAATAAATCAAACTCTTCACCCAAACTACTGCGAATCGATGGTGCAAATTGCGCCACCACAATTTTTTCCTTATCCATTAACGGTTTTTCAATATCTTCAAATTCTCCCACTCCTTCAAAAGCTCCCACTGGGCAGTGAGTGATACATTGACCACAATAAACACAATCTTTTTTTGGATTAGCGCTGGGAACAACCGAAGTTAAATTTCCTTTTTCTTCCAGTTCCAAGAAATCGACCCCCTGTTTATGACACATTTCCACACAATTCCGGCAATCAATACATTTACTGGAATCAAAATCTATCGTTTTTCCAAAAATATATTTTGGTAAATTACTTTTCCTGTCTTTAAATCTATTTATTTTAACCTCATATTTTTTTGCCAATCTCAATAATTGACAATCATATCTCCAGACACAATCATCGCATTCTTCCTTATGTTGGGCAAATATTAATTCTAAATTTATTTTTCTCGCCCTGGCTATTTTGTCCGATTTTGTCAGAATTTCCATTCCCTCCACTGCTTTGGTACTGCAAGCTGTCACCAAATCATTTCTTCCCTTAATTTCCACTACACAAATTCGGCAATTTGCCTTTACTTCCAAATCTGGATGATAGCAAAGTTGGGGAATTTCAATTCCATTTCTCAGGGCAATTTCCAAAATTGTTTCATTGTCTCTAATATCAAAATCAACGCCGTCAATTTTTATCATCCAATATTTTCTCCTTCAAACCTCTAATTGCCCTGGGAATGCTTTTTCCTAGATAACAAAAACTTGTATTTTCCAAACTAAAAAATAAATCATCCCAAATTTCCTTATCCATATTATTATTTTCCAACAATTCTTTTATCCTTATTGCCCCTTCTCGGCAAGGTACACATTTATCGCAATTTTCCTTCAAAAAGAAATCAATCAATTCTTCCATTAATTTTTTTGCCTCAGTTTTTTCTTTTTCATAAACGATAATTGTTCCAATTCCTTCAATTTTTTTATCCAATTCATTGGCAAGCAGTATTTCTCCCGCCGCTCCTCCGCCTGCTTGCACAAAAAAATCTTTTTTAGGAATTCCCTCTATCTCTTCCAAGACTTTTTTTATTGTCCATTCACAGGGAAATTCGTATACTCCACCATTTTCTACCTCGCCGCTAATCGTATAAAATCTTTCGTCTCTGTAACTACCATCGACAATTTTGGCAATGACATAAAAAGTCTCCACATTATTTATCAAAGTCGGAAATCCCTCAATCCCTTGTTCGCAAGGATAGGGGGGTTTAGTTCTCGGTTCTGCTCTTTTTCCCTCTATCACCTCACAAATTACTGTTTCCTCACCACCCAAATAGCCGCCTTTTTTTTCAAACAAAACAATCGGCAAATTGCCAATTAATTTTTTTAATTTCTCGCCAAATTCTTTCAAAAACTCACTTTTTATATAAATAATGCCGGTACTACCCTCAATAGTTTCCAATGCGACTTTCATCCCTTCAATTACTTTATCCGGATAATTTTTCAAAATATAATGATCTTTATGAGTTCCCGGTTCTCCTTCCGAAGCATTACAGACTACATATTTTTTTCTCGACTTGGCATTTTTCACCGTTTCCCATTTATCGCCGGTAGGGTAAGTGCTTCCGCTTCTCCCCACCATTTTCATTTCTTTTAATTTAGCAATAATATCCATATCTTATTCATTATAGTTTATACTAATCTTATATGAACATTCCAAATTCCGAACTTCTAAATCTAAGCGACAAAGTCGCTATTGTTACTGGTGGTGCTATGGGTATTGGCCAGGGGATTGCTCTCCGTCTCCATCAAGCCGGCGCCAAACTTGTTATCGCCGATTTTAATCAGGAAGCTGGCGAAGCCACTGTTGCTCAATTAAACACCGCTCGTTCCGACTCCGCTATTTTTGTCAAAACCGATATCTCCCAAAACTCAGATATTACTGCTCTAGTGGCAAAAACAACTGAATCATTTGGAAAAATTGATATTCTTGTCAACAACGCCGGTATTTATCCTTTCCAGCCCTTAGCTGTTATGACCGAAGAAGATTTTATGAAAGTTATCAACGTCAATTTAAAAGGCACTTTTCTTTGTACCAAATATGTCAGTGAACAGATGATCAAACAAGGCCAAGGTGGCAAAATTATCAATATTACCTCTATCGACGCTCTCCATCCTTCCATGATAGGTCTGGCTCATTACGACGCTTCCAAGCATGGCATGTGGGGCTTTACCAAAAATGTTGCCATCGAATTAGCTCCTTACAAAATTTATGTCAATGCTATTGCCCCCGGTGGTATTGCTACCCCTGGTGCTACTCCCACTGATAAATCACTCATTAGTACTTTCACTGCTAAAATTCCCATGAAGCGTCTCGGCGACCCAGACGAAATTGCTAAAGTCGCTCTATTTTTAGCTAGTGATATGAGTAGCTACATGACCGGTGAACAAATCGTCGTCGACGGCGGCGCCCTCCTAGGTTAGTTTATTAACTGCACACTTGCCGCACTGATACTACCATCAGTATTTGCATCGCCGACAATATCAACCTTTCCTCCAACTACGATTTTACTTTTATCAATAGTTGAGCTGGTAGCAAAAGTAGTTTTGTCGGAAAACAAGACAATTTTGCTTGAGCCATCAGCCAATTTTACCGTCACACCTTTGTCATCAACTGACAATATCTCACCCTCAGTGTGGCGTCTACCTTGACCTACTTGCCCGCCGAAGCCTTGGCGAAGGCGGGGCATCTGACCATCTTTTTGACCCATTTGACCAAATTGGGCAAATCTTTTTACTTGCGAAATTTTTCCGCCAATTTTATAACCAACTCCACTGCAGACTACCGCGATTACAAATATTACTAATGCCATTACAGCAACATGATTAGTTTTTACTTTTTTGTCCATAATTTATTTAATATTGAATTTTTAATTACTCTATTCTAGCCAGCGAAACTGAATCTAATCTGAAAATATATAATCAAAAATTCCTTTATAATAAGCTATGGACACGACCTATCAAGCCAAAATTTCTAAAATAATCGAGGAAAAAGAAATTGAAGTCATGGATAATCCTCAAATTTATCAAAAACTTGAGTTGACAATCAATTCTGGTGACAAAAAAGGGGATAAAGTCATTGTCGTCAATGGCGACCAACCCATTGCCAACACTATTCGCTACAAACAAAACGAAAAAGTCATGCTTTCCGAGACTCAAAATTTTGATGGTCAAAAAGAATTTATTATTCTAGACTACAACCGACATGACGGCCTTGGATTTTTGGCTATAATTTTTATCGCTATTATCATTCTTGTTTCAAAATGGAAAGGATTTACTGCTATCTTAGGCATGATTTTTACCTTTATAGTTTTGTTTACCTTTATCTTGCCAAAAATTGCCTCTGGATCCAATCCCTTATTAATCGCCACCACTGCCTCTCTTGTCATCATTCCTATCTCTTTTTATCTTTCCCACGGGCTCAACAAAAAAACTACCGTCGCTATTATTGGCTCATTTATTACTCTATTTCTAACCGCTATTCTCTCTATATTTTTTATAAATTTTACCAAACTTACCGGTCTTTCTTCCGAAGAAGCTGGTATGTTGTTTGCCACTATGGGCCCTCTTACTAATATGAAAGGTTTACTTCTAGCCGGTATTATCATTGGTGTTTTGGGTGTTCTTGATGACATTACCATTTCCCAATCCGCCATAGTCGAGGAATTAGCCAAAACTTCCCCAAACTTAGGTAAAAAAGAACTTTACCACAAAGCCATGAATATTGGCCGCGATCACATTGCTTCTATGGTCAACACTCTTGTTTTGGCTTACGCTGGTGTTTCACTACCCTTACTTCTTATTTTTATCAATAATCCTCACCCCGCTTCTGAAATATTAAATTATGAATTTATTGCCGAAGAAATTGTTCGCACTCTTGTTGGTAGTATTGGCCTTGTCCTCGCCGTTCCCATCACCACCTACCTCGCCGCCTGCTGGTATAAAAAATAAGTGTTTTTCTCATTCCTACTCTTGACATATTCTTTATATTTACTATAATGAATATATATTCATTATTAATTTATCTAAGGAGGCAATATGCCAAACAAAGATAGAACAGGGCCAAACGGTGAAGGTCCAGGAACCGGTCGCGGCTTAGGTGGCTGCACAGGTGTTACAAAAGGTCAAGGACGCGGTTGTGGTCGTGGCTGTGGTCGTGGTCGAAATTCAAAATAATTATGCCCAGACCTTTACGTCCTCGCCGTCTTTGCTTCAACCCCGAGGTTTTGTATTTTAAACCCCGGGGTGTCCCTATATCTTCATTAGAAGAAGAAGAGTTATTTCATGACGAATTAGAAGCCTTAAAACTTCATGATGTCGATGGATTAGACCAGATTGAAGCGGCCAAGAAAATGAAAATTTCTCAACCAACCTTTGGTCGAATTTTAGATAAAGCTTACAAAAAAATTGCTACTGCAATAATTAAAGGTAGAGCAATAAAAATAATTAAAAACGAGAAATGAATAAAAAAAATAATAAATCCAAAACCAATTTTTTATTAATTATAGGAATCATTTTACTCACTTTCCTAGGAATTTTTACCTTTAACTTTACAAAGCGTCCAAAACCAATCAATGCCATGTTAATGCTTATTGAATTTGAAAGAATTGACGGTATTTTACAGTGGGAAAAAGAATTAAACAAAAGAGATTTTACTGCTCTTATCAAAGCTCAAGGCAATATTCCCAAAGAATATCCTGATGTTTTTAAACGTTTAGCCGACAATGGTCATGAAATCGCCGGAGGTTATGATAGCGAACCTTTTTGGAACATGTCTTACGACAAACAATACAAATTAATGAAAGAATCAAAAGATTCAATCGAAAGCATTACCGGCAAAAAAATGAGAGTTTTTGGTAGCCGTTATTTTGCTTATGATGAAACTACCCTCAAAGTTGCCGATACCCTTGGTATTGAATATATTCTTGGTCGTGGCACCAGAGACGTTGAAGCCGTTATTTACCAACCAAAAGAATACAAAGCCAAAATTATATCCGTTACCAATGTTGATGTCGGCGAACCGATGGGTAGAGGTTCTCTTTGTGATTATAGTCTTTGGGCTAGAGGTGCCGATGCCAAAGAGTTTGGTAAAATGGTGAACGAAAGTCTTGCCAAAAAACCGGTTAATATGATTTTAGTCTCTCATGCTTACCTTGGAGGTACTCGTTTAGAATGGTGGAAAGAATACGAAAGAGTTTTATCATCTTCAAAATTAAAATGGAATAGTTTTGACAACTGGTTAAACAGTCAAAAAACTATAATTCTTCCCAACAAAGATATTCCTCTCAATACCGAAGTCAAATATACTTCTCCCAAACCAGCTAAACCCATGGAGGATTACGAACCAATTCCCGGTATTAAAGACAAAGCCGAAACCAAAGTCGAAACCGATACCCTCCAGTGTCAATAGTTTACTCCCACCTCAACGCTTCAATCGGCTGTAAATTTGATGCTTTCTTTGCTGGATAATAACCAAAAATAATTCCAATTCCTGCCGATACTCCAAATGCGAGCATTATTGAACTAGGTGAAATCGTAAAAATCGAACTCGTCACTTTCGAATAAATAAATGAAATTAACATTCCTACTACAATTCCAATCATTCCACCAGTAAAAGTCAAAATCACTGATTCTGTCAAAAATTGAGTCACAATTACTTTCTTTTTTGCCCCTAGTGCCTTTCTCAAACCAATTTCTCTCGTTCTCTCGGTAACAGTGACGAGCATTATATTCATAATTCCGATTCCTCCAACAAGTAAAGATATTGCTGCAATACCGGACAATAATGACACAAATGTCCCCGTCGTCGACGTCGCCATCGACAAAACATCCTGTTGCGACTGAATTCTAAAATCTGCTTTTGTCGGATCGTTAATTCTATGTCTTGAAAGCAAAAAATATCCAATCTCATCCTGTGCCGCTATCATTACCTCACTACTTTTTGCCTCGACTGCAATTGAAGTTAAATAATTTGCTCCAAACAATTGTTTTTGGGCAGTGGATAGGGGAACATAGACTATATCATCTTGGTTCATAAAACCCGATCCACCCTTTGATGCTGCAATTCCAATAATTGTAAAACTTTGTCCGTTGATTCTGATACTCTCTCCAATCGGACTTGTCCCCTCACCAAACAAATCTGTTACCACCTGTGTCCCGACCACTGCTACTTTGGCCATCTGGCTATTATCTCGCTCGGTAATAAAATTTCCCGTAGATACGGACACTTTATGTACCTCTGAGTAAACTGGTGTTACCCCGTAAATCTGTGTATTAGTGTTATTTTCCGAAGTCACTACCTGTGCCCGCCCACTATATTCCATCGAAATTTTATTTACATTTTGTAAATTTCCCGCCGCCAATGCCTTGCCGTCTTCGTTAGTCAAAGTTTTTGCTCCTCCCCCCGCTCCTCGTACCATTCCCGACATTTGTGATCCTGGAGACACTGTCAATAAATTTGAGCCCAAAGATTGAATTTGATTTTGAATACTTTTTTGTGTCGCCTGACCTAACGACATCAAAGCAATTACCGAGCCGATTCCAATTACAATTCCCAACACTGCCAATCCAGTTCGCAATTTATTTAGTGTTAAAGTCATCAAACTTTCCTGAAATATTTCAAAAAATTTCACTTGACTATCCTCCCATCTTTTAGTCTAATAATTCTTTGCGCATGCTCAGCGATATCTTCTTCGTGAGTAATCATCACAATTGTATGCCCCTGTTTATTCAACTTATCAAAAATTTCCATAATTTCTTCTGCCTGTTTTGTTGCCACATTTCCCGTCGGCTCATCAGCCAAAATTATTGCCGGATCAAGTACCAGTGCTCTGGCTATCGCCACTCTTTGCTGTTGTCCTCCCGACAATTGATTTGATCGATGTTCCATTCTGTCTTCCAGCCCCACCATTTTTAAAAACTTTTTAGCTTTTATTTCTCTTTCTTCAACGAGTACTCCAGCATACATCATCGGCAACATTACATTTTTTAAAGCTGAAATTCTTGGCAATAGATTATATGCCTGAAATACAAAGCCAATTTTTTTATTTCTAATTTCGGCGAGTTCATCATCGTTTAGATTTTCTACATTTTGTCCGTCAAGCAAATATTGCCCATTTGTCGGTGTATCCAACGCTCCCAAAATATGCATCAAGGTCGATTTACCCGAGCCTGACGGTCCCATTATCGCCACAAATTCACCTTTTTTAATTTCAAAACTGACTCCGTCCAGCGCTCGTGTTTCCACGTCACCCACATGATAAACCTTGGTAATATTTTTTATTTTTATCATGGCATTCCCATCATTCCGCCACGGCCACTTCCCCCAAAAACTGAAGTTGAATTTTTGGTGTTGGCTTTGCTCGTGCTTGAACCGGTAACCACCACATCACCCTCACTAATCCCTGTCACTATTTCCGTTTGAGTATCGTTGCTGCTGCCAGTCTCCACTACCACTTCGCTCATTTTATTATCTTTCATAATTTTTACAACATTATTACCATTTGACGTTGAAATTGCTCCATTTGAAACTACGATTACATCGTTTTTTACATCGGTAATTATCATCGCCGTTACTGCCATATTGGTATAAACATCCAAATCAGTTTTATCAATTAATACTGCCACCGAATATGAAGTCACATTTGAAGTAACACTACCACTGGTATTTACAGCCAAAACTGTGCCAGTTAAGGTTTTATCTGGAAAAGCATCCATTGTTAATGTTACTTTTTGACCTGATTTAATTTTTGTTACATCAACTTCGGTTAAAGTCAAAGTTGCTTGATATTGCCCTGATGGATCTTTAATTGCCCCTACTCTTTGTGAAGTTACCGACACTGAATTTATTGTCGAATCACTGCCTGTGCTAACTGTAATTGAAGTATTTGAATCATTTGAAATTGCTACTCCTGCCGCTAAAGTTAAATTGTTGATAATTCCACTTGCCGGTGCAAAAATACTCGAAGAAACTTGTTGGTAGCTGCGGTAAGCCGCCGCTTTTTTAGCCTGAGTTAAGGCAATATCTATACCAGAATTATTATATTTACTTTCATCGGCGCTAAAAGTTAATTTTGCCAATTCTAAAGTTTTTTCCACAACCGCTCTTTCATTGTAAGTATATTCCGCATTTGTTTTTGGGTTCCATCCGCCTGATTTCATGTTATCGTATTCTTTTTGTGCATCCAAAACTGCTTGTCGATCTTTCCACATTTGAATATCAGCCGATAACCTAGCCGCCTGTGCTACCTTTTCATTTTCCACTGTCGTCAAATAATTTGACCAAGCTGTTGTTTGGGTTTCATTACCCTCCGTACTCAAAGTAATATCAGCAATTTTTTGTCCTTTTTTTACAGTATCACCATTTTTTACATATACTTTACTAATAGTGCCCTTGGCACCAGTTGTAATATATGTTGTATTTCCCGAAGTAATTGTTCCTGACGTTGAAATAGTTGTGATTATATTTCCCCTTTCCGCCACCGCCGTCTGATAACTCGGCGTGTTTGCCTTTTTATTGACAAAATATTTATAACCCCCGAAAACCACCAATGCTAAAATTATGGCAATTATAATCCTTTTATATTTTTTCATAAGGGAATCATAGTATATCATTCTGAATAGTAACTGAATAATATAAAGTCTTAGTTACCAGCTATTTTTTAATATTTCTTCTTTTCTCATTCTTTTTATAATTACACCTTCTGACACAGCAAAAAAATCAGTAAGATCATTAATGATTGGTTGTAATATTGCAACGCTTTCACTACTGGGTATATGACCAATTCTTTTTTTAATTTCATTAATTAACTTATCTTTTGGAACTAGAATTAATCCTGCAAATGTTTGTGCTTGATTTTCAATATATCTGTAATCCTGGTTATCCAAATCATCATAAAACTTGTGATATGACTTAAGATCAACTGGTCCATTATTTTGATACCAATCTCTATGTAAAAAAAAGTGTCCTATCTCGTGTGCAAGAGTAAACCTTGTTCTATTCAAATAATTATCATATAAAGATTCATCGATAGTAATTTGAGAAAAATCTGAACTTATAAATCCATCAATTCCTAACAAACTTTTAATTCCAGGAACAGCACAAACAAAAATTTTCAATTCAATTTCAACAATTTCATCTATCGGTAATGGAAAAACATTTTTACTGTTATATTTTTCTAAAAAATCACTTGCTCTTTGTTCAACCTCACGTAATGTTAAATGTCTCATTTACCTTTATGACAATTTTCGTTTACCAATAAAGCTATTAATTCGTTAATTTTTTCTTTATTTAATTTTTCTCCTCTTACTGTACGATAAAAAGCCGGTAATATAGACATTATTTGAGGACTATTGAGAATATCATCTGGAATTAATCCCTTTGCTATATGAGCTAAATCAAAGAAATTAACCCAATCCGTTGAGCCTTTCTTAATTTGTAAAGCGGTGGCAAATCCTTCTAACTTATCTTCATCAATTGAAGGAGATAATATATTTCTTTCTAATCTGCTTATGTTTCCGGGATCATAACCAAATCTTTCACAAAAAGATCGTAATGTAAATTTTAATTGTATTCTCCTTTCTCTAAAAAATTGTCCAAAAGTCACGTTTGTTTCATTTTGATTTTTCATAGTCATTGTTGTATAATTATTACAACACCAGTTACTGGTGTCAAGTAGTTAATTATTAATAAACAATTATGGCAAAAAATGGTCCAATTGGAAAAGGAAGAGAAGGAGCAGTAGATAATCGTTCCCAAACTTTCAATCCAGTCAACAATCTTTGGGTTAAAAGAGATACACAAACAGGTCGATTCATGGATAATAAAACCAGCGGAGGAACTTTTAAGGGTGTTAGAAAGGAAAAATAAATTAATTTTTGTTTGAATCTCCAAAATTCGACACTATCCCTCAAATTCAGCCGAAGGAGTAGGCGATGCTGAAGAAGAAAAAGAACGTGAAGGATAAATATTTGACGAAGTACCTGATGCGGTTACATTTGAAGTTAATCTTATACTCTCTGAAGGAGAAAAACGATTTAATATCTTTTCTTCTAAGGAATTTTGGTTTTCTTTTCTAACACATTCACAATAAATTGAATATATTTGTGGCTGAAAATTACATACGTTTGGTATTAAAATCGAAGGAACTCCAATTGCCAGTGGAATTAAATAATTTCGCTTATCCATACCCCAATTTTACCATTTTATCCTGAGCATGTCGAAGGACATGAGTTCAAAATGGAATCCGATCACCTTGTTAACTGATAACATTTTAACTCTCTTTTAAATGCCTCGATAGAGACAACGACTATACCAAGGTCGTCTCTTTCGGATGAATGTATTTTTCCAATTTTTCTTTTTTTTCAGGATTAGAAAATATTATTTGAGCAATTTCCGAAGCAGAAAGTTCTTTGCCAAAAATTTCAACTAATTTTTTTTGGCTTTTAGGATCAAGCAAAATTTTTTTGGAAATTTGGTCGCTATCAATGATATTAATTTGGGAATTTTTTGCCAAAAGCTGGGATATCAAACTTTTTCCGGAACATGGCTCACCGGTTAAACCAATGGGTTTATTGGATTCTTTAGGCACGGAAACCACCTATTCCACTGTTATAGTAACTTCCTTCCTTTGATTGGGGTTTTTCTACCCGTACAACATTATTGGCAGATGCATTTAATTTGTTATAAAAATTTTCGAAAAAAACTTTTGGAGTAAATTCTTTGTTTAAGTCATTATCCGACGGAGCATCGCCTTCAATTCTTATATTACTTAAACTAGATTCAGCGTAACGTTTGATTGTATTTAATTCTTCCGCTACATCAATTTCACCTTTTTCAAAGGCAATTTTTTGAGCCAAACTTTTCATACTTTCGATGTAATCTTTAAGTTGTGTTGGAAATTTAGGAAAATCTTTAATTGAATATTTATTTTCACCAAATAAATATTCTTCGTCGACTAATGTATCCCATGGTATTTGTCTTTTTTCACAATATACACCATGAGTAGTTATTATATCCTCATTTCTGTCTTTGATCTCTCTCCAATCAGCAATTGACCTAGATACTTTAACTTCTCCCTTCTCCTTTATCACTTTATAAAGTTCTTTGGGTAAATTTTCTCTTTTGTCGTTTTCGCTTCTGCTAACTTTCCATTCACCGTCTCCTCTGGCCCCATAAGCCTCTTTTAGGGCGTAAAGCAGGCCGTAATCATTTTCGGGAATTAAAAAATAGTTTCCTTTTAAATTGTCTTTTTTACGGTCAATACCGAGATTTTTTAAAAGACTATCATAAAATTCTTTCATATCGATGTTTCCTTCTTGTTTTGACAACGGTGGCAAGGTTGAATCGTATTTTTTTCGCTCGTTTGGGTCTAATAAAATTTCTTTGATTTTATTTATCATCGACATTTTTTCGGCAGCATTGGTTTCTTTATTTATGTCTGGATGATATTTTAAAGTTAATTTTTGCCAGGCTTTTTGAATATCATCATCACCGGCATTTCGGGGTATTCCCAAAATATCATAATAATTTTGTGTCATATAATTAATTTATTTGGGCAAAGATAACGACATAATTGTGACCGTAGGCTTTGGCACATTTGGGACAGGTGGTGTAACAAAAATACATTTTTTTAATTTCTTTATTTTTGTTTTTGACATATTCCTGCATTTCTTTTGCCCATTTGCCGACATTTTGAAAGGAGCCATCAAAAACTTTAGTTAAAAATGTACCTGAAAGTGAGGCCATTTGAGCATTGGGGACATTTTTGGCAACATCTATGTAAATATCGGCTCCCCAGAGTGATTTTTCATCGGTGAGCATTAATTGATAAGTAGATTTGGCTTTGGCGGCTTCGATTAATTTTAGATTTTTGATGATTATTTTTCCCATGTTTAGGGGAATGTGAAGAAAACTAGCAACATGGTCTTTGACAAAAATTTTGTCTTTCCAGGTAATCTCTTTTTCCTGCCATGGTGCAGGGTTAAACGGCTCACAACAGTCAGTTGATTTGATGTTGGTCATAGTAATGATATTCTAACACTTAGGTGAATTCTAATGTGAATCCAATCACCTTGTTAACTGATAACATTTTAACTCTCTTTTAAATGCCTCGATAGAGACAACGACTATACCAAGGTCGTCTCTTTTGATGTTTTCTCACCAAATATTCATGAAGTTTCTTTTCTTTGCCTTCGGGACTGTAGATGTCGGGAGATTTAAGTGGATTCAATTTATTTATTTTTTTCATACCTGAATTTTACTTCAGGTGATCGGATTCGTTTTAGAACTCGCTAAAAATAATTATTTTGTTTTTGATTGTTCGATAAAACTTTGAAGGTCATTTTTTTCGATACGAATGAATTTACCACCAAGTCTAACAGCTTTGAGCTTACCCGATCTGACATAGCGCCTGACACTTTCAGGATCGACACGAAGAGTATTGGCAACTTCTTCTGTGGTATAAAAACGATGACTTGAATCCAATTGTCTTTGGGGATTTACGGCTTCAAGATAAATATCAAGAGAACGATCAACGGCTTCAGCAATTAAATGATTATATTCGATTAAGTTACCCTTGGTTTGACCTTCTTCTAAGGATTTAATATAAATATTGCGATCTTCTTTTTTTATAAATATTGGCGGATAACCGGCTTGAATTAACAATAAGTTCATCAGCAATCGTGAAGTACGACCATTACCATCAATAAATGGATGAATGGAAACTAATTTGAAATGAGCATCGGCGGCGATTTTTATTGGATTATCAGAATTTGGCGCTTGTAACCAAATAACAAATTCTGCCATTAATTGGGGAACTTTGTCAGCTGTTGGCAAGACCGTTTCGGAACCTTTGATTCGTACCGATACATTACGAAATTGACCGGCATTTTTATCATCAATTTTTGAAAGAATTTTTTTATGAATGTTTAAGATCTCTTTTAAAGAGATATCCTGTCTTTTCTTTTTGGCTAATACTTCTATAAAATCACAAGCTTGGGCGTGATTGACAGCCTCTAATTGATCTTGAAGACTTTTGCCGGAAACCGTAATACCATCGTCGACAACCAAAGCAGTCTCTTGTCTAGTTAAAGTATTACCTTCAATAGCATTGGAAGTATAGGTCAGTTCGATACGATACCAATCGTTTAAATTCTTGATTAATTCGGGAGGAAATGGTTTATAGGTATCTAATTCCTTCTTTTTGGCAGTTAAATTGGCAAATATTTGGTTCATGATTACTATTTTATACTACTTTATACTACATGTCAAGTGATTTATCGCGAAATTATAGTGTTGTGTAGTATGCAATGATTCCACCAATAATAGCGGTGATGAGTTGCAGTAATCCCATCATAAAGGCTAATAGTGTACAAAAAGGCAAATTTTAGAAGACTTGAAGTGATAATGGCGAGCCAAAAGTTTTTGTTTTTTAAATAAACAAAAGTTAAAATTTAAAGAGCATTGCCGACCATGATAAACGGCACCATGGGAGTAAGTGCTAGTGGTAAAAGGCCTATAAATAGGGAAATTATGCTTGGAATGAGACCGACCATTATCCCCACTTGAGAACTTCTTTCAACAATAACAACATGGATATGTCTAAATTGCGATATAGAAATTAAAAATTAAAAAAATCCCCATTTTACTACCCAAAAAAAAGTTTTAACCCCTCTTGACATTTTCCACCTGTACATATATCATATGTACATGATTGGTTTTGATGAAGTTACTGGATTTGAATGGGACAAAGGCAATATCACCAAAAATCCCAACAAACACCAAATTCTCAACCACCGATCAGAAGAGATTTTTCTCGATGAAGATTTATTGACAGTTGAGGATATAAAACATTCTCAAAAAGAAAATCGACAAATTGCCATCGGGAAAACCTTCGATAAAACTTTATTATTTATTGTTTTTACAATTAGAAACAAAAAAATTAGAATAATTTCCGCCCGAAAGGCGAACACAAAGGAGAAAAAAGCATATGAACAGCTTAAAAAAAATTCCTAAATTCAAAACCGAAAAGCAAGAACGCGAATTTTGGCAAAAACATGATTCTACCGAATATATTGATTACTCAAAGGCTCAAAAAGCCAAATTTCCCAATCTTCAGTTAACTTCTAGACCAATTACTATTCGACTTAATGTTGAATTAATTGATCGCATCAAGATCAAAGCCAACAAGCTCGACATGCCTTATCAAACTTACATCAAACAAATAATTTACAATAATCTACAATCTAAGATCTAGAAGTACCACTTCAAAAATATTCTTAGCGTTTGATCTGTTTACACATTGCCCTATACAACCCAGTGGGTTTAAAACCATGTTTTATATACCAATCCTTCACTTCCTCATGAGTTTCATCGACAAACATACCAATTTCTTCATGCCCATCCTCTGTCAATTGCTGCTCCACAGCATTTAAAAGTTGTTCACCAATACCTTTTCCTCTGTAATCTATATGTACTATCAATCGCCAAAAATAAGGATATAAACGATCCGTCTGAAAAATGCTTCCAATTACTTTTCCATCTACTTCTGCCACTAAAATTGAATTTGGTTTTTCATTAACTAGTTTTTGCAATTTCTCTTCACTATCCCATTCTCCATCAAACATATCATTCATTTGAAGATTTGTTTTTACCGACTCAAAATCAGTTTTCGGATTATATATTCGAACAATAGCATGCAATTTCACCCGTTCCCCCTCAATTGGATTCATAGCGAATTATATCATCAGAGTAAATCCCACATCTAACATTATAGTTTTTCTTTACACCCATAGCACTTTCCATCATGTACACAAATTCCACAATTCATCCCTCACACCGCCATTATTTTTGGAAAAATTTTTACTGTTTTCATTTTTTGATTTTATTTTTCTCAAACCATCCAATTAAAAACAAAATTCCAATCACAAATGCAGGGAAAGCCACCACTAATGATTGAATTACCAATAATCCTGCTAAAATAAAACCAATTCCTCCCACCATTTCATATTTTCGCGAAATTATCAAAATAATCGTCAAAATCAACGCTGGAATATTGTGCATAAATAAACCTACCATTATCTGCCAAGCCGTCAATCCTATTCCAAAAATATCCAACGAAAACATCATCAAAAAAAGAACAAACATTACTCCCAATATTCGTGGTGCCCAATAAACAAACTTCATTTATTCAATTCTACCACTGGAGTATAATTATCTTATATGAAACAAAAACAAAATCTTGTCAAAATCGCTTTCTTCCAAGCCCTTGGTCTTGCCACTTACTGTTCGCTTATCGGCTTACTTCTAGCCTATGGCAATAATATTTTTGGCAAAGTACCAAATTTTTTCGGTCCTTTGCTGATGCTTATGCTTCTATCTACTTCAGTTCTCATTTGTGGTCTAATTGCCCTATATTACCCAATAATTCTAATTTTCAAAAAGAAAAAACCACTTATGGCCATTCGTCTTATCGCCCACATGGTCTTTTGGTTGATTGTCTTTATTCTCCTAATCCTCATCGGCAGTATAATTTTTTGATTTCTACGATCTAATATCATATCTGAATCCACAATTCATTCCGCACCCCGCCATCATATTCATAGACTATTTTAATATTTTCAATTATTGAATTTTTCCGAACTCAGCGTACAATACCTTACAATACCCCCATAAATATCATAATAATAAATTATGAGCAAAAATATAGAAACTTTATCTAACTTATCGAGAGCTGAGACCGCGATTGCGGGAGGAAAAGGGGCTTCGCTTGGTGAAATGACACGTAGAGAAATCCCTGTTCCAAAAGGTTTCGTTATTACGGCCACTGCCTTCGAAGATTTTATAGAAAATACCGATATTTCAACCAAAATTGATTCCATCTTGTCTACTGTCAAACCAACTGAAACGAACACTGTTGCATCCGCTTCACAAAAAATACAACAAATAATTCTTGAAACAAAAATTCCAGAGAATATAACAAATACAATCAAAAACGAATTTGAAAAACTCGGTTCAGAATTTGTTGCTGTTCGATCCAGTGCTACTGCAGAGGATTCTGCTTCTGCCGCTTGGGCGGGACAACTTAGCAGTTATTTAAATACAAATCAGGAAACATTAATTTTAAACGTCGCCAAGTGCTGGGCATCACTTTTTACTCCGCGAGCCATTTCTTATCGTTTTGAAAAAGGACTTCATGAGAAAAAAATTTCCGTTGCAGTTGTCATTCAGGAAATGATTGACAGTGAAATTTCTGGTATCGCCTTTTCTGCTAATCCTGTCACGGGAAACAAAGATCAGATAATTATTGAAGCTGGTTTAGGTCTTGGTGAAGCTATTGTTTCCGGAAAAATTTCACCCGATAGCTATACTATAGCAAAAGAATCACAAGAAATTATCCAAAAAAATGTTGAAGCTCAGGAACTCGGGATGTATCGTGCCAAAAACGGGGGCAACGAATGGCGTGAACTCAATGAAAAAGGGGATGAACAGAAATTAAGTGATATACAAATAATCGAATTGACCAAACTTATTGTCAAGACAGAAAATCTCTATAATTCTCCATGCGATATTGAATGGGCATATACCAACAATCAGTTTTATATTCTTCAATGTCGTCCGATAACCTCTCTAAAAGAATATAAAGAGTCCGCCCCGTTTTTTAATTCAGAAGATTATATTGTTGGATGGCAAGCACATATCTCTGGTAATCCATTTACTTTAATTGCCGATTTGTCGGCTGTTCATCACAGAACCTGGCAATCAGTGTCAACTTTTGTCGAGGAAACCAGATCCGATCTAATTTTCAAACCCGAGATAGATTATCTTACAAATATCGGCGAAACAACAAGTATTGATGTTTTTGAAAAACAGGCAAATTATATAATAGAAGCCGGATTATCCATGCGTCAAGAGGCGATATGTGGTATTCGACAAATGATCTCTTTGTCAAAAAATGATGTTGAATATATGTTTCAAAGAATTTCCGAAATATTAAGTAAATATTCTATATTTTCTGAAAATTATTTAGATGGTGCTATGAACAAAATTCAAAAAGACCCAAATTCGCCTCAATCCAAAAAACTCCTCGAAATTTTATCTCTCAAAAATGATCTGAGAATGATGATGAATAATGCGGTTTTTTACCCAGATGCCTGGCCGGGGATAATTGTCGAAAAATTGAGTTCACAATTCAATGTCCCCCAAGAAGACCTTTGGCAATACAGAGAGAGCGAAATAATGGATCTTTTTGACGGAAAATATATTGACGACCAAGAGATAACTCGCAGAAAATCTGCCTTTGTTTTTTACCGTGACAAAAAGGGAGAAGTATCTATTTATTCGGGAAATATTGCAAAAGAAATTATCGCCCAACTTGACAGCAAAGAAAAAACTGAAACGGGATTTGTACAGGGACAAACAGCTAATGATAATGGCAAGGGGAAAATTATTGGTCCAGTACGTCTTCTAAAGAATACTTTAGATAATCCGGTCATTATAAAAAAATATATTGATTCAGTTTGCGAAGGTGATATTGTTATTTCCGAAGCTACCGAACCCGACCTTCTACCAGCACTCTATAAATGTGCTGCTGTTGTCACCCAAAGAGGAGGTTTACTCTCTCATGCGGCGATTACCTCTAGGGAAATTGGAATTTGTTGCATTGTTGGAGCAAAAAGAGCGACAACATTATTCCAGGACGGCGACATAGTAGAAGTTGACCCTAGCACAGGCACAATACGTCTAATTGAGAAAAGCGCATGATTACCTAATCCTCATCGGCAATATAATTTTCTGATTTTGTTCTCGTCCCTCTTTATCAAAGAGGGAAATCCCGCACGGCAGGGGAGGGAGATTTGAATAGAAATTAAAAATTAAGAATTAAAAATTATTCAAAATATTACTTTGAATGTGCTCCCTTTTCCCACCTCACTCTCCACTTCAATTTTCCCTTTATGTGCCTCAACAATATTTTTGGCAATCGCCAACCCCAGTCCGTACCCCTCAATTTTATTTTTCGTTCTCGACATATCGGCTCGATAAAATCGGTCAAAAATATACGGGATGTCGCTCTCTCTAATCCCCATGCCATTATCCTTCACCTCAATTAAGTGGGGTTTTATTGTCACGCTTATTTTGCCGTCTTTTCCACTATATTTCACTGCATTATCCAATAGAATAGTTAACAATTCTTCTATTGCCGTTTTATTGGCTAATATTTTAGTACCTTGAGCGTTTAAAATAATTTTATGTTTTATTTTAGATATCACTTCTTGGGCTATCATTTTCAAATCTATTTCTTCCATATTTTCAGAATTATTTTTGTTAATTCTCAGTAGATAGTCTGTCAGTTTTTTTAACTTCTCCGTTTCCTCAAGATTACTAACTAATTGTTTTTTTGCTCCTTTTAGATCTAATTTTTTATCACGAAGTGCCACTTCTGTTTCTGTTTTAATTGCCGTTAGGGGAGTGCGTAGTTCATGCGAAGCATCACTGATAAATCTTTTTTGCTCTTCCATAGCTTCTTCAATTGGTTTTAATGTTAAACCGGCGAGGAAATATCCCACGCCACTTGATAACACCAAAATCCACAAATTTGTCATCACCAATTGTCTCGTTACTATTTTTTTTATTTCCTGTGTCATCAATTCTTGATTAGGCAGCCTTATCATTCTTCGCCCTCTATCTAGTTCTCGACTCATGATGCCATAAATATTAAAACTAAAAAACAAACTAATGAACATAATTATCAAAAGATATACCACTGTCAATTTTATTCTCGCCTTATTAAATAAATTTTTCATAATTTATATCCAAACCCCCTAATTGTTTTAATTGGAATTTTCTTTCGTCTTAATGCTCCAACATACGCTTCTACGGTATTTTCGGTAATATTTGCATCAAAATTCCAGACATGATCAATAATCTGTTCTTTGCTAAATATCATATTAAGGTGTCGCATAAAATATTCCAGCAGTGCAAATTCTGTTTTTGACAGATCAACTGTTTTATCTTTAATTTTCAATTCTTTTTTGTTTGTATCCAAATTAATATCTCCATATTTCAACACAATTCCAACATTTTCTTTTGGTCGGCGGGCAAGAGCTCTAATTCGAGCCAATAATTCTTCAAATGCAAACGGTTTAACCAAATAATCATCAGCACCCGCGTTTAATCCTTTAATTTTGTCATCCAATTGACCCTTAGCGGTCAATATAATTATTGGCGTGTGTATTTTATTTTCTCTCAATTTTTTACAAATTTGCATTCCATCAATTATCGGCAACATCAAATCCAAAACTATTACCTCAAATTTTCCATCCATTGCATAATCAAGTCCAGTTTGTCCATCATAGGCGACATCGACCGCCATTGACTCTTGCTCCAGCCCTTTTTTTATCGAATTAGCAATCTTGTGCTCATCTTCGACTACTAATATTCTCATAAGACCAATATTATACACTTTTTCTGAATTTTCCCTGAATATTTAAAATGTTTTCACCCCACATATCCAAACTCATCCTCATTCGGACTAGTCGCTAAGACCAAAAGTTTTGATTTTTCATTTTTTGACGTCACTCTGTGGGCAATCATCGATGGCACAAACAATACTTTGTGTTCACTTTCTTTTAATTCAATAATTTCGTTTTCTTTTGTTTCCGGATTAATCAACATCACTTCAAAATCCCCACTAATTGGGACAAAAATCTCTCTCTTTAATTTATGGTAATGATTTCCGGCGACACTGCCTTCATTTTGAAATTCCACAAAATATTCATAATTCACCTCGAAACCAGGCACCACAGGGAATCTTTTATCATAAACCACATACAATTCCCGTCCCGGTTTATTGGGATTTTGTCTTGCTTTTAATTCAAACAATTCTCCTAAACTCATTCCCCATTTTACCACCCCCAAAAACCAATAATGGTTTATACTCTGAACATAAACACATTATGGATAAAAACCTTGCCATAGGAACCGATATCGGAGGTAGTCATATCGTTTGCGCTGCTATTAACCTTCAAACAGGTAAAATCCTTAGGAATACTTTAACTAGTAGGGCAGTTGATAATCACGCCTTGGCCGGTACCATTATTTCTGTTTGGGCCAAAGCTTTAGCAGAAGTAATTTCAAAAGTATCAATAGAAAAGATTAGGGGTATTGGTTTTGCCATGCCAGGACCCTTTGATTATGTAAATGGGATTAGTCGGATGCAGATGCAGGGCGTAGCAAAATATGAGAATCTGTACGGCCTTAACATAGCCGATGCTATAAAAAACAGTCTCGAGCTACCCAATGGGTTTATCATAAGATTTATAAACGATGCTTCGGCGTTTGCAATCGGAGAGGCTTGGACAGGCAGCGCCGCTAATTTTAATCGTTCCGTTTCGGTTACTTTTGGCACAGGTTTCGGATCAGCTTTCATTAATAATAAAATTCCGATTGTAGAAGGATCCGAAGTCCCAAAACTAGGTTGTGTTTATCATCTTCCGTATAAAGAGGGAATTGTTGATGATTATTTTTCGACAAGATGGTTTGTAGGTAAATACAAATCTCTTACTGGCAAGGAAATCAATGGTGTCAAAGAATTGGCAAAACTAGCTTCAAAAGATAAAATAGCTCGCAGTCTTTTTATTGAATTCGGCCACGATGTCGCCGTTTTCCTTGTTCCATGGTTGAAAAAATTTAAAGCCGAAATCCTTGTCATCGGAGGCAATATCTCGTTTGCATATAACCTTTTTGGTGATGTTTTTGAATCAGTATTAAAAAAAGAGAATTGTACCTGCAAGGTCGCCATTTCAAAATTAAAAGAGAAATCCTCTCTTATTGGTAGTGCCCATCTCCTCGATAATGATTTCTGGAAATCTATCCAAACCGTCTTACCATTGATGTAAAATTACACTATATGAAACAAAAGAAATCCCTTGTCAAAATAACTCTCTTCCAAGCTCTCGGCATCACTGCTTATTGTTCTCTCATCGGTGTGTTCCTTGCCAATGGTAACAATTGGTTTCCCAAAATGCCCCAGTTTTTAGCCCCACTTATCATGCTGATGCTGCTTTCAACTTCTGTTTTAATTTGTGGACTAATTGCCCTATATTACCCAATAATATTGATTTCTTAAAAAGAAACAACCCCTCATGGCCATTCGACTCATCGCTCATATGATTTTTTGGATGCTCGTTTTTATTCTTCTGATCTTAATTGGAAACGTAGTGTTATAATCCAGATATGGCCAATAAAGAAAAACAAAGAAATAAACAAGACGAAAAAGCTCAAATAATAAAAGAGGCAAAGATACTAGACAAATCAATCCGATTTGGAGAATGTGTTTTAGGAGGCAACACAACTTATGATCATTTAGTGAAAAATCCACAGGATTGAGGCAGATAATTTACTCCTCAACGCCTTCTTTTTAAATAATTATTCCGAACAAAATGTTTTCTCCAAATTCATTATTTTCTGAATATCACTTACATATTTTTCTATTTGTTTTCTTAAATGGTTATTTTTAGAATAATCTTCATAATCAAAAGAATTTACCGAACAAGCTCCCTCGTTATTCATTTCTATTTCAGTTTTGTCTTCACTAAACCTAAAAACTATTCTATCCATATCAAGAATCTTTTCAGAATTTATGACACTAATTCCATTCAAAAGACCGCTATGTTTGCCTCGATAATTTCCAAAAACACAATAAACTACATCAGTGCAATTACCAACCGTCAAAATATTTTTTCCATTCTCCATCTTTGCGTCAATAATTACCATTGTCGTATGTTGATATGGATCTATCTTTGATATATAAATTTTTCCTCTAGTATTTATTAATTCCCGTTGTTCGTTATAAAAAACCGATCCCCTAAAATCAACTCCAATATTTTGACAACATTCCCTTAAATTAGCCAATTTTCCATCTAAACCTTCATTTAAGATGAAATCTTTTTCTAGTCTCTTTACCATATAGGATTATAATCTCAATTTCCTCAAAAAACAATTTATTTGTAATTCTCAATATTCTCGTCAGAGCGTTGATCCAAACCACCCATCCAAAAAGAAAAAACCATTTATGGCCATCCACCTAGGCGGGAGAGACGTC
>ERZ795054.962-NODE-962-length-30231-cov-420.342789_pt1 | contig 30231 bp, 46 predicted proteins | sample MGYA00375138_ERZ795054 | MGnify/ENA primary metagenome ERZ795054 (study PRJEB30183, sample SAMN05720215) | anaerobic digester metagenome | isolation source: active sludge of municipal wastewater-treating anaerobic digesters | place: USA | collected 2014-12-23 ... | reverse complement strand
CACCAGGGAGATCGTCGCGCACCTTGTCGAGCCCATCGTCCAAGTCCTCCTGGATCGCGTCCTGGTCGCGCTCACGCTGCGCGCGGGCCGCCGCCTGCTCCCTGGCCTGCCGTTCGGCGATCGCCTCGCCCTCGGCCGCCTGGGCGGCGTCCTGCGCCCGGTCGGCCCGGGCCGCCTCCCGCCGGGTCCGGCGGCGCTCCCCGGCAAGCAGGGCGAGAACGCCCAGGACCGCCGCGCCGGCCGCCGCGAGCCAGCCCCAGAGCCGCCTCATGGCCGCCGCCGCCAGCGAAAGAAGTCGACCGCGCCCACGATCACGATGAACACGACCAGGGCGGCCGCCGACCAGAGCAGGGCCTCGCGTTCGATCGTCACGGGTTTGCCTTCGCTTCAGCAGCCCCGCCGACCGCGTACTTCGCCCGCTTGGCCGTGCTGTCGAATCCGCAGTATGCGCCGATGATCGCCACGATGGCGATGCAGCCCTGGGCCGACAGCCCGACCGGTGTCGCCGCGCGGACCACGGTCACCATCTCGACCGCGATCAGCAGGACCACCGAGACCAGCACCACGATGAACCGCCGCTTCCCGATCATGCCGTCGCCTCCTTGCTGCCGGCAGCACGCCGGCGGTCGTCCTCATCCATGACGGCGAGCTGCTCCGCGCGCTTGCCGTCGATCTCTCCCCACCGCGCGCGGCCGTTCCGAACGTCGACGTGGATCCAGCGCACGGCGCCCTTGACGTAAAGCCCGATCCCGCCGTTGTGGAAGTCCGGCACGTCGATCGCCGCGTTGAGCAATTCCTCGAGCGTCGCCGCCGGACACTGGATGTCTGCGGCCAGCGAGTAGCCGCCGTACCCCGCTTGCGGGACGTGCTGGGATTGCGGGGCGCCACCGACCCGCGCGTTGTACGCCGCGCACCTGGTGCCGCTCGACACGGTGAGCGGGAGCCCGCCCAGGCGCGCGCGCATCGCTTCGAGGCCGAGGACCAGCCTCGGGTGCGGGTCCGCCAGCCCGCAGCACTTGCAGGCGAACTCGGCGCGGCTGAAATTCGCGGTGATGTCGCCCACGGTCTACCTCACAGGAATCTCGCCGCGACGCCAGCACCGGCGATGGCTGCCGTGAGCAGCGCAGCGGCGAGCTGCCGCTTGCTGAGTGCCGACGTCTGGACGTTCTTCAGCTTGCCGATTGACTCGGCCATCTCGTCGATCTTCCGCCCGCGCCACTCGCAGGGCAGTCCGTCGAGCCTCGCCTCGACGCGCGTGACGCGGTCGCCGAGCCGCACGATGTCGCCGCGAGCGTCGCGCACTTCCTGATGCACGCCGTCGATCTTGCTCATCAAGAGCGCCCACGCCTTGCTGCCGTTGCCGATCACGTCGTCCGTCATGATGCCGTCTCTCCGCTTATTCCTTGCCCCCGATGTCGATGGACTCAGCGTGCCACGGCCCCCACAGGGACCACGGACCCTGCCGCCCCTCGGCGTCGACGCCCGACACGCGCGCGCGCATCGAGTCGGCTGCCACCGGTACCGGCAGCACCGTCGAGGTCGCCGTCGTCGTTGCGATGGTCTCCACCTGCATCACGTAGACGTAAACCGGCGAGCCCTCGGTCGGCGCGATCCACTGCGCCGTGACCGTCGCGAACTCGCAGTCCGGGCAGTCCTCCGGCTTACCAGGCAGAGGGAAACCGCGGCTCTCGATCTCCTCGACGAGCGCGAGGTATCGCGAGATCAGCGTCAGCAGCGGCAGGTTGTCGAGTTCGTCGGCGACCGCGGCCGGCACCTCGAGCGCGACGAGCAGGAGCAGAGCGGCAAGTGAGCGGCGGATCATTTCCTCGCGCCTCCTTCGATGATCAGGTCCAGCAGAACGGCGAACGCCGACGCGGACGAGAACTCGCCCTGCAGGCGCTCGTCCAGGCCCGCGGAGCCGCGGCCATGCGCGCGGGCGATCGCCCCTGCGAAGACGCCAGCCGCCTCTCGTAGTGCACTGAGTTCGCCGATCTTGAGCCGCCCGCGCCCGGGCACGCACACCAGCACGTCGTCATCGGCGTGCCGCGGCGCGTAGCGTCCTCGCCCGACGCGGATGAGCTTCCCAGCCTTGACCAACCGACGGCACACGTTCTGCCCGTCATCTGAAGCGGTCGCGTAGCTGGTCGCTCCGATGGCCTGCAGAACCTCGGTGACGTCCGCGGGGCGCGCCGTACCGAGATCGCGGACGCGGGCGAGTATCAACTCGTCCTCTGGTCTGACCGTTCGCTGTCCTCGCCTCGGGCACATCTCGCGTCAGTCCTCGTATGGCGGATACCAGATCCGGTGCAGCCAGTCCTCTTGCCTCGCGTAGACCGAGTCGATCCCAGCCGGCGCGGGCATCCAGGTATTCTCCGCGGCCGTGTGGCTCGGCACGAGCGGCGTCTGCCCGCGTAGACGCCAGGTGACCATGTCCTCGAAGTGCATCAACTCACACCATCCGGTGCCGTGGATCGCGAGCGCGAACCGGTCCATCTCGTCGTTGGAGACTTCCGTCTTTTCGTGCGCCCAGTAGATGATCGGCCGGTGGTAGTCGTCGCTCGCCTGGTCGACTTCCCACCCGAGGATTTCCGCCGCTGCCGCCGAGTCTGCTGGCGTGTAGTTACCGATGCCGATGGTCGCCAGGTTGTAGATGTTGACGTGCTTACCCCAATACAGATGCGTCTGCGTGCCGACCGGCTCCTGCTCGGCCGCGTTCGTCGAGTTGATGACCGACCGATAGTCGTTGTCTATCATCCACTTGATATTCATCAGCTTGTAGTCCGGCGTCTCGTTCGACAGCGTGATCTGGTAGTCGGCGAGTTCGACGTTCGTAGTGTCGGTCGTAGTCCGCGTGATCACCGAGTCGATCCACGTCCTGCGCGTGAGCGCGTAGAGGCTGTCGAGCGACGTTCGCGCACCTAGCGGGACCTCGTGTTCGGTGCCGTGATTGATGAAGTCGCAACCGACCTGATAGAGGCTGTCGAGCCGCGTCGCGGTCAGGTGTCCCGTGTGTTTCGCGTGAAATCCGTCGATCCACGCCGCATTGACGGCTAGCGAGAATCCCGCCGGTCCCCACGACTCTAGCCACTGGATCTGTTCCGTGTACGTGTCGTGCGCTACGAACGTCAGCGGGATCTTGTGTGCGCCGATGCCGAACGGCTTAGTCCGCGGGACGCCGGTCACCCATTGCATGACCTTGCACGGCTGCTGCGTCATGTTCCCACCGTTGCCCATGTCCACGGAAAATCCGGTGGCCGCCGCTGCTCCCGTATTGTTGATCGAGCGGTTCAGCCAGTACCCGGCGTTCACACGGTCGGCGCCGCGATCCAGGTATTGCTGGTCGCTGTGGATCGCGTCGATGTACCACGGAACGTTGCTAGCGAAGTCGAAGCCGGCAATCCATCGCGAGTGAGACTTGATCGTGGTCGACGCTTCCGGGCCGATGTCGTGCATGTCGTCGCGATCGATGATCCTTGGCCACCACGGCGTTTGCGTCACCGAATTCATGTAGGTCCACGAAGTCTTGTGCTGTCGCGCGTCGACAGTCCTGGCGGGAGCTGCCAGCCAGGCGAGATCGTGCGTGAGCGTGTCGAGCCGCGCCGTCAGGTATTGCCCTGCCGATAGATTCAGCGCGTCGCCATCGCAGACGAAGTGCAGCCGCGAATGCAGGATCGTCGCGTCGGTCGGGATGAACGCCATGTTGTACCAGAGGATGATCTGACTCGATCCGGCGGCGTAAGCCGCGTCGCGCCGCGACCTGGTCGCCGAATTCCACAGATAGCCGGTGCGGATCGGCGTCGCCGCCGTGTCGCTGTCGCAGTACGCATAGCGTATGTGGCGGTCGGTACCGTCCGCTTCGAGCACCAGGTCGAACACGTCGTCCGTGTCCGCGAGCGCCGGGACATATCCGCTGTCGACCGCCGCCGTCGCGTAGCCGAGAGCCGAGTACCACAACGCCGTCCTGAGGACGCCAGGCGCGTCGAGGATCTTAACCGCAGTCGTGTCGTAGATCGCAGAGCCGCCAGCGTAGACGCGGACGTTCACCGAGACGGTGTCGCCCTCCCAGCCGGTCCCGAGCATCCCGCCAGTAATGACGTGCTTCCCGGCCGCCTCGGCGCTCGCCGTGTCGCTCGCCACGTTCTCGCCCCAGGCGATCGCGTTGTCGTGCCACGGGTAGCGATTCGACAACGCCGCACTAGCAGCGACGGAGATGTCGAAGCCGAGATTCGCGTTGACGTAGACCTCGGGGATCGCGCCGTTCTCCGACAGATGCACCGCGACGGTCACGCCAGAAAGCGCACCGCGACTGCGGGACCACGTCGCCGGTTCGTATGTCCCAGCGCAGAGCGCCAGGACGGCAAGCGCAGGGATCAACAGACCGATGAGCTTCCGCATGACCGCCACTCCTTATTCCAACGTGTAGATGACTTCCGACGCCGTCGTGATGTCGATCACCAGCGTGTCGATCTCGTCGTAAGCGAAGCTCCAGCTCAGCGAACGCAGGATGCCGTCGCGACCGTAGTGCGTCCGCACCGTATCAGCCGCGTCCGATCCGCCGTTGGTGAGCATGAAGCGTGCGTTGCCGTCGAGCGTTAGGATCTCGATCGACGTGTACCCGGACAAGCCGACGACCGTGTCCGTGGTGACCGGAACATCGCTCGCAGGCGCCGCTAACGCGACGACCGCAAGGCCAGCGACAGCGACGAGCACGAGAGCAGTCAGGATTAGTCTTTTCATCTGTGGCCCTCCTTGGCCTACGCTGGTTCCTCGAGCAGAACGCTCGTTACCGTCATGTCCGAGAAGTCGATCACCTTGCGCGTGCAGATCACCTTGTCGATGGTCACGCCGTCGTCGGTGATCGCGACGTCTTCGATGATCCAGCCGGCATCGTAGTCGAGACCGCGCCCGTCCTGGACGATGGTGAGCTCCCGGCGCAGATTCGAATCGACCGCGCCGAAGCGGCTCATGAGCGTCGTCATCGCGGCTGAGTCGTCGCCGCCTGGCGTGACCTCGTGATTTTCCAGCCACTGGAAGTGATGCGCCCGGATCTTCCGCTCGTACTTCCCATCTTGCACGGTCGTCTCGGCGATGTTGCCCGTTAGCGTGCCGTACTTCGCCACCGAAGTCGCGTCGGTGTAGTTCGCATACGGGAAGCCGGACAGCCCGCGGATTCGCGGCGGGACCGGGAGCTCCGTCGCCGAGAGCGTCGTCGGAACGTCGTCGGTGATGTCGAAGTAGCGTCGGTGACTCGCCCAAATGTCGTTGATGAGCATCTCGTAGGCGTAGCCCCACTGGACGGAGATGAGCCCATCGTCGGCCTCGAGCGAGGCGATGGTGTAGTCGGCCGCGTTCGACGTCCGCGGCATCATCGCGATCTTGCCAGCCATGTTGATCGTCAGGAGATTCCAGCTACACCGCGCGAGCTGCTTGATGGTCTCCGCGACCGACTGGCCGATCTGCCGCCGGTAGAAGACGAAGGGCTCATCGTCGTCGGCCGACCCCATGGCCGCTTGTTCGTCGTCGGTGTCGTTGAAGGAGTCCATGTCGATGTAGGTGGTCGAGACCCCCCGGCAGCGGAGGATCGACGCGACGACCTGGGCGCAACGGCCGTACCAGATGAACGGCATATAGAGCCAGATCGAGCACTCGATTGATGCGGTCTCCGGACGGTAGACCACGATGTCCGTGGACGCCGATCCGGTGAAGTCATGAAAGAATGTTGAGTAAAGCAACGCCCGCGATTCGGAGTAGGCGGGCGCCTCGATCCGCGGCGATCCATCGACGAAGTGAAAGCCGACCTCGGTGCCGTCCGCGTTCTTTATCCCGTAGAGGTAGCCATATTCGGGATTCTTGGCGTTGAGCTGTTCCGCGCCGCCGCGCTGGTCCGGCATGACGCATAGCCAGCCGCAATCGCCCCAGACGTACTTGGCCCAGCCGGCGACCGGGGTGTTGTGGTAGATCGTCGCCGATGCTCCGCTGAAGTCGGCGTCTCGCCGGATGGTCAGGTAACTCGGCGTTCCGACTCCTGCCCACCAGTCGCCGCTCATGCTCATAGCAGGACGTCCCCGCCGGTGTCCTGCTCGATCGCGTCGTCTTCGGTCCAGACGTACTCGAGGGCGAGCGCCGCGAGACCGATCGCTTCGATGGTCGCGGTCTTCTGGTCGTTGTCATACGCGACATTGACGATCTTCCCGCGGTAGGTGATCGGGTAGATCCGCGCCCATGAATCGGGGTCGGCGGGCGCGTCCGGCGCCGCCAGGACGTAGATCCAGTGATTCAAGTGGCACTCGACCGGATTGGCCTGGTAGCCGTCGCCGCTCGTGGAATACCAGACATTGCCCGCCGTCGTGACGTAGAAGCGCCCGTCGGAGTTGTCGCATCCGATCGCGTAGTACCCGCGCGACAGCTCGCCGGGGACCGACAGGCTCTTGTTGTAGGCTTCGACGATGCGCTTCCCCGGGTCGATCACGCAGCGGCGCGTGACTCCGCCCGAGTCCGTGTAGGCCAGGTCGTCGTGGAGCTCGTTGTTGACGGTCGGCGCGACCCCCGCCTCGTACGGCACGGACACGAACCACCGATGCCGGTACGGCGCCCCCGCCTCGATCGCTGCCCTGACTGCTGCCGCCAACAGGCCCACGGCTACTGCTCCTCGCTCGTGATGTCCGTGAGATTCGTCTCGTACTTGTACTCTTCGAGCACGACGATCCCGAGCCACGCCGTCCCGCCGATCTGATTGCGCGGCGTCGACGGCACCGCCTTGATCTGGTACTCGCGCCCGCGCGCCGCGACGGACACCGCGTTGCACACAGGATCGCGTAGCGCCGCGTCGAGACCTTCGACCTCGGCCGGCGTCCACACGCGCCGGTCGATACGCCAGGTCAAGGGCAACAGCGGCCAGGCAAAGAACGTCGACGTCGTGTAGCCGCCGAGAATCAGCGCGCTAGCTTCGGCGCCGACCGTGATCTCCGTCTCGTTGGCTGCCGCGCTGTCGATGAGCACGCCGTTGCTATAGAGCCGGTAGTCGTAGCCGTTGCCCCACACGGCGGCGAGCGTGTTCACGGCGCCCTGCGCGATGTTACTGGTCCCGCCGAGATAGGCATCGGCCGTGCGGTACCAGCGGCACCCGGTCGCCGACGAGTAGCCCATCTTGCCGGAGACCGCGGTACCGAACATGTAGTTGCCTGGCGTTGTCCCCAGCGACGCTTCACTAGGGTAGTACACCGAACAGATCATGCTGCCAGCGCGCGGGAACAGGTAGTCCGCGACGGTGCAATACGAAGCGGTCGCTGCCGTCGAGTGCGCCGACCACTCGTGATCGTGCTGATTCGACAGGACGACCGAGCACGGACCGATACTAAAATTCGATGCGTTCGCCGCGCCTGACCCAGTCGTCAAGAGCAGCCAGACGTAGGGCTGGCTCCCCCGCGCCCACGTCGCGGTGAGCGACAACGACACCTTCCGCCATTGCGTGAAGTCGATGTCGGCGAGACTCAGCGTCGTTACCGACGCGCCAGTCTGCCCGAGTACCAGAGTCGCCGCCTCGCTGAATCGGCCCTTGAGCCAGATCGACAGCCGGACCGTTCCGGTGCCAGTGAACTCGTACCCCTGATAGTTGGCGTCGCCGAACTCCCACAGCGTCCGCGCCTCGAGATACCTAAGCCGATTCGCCTCGTAGGTCGTCGATACGTTGATCGCGCCGGGGATGTCGTCGTGGCCGAATCCGTCCGCGTCGTAGGCGATCGTGATGTCCGCAGAGTTCGTGCCAGCCTTCGTCCAGCCGCACGACCCGCCGCCGGACGGGGAGTTGCCCTCGGTCGCAGCCAGCGGATACCCCGGCACGAAACGATTGGTCTTCGCCGCTTCGCAGACGAGCCCGGCGCCCGCTTCGGTCCAGATCACCCGGCGCGGATTCGTCCCGGCGAAGTCGCCTAGCATCGTGTAGTCCGTCTTGTGCCAGACGTAGTTGTTGCTCGGGTCGCCGACCGTCGTGATGTCCCACCGGCCGGTAAGGTCCTTGAGCGTCGTCGCGCCGTCCGGGTACGTCGTGCCCTCTCCCGTGAGCGGTCGCCAGGCGAAGTCGGTATGCCGGCCGTACCCCGGATTGAAGCGGATCAGCGCCCGGTCGTGCATCCACCGTTCCAGCTTCGTCCGCGTCGCGTTTGTCAGGTAGTCGCAGGGGATCTCTATCGTGTGCCGCCGCCTGCGCTTCGCGTAGCCGAGCGCGCCGCTGGTGTACTCGTAGCGGATGTCCTGGTCGATCCAGCCAGCGTTGAGCGTCGCGACTGCTGGCGCACCGTCGCCGTTGACGAGTTCGACCTCGTCGTGCTGCGTGTAGGTGTTGCCGCCGCTCTCGACGTCGATGCCCTCAGACGACGCGATCGTATCGACACGGACCAAGTTGATTCGCGTCGCGCTCATACGTAGACCTTCCCGTAAGCCCGATTGGCCGCTGCGAACGACGAGCCCGCGCCGATGAGCGCGAGCTGCCCTGGTAGCGCCTTGGTGCCAGCCGACGCGACCTTGGCGCCGGCCGACTTGCCGTCGAACAGCCCGCCGAAGATGCCGAACGGAGTACCGCCGAAGATCGACGCGAAGATGTTGCCAGTCAGGTCGCCGAGCAGTTGCGCGAACGCTTGATTCAGGATCGCCACGAACGACTCGCCGAAGCTGCGAGCGCCGGTGATCGCATCGGCGAATGCGTAGCCGAGATTGACGCCGAGATTCGTGCCGAACTGCTGGACCGCCGTATCCGTCTCCTGCATGGTATCGTCAAGGGCAGCCAGGGATCTCGCGAGTTCATCACTCGACTCGCCGACTCCCTTGCTGCGCTCGATGATGTCGCCGAACATCTCGTCCATGCTCCACGCCGTCAGCGGCGGGCCGGTAACGGCTTGCGGCATCCCGCCGTTCGGCAGGTCTATTGGCGTCATCGGCACCCCGGTCATCGGGAGATTCCGCAGACCATCGATGATTCGCTGCCATTGCAGGAGTTCCAGACCAGACCCGCCAGTCTCAGCTGGCCCGCCGAGTTGGTAGTAGGACGCAGGATATCCAGGACCGGCTGGAACGATGGCGCCAGCGTTCGGTCCGCCGATGAACGGGCTCCCGACCGCGCCGCCGCGCAAGTTCGCGACCCCATCGGCGACGGCTTTGGCGAGTGCGTTGATCGCGCTCGTGAACGGATGCAGGAACGGCTCGGCCAATGTCTCCTTGAGCCTATCGGTCGCGTTCTTCAAGTTGTCAGTGGCATCGCCGAACGCTGCGCTTTTCTCCGCGAACTGCGACGTCATCGCGCCGCCGAACTTGTCGAACTCGGCGTTGATCTCCCTGAGATTTTCGAGCGCGGGCAGCAGCCTAGTCCCGCCGCGACCGAACAACGCTTGAACGATGTCGACTCGCTCGGCCTTGCTGGAGATGTTCTGCAATCCGGCCGCGATCTGCGGCAGGACTTCGTCGACCGACCGCAGTTCCCCACTTGGCCCGACCAGTTGCCCGACCTCGATGCCGAGCCTGGCGAAAGCGTCTACCGCCTCGCCGGTGCCTTCTCTCGCGTCGCCCATCGACTGCGCGAGCTTGCGTATGCTGGCTTCGAAGTCGCCCAGCTCGCCGCCGCCCCGCTTGACGACGAACGCCCATTGCGAAAGCGTCTCGACCGCGAGCCCGGTGCGCTCGCTCATGTCCTGCATTGCGTCGCCGACCGCTGCTTGAGCCGCCACGAAGTCGTAGAGCTTCTTGCTCGCCGCCACGACGGCGGCGGTGATGGCGGCGGCGCCGACTGCGAACTTCGCCTGCTGCAAGTTGACCCCAAGGATCGACTTCTCAAGAGACTGGAACGCCCCTTGAGACTCGTCCTTGCCCTTCATGATCAGCTCGACTAGCCGCGTCGTGGCCATTACTTAGCCCTCGCCTTCACGCGGACCTCGTAAGCGAAGCTCACCTCAGCGAGCCCCATCTCCAACACCTGATGCGGCATGAAGCCGTAGTCTGTGCAGAGGCCGTCCAGGAACTTCGCGACCATCATCCCGTCTGGACCTCCGACGATTCGGGAAAATCCCGCACCGCCTCCTGAGTCGGCCCCATCGCCGCGATGAACAGCCGTTCGCCGTAGTCCCCGAGCGTCTTCCAGCACACGGTATCCGCCGCGTCGTCGTCGACGTCCCCGAGCCGCGGGGAGATCATGATCTCCGCGAGTAGCCGCTGCATGTTGCCTGAGCGGTCGGCCTCGAACATCTCTTGCAGCTTCTTCTCCATCGTGCGCTTCGCCTTCGGCGCTTTGGGCGCAGCGTCCGCGCCGACGATCCCGAGCACGTTCGGCCCGAACGCTGCGAAGGCGATTTTCGCGGTCACGCGATAGCACACGAACTTGAGCCCGTCGATTTCGTGCGTGATCTTGTTCCGGCTCTCCAGCTCGCTTACGGTGCCCATCCTCTCATTCCTCTCAGTTACGAAGTGACGACGGTGAGACCGGTGGCCTCGACCGTCAGCGGGACGTACAGCAGACCGGGGCCCAGGTCGGGGATGTCGCCGACGTACTTGCACCCGGAGAGCGTGAAGTTGTCGATGACGATGTTCCCGCCGGTCGTGTCGGCGATCATGTGCGCGATCTCCGCAACCCCGGCCGTGTCCATCTCCAGCGTGAGCGTCGCCTTGATCGTCGGGCGGTCGCTGCGGATCGGCTGCGTGAGGACCGCGTTGCCGAGCGAGATGTGCTCCATGCCCGTCGCCGGCCACGCGAAGTTGATGTTGGCGGTCGTCAGGCCGACCACGGGGTCGCCGTCGACCGTGAACGTCGCCAGGTCGCCGGGGATCACGATCTCGGTCTCGGGCGGGATGGTCGGATTCCGCGCGGCGCCGATCCCGACGACCGGGTATCTCGCGATGTAGTCGAGGGTCGTGGTGCTGATCCCGTTGTTCACGAGATTCCACGTGATGCTGTTCGCGAACGCGCCCTTGTACTCGTACTCGGTGCCGCCGTAGTAGTTGCAGACCGTGTGCGACGTCACGGTCGGCGTTCCCCCGAACGTCCAGGTGTGAACGGCGAGCGACGCCATATGATTGTAGATCACCGCGACGTCGTCTTCCTCGTCGCTGTGCCCGAGGACCACGTTGCCAGCAGCGTGCGACAGGATGCGCCGCCCGGTCGTCGCCGCGATGCTGCCGAGCTGCGGCGCGTAAATGCGCGTCTCGACGCCCTTCAGGCTCGACGAGATAGCGTGCTGGCACACGAGAGTCGCGGCCTCGGTGCCGTAGGCCACCGCCTCGGCACCGATCAAGATCCAGCCGCTTGAGCCGTTGTACTGAGCCATGTCCCGCGCCTCCTTGCGCTACCAGGTCGGTCCTGCCCGATACTCGAAGATGAATGGCTGCGTGAACAGGGCGCGGCCGTCGAACGCCAGCACGCCCTCGTCCGTCTCGCAGGTGTCCAGCCCTCTCAGCGTCGCGTCGCATCCCGATTGCCAGGTCGTGTACGAAGACTCCATCGCGTTGCGGATGTCCTGTAGCGCCTGCTCCGCGAGCGCGACCAGGTCGCCAGCGTCGCGCCGGATGTACGCCGAGACTTGCAGCGAGCACACGCAGGTCTGACCGCCGCCGAGTGAGCGATCCTCGAGGCTGAACTCCTCAGGCCCCCAGGTCGCCCAGACCGCGACGCTCTCTAGGGCGTTCCACGCTTCGTCCTGCCCGGCGCAGATGCGCGGCTGCGTGTTGTAGCCGCCGGTGAGCAAGATGCTCTCTAGGCGCGTGATGGCCGCTTCGTAGATCTTCTGGCGAACGCTCTTGGCCATTACAAGCCCACCTTCGACAGCTCGATTGCCAGCCCCTCTTCGAGCTTCGGCGCGATGTACTCTTCGGTCATTTTGACGCCCGGCCGCATCGGTATCCGCGTCTTGCGACCGCGACCGGCCATGCCGCCGAACTCGTGGATCGCCGCGTATTCCTTCGCGGACCCGTAGATCGCGATCAGATTTTCCTTGAGCAGTCGGCTTGTGTACGATCCCGACAGACCAGCGGCACCGTGCCGCATCGTCAGCAGGACCGGATCTACCGGACCGTTGCCGCGCAGGGTGAACTTCCGCTTGTGCGCGCTCTCGGCCTCTGCGATCCCCTTCTTGATCGCCTGCCAATGGGCAGTCCGCGCCTTGTCGTGCCCGGCCTTGCCGGCGATGTCCGCCGCCCCGTTTTTCACGAACAGTTGAAGCAGGCCCATCAGACGACCACCTGGTAGCGCCGCCAGACTTCCATCACCGATTGCGGCAGGTCGCCGCCCTGGTAGCTTACTGTCGTCCCCTCGCGGCTCGTCGACGTGACGCCGACCATCCCGTCCCGCCGCTGCTTGTCGAGCTTCATCAGTTGGAGCGCCGACTCCTGGACGTCACCGGGCACCGTCGTCCATCCGCCGGTGTAAGAAACGCGGACGTCGCGGGAGTCGTCGCGCTCGGTCACGCCGAGCCCCTTCAGGACTAGCTTCCCGTTGGCGGTGTGCAGCGTGTAATCGCTCGTCGTGAGCGTCGTGTCGGCCGAGCCGTCCTGGTACGTGTACGCTGCGAACGTCGCGGACTCGCTCACCGTGACCGGCGCGGCCCGCAGCCAGATCACCGGCACGCCCGCCGGCGGGAAGTTGTAGACCTCCAGCGTGATCGCGCCACTCGTGATCCGCGTCCGATTCGTGTACTTCAGGAAGCGCGCCGATACCGAGTTGATCGCCAGGCGCGCCTCGTCCTGGCTCCACTTCATGATGTCGACGACTAGCTGCTCGGTGACGATGGGATCGGTCGTGAGAGTGATCGCCATCACACGACCTCCCGTACGCGAATGATGAAGACCTCGCTGAAGTCGTACAGCGGCCCGGCGCTCGCGATCTTGATCTGCGCGACGTAGTCGCCTGCTACGTCTAGCTGCGCTGCGGTCGGCGTGATCGTCGCGACACCGGTCGTCGGCGAAGAAACAGTCATCGCTCCCGCGTTGATCTTGGTCGTTCCCGCGTACTTCGCGGTCAACGTCAGCGTCTTACCAGTCAAGTTGATGACAGTCCCCGTCGTGTCCTTCAGCGTGAAGGTCATCGTCCGTGCGCTCGCGCCGACGTAGGTGGTAATGACTGGCCTAGCATCCATGCTCATCCCCCGGGGTGGACGTCGTGGTGTATGTTGCAGCCACCGGTAGCGGCCGGAGCTGCGAGCAGCACGTAGCCGCTCGTGTCGACCTCGACGTCGGTATCCTTCGCCCCGACCAGGATCACGGCGGCGCAGCCGCAAGCCTCTAGGTCGATGCCTAGCGCAGCCTCGACACAAGCGGCCATCTCGCCCGCGCTGATCGTGACGTCCACGTCAGAAGCCCTTCGACGCCCGACGCGGCCCGCGCTTCTCGACCGGCGCGGCCACGACTTCCTTGGTCACCTTCTGCGGCTCGCTGACGACTTCGAGATACCCGGCGTCGACCCATCGCGAGACGTCGATGATTGCGTACTCGTCGGTGAACTCTGCGCCGACGCCACCGATGACCCTGCCCAGGCCGAAGTCGAAGCAAATCGGTTTGATGATCCTGTATTTCATCGCCTTGCCTTTCTTGGGGGGGCGCCCCCCGGAGAGGTGACAGGAAGCGCCCCACGGCCGCGCTTACTAGGCGAGCGCGGTAACGACTGCCTCGCCGATCTGGGTCAGGTTGCCCAGACCGTAGTCGGCGTGCGTCTGGACCTTCATCAAGGTCTCGTTGGAACCCCAGCCTCCGGCCGTCGCGGAAGCGTAGCCGTACGGGTTGAAGTCGACGGCGAATCCGCCGGTCCACGCCACGACCACGTTGCTCAGGTTGATCATGACGACGCGGTTGGTGGTGGAGACGCAGTGCGGACTGATGACCAGGTCGTAGCCCATGAGCCGCGAGGGGATACCGTCGCGCGGGGAACCCCACACGAGCATCCCGGTCAGCTCGGAAGCGCCGACCGCCTGCGCAGCCAGCTTGTTCGCGACCGCCTGGGTCGTAACGAGCTGGTACGCGGACGTGTCTCCGGAGCCCTCGAAGCTCGCGTTGCACTCGGCGATGAAGCCAGCCATGAGCGCGAACGTCGGCGTCGCGAGAGCCGTGCCCTCGAAGGGAGAGCCGGACGAACCAGCATCGGCCAGCGTGATGACGCCGTTATGCGGCCCGGTGGTCGTGGTGTTGCCGAGCAGGAAGCCCTTCTCGATGGCGCGGATGCCCTTGGAGATCATCCGCGTCGCGAAGAACTCGCCGATGTTGATGACCGCAGAGCCCAGGAGTTCGTTCGCGATGGCAACGTAGTCGGCCAGCAGCACCGGCCGCAGGTCGTCGTCACCGACCGCAATCGGCCCGGCGTCCTCGGTCAGAGCCGTACCCTGCGAGGCACGCCAGGTCATCGTCGGCAGCGTCGAGTCGAAGGGCACCTCGATCAACTGACCGGCGGGGACGATGATCTTCCGGGTGTAGGGCCACATCCGGCCGTGGATCTCGATGATCCTGCGGACCATCGGGTCGAGCAGCGTCGGGACGAAGATACCGCCCTGCGCGTCGGTCGTGGTCACGTAGTCGGCCACGGCCTTCAGGTGGTCGGGAAGCGGCTTGTCCTTGTTGATCTTCGTGTGATAGGCGGCCTGGATGAACTTGCCGAACTCGACCGAGTAGTCGACGGCACCGCTCTTGCCGTACTCGTTCTGCGCCATCTTGCGGAACTCGGCAACGTCACGGGCGACGGCATCGAGTTGCGCGGCGGTGGCCTTGTGACGCTCGGCGAGGGCTTCCATGTCGGAGCGCGCCTTCGCGAGCTCGTCGGGGTTCACCATCTTCGCGGCCTTCAGGGCCTCGACGTCGGTGGCTACTCCCTTGACCTGGGTCGCCAGGTCGGTGATGATCTTCTCGTCCATGTGACGATTCCTTTCGTCCTTGGGCACCGGGGTTCGGCGTCTCGCTGCCAGGCTTGGTCGCCGGACCCCTCGTTTTGCTCCGTCGTTGGCTCGTCCCTCGCCTGCTAGGCGCAGGTGCGGATCTGCCGTATCTCGTCAAGCATCGCTTGAATGCGACGCTCGGACTTCTCAGTCTCTCCTCTCATGATCGCCGCCTCGATCTCGCGCAGGCGCGAGTCGAATCCGTCGAGCGTCGACTTGATCTCGGCAGCCGCGCCGACGTAGTCGGTCCACGCTTTCGAGATGACCGCGGTGCCCGGGTGCATCCCCTGATTCACCGCCGAGACCTCGCGGAGGTCTTGCTCGTAGAAGGTCCAGCCGCCGCTGTCGTTGTGTTCGTCGTAGACCCGCGGGCGGAAGCCGACCGACCACTCGGACAGGAAGCCCTCGCGGTACTTGCGATCGAGTTCTGCGGCGAACGGGTCGGCCATGTCGAACTGGACCGTCAGCAGGAGCCGATTGCCGTCGACGCGCGCGCTCGCCTTGGCTAGATTCGGCTGGAACGGGTCGTGCATCCAGTAGACCCGGCCGTCGCGCTTGTTGTAGTCGTCGAGCAGCCAGCCCTTGCCGCGCTCGTTCGGCCCTTGGTAGATCACGTCGCCGATCAGGTCGGGCTCGTCGGTGGACGCGACCGCGACGATGGGCTTGCCCTTGGTCGCTTCGATGGTCTTGCCGACAAAGATTTTCCTTCTGGTGTCCACGTCAGTCCTCCACGACAGGGATGGTCTCGCAGCGGCAGTTGATGACCTCTTCGGCTGGCGCTCCGCTCTCCTGCGGGTGCGCCATGCGGACAGGATTGCCGTCCTTGTCGATCAGATCGAACGGATCGCCGATGTTCCTGATCTGCCCGTCAACGTCCTCGTGACTCGTCCTCGTCGCCTCGTCGATGCTCGTGACCCACTCGTGCTTGGTGAACTCCTGCTGCCCCATCTCCTCGACGCGGCTCGTGTTGTACATCGTGCCGACTTCCGTGCGGGCGATCGTCTCGACCTGCGACCTGGTCCACGCGCCCCACCCCTCGCGGATCTTGCCGACCACCGTGCCGATCGATGCGCCTTCCTCGCCAGCAGCCTCGACCACGGCGGCGACCAGTTCCTTGATCTCGTCGATCCAGCCGGGACCGGTGTACTGCCGCAGCCAGGCCCGGCGCTGCGCCATCGCGTTCACGGTGTTGGGGGCGAACGAGATCGCCTTGCGCCGGTCGTGCCAGGCCATCTTCTCGCCGTCGACGAGCTCTTGGACGGACGCGGCGCCGATCTCCGCGGCCTCGGCGTGCGACGGTGCGACCTTCTCCGACAGGTCCGTACCGAACGGCAGGCGGAACTCGTCGAGCGCGAGTTGAGCGGCGAGCACGCCAGCGTTGGTCGTGCCGTGCTGTTCCAGCGCGTCCTTCACCGCGTCTAGCGTCTTGGTCTGGTACTCGGCCCCCACCTCGCGGACATTCGCCATCGTCTTGCGCTCCAGCTTGGCGAGCATCCGATTGCGCTGGATGCGGAAGCGGGAGTCGTTGGCGCGGGCCTTGATCTCGGCGTTGGTCAGCCTGCCGTAGGCTTTCGACTTGGCAGGAGCGCCCGCCGGCTGCTGGGTCTGAGCCGGCGCGGCCGGCTGCGGCTTGCGGCTCGCGATGTCGAGACCGTCGACCGCTGCGACTGTCTCGTCGTCGAAGCCGAGCCCGAGCTTGTCGTTGATCGCGGCGAACGGCAACAGCATGTCCCAATACTGCTTCGCGATCCGCGCCTGCTGCTCCGCGTCCTCTTGCAACGCGGGCACCTTCGACAGGTCGAATCGTACATACGTGCCCAGCCCGCGACGATTCACGAAGAACTGATCCCAGGCGTCCTCGAGCGAGTGCAGCAGCGGGACTAGCGTTTGCTGCCAGTAGACCTTGGTAGCCTCGGGCGCGCTCTTGTACTGCGCGCTGTCGTCGTCACCGATCAGGACGGGAGCCATGCCGTAGACGTGGCAAATCTTGTCCTTGCTCGCGTTCTGCTGCGCCAGGATGTCGATGTCCTCGCGGGTGAAAGCGGGATTCGCGAGCTTGAGACCGTTCGTGACGACGAAGTCCCGCGACGACTGGCCCGCACCAGGTCGCCGGGTCGCGAGCCGCGCCAGGAGTTGATCGTACTGGTCTGGCGTCGGGTCCCACTCGGCCTCGAACACGAGCCCGCGCTCGCCGCCGCGCGCGAGCATGTTCTCCTGTAGCGTGTCGCCGTAGATGTCGATGCTGAGAGCCCGCGATGCGGCCTTGAGCGGCGACTGGCCACGGTACGGATTGGTCGGGTCGTCCTGCCCCATCCAAAGCACGTCGCCCGCGATCTTGCTGAACTTGGTTTCGCCCTTGCGGAAGTCCCAGCCGTACAGCCCATCAACTGAGTCGACCTTCTCGTGCCAGCCGCTAGGGTCGAACCAAGGGAAGATCGCTTTCGGCTGCTTGGTAGTCAGATCAAAGGTCCAGAAGCACTCGCCGCGCAACTGCCGCATCATCACGGTCCAGCCGATCAGCCTGCGAGACGACATCACCTGATTCGGCGACGTGAACAGCGCGGAGACAGGATCGCCATCGGGGGCCGCGCTCTCGGCGTCCTTCGGGTCGCTCAGGTACATGAGCGGCACGCCCGCCGCGTCCTTCGACATGCGGTCGATGCATGCATAGGCGATCGCGCTGTTAGCGTAGGCGTTTGCGACCGCCACGGCCGCACCGCCACCGAGAATGTCTGACGTCAGTCCGCCGTGCAGCCATTGGTAGTTGTACGTCTGCGCAGCCTTCAGGCGGAATCCGTCGACCGCTAGCTTGATGCGATGACCGAGCGAGACTTTCATGCTGCCACCACGATCTGCGGCATACGGCCGCGCAGGTGATCCAGCCCGACGACCATGTAGCGGATCGAGTCGGGCGCGTGATCGTCCACCTTCAGCGGCGATTCCTTCTCCTCAGCGCCCTCTCGTTCGCCCGGGTATCGATACACGTCCATCTCGCGGATGTGGTCGGGCAGCCGGTCGGCGATCCGCAGCTTGCCGTTAACCAGGCGCGTCTCGACCTTGACCAAGCCGTCCTTGATGAAGGTGCGGTCCAGGTCGTTCTTGACGCGGGGCGCGCCGACGACCGGCAGTCCGGCGGCCTTGAGTTGCGCGATCGTGTTGGGGTCGGCGGGGTCCGCGAACCACCGGCGAACGTTGTACTGCCGCTGGAAGCCCCACAGGGTGTCGAGCAGGTCGGGCGTGGTCATCTCGCGAGCGTAGACGCCGTCGATGATGTCCAGGCGGTCGTCGCGGTCCAGCCCGCCGACGGATACCACGGTCGGGTTGCGAAAGCCGAAGTCGATCCCGCCCCAGTACTCGGTGTAAGGGGACAGGTCGCCGGCGAAGGTGAAGACCGACGCGCTCTCGGGGGTGAAGGTCTTATACACCTTGCCGGCGAAGGACACGAACTCGGCTAGGTACTCCTGCCGGAACACCCAGTCTGGCAGCTCGCGGCGGGCGGCCTCGATCTCAGCGCGCGCGATGAATGGGTTGTCGTAGGTCGTGCATTGCCAGCTTGCCCACTCGGGGTGATCCGGCGACTGGCCGCGCCTGTGCAGCTGGTAGAAGTCGTCCCGCCCGTTTGCCGACGACAGGAAAAGCGCATCGCCCTGTCGGTCGGACAGCGCCGCGCGCAGGTCTTCCTGCCACGTCTTGAGCAGCGACCGCAGGTAGGCGGCCTCGTCGACGATGATCCGGTTCAAGCCTTCGCCGCGTAGCGTCTGGCTCTCGGCAGACAGGACGCCGACCCACCCGCCGCCTGGATAGTGGATCTCCTTGTCGGCGAGCTTGACCGCAGCTCCGGGGATCTGCCGAGACAGCATCGTCATCGCGCGCCAGCCGATTCCGGCCTCGCGGCTTGTCGGCCCGACCCACCAGGCAGCCCCGCCGGTCAGGCCAGTCTCAAGGCCAGCAGTAGCGCCGAGCAGGGTCTTACCAAAGCGCCGCCCGCAGGCCGCTACCTTGAACCGAGCCTTGGAGCGGCGGATCTCCTCTTGCTTACGATGGAGCGGGGGCATCCTAACCAGCATCGCCATCCCCCTCGTCGGGGACGGGCGGCGACCAGGCGAGGTCGATCGTGCCGTCGTGCTTGACCTCGCGCCGTTCGACGAACAGGGCGAGGTGCTTGCCGAGCAACTCAAGGGCCTTGTTCGCCCCGCTGGAGTCGAACTTCCATTCGCCGATCGGATTGCCGTCGCGGTCGGTGACCTCGACGCCCTGCATGCAGCGGTCGGCGACCTGGTCGAGCCGGGTCAGGACGGACTCGGCGGTGATCTTGGTAGCGGCGGATCGTTCGGAGCGGAGAGCGGCGATTCGTGTAGCAATCCTAGCATTGCCTAGCAGTCGCGAGCCGGTAACATCGGCACCATTTGCGCTGTACCCTGCGCGGATAGCGGCTTGCGTCGCGTTGAGGTCAACGACGTACTCTAGGCAGAACTGCTCTTGCTTTGGTGTAAGCTTGTTCGCCACTAGTCATGTGGCGGGGCCTTTTTTCCGTGTAGGTCTCGGACGGCATCCGTGCGTCCCGTGTACTAAATGGCCCCGCCGCGTGCTACGTAGCATCTCCCGCGTCGGTGTGACACCGAATAGTCGGCGGGAAATAAAGTTTCCCTAGCGGGAGGTAGGCGAGCACGTGGGCGATGGTCCGGTGGGAATCGTTGCGTCGCTCGCAGAAGTCGGCGACGGCGTGGTATGATATGTGGCAGCGGACGGCGACTTGTCCGTAGCCTTCGTCGCGTTCCTGCATCCAGGAGAGGAGCGCGACGCGGACAGCTTCGATCTCGTCTGGCGGGATGCGAGTGCGGATCACTTGATCTCCCCTCCGCCTGGGCCGCCGGCGCCCGCCTGCTCTGGCTGGTCGTCGGAGTGCGCTGCGGCTGGCGCGCGCTCGGCCTCTCGCTTCGCGCCGTTGATCCGGTCGATGACCGCCTGGTTCCTGCGCCAAATTCCGGCGAGCTCCTCGCGTCGCGCTTGCGCGGCCTCGGCATCGTCAATCACTTCTCGATCCATGACCCGCTCCCCCTGTACTTCCGATCGTACCGATCGAGCGCCGCGAAGAGGTCCGGCAACATCGCGAGGTTGAAGCAGCGGATCGGGAGTTCCGGCCAGACGAGGAAGATCAGCCTGTAGAGCCCGTCGCGGTCCGGCCACGGAGCGGCCTCGGTCTGCGGCAGCGCGGTGCGCATCGTGAGCCAGTCCTCGACGCGGCAGCTCATGGCGTGGCGCATCGACTGCTTGACGCGACCGATCTCCTCGAGGGCGGCCATCGGGTCGCGCCGGTTGAGCGCCTGCTCGATCGGTTGCCACAGTGCCTCGAGCTCGCGCTCGCGGTCCTCGCGTGTGGCTCGCGTGCTCTCGCCGGTGGTTCTCATCGTTGCGGCCTCCCGGACCAGACGCCGCGGCCGTTGAAGCGCTCGCGGTGTCGCTTGAGCTCGGCGGCGAACTCGTCGTCGCTGAGTCGGTGTAGCCGGCGGGCAATGCCGACGAGGTAGCGTTCGTCCTTGCCGGCGGCGGTGTCGGCGAAGATCTCCATGGCGACGAGCCCGGTCTGCGGGTCGAAGCGAGCAAGGTTGGTGCCGATGTAGGCGCGTCGGGTTGGGGTGAGGCGGCCGTTGCGCGCTGCGTAGTACTCGGCGAGGCAGTCGACCGCCTCGCCCGCGATGTGGTCGACCTGGTCGGCCGTGATGCCACCGGTGGCGAGGTCGGCCTTCGCTGTGGCGAGCCAGGCGCGCCACGCCGCGTCAGGCGCGGCGGTCGGCTTCGGGTCCGGCTCCTGGGGTGGGTTCTGGTCTGCGTTCGTCTCAAGCGGACGTGGCGCGGGTCGCGGCTGCTCTTGCGACGCGACCGTGGTTGGTTCTGTCTCTGAGTCTGTTTCTGAGTCTGAGTCTGTCTCTGAGTCTGAGTCTGAGTCTGAGGGCGTTACATTACAGTTACACTGTAACGGTGACCCATTGTTACACTGTGACGCTGTGTTGAGTTTCTTCGCACGATAACGCCGAACACGCTCTTTCGATGTCTGCCCATCGCTCTCAAACTGCCGCTCAGTCCAACCGTGGACCTCACCGTCGTCTTCCAATAGATTGGCTCCAGTTAGGCAGTCGACGTCGTGCCTGGCCCGCCCAACGTCGACGTGAAGGTGCCAGGCTAGGTCCTCGACCGAGCACGGATACTGACCAGCCTTCCGTAACTCTAGGATCCACCAATAGAATAGCTGGGTAGGCTCTGGGAGCCGCCGGAGCTTGAGATTCCGGTTAGCGTCGACGTAGTGCCTGAACCATGATCCGTTTGTCGTCGTTGCCATCCCTGGACTCCCGTTTTTTCCGGTTACTCGGCGGCTGCCTTGGCAAACGAAAGCGCCGCCCACAGCTGGGAATCGGCATTCAACCAAGGAATGACGAAACTGTGAGCGGCGCTTTGGATTACCATTATCATTCCTTGGTTGTTTCGTCGATTCCCGAACCAGACGGTATCACACGGTTCGACGGCTGTCAAGTCCCGATTTGGTGCTCGGTCTGGATGATCTGGATGGACGCGGTCAGCTCAGCCCAGATGGCCTGGACTTGGTCCAGCTCGGGTCCGGACACCGAGACTTCGATGACGTTGGCGTTGACGGGGAAGCTGGCTCCGACATGGTTGAGTCTCTTCACTGGCATTCTCTCTTCCTTCCAGGGTTGTGGCCGGGGCAATCGGTTCCACTTGGCCTTTGCCTGAACCTTTGATGAGTCATAGGGTCCGCACATAGCGCAATCTCCGCAGTAAACGCAGTAGTCCCCGGCATCGTCCTGGGTCAGCTGGACGTGATCGCTCCCGCATTGGCAATGCGGGCAGATGTCCAGCTTGATGCGTAGCGCCGTGTCTCGAATCATCTCTACACCACCCTTCGCGCGGTCAGCCGCGGTCGTTGGTTGTTACTCGGCGACTTCTTCATACGTCGCCGCGAAGATGTCCGGCCTACATGGATAGAACTCGCCCTTGACGCCCTTGATGATGAAATCTCCGACACTGGCGATCATCGGACCCTCTAGCGTAGTAACCTGCCCGTAGGCGCCGCGAGGGCAATCCGAGGACGGCTCTAACACCGGGGAGTCGATGAAGGCGCAGCCGCTCCACGCGCGTATTTCCCCGCCGTTGTTCCCGTCATACTGTACGGCCTCGATCACCACGGGCTTCTTGCGGTACTTCTTAATCATCGCGGTCAGCATTCCTCGTTGAGGTACTTTTTGGCCGCGTCGTACTCGGCCCAGAAGTCCGTTAAGTAGTGTTTCCTCATCGGACCCATTGACCCGCCGAGTATCTTGGCCAAGTCGGACCCACGTATGCTCAGCCGGGAAATGATGCCGTTTGCCAGCTCGACCTGTTGGCGTAGTCCAGTTATCTCGGCACGATAGGATCGGATCTCTTTGTCCAGTTCCTTGTCCTCCCACATGGCGGGATAACTGAGCCCGTCTGGCGGATATTGGTTCTCCATTATTCGTCCCCTCCGTTGAGTTCGTTCGCGCACAGCGCCGCCAGCGAGAGCAGGACGGCGAGGATCAGGCCGAGGGCGAGGCTCACAGCAGGACCTCCTGTGCCATGCGCTTGGCTGCGATCTCGCAGTACCGTTCCTCGATCTCGATACCGATGGCCTTGCGGCCTAGATCCTTCGCTGCGCGGAGAACTGGACCACTCCCCATGTATGGGTCGAGAACGACGCCGGGTGGGGTCCACTGCAGCCCGAGCACCCAAGACATGAGTGCGACCGGCTTTTGCGTCGGGTGGCAGAGGACTTCTGATCCGGCCCTCATGCACCCGTTCCACAGGTATCTGAACCGGCGAACACCCTTAACGAAATTGGTCCAAGCAAGCTCACAGGTTGCTTGATCGATCCCGTCTGGCCTCTCTTTGTCCCACACAAGCCATCCAGACGTTTCCGGCAGCTTGGACGCGAAATAATTTGCTCCCCACAGGACACACGGGAATCTGAGAAGGTGTGATGGGTCGAACTTCTCCGAGTCTCCGTAAACGGGCGGATAATTATTACAGGATGTCAACCCATCCCTACCTCGCGTCGCGTAGTCGGTGGGGTGCGAGATTCCATACGGCGGATCGGTCAGCACCAGGTCGACCTTCGGCAGCAGCGGTAGGATGTCCCGGCAGTCCGCGTGGTAGATCGTGACCGCGCTGTCCTGGTAGTACGGCGGCGGGAGCGTCATGGCGACTCCTTGACGAGGCCGATGGCGAGTAACATCACGCCTCCTCGATCTCAACGACCAGGCGGCCGCCGTCCACGGGCAGCTCCCGCACGATGCGTAGGTCGTCGATGTCTCCGTCGTCGCGGATCACGCGCGCCTTCTGAATCGAATCACAGGCGGCCTTGAGTAGATTGTCGAGGTCCCTACGCCTGCGGTCTGGCGGGTAGGCGTGGATCACGACCGCGAGCCTGCCATCGATCTTGGGTAGCCGCGTGGCGCGCACGATGTCCAGCACGCGCTGCTGGTACTCGCGGCCCGCCTTGCTGATGAGCACGCGGCGCAGGCCGTTGATCGAGACGTGCCGCCTGTAGTGGTTCTCGGACGGCGGCCAGGGCAGGACGAGGCGGATCACGGCTTCTCCTCGCTGGTCAGGATGTCCATCATCACGTCGCGCGCCGCGTCAGCCTGCTTCTCCGTAGCTGGACCTTCGACTTCGATCTTGCCGCCGCCGCCTTTCACATGGCGGCGGTCGATCACGATCTTGACGAACGGCAGGCCGAGCTGCTTCGCATGGCCGAGCGGTGTCAGTTCGCGAGTCACGGCTTCTCCTTCTCGGCCTGCATCTTCTCCCAGCACTCGGGGCAGTAGTCGCGACCTCCAGGCTCGCCGCAACGCCAGCCGTAGCCGCGCAGGATCGACCGGACCATGTGCGCTCGCTCGGGAGCCGCCGGCCAGCAAGTCCTGCCAGTGGCCGCGCACCCGTCGCACCGTATCTCTGAGTAGATCATCGCTTCCCTCTCGCCGTCTCGAACGCAGCATTCACCAACTCTGCGAATTTCTGCCGCTGTGCGGCCCTGGCGGCGCCCAAGGCGGCGTCCCTGGCGGCGTCCCTGGCGGCGTCCCAGGCGGCGTCCCTGGCGGCGTCCCAGGCGGCGGCCCTGGCGGCGTCCCTGGCGGCGGCCCTGGCGGCGTCCCAGGCGGCGGCCCTGGCGGCGTCCCAGGCGGCGTCCCAGGCGGCGGCCCAGGCGGCGTCCCAGGCGGCGGCCCTGGCGGCGGCCCTGGCGGCGTCCCAGGCGGCGTCCCTGGCGGCGTCCCTGGCGGCGTCCCAGGCGGCGGCCCTGGCGGCGTCCCTGGCGGCGGCCCAGGCGGCGGCCTCGGCGGCGTCCCAGGCGGCGCCCCAGGCGGCGTCCCAGGCGGCGCCCCAGGCGGCGGCCCTGGCGGCGTCCCTGGCGGCTGCCCTGGCGGCGGCCCTGGCGGCGGCCCTGGCGGCGTCCCAGGCGGCGTCCCAGGCGGCGGCCCGCTTCGACTCGTCTCCGGTTTCCAGATATTCGCGGACTATTTGTGGAGCATCCCAAAGGTCGATTACCTGTAGTGCGCACCACCTAGCGAACTCTAGCAAGACATCCGTGGCGTCGATCGTCGCGACGATCTTCCGCCGCCGTCCGCACCACTTGTCTACAGGATCGCCGTGAGAAGTAAGATCACCGTCAAGATCGACGCGGTGCAGAAATTTACTAGTAGCGTATTGCAGCGCGTCGAACGGGTGTTCGCTCATGTGCAGCCCGGACTTGCACGGCACGACAGGGCCGTCGTGCTCTAGCCAGTCGCCGACTGCAGGAACGGGCCGCCCGTCGCGCAGCGTGTCACCTGTGAAATGGTATCCGATCATTGCCTACCCCCTCTCGCCGTGCGGATCATCGCTGTTGTGGTAGTCATTCCGTCTCGCCAGGTAGAGGGAACAGTTCCACCTGCGTTTCGTACAGGCGCGCTATCTTTTCCTTGTCGATGAAGGCCCGCAGCGCACGCTCGCACTTGGCGTAGACCTCATATTGGCCTACGGTGCCGGTGACGTGGGCTGTCATGATGAACCGATAGAACAGAGCGGCTCCAGACTCGGTGTGTTTGTCGAGTACTGCCCCGGTGTTCAGGCGATCGCAGAAGTTGCCTATTTCCTCACGATCAGCCGAATACCAAGCACGCGCAACAACGGCGCGGACCACAACGATAGAGTGGCGACCGAATGTCAGGCAAGAATTGGCAAACTGGATCGCATCGTAGTTCTCAGCGTAGAGTTCAACCAATTCGCTTGTGGTCAGGGGTAAATAGCTGGTATTGAGTCCACGGTGCATCGCAATAACAACCGAACCGTCGTGATTCAGCACACGTTCGAATCGCCCGTCCAAGCGCAGAACATCCGACGGTGTCCGCTTCCTGTTCTGATCTAGAACCCTGCGTACGTCGGCGGCGATCCCCGACAGTACCATCATGCGTACAGTGATCCCCGCTTTGATGACAGCAGCAAGTCGGTGCTGCCCATCGACCAGAACGCCGTTGTGATCGAGCATGATCGGGACGTCCGACACCCAGCGGCCGGCCTTCATGTCGCGGGCCAGCCTCTCCACCCATACTTTGCTAATATGCCTGTTGTTCGGATTGCTGGTGTTGAGGAGAATCTGTGCAGACGCCGGGGTAATATTTCGGTACGTGCATCGCGACTTGCTGGGCATTTTTACTCCATCCTTTCGTTGCGGATTAGCTCCATCATGATCTCCGACATCTTCAACAGCACGTCGTGCGGGAACGACGAGAGAAGTGCGCGCGCCATGTTGTAGGGATCGCGCGGTAGTGATAGCGTCGTGCTCTCTGCCGGCGGGAACCCCATGCGGACCGGAGTTGCCGGTTTGAGTCTGGACCGCGTCGTTTTCTTGGTCGCTTTCCCTCCCTTGGTCTTGCCGATCCGGCTGGTATTCATGGTGGTCTCGGTGCCGTGCTTGGTGCGGGTGCGGCGGGTCTGCGGTTCTGGATCACTGGTGATTTTCACCAGTGAGGATCGAACATTACCCACCGTTACGTGATCCACCCTGCACCGTCTCGCGATCTCCCGGTTCGACCACTGCGCCCACTCGGGATCGTTGAGCAGCGTCAGCACGGCCTTCCGCTTGTCCTCATTCGTGCGCCGCGCCCCGTGCTCGGCGTTCGCCCCGACACTGTAGAGCGTGGCATCCCGCTTGGTCCCTTCGACCACCTTGGCGTCGAGCTGCTTCGCGTCGATTTTCTTCGCCGCGAAATACCGATGGAACCCGTCCGCCAGCCAGTAGGTAGCACCGTCGTGGAAAATCACAACTGGCGGGAGCGTGTCGCCATTGGTCATCGCTTCTGCGTACTCGGCGACAATTTGTAGGTTGATCTCTACTCGAGGCTGGGTGCCGCCGTCGATACGGATGTCCGACATGTTGACGCGCTCGACGCTGCTCATCCTCCTGGCCTCCTTGCAGTTTCGAAGTCCTCTCTCGTCGCCTTGCGCGGCGGCACCTCGAACAGCAGGCCGGCGGTCTGATCGCTGGCGGCCGGTTGATCTGCCGATCCGCCTAGACCATTCCGCCGGGCTGTTAGATCGCGGCCATGTCCTGGCTCGCACGCCACCTTGAACTCGACGAACTTCCCGCCAGTGACGTGGTCCACGACGTCGCGCCAGTCGAGCACGCCGAGCTTCCGCAGCTTCCGCGCCTTGCGATCGGCGCACGACTGCTTCGCCAAGCGCTGCAAGTCGAAGCTGCCGTACCAGCCGCCGCGCTGGATATGCAGCTTGAAGTCGACGCGGCCGTTGAGCGCGTCCCATGTGCGCTGGCAGTCGCCGGGGATGGTGATCGGATCTCTCACCACCACACCGCCATCACGGCGAGCGTGACCACGACCACGAGCGCCAGGGCTCCGAGCACCAGCGGCATCCCGCTCGGCGCCCGGCCGTTGTCCTCGTCCTCCATGGCGTGCCACGACGTCTGCGCGAATCCGATGTAGCAGCGGCACCGCAGACCGCCGGTGACCGAGTGATAGCGGACCTCCTCGCCGAGAATGCTGTCGACTTCAATGACGCGGCCGCACCAGTCGAAGTACCGGCGACCGGGGACGATCCTGATCTTCGGCAAGGGAGCGCCGTCGCTCTTGTCGCACCATTCGACCTTGGGTAGGGTCAACATTACTTTGCCTCCGTATCGTTTGCCGCCGGCCAGCGCGCGCTTAGCAGTCGGATGATTACGCCGACCGGCGGCGCTAAAGCCTAGTACCAGCCGGCGCGCCACATCGCCGCGCGGACCAGTTTCTCCTCGTCCATGAATCCGTCGATGGTGAGCCAGTCCTTCTCGGACAGCTTCGTGCCGAAACGCTCGTTGAAGCCGGCGCAGGTCTGGATCGCTTCCTCGGCTTCGATCTGCGCGAGCACGCGGTCCGCGTCGTAGTTGGCGATCGACTGAGCGCAGGCGCCGTGAACGGTGCCGCGGCAACCGCAGTCGTGGACATCGGGAGGGGTGATCATCGCGACACCTCCTTAAAACGGCAGGTCGTCATCGCTGACGAACGGCGCTGGTTCCGACTGATTCGCGGCGGCAGACGGAGCCGCCGCCACAGGAGCCGACTGCTTCGCCGCCGCCGCGGCAGCCCGCAGCAACGACCCGAATCGCGCCTGGAGCTGCGAGACCTTGGCATCCGACGCGCCCTGCGGCTGCGGAGAGAAGTCCTTAGGGTTGATCCACGATGCCTTGTAGGTGACCTTCCCCTGGTACTCGTCGGCCTTGACCGTGATCTGTACCGCGGTCTTGGGCGGCGGCGCGTCCATCACGGCGAGCAGGTTGCCATCCCACCCCAGCGACTTCGCGAGCTGCTCCATGGTCGTGGTGTTGATCGTCCCGTCCTTCTTGACGATGAAGAACATCCCGTACACGGTGTGCTCGTCGTACTGCCGCCAGTCATCCCATCCGCCCTGGTCGTTGAGCTGACCGAGAATCTGGAACTCGATGTTGACGGCCACGGCCTCGGAGTTGTCGAAGGTCCGGATCAACCACGACTTGGCGCGGGCCATGAAGATCCCCTCGCGGTCGAGTCGGTTACTCATGGCGCACCCCCAGGATGAGATCCCAGATCCTCGAGTCGTCGGGCGTCGTGAACGGCAACGACTCGCGGATCTTCCTGCTCTTGGCGATGTGGCTCGGAAGCTCGAAGGTGTAGATGGTCCGCGTGCCGCCGCCGATGCCTTTGCCGTCCTTCGCGGCGACGTCGTAGCCGACGAACAGGACATGGTCGGCCCACTGGATGACGCGGTTCCGGATGCTGGCCTTGCCGGACTTCGGCGCTTGCAGGTGCGGCTCGTAGCGGATCCAGTCGTCGCCGACCGGGTTCGGAACGTCCGTGACGCAGTCGTGCGCCACGAGGACGACGTTGCGCCCGAGGCGGACCTGGCGGTCGAGGTCGGAGAGCAGCAACATGAACGTGTCGAAGACGTGCTGCATGCCCTTGCCGAAGCCGTAGCCCTCAACGCTCTTGACATAGTGCCCCTTCTCGTGGGGCGTGTTGGCGAGCGTGTGGGCGGTCGCCAGCTCCTCTGCCTTCGTCGCCGTGTCGAGCACGACGGTCTGGAATCCGTCGAGGACGTTCGACTGGAGAACGCCGCGGAGATCGGAGAAGGTGTTGATGTCGGGTACGCGAAGAACGTCCAGCTCGTTCGTTCCGCCCTCGATGTCGAGGAAGACCGGCTTCGGGGCGAGAGCGGCGAGCGTAGACTTGCCAATACCGCCGGGGCCGTAGATCACGACCCGCTGCGGGGTGTCGAGCTTGCCGGACAGGACGGAGAACTGCTTGTTGGACGATTCGACCTGCGCCGGCGGCGCCTGGGTCTTCTTGCCGTTGACCGGAGGCGGCAGCGGCTTGCCTGTGGTTGTCATGGCGGTTCCTCTCTGCGCTCGCTCGCCCGAGCGCGTGGCGTACTCGCGCTAGCCCGCGAGCGTGGCATCCCCCGTCAGTTCGGGGTGGATCTCATCGGACCGGACGAAGCCGGTCGGCGTGTTCGTGTCGAGGTCGCGGTTCTGGCAGATCGACAGGTACTCGCAGCGGAAGGGCGAGAAGCACGCGCTCGGGTTGCGATACCAGTGCCCGGAGTTCTGGGCCGCGCGAATGGCGAGCTGCTGCTGCCAGACTTCCTCCTGGCAGTCGTCGAGGTCCCGCTCGAGGCGAGCAATCTCGATCCGCGCGAAGTAGTGGTCTGGTCGCTCCGCGATGTCTGCGGCAACGCGCGCCGCGTACTCGTCCGGCGTCTCGTCTTCCGCGCGCTGGTTCGCGTACAGCTTCCCGTCTTTGGTGTACTTCCTGGCCTCGTCTGGCGTTGCTTTGAGCGGTCGCAGCGCCGGGCGACGGGTCACGTCGTAGAGGATGGTCTGGATGTCGTAGCCGATTTCTCGCGCAGCGAGGACGTAGATGCTGAGTTGCTGGTCCATGTGCAGCCTGGTCCAGTAGTCGGCACCAGGCGCGAAGTCCTGCGACGTCGTCTTGTACTCCATGAGTGCGAGACGACCATCGGCGAGACGGACGATGCGGTCGATCTTGCCGGCGAGCAGCCAGATCGGCGTGGCGCGTCCGGTGCCCGGGTTGACGAGCTGACGCGTGAACTCCTGCTCACTCACGACCGGGTTGAGCGGCTCGTTCGCGTAGCGCCGGCAGTGCCCGTCGAACATCGCCGCAACCATCGCCAGGTCGTACGGATCACCGAGGCAGGCTTCCATCAGCGGAGCGGGGTCGCGGCCGTGGTCGCGAGCTTCTAGCGCCGCATGAAACGCAGCGCCGACGCGGATCGGGACGGAGTCCACATCCGGCCGAATGCCAAGTTCAAATCGGATGTAGTGCTTGCGCGGGCAGGTGCGGAAGCAAGCCAGCCTCGAATGGGTGAGGATCTGGCTCATGGTCAGACCTCCCCGCGGTCGATCAGTTCGAGATCCGCCGCGCGGTGGGAACCCTGTGCATATTGGAGGATCGCCGCGCGCGCGGCAGCGTATTCCGGCGAATCGCAGACGATCGCGCAGACGTGGGCTGCTAGTTGGCGGGCTATACGGTCGTCGACGGTGACGAACTTGGTGCAACACGACAGCGACCAACAGGAATAATCGAGGTTGGCGCCGCGCAGGTCGGCGCGGCTCAGGTCGGCGTCGCGCAGGTCGGCGCGGCTCAGGTCGGCGTCGCGCAGGTCGGCGTCGCTCAGGTTGGCGCCGCTCAGGTCGGCGTCGCTCAGGTCGGCGTCGCTCAGGTCGGCGTCGCTCAGGTCGGCGTCGCTCAGGTTGGCGCCGCTCAGGTCGGCGTCGCTCAGGTCGGCG
>ERZ795054.961-NODE-961-length-30267-cov-7.090726_pt1 | contig 30267 bp, 27 predicted proteins | sample MGYA00375138_ERZ795054 | MGnify/ENA primary metagenome ERZ795054 (study PRJEB30183, sample SAMN05720215) | anaerobic digester metagenome | isolation source: active sludge of municipal wastewater-treating anaerobic digesters | place: USA | collected 2014-12-23 ... | reverse complement strand
GCGGCAGGCGCGCGACATGAAGGTCTGGCTCGACAGGAACCGGCCTGACGCCTGACGCCCGGTAATGATTTGCCGATGTTCTTGAAATAAAATTGTATGATCCTGCGATAAAAAACGGGGCGCGTCCGCGTCCCGTTTCGGTGAAACTGTCTGTTCGGTGCGATTCTATTCCTTGTACATGTCCTCGATGATGTCCTTGTAGTTCGCCAGCACGATCTTTCTTTTCACCTTGAGCGTGGGGGTGAGCTCGCCGGTTTCCTGGCTGAATGGCCGCTCGATGAGCGCGAAACGCTTGATCTGCTCCACGCGGCCCAGAGGCTTGTTCAGCGCGTCCACGGTCTCGTTGAATTTTTTCACTACCTTCTGGTCGGCGATGAGCTTCTTGGGGTCGGTTTCGGCTATGCCGTTCGCCTTGGCCCATTTTGCGAGCTCGGGGAAATTCGGTACGATCAGGGCAACCAGGTATTTTCTCTGGTCGCCGATGATGGCGATCTGCTCAATGAGCGGGTTCGCCACGAACATTCCCTCGATGACCTGAGGCGCAACGTTCTTTCCTCCTGCGGTGATGATGATGTCCTTCTTGCGGTCGGTTATGACCAGATATCCGTCGTCGTCGATCAGGCCGATGTCGCCGGTGTAGAACCATCCGTCCTTGTTGAGAACCTCGGCCGTGTCCCTGGGCCTGTTGTAATAGCCCTTCATGACCTGCGGCCCGCGGATCATGACCTCGCCGTCATCGGCGATTTTGCATTCGGTCCTCGGGAAGGCCGGGCCGCAGGTGCCGAGCTTGATCGGCTTGATATACCTGAATGTGTTCAGGTGGGTCACTGGCGTGGTTTCGGTGAGGCCGTATCCCAGGTGCACCTCGACCCCGATTGCCTGGAAAAACTCGTTGATCACATCAGAGAGCGGCGCGCCTCCGACTCCCAGTACGATGAGACGGTCGAGGCCCAGCGCCGCGCGGAGCTTCGAGAAAATCAGTTTTTCGAAAAGGCCGTATGCCGCGTTCAGCGGGAAGGGGATTGATCTGTTCCTTAGAATATAGGGCACCGCCTTTTTACCGACGCTCATCGCCGTGTTGAAGAGAGCCTTCTTGCTTCCCGGTGCGTTTCTGAGCTGGGCCATGATGCCTTCATGCAGTTTTTCGAGAACGCGCGGCACATACACGCATGCGGTCGGCCTGATGTCTTTCAGGTCTTCGACGAGGGTTTCGGCGCCCTTGGTATAGGCGATGGTGCCTCCCCAGGCCATGATCGAGTTGTAACCGATCGTTCGTTCGAGGGAGTGCGACAGGGGAAGCAGCGACACTGCGATCGCATCGAAGGGCTTGTCCGGGAACGGATGGTGCTCGAAGAACTGTTTTACGTTGGCGACCAGGTTGTTGTGGGTCAGCATGACGCCCTTGGGATTTCCGGTTGTGCCCGAGGTGTATATCAGCGTCGCAGTTTCCTCGAGGTCGATATTTCTCAGCCGCTTGTCGATTTCCTTTGCGTTGAGGTTCTTTTTCCCGATCTCAAGCGCTTTCGAGAACTTGATCACCATGGGGTCCTTGTAGTCGAGATCGTCGAAGACGATGATTTCCTTCAGGCTCTTCAGATTTTTCTTCTCGCTCAGGATGTTGTCGACCTGGAACTTGCCGGCGCACATGCATATCTTCGAGCCCGAATCGTTCAGTATGTACAGCGCTTCAGGGCCTGAATTGGTCGGATATATGGTGACGTCGGCCGCTCCGATGGCCAGCGCAGCGATGTCAGAAATGCCCCACTCCGGCCTGTTGTTCGAATAGATGGCTATCTTGTCTTTTGCTTTTATTCCCTGCTTCAGAAAATATGATGCGAGGGCGTTAACAATCTCGTCCGTTTCCTCGTAGGAATAATCCTTCCATTTCTTGTTGGCATCGCGGATTTTAAACAGCGTTTTGCCGCGGTTGATCTCGGCCTGGTTCTTGAATATGCCGGGAATCGTCGTATCGTCATACGGTTTGAATGCGTTCATTATATGCCTCCAGTGTAACATTCGTCCCGGCTTCAGGAACTTGCGTTACAAAAGCCGGCACAAACGGCTATTGGAATGATTTTGGGCCCATTGTTAATAGGTATCATTGTATTGTCAATAAAACAAATTATTATTTTGCTGGATTGCTATATTAATAATTATATATGAATACTCCCAATATTGTCCATTTTTAAAATGGGATTCTCTATAAATTTCGTATTGGACGTTCTCCTGTGAGTGAAGCCTTTTTCCTCATACTGTACGGCTATATCCTGTTCGGTGGGCACAACCATTGGTAAAACAGGTTTTATACCCCCACTAACTCCCCCGTTCAGGGGGAGAATTAAAGAGGGGGCAATATATCATTCGTTAGCGGGATTTAAACTGGCAATAAAAAAAGGGCGTCTGCGCGCCCTTTTAATTGGGATGTCCTGAATCGGGTTTCGTGTATCTATTCTTTGTACATGTCCTCGATGATGTCCTTGTAGTTCGCCAGCACGACCTTTCTCTTAACCTTGAGCGTGGGGGTGAGCTCGCCGGTTTCCTGGCTGAAAGCCCGGTCGATGAGCGCAAAACGCTTGATCTGTTCCACGCGGCCCAGGGGCTTGTTCAGCTCGTCCACTGTCTCGTTGAATTTTTTGACCACGTTCTGGTTTGTGATGAGCTTGCCGGGGTCGGTTTCGGTTATGCCGTTCGCCTTGGCCCATTTTGCGAGCTCGGGGAAATTCGGCACGATCAGGGCAACCAGGTATTTCCTCTGGTCGCCGATGATTGCGATCTGCTCGATGAGCGGATGCATGAGAAACATTCCCTCGATGACCTGGGGCGCCACGTTCTTTCCGCCCGCGGTAATGATGATGTCCTTCTTGCGGTCGGTTATCAGCAGATATCCGTCTTCGTCAATCCTGCCGATGTCTCCGGTGTAGAACCAGCCGTCCTTGTTGAGCACTTCGGCCGTGTCCTTGGGTTTGTTGTAATAGCCTTTCATGACCTGCGGGCCGCGGATCATGACCTCTCCGTCATCGGCGATTTTGCATTCGGTCCTCGGGAAGGCCGGGCCGCAGGTGCCCAGTTTGATCGGCTTGATGGTCTTGAAGGTATGCAGGTGCGTTATCGGTGTCGTTTCAGTGAGGCCGTAGCCGAGGTGTATCTCGACGCCTATGGCCTGGAAGAACGCGTTTATGTCGTCAGAGAGGGGCGCGCCGCCGACTCCGATGGTGATCATTCGGTCGAGGCCCAGCGCCGCGCGGAGCTTGGAGTAAATGAGCTTGTCAAAAAGACGGTATGCGGCGCCCAGGGGGAAGGGTATCGGTCTGTTTGAAAGAATATAAGGCACCGCCTTTTTGCCGACGCTCATTGCCGTGTTGAAAAGTGCTTTTTTGCTGGCCGGAGCGTTCCCGACCTGGCTCATGACCCCCTCATAAAGCTTTTCGAGCACGCGCGGCACATACACCGCCAGCGTCGGCCTGATGTCTTTCAGGTCTTCGACGAGGGTTTCGGCTCCCTTGGTATAGGCGATCGTGCCTGCTTCGTGGATGCAGGTGTTGTATCCTACCGTGCGCTCCAGCGCATGAGACAGGGGAAGCAGGGATACGCAGGTTACTATCCTGGGAAACGGGTGGTGCTCGATGAACTGTTTGACGTTTGCGACCAGGTTGTTGTGGGTCAGCATGACGCCCTTGGGGTTCCCGGTTGTGCCTGAGGTGTATATCAGGGTCGCGGTATCCTCCAGGTCGATGTTTCTCAGCCGCTTGTCGATTTCCTTTGTGTTGAGGTTTTTTCTACCCATATCGAGGACCTTGGACAGTTTGGTCACCACGGGGTCCTTGTAGTCGAGATCGTCGAACACGATAATTTCTTTCAGGTCCTTCAGGTTTTTTTTCTCTTTCAGCAGATTGTCGACCTGGAACTTGCCGGAGCACATGCATATCTTGGCACCCGAATCGTTCAGGACATATGCCGCTTCAGGGCCGGAATTCGTCGGGTATATCGTGACGTCGGTGGCGCCGATGGCCAGTGTGGCAAGGTCAGATATGGCCCACTCGGGGCGGTTGCCTGAGTAGATCGCTATCCTGTCTTTGGGCTTTATGCCCTTTTTGATTAAATATGAAGCCAGGGCATCCACCTGCTCGCCGGATTCGGTGTAAGAATACTCCTTCCATTTTTTGTTTTCATCGCGGATTTTTACAAAGATTTTATCGCGGCTTTTCTCCACCTGATTTTTGAATATGCCGGGAATCGTTGTATCGTCATAAGGCCTGAATGCGTTCATTGTATACCTCCAGATGAGACGCTTATCCCGGCTTCAGGAACGGGCGTCACAAAAGCCGGTAGAATCGGCGTTAGTTCAATTTTAAACCATATTTTGAAAGATGCGGCTATATTGTCAATAAATCTATTTATTTATTAAATAATTAACTATATAATTATTTATATATTAATAAACCATGAATTGTTCGATTTTATCAAATTTTCAATTGGATACATCATCACAAGATCGTATCTTCCCCGCAGAGGGGAGCACCAGGCTTGCCGGACTCAGGTTAAATGAGACATAATAATTGTACTTGACAAAAAATAATGATAAGTTGTCACAATAGAGTTGTCGAAAAAGTAAGATATACAATTGAGGGGATCGATGAACATACTGAATAACATAATTGAAGATGCAACGGTTGTTTATCTGAACGGCAGGCTCGATTATTTTGAATCGGAATCCGCCGAGAGCATTCTTTTCGACATGGCTGACAATAATCCGGACAATCACATGATTATCGTTCTCGAGGGACTCGATCATCTCGGAAGCTCGGGGCTGCGCATATTCATTTCGCTGAAACGGCATCTTGCTGAACGGGGGAAGCGTCTGGTTTTATGCAATGACCGCAACAGCGCAGTGGATAATTTTTTCAGAATCATCAATATCCAGCAGATGTTCGACATATTCAGGACCGAGAGCGAGGCTATCCGTTCCATTTCCATTAGCAGGAAATCCGAATCAGGTCTCGTCGCCTAACCGTAAAAGCGATATTACGCGCGGTGATAACCAACCGGATATGAGAAGCCTTGTCCTGATCGCTCTTTTTTCCATCCCCGCCGTCTTCTGCGGGGGCGCAGCTTCCGAAAACGGCCTGTACGGCCCGGTGAGCGTGTCCGATTACCTCACCGGGAGGTTCGATCCCGCGGCGCACCCCTTGTTCGTCGATTTGGCCTCCCTTAAAATACCTTCCGACGGAAGAAAGCATTATCTGCGAAAAGAGGCAGCGACCGCGCTTCACGACTTGATTGCGGCGTTCAGAAAGGACCATCCGAAAACGGAATTTTTCGTGAGGAGTTCGACCCGCACTTTCTGGGACCAGAAAAAAATCTGGGAAGAAAAATACAACGGCGCAACGCTTGTGGGAGGCAGGGATCTCTCGAAGTCAGTCAGGGACCCTCGCGCCCGCGCTCTTGAAATCCTTCGATATTCCTCGATGCCCGGGACCTCTCGTCATCACTGGGGGACGGACGTTGACATAAACGATCTCGCCAACCGGTATTTCGACAGGGGTGACGGGAAGATCCTGTACGACTGGCTGCGCGTGAACGCGACGCGCTTCGGGTTCTGCATGCCCTATACTGCCGGCCGCAAGCACGGATATCGTGAGGAAAGATGGCACTGGTCTTATGCGCCCCTTTCGCGGCAATTCACCCGTCAATGGCTTGAGCTCAGCGGTAAAAAAATCATTATATCGTCAAAAGGGGTTTTCGCGGGCTCGGAAACGTGCGGCGATCTCGCCCCGCAGTACGTTTCGTCGGTCTCTGAAAGCTGCCGGTGACATGGGCGCCAAATTTTTTTCATTGAGCTTGCCGTCATTTTATTCGACCACGTTAAAACTGCATTCCTGCCCCGCGTAAAACCGTGAAAACATATCAGGGTTTCCCCATAATTCGAGCCGCCATCCCAACCCGGTTAAAAACTATTGACATCCAGCCTGCGCCGTTTATTAATTACTGGGATTTTTTCGAAGCGGGCTTATCTTGAAAATGGCCGTTTGCCGGTTATAATGTATCAGGGGGACATCCTCGATTTGAACAACAAACTGGACATCGAGGTCAGGGGCCTGACCAAGACCTATCGCGGCTCCTCCGAGGAGGCCCTCAAGGGGATCAGCCTCTCGGTGCAAAAGGGCGAGTTTATGGGCCTGCTGGGCCCCAATGCCGCGGGCAAGACCACCATGATATCGATCATGTGCGGCCTGTTGAAACTCACCGGCGGCGAGGTGTCCGTGTGCGGGACCGATCTCAGGAAAAACCCCGGGGCAATCCGCCGCATGATCGGCCTCGTTCCTCAGGATATCGCTTTGTACCCCGCCATGACCCTCAGGGAGAACATCGAGTTTTTCGCGAGCATGCACGGCCTTTCGGGAAAGGCGCTCAAGTCAAGGGTCGCCGACGGGCTCGCCGCAATGCAGCTCGAGCAGCACGCGCGCAAAAAAGCCTCCGACTGTTCAGGGGGGATTAAAAGAAGGGCGAACCTGGTGGCCGGCATCATCCACCGGCCCGAACTGGTTTTCCTCGACGAACCCACGGTGGGCGTCGATGTCCAGTCGCGCAACCTGATCTTCGAGTTCGTCAAAGACATAAACCGGAAGGGAACGACGGTCGTGTACACGACTCATTACATGGAAGAGGCCGAGGCGCTGTGCGGCCGTGTCGTCATCATCGATGACGGCAGGGTGATACGGGACGGGGCCCCGGCCGACCTGGCGCGGGGCGAGGGATGCAATGACCTGGGCGAGCTGTTTCTCAAACTTACCGGGAAGAAACTGAGGGAATAGACGATGAAGCTCCTCGCGGCAATAAAGAAAGAGGCCATTCTTCTAACCCGTGACATTGCCGGGCTCGTGATACTTTTCATCATGCCCGTGTTCCTGGTCATCGTCGTCACGCTCGCCCAGGAGAAGACCCTCACCGAAATAAAGGAATCGAAGATCCCTCTGCTGTTCGTCGACAATGACCGCGGCCAGGTCGGCACAAGCATCGAGTCGGGCCTCGCCGAATCCGGCGTTTTCGACATCATCAAGAGCGGGCCAGCCGCGGCCCTTGCCGAGGACGATATCAGGGATTCGATTGCACGGGGCGATTACCAGATCGGGATCGCGGTCCCGGCCGGAGCGTCGGCAGCGGCGCGGGCGCGCGCCCGCGAGCTCGCAAAAAGGTCCATGGCCGATAAAAAGGCGCTCGACGAGTATTTCAGGAGCGGGGCCGGGCTTTCCGGGATCGTGGTGTACTTCGATCCCGCGGTAAGGGACTCGTACCGGAACACGGTGAAAAGCTCGCTCGAACGCCTTGTCCAGGGAGTAGAGATGCGCATCCTCATCGACAACTTCTTCGGGCTTTTGAAGGCCGGCATGGACGAGCAGATCAGGAAGAACGTCGAGAAATACGGCAGAAAAGACATCGCCATGGAGGTCCCCGAGATAAATTTCCCCTGGAAGCCGGGGAGCCTCATCGATATAAAAGAGATAATCGCCAGGGAAAAACAGGCACAGGTCGTCCCGAGCATGGTCCAGAACAACGTGCCGGGCTTCGCGCTCTTCGCCATGTTCTTTATCGTCATACCGCTGTCAGGCAGCCTGATCACCGAACGGGGGAGCGGCACCGCGAGCCGTCTGCGCACGCTCCCCGTTTCGTCGCTGACCCTGCTCGCCGGGAAGATCATCGTGTACGTTATCGTGTGCCTGGGCCAGCTTGCGCTCATGATCGCGGTCGGCACTTATGCGCTGCCGTTCTTCGGCACGCCGGCGCTGGTGATGGGGAACGCATACGGGGCCCTCGCAGTCGCATCCCTGGCTTCGGCCCTCGCTGCGGTGGGTTTCGGCATGGTGGTCGGCACACTTGGCGGCACCATCGCCCAGGCATCGATGTTCGGCTCGGTCATGGTGGTCATCATGGCCGTACTCGGCGGGCTCATGATGCCGGTATACCTGATGCCCCGGCCGCTCGAAATTGCGGGCAGCCTGCTTTCGCCGGTGCGCTGGGGCATCGACGCGTTTCTCAATCTGTTCGTCAGGGGCGGGGGGATTCAGGACATCCTGCCGCATGTCATGAAACTTTCGGCTTTTTTTATCGTGACGCTGACAGTCTCGCTGATTGCCTCGCGCAGACGCCAGTGACCGATATGCGGCGCAGCAGCAGCCGTCACACAGGAGGTTCCGATGAAGGAAAAGGACGCCCGCGTTGAGGGTAAGGACACGCACCAGCTCGTCATGTACGTCGAGAAAGACGACGGGTCATATGATTCGATCATGACCGGATCGTACCTGGTCAAAAACTATGTCGACGATTTCTGGGACAAGAAAAAAAAGATCGAAGACGAATTTCTCGGGAAGATCAAAAACGGCGAGGCGACCCCGATTATGCTGTATATGATGCTCGAGGAGCTCACCGAGGTCGAGCTCGCCGGCAGGGTGGGAATATCGGTCCGCAAGGTGAAAAAGCACCTGACGCCCGAAGGGTTTGAGACCATGACCCTCAGGACGCTGAAACGCTACGCCGAGGTATTCGACGTGCCGGTCGTCAACCTCATGCAGGCGGTTGTCACGAAAAAAAGTGGTTTACAAATCAGGGCTGAAAAAACAAAAAATCCACTGTTTTACTTTTTACGAATAGAAGGCTGAAAACATGAACAAGATGAACGATCTGGTCATTCCGTTCGAGCACCGTATGTTCGCGCACTGCGAGTCCGGAACGGTTACCGGGCTCCTGAACCACGGCGGGCTCCCGCTGACCGAACCCATGGTCTTCGGCATTTCGAGCGGGATACTCTTTCTGTATTTCAAGACGCCCGCGCTTCCGTTCCCGACCTTCGTGGTCCGCAATTTTCCGGGCCAGATGATACGGGGCGTGTCCCGCAGGCTCGGCGTGAAGTTCTCGAGCGCGAAATACAGGGACCAGAAGAAGGGCGAGGAAGCGATCGACGCCCTGCTCGATAAAGGGATACCGGTCGCGTGCAGGACCGATTTTTACTACATGGACTACCTGCCTGCGTACATGCGCGCGCATTTCAATTTTCACTACCTGACCATCGTGGGCAGAAAGGGATCGAAGTTCCTGGTGAGCGACTGCTATTCGACCGAACTCGCGGAGCTCGAGCGCGAATCGCTGCGCAAGGGCCGCTATCCCGGCGGCAGTTTCGATCCCAGGGGCTTTCTGTTCTACCCGGTGCGCGTTCCGCAGAATCCCGACATCGACGCCGCGATCAGGAAGGGCATAAAGGCCGCGTGTTTCAACATGCTGAGGCTCCCGGTGAAGCAGGTCGGCGTGAAGGGGATTCGCCTGTTCTCGAAAAAAATCATGGAATGGCCCGGCATGGCGCGCAACGAGGACCATCTCTCTCACGAGATCATGAAGATAAACATTCTTCTCGAGGACCAGGGCACGGGCGGCGCCGGTTACCGTTTCATGTACGCCACGTTCCTCAGGCAGGCGTCCGAAAAGCTGAACGCCCCGGCGCTCAGGGAAATGTCGGAAAGGATGATGCTCGTTGGCGACGACTGGCGCAGGATCTCGATTTATGCGGCGCGCATGGGCAAGAACCACGATTTCGGCGAAACGAAGTTCAGGGAGCTCAGTGAAAAAATCGCCCGCCAGGCCGATGCCGAGGAGAAGTTCTTCACCGACCTGGCCAGGATCGCGAAGACGCTATGAGGTGAGGATTCAGGCCCCCGGCTCGCGATGCTCGCCACCCCCAGAGGGGGTTTAGAACTATTGATAATATGATTTGTCTTTAAGCCCCCCGATGGGGGGTTGGGGGGTATTCACCCCCATTATAATAATATTACGACGAAAAATTATTCATGAGGTGATACATGGAAGTCAAGGTTACCAGGGAACTCAAAGAAGAAATCAAGGTGCTGATCCTCGAGTCGCTGAACATTCCCGACGTGGGTCCCGAGGACATCGCGGACGACGCGTCCCTTTTCGAAGACGAGAATCTCGGCCTCGATTCGATCGACGGCCTTGAAATAGTCATGGCGCTCCAGGAAAAATACGGCGTCAGGATCGACGACCAGAACCAGGCCCGGTTCATCCTGAAGTCGATCGATACCATCGCCGAATTCATAGCAAAAGAGCTCAGCAAGAAATAATCGTTATTTCTCGGCGCCCGGCTTCAATTTTTCGGGAGATTGCCTGCCGGGAACGAATATGTCGTTGGCCACGCCGATTCCCTGTTTGAGCTTGGCCTGCAGGACCGCCAGGAACACCGTTTTATGGATGCGGTCGCCGCCGAACCGTGGAAGGTAAAATCCGATGTTCTTCAGAATCTGCTTTGCCGAGAAGCCTGTCCGCGCAATGTATTTCAGCGCATCATACACCTCTGCATCGTCGATTCGGGGATTGCGGTAATTGATGAGTTTTGACTCGTCCAGCTTGTTTTCTCTTTTCAGCCGCTCGTACAGTTTCGTTCCAGGAAGGGCCGTGACCGGGAAAATCACCGGGATAATGTTCGTTTCCAGGCAGAAATCAAGCGTCCTGTAATACGTGTCTATGGTGTCGTCGTCGTAGCCGAGAACGAACCATCCCGAAACGATGATTCCCAGATCCTGGATGAAGCGGATATGCTCTTTCATTTTCTCGATCGCGCCTGCCGGGTCGGCAGCCCCGGTTTTTTTAATCGCGCCGCTTTTCTGCAGTGTCGCCGGGTTCACCGACTCCATCCCGATTGCTGCATAAAGCAGTCCCGAATCCGCCGCAGCCCTGATTACCCCGCGCCCCCTTTCATTGCCGACGGCATCGAGTGTTCCCTGGCCGGTCCAGTAGCGTTTCTTTTTCAGCGATCCGATCGCACGGTACAGGTTGAGATAGTAGTCATAGGTCGACGGCCGTCCGAACACCGTGTCGTCGAGTATATAGTAGTAGTTCCTGAAGGTCTCGATTTCGGCCACGACGTCGCGTACCGGCTTGGGCCTGAACTGGCTGCCGAAGAGCGCGGGTACCGAGCAGAAGTCGCAGTCCATCGGGCAGCCCCTGGCCGCAAATACCGTATCGAAACGGTAATTTTTTTTATAGACATGGCGGAGCGGCATCGGGTTCGTTTTGAATTGCGGATAGCTCTTCAACTGGTACAGGGAGCGCCCTTTCGCGTCGAATGGAGCCGGAGAGGTCACGTAAAAGTCCCTGAGCCTGTTTTCGGCCGCGTCCCTGACGATGACCGGCCACAGCTCCTCGGCCTCTCCCACAGCGACCGCGTCGGCGAATTGTTTGGCCCTGTGCGGGACCGAAGATATCTGCGGGCCTCCCATCACGACTTTCACCCCGCGCTTCCTGAATTCGCCGGCGATCTCGTACGCCCGGTTTTCTGCCGAATAACGCGCGCTGATCCCCACGAGGTCGACCGGATCGTCGAAGCCGACCGAGTCCTCCCAGAGAAGGTCGACGAAGGAGTATTCGTGGTCGGGCGCAGCGCCCGCCAGTATGGGAAGCGACAGCGGCATGAAGGGATCGTTTTTCCTCAGCGGGTCGTCGTGGGAAGCCGCGAGGATCAGCTTGATTTTCATTTATCTTTCCGTGTTTCGTCGGCCTCAGGCGGGGATTTCTGCGTCACGGAATTTTTTGTGGTTTCATCAGGGGCGGTTTTCTCTCCACCGGCGGGGGTTTTCGTTTCGTCGAAAGGGGCTTCGAAGTTCGTGTAGACTTTGCCTTTTGTCCTCCAGACGATCATGTATCTGATCGGCTCGATGACGAGATAGTCCTTTCCCTTCTCTTTGATTCTGAATACGGCCATGAAGGTGGCCTTTTTGGTCCTGAGAAGCAGGTGGTCGCCTGTCAGATTTTTCGCCTCATTGCGCGGCATCTCGATCTTTATCTCGCCGTCCATTATCACCATGGACGATTCATGCTTGTTCCCCTTGATCCTCCACCGGTATTTCGACCACAGGTCGATGTCGAGCCAGGTTTTCTCGAACTGCTGTTCCTCCTTGTTGTAGTCTTTCTTGCACAGGAGCCCGCCCGTGGGATACTCGTCGAGCTTGCCGAACTCGGTGAACAAGACCGTGGTAGAAGACAGCAGATATTTTTTGCCCCTTACGATTTTATACGCCTCGGCGCGTTCCCTGTATGTATTTTCATCCACCTTGACACGTACGCCCTTGGGCATCTCGGGAAAATCGGTGCTGTTGAAATGCGCCTCGATAAAGAAGTCCGCCATGTCGGGATCGTTGTAGAAATCCTTGGTCATATCGAAGAGCTCCTCGGGGTTCTTGAGACCTTCGAGCATTTCGTCTTTATATGGATTGATATTGATTTCAGGCGCCTCGTCGAGTCCCAGGAAACCGGTCGCCATGAGGGAAAGGGTCAGCGCGAGGATTATTTTTCTGTACATTGACAGTCTCCGAATCTTTGATGGACCGATGACCGGTCGGTGGGTATGCTATATGGTTGTCGGAATGATCGTCAAGTACGAAATAAATTTTCCACTTGCGTTTTAGCGCCGCTTGTATAAAGTATTAGGATACAGGGAAATATTTTCGCCGTAAAATCCCGGCAGCGCCATCGGAGAGATTGTAATGACAGTCATAAAAAGCATGATTACAACGGCATTGTTGATTCTTGCGGCATGTCCGGTTTTTTCTGCGGGCAGGGTTTCGCTTCTTGTCGGCGACGTGCGGATTCAGACAGGGGCCGACCGGGAGTGGGAGCCCGTTAAACAGGGCAGGCAGGTCGAGACCGGCGACATTATCAAAACCGGGGACGATTCCTGCGCGGAGATTTCATCCCAATCAGCGACCATAAAGATCAACGCGAACTCCAGGGTCCGGGTATCGAAGAGCATGGTGAACGATAAGGAAGCAGATTCGCTGTCAATGTTTTTCGGGTCGGTGTTCCTGAAGATCGCGAAGCTCGGAAAAGATGAAGGGGGGTTCGCGGTCGAAACGCCCGCGTCATTCTGCGCGGTGCGGGGGACCGAATTCACGGTCGCTTCGGGGTTCGACGGCCACACCATAGTGCAGGTCGAGAAGGGGACCGTATCGCTCAGCGGGAACGAGGGCGAGGTCGTGATCAGCGAGAACCAGGAATCCGAGGTGAGCCTCGGCGGCGCTCCCACGGGTGTGACCAGGATAAAGAAGCGAGCCTGGCGCGAATGGATCAGGCAAAACAGGGAGTCAATGAAGGGAAAAGAGCTCGCGGTGCTCAGGGGAGCCATGAAGCGGATGATGAAGCTCGGCCGCGACATCGAGATCCTCGAGGGCCTCAATGAAAAGCTCTCCAGGCAGAAGGAAGAGCTCAAGGCAATGGCCGAGGAATATAAAAGGAAGGGCGACGACGTAAATTACAGGGAATACTCGGCAAGGGCCCACCGGGCGAAGCGGGGCGCGTATGTGGCCATGAACGAGGTTTTCTACAAGGCCGAAAAGCTCGACCTGATCAGGAACCTGGCGGTTGACGCATATGAGGGTCTCGCGACAAAAATGGGCGAGCCAGGGGACGCTCGTAAAAAAATCGAGGAAATCTTCAACCGAAACAATGAACGCTATATCAGAAAGATCCGGTCAGGCGACAGCATGAGGCAGAAAATTCTCGAAAAGAGGCGAAACCGGAAAGCGCGCGCAGAATAAGGAGGAAAGGCCAATGAAAAAATCGATCATGATAATATTGTTGCTGATTGCGGCGATCATCAGCTTCAATTCCTGTACCGATGACGAAGGATGTGACAAGGAGGCGGTCAGGGACCGAATTGAAAGCCTTGAAGACGCCATCAACGATAATGATGTTTCTCTTTTTCTTGAGAATATGGCAAGTGATACGAATCAGTTCAACACCTACGACCAGGCGAGTCTCAACACGCTGACCGACTCGGGAGCGACTGATTACAATTTTCATGATTATGAAGTTTCATGCGACGGGGAAGATGACGCCGATGTGACCTGTACCGCTACTATCACCCCCGGCGGAGACGAACCTACTTCATTTGTAATGCTCAAGGACGGAGAATGGTATATTTACCTGTGGGAAGAAGGTGATCCTGCTGTCACGATGTATGATAAGTATTCGGCAGGCCAGTAATTTTCACGCGTACGTGTCTATGTTTGCGCCCTTGTTCTCTTCCGGCGCGGGCTCCCTGCGGGCTTCAACCCTGCGCTCGGTGTTTTCTGCTTCGGTCGGCGGCCTTGAATCAATTGCCGGCCCGCGCGGAACGGCATCCGGCCCGGAAATGCTTTGAATTTCCATGGTTCCCTCCCTTGCGGTTATAATTTTCTTCCGTGACTGGCCGGGTTTCTATGCGATTAAACGGCGATCGAATGAAGACGTCTTTCCCAGTTGGAACGGCGGTCGACAAAGCGCCGGTCAAGCGTCATTCGCGGTTCTTTTCTCCTCTCTCCGGCCCTTCTTTCTTCTTTGCGGCGCTCTCCCTTTCTTCTTTCTCCTGGAATTTTAACCAGCATGAAATCCCTCCCGTGACCATCAGGATAATATACTCTATTTATGGGATAATTTCCAGTATTTTTAATACAACCGGGCTGGAATTTTTTTAGATGTGATCTAATTCATATTCATAGGATTAGCAGCAGGTCGCAGTTTCGGCCCTGCATACGCACGTGTTATGGCGAAAAAGAGAGGATGCCTTTTATGAAAGACATCCTCTTGCCAGATTGAAAAACGAGTTCTGAAATTTTATTGAGTCACTGTCAATAAATGAAATTCAGGCCCGGATTTGCTGATTTCAATCCAAACACTTATTGTTGTTTGTCATCTCTCTTCGGTCACATGTCTTTCAGGAACAACACAGGAGAACGCGCCTTCAAATACGATTTCATCCCCGCGAACGACTCTGACCGAGACCGTGTGTTTTTTACCCTGAACTGATACGATATCCGCTCTGGCGCGGACCGTATGCCCCGCCAGAACCGGTTTTTTGAACGAGACCTCGGCTGCAGCGAGGACCACCGTGGGTTTGTTTACGGCGAGCATCGCCGCGTAATCCGCCAGCCCGAAAACGAACCCCCCGTGCACCAGGCCGGTGGCGTCCGCCCTTGTCCGTTCAGGGAAAGTCATCTCGACGACCGCGTAACCGTCTCCCAGCTCTACCGGGTCGCCGCACAGTCCGCGGTCGATTTCCTGATGGGTCTGAATCTCCATAATTAATTGCACTCCGGATTTGTAATAGATGGAGGATGGCTGGCCCTGTCAATCCTGAAATTGAAAATGGCTTTTAAAATCCATGATTATGTAAAGCCCGCTTTTTTTTACATGAGAAAAATCCTTTACTAATGACGGGGATGTGGTGCAGTGGCCGAAAACCCGTACATATTGTCAGAAACCATGTTCGTTCAACCGAAAGACGCATCCACCCTCGTGATCATGAGACACCCGGAAAAGGGCGGGTCCGGCCCCGAGGTGCTCATGCTGCTCAGAAGCCCGGAAAGCCCGTTTGTCCCTTCGAGCTATGTTTTTCCCGGAGGCGGGATGGATGATGCCGATTGCGCCCAGGATATTTTCAACTCATGGGCCGAACCTGACCCCGGACAGATAAAAACCGTCGCCGAGAAGATCGGCAGCGAGGACATGGCGCGCGCGCTGTGGGTCACATGCGTGCGCGAGACGTTCGAGGAAACCGGCATTTTATACGCATACCGCTGCGGCGGCGGATTCTTTTCAACCGAAAAGGACGGGGACATGCTTTCATATTACCGCGAGAGGATCAACCGGGGCGAATTGCCGTTCGTCAAAATGGTCCGTGATGAAAAAATGGCGCTTGCCGCGGACCGTATCGGTTTTCTGTCCCACTGGGTGACGCCGTTTTTTTCTCCCATACGCTACAGCGCCTACTTTTTTTCGGCCATGGCGCCGGATGGCCAGGTGGCGGTCCATGACGGCAGGGAGATCGTTGATCACCTGTGGATCTCTCCGTCCGAAGCTCTTCGCAGAAACAGGAGAGGATCTTTCAGGATGGTATTCCCCACGATAGCGACCCTGGAAGAAGTGGATACTTCAGGCGGCGCAAGGTGATTTCCCTGTGAAAAATCAGGCATATCCGTTTTCTTGTTGATTTTTTTCGGGTTTTGCCATTATATAGCATCATATATAAGTTACCTGATTAAAAGACTATTATTTTAAGGTACAATCTATGAAAATGGCTTTCGATTCAGAATTCTATCTGTTCATCATGATCGAAATCTTTCTCATCGGTTTTTTTCTGATCCTCCAGTACAGCTCCAGGTTCAACGCCCGTTTTTTTGCGGGTACCGCGCTCGACCGGCGAATCGTCGACAGAAGGATGATCGAGAGAAGATCGGGAGAGAGACGGAACTCCCTGCGCGGTGTGAATGACAGAAGAGGGGATGACCGCCGTCAGATTGCACGACGGATTTCGATCAATTAAGAGGCCCTGCCGATCAGCCGGTCAGGTGCTCGAACAGGATTTTTATACCGATAATAATCAGCATCACGCCCCCGACCGCTTCGGCTTTTTTCCCGAATATGTCCGCAGCTTTTTTCCCCAGGGCGACGCCCACGGCTGAAAATATCGAGCATACAATTCCTATAATTACACTCGGAACAAGTATCGGATTGTTGAGCACGCCGATGGATATCCCCACTGCCAGCGCGTCGATGCTTGTAGCCACAGAGAGCATGATGAGAGAAATACCTCTCGATGGGTCGGTTTCGAATTTTTTCTCATCGCTTCCGAACGACTCCTTCAGCATCTTGCCGCCGATAATCCAGAGAAGCGCCCCGGCTATCCAGTGGTCGAAATCACGGATGAACCCCTCTAAATACATTCCGCCGAGGTAGCCGATTACCGGCATCATGAACTGGAACAGGCCGAAATGGAAAGCGAGCCTGAAATAGTGGCGCGGGCCCGGATTGCCGATCGCGGCCCCTGCAGAAATCGATACTGAAAAAGCGTCCATGGCAAGAGCGACGGCAATTATGATTATCGAATAATAATCCATATCCTCTTATAGTATTCAGCTGTTCGAAGTCTATTAATTTTTTTTCTTATGGAGCACATGCTCCTTCCGGGGGCTTTTTTATTTGAATAAAATCCATTTATGGGATATAAATTATTCTATGCAACCGCACTTTAATCAAGAGAAACGCCGCGGTGTCATGCCATGAGACCTGAAGAAAAAAACAACATCAGGGTTTTATGCGTCAGCGATGATCCCCGAATAACCGGAATCATAAAGACCATTTTCGAGTCCTGGAAGGACGTGATAACGCCGGTCCATGAATCCGAATCCCACCGGGCCCTTGCGATGGCTTCCGACGGTGAGTATGACTGCGTGCTCATAGCGGACGGGGTTTCCGGTTGCGAAGCCCCGGAGCTCGTGTCCGATTTTAAAAGCAGGGAGGTCGCGCTTCCTCTGATCGTTCTTTCTTCGCGCGGAGACGAGGTCCACGCGGTAAAGACAATCAAGGCAGGCGCCAATGATTATCTGCCCCTTGCCGTAATAGATCATGAAGAGAACCACGGCATGCTCATCGATTCACTGATGACGTCAATATCGAGGTCCGAGCAAAAAGCCGAGAAGAGAAAGAGGCAGCACGCCCTCCAGATCAGCGAGGAGCGTTATCGCAGCCTTATCGAACACTCGCCCATCCTGATCCTCAGGTTTTTCAGGGACGACAACATCATCAACTTCGTCAATGACGGCTTCTGTAAATACTTCAAGGTGAACCGCTCCCGGGTCCTGGGTGAGGATCTGTCGGTCATGCTTACCGACATGGGCAAGGAGAGCCTTCTTGAAAAGATACGCACCCTCACCGACAATGACAAGGTGGCGACGTTTGAGATGTCATCGAACGTCGACGGTAAGGCCCTGTGGCAGCAGTGGACCGTACAGGCCATTCTGAACGACAAAGGCGTCCCGGTGGAATACCAGTGTATGGGCGAGGACATAACCGGTCTTAAAGCGGCGAACCAGAAGATGAATTCGACCCTGGATCAGATAAGCAAGCTGAAAGTCAAGCAGGACGGAGATTACTACCTGACCAGCCTGATACTGGATCCCCTGGGCCGGAACCTTGCCGTGAGCGATACAGTCTCGATAGATTTTTTTATACGGGAAAACAAGGTCTTCACGTTCAAGAAGTGGAACAGCTCCATCGGGGGAGATATCTGCTATTCGCATAACATATACCTCAACGAAAAAATTTATATCGTGTTCATGAACGCAGACGCGATGGGCAAGTCGATGCAGGGAGCCGGCGGAGCTCTGGTGCTGGGAGCGGTATTCCAGTCGATCATCGACAGGACGAGGTTTTCCCCGGAAGAACAGTACATGCATCCCGAACAGTGGCTGAAACGGTCGTTTCTGGAGCTGCAAAGGGTCTTCGAGGTCTTCAACGGGGCGATGCTCATTTCGCTGGTGATGGGTCTTGTAGAGGAGAACACCGGGCTCATGTATTTCATCAATGCAGAGCACCCTTTGAGCGTACTTTACCGTGACGGCAGGGCCTCGTTCGTCGAAAGCGGCAGGCTGCAGCGCAAGATCGGGACCCAGGGCGCAAACGGCGTTGTCGCGATACAGACCTTCGTCCTGGAGGACGGGGATGTCATTATCGCCGGGTCCGACGGCAGGGATGAAATTCTCATCGAACGGGAAGGGGGCAAGGGCAGGGCCGTAAACCAGGATGAGAACCTCTTTTTAAAGATGGTCGAAAAAGGCTCCGGAAACCTCGGCGAGATATACGACGCCATCTGCGCGGCAGGGGAAATACGGGATGACATCTCGTTTCTCCGTATCGGATTCAGACGGGTTCTGCCGTCCGGCGATAACGATTCAATCAGCGGCCTGCTTTCGCGGTATCGCGAGCTTAAAGATGCGAAGGAGGATTTACAGGCCGAGACCCTTCTCGAGGACGCACTCAGGAGATTCGGCGAAAATCCGCTGATGCTGAATCAGCTTATGGATCATTACTTCGAAATGGGGGATTACGAAAAGACGTTCAGAACCGCCAAGAAGCTCATATACCTCGATTCTTCAGATGCCGAAAATATCTACATCGCTTCGTACTCCGCCATGCAGGCCGGTTATCTGCGCGACGCCGAAGACCTTGCCGAAAGGGTCTACCTCCGCGACCCGGGCAACCTGAAAAACCTGGCCCATTTCGCGCGCATACTTCTTGCCAACGAAAAATATTCCGAGGCGTATTCCGTGATCAATGAAATCATGGCCATCGACCCCGAGAACATCAACGCGCTCGCCCTGCAGCATGAGCTTGACCTCAATATGGCCATAATCAAGTGGAGCGACAGGTACAGGGTCAATATCAGGAGCATCGACGAGCAGCACCGCGGATTCATCGAGATGATCAACAAGCTCAAGAAGTTCCTTTCCCGAAACGAGGAATACTCCGCCATAAAGTCGATCCTCGCCGAAATGAAGGAGTACGCCAAAAATCATTTCGACCTGGAAGAAAAATACATGGTCGACACGAATTTCCCCCTTTATGGCGAGCACAAAAAGGAGCATGAATTTTTCAAGTCCCAGATCGACAGATTTCAAAAGTATTATTACGCCGGCCGCGCACATCTGACAGCGCAGATGCTCACATTTCTCAGTTCGTGGCTCAAGGACCATCTTCTCGGGACCGACAGAAAATATATCGAGCATTTCAGGAAGGCTGGTATCGAATGACGGGTAACGTCCGCTGGGCGGCATTCAGATTTTTTCTGATCATTGCAACCGGGTGCCTGCTGCGCACGGCTGGGTCCGCCCAGGTCCCTGCGGTCATAGACGGCCCGGATTTCGAGAGGATCAACATTACTCCTGTGCTCGAGTATTATGAAGACAGAGGGAGGATGCAGGGAGTGCAGGACGTTGCCGAGGCGGACGGATGGAAAAAATGCGGGACCGATTACATCAATTTCGGTTACAGCGAATCCGCGTACTGGTTCCGGTTCAAGCTGGAGAATAAAACCGATGCCCTCATTGAGGGACTTCTCGAGCTGAATTATCCCCACCTCGATTTCATCGATTTCTTCGAGATGCAGGGAAAACAGTTCAGGCTGCACCGTAAGACCGGCGATGGGTATCCTTTTCACATGAGGGACATCTGCAATAGGAGCTTCGTTTTCAAGCTCGCGCTTTCTGCCGGCACGACATACTGGTTTTTCCGCACTTACAATAACGGCCCGTTTAAATTCAAATGCACGCTCTACAGCACGGATGATTTCATCCGTCATATAAATCTTACGAGCCCTTTCTACTGGCTGTACTACGGTGTTTTTTGCATAATGGCCATCCTGTCGATGTTCATATTCATCCGAATGAGGAGTTTGCCATATCTGTTCCTTTCCCTCTTTATCCTCAGCCTCGCACTGATCAATTTTCACCTTAACGGTTTTTCTTTCCAGTATCTCTGGCCGCGGGCCGTCTGGTGGAACAGGGTGAACACGTTTGCCATATGGTCCAGTGTGATGGTTTTCCTCTCTCTTTTCGTGATGTCCATCACCGGCCGCTTTCGCGGATCTTTCGTGATCAAAAAAATTATAACGCCCCTTGTCGTCGCACCCGGCATCATACTGGGATTGCTGTTTGCCAAGGCCGATGCATCTTTTTTATACCGGGCAATATATACGATCTGGGTTGTCATCGCGGTTATCGCGATGTTCCTGGGCACTCTTTGGGGATCTTTGCAGGGTGACAGGCCTTCGCGTTACATACTTTTTTCGTTCACCCTGTTTTTTGCCGGAATTCTCGTGTACTCCCTGATGGATTTTTCTTTCATTCCCTACAGCGATCTTACCGAGTGGAGCCTTCAGCTCGGATCGGTGATGATGATCCTGGCGATCACCTTCGGCCTTGCCGGCGATATGAAGAAAAGCCGCGACGAGCTGGAAGCGAATGAAAAAAGACTGAGCAACATCCTGTTTACGACCAGGGAAGGTTTCGCCGAGATGGACGAGTCGCATTTCATCAGGGACGTCAATCCCGCGCTGTGCGATATGCTCGGGAGATCGAGGGAAGAGATTATTGGAAAACCGGTCCATGATTTCATCAGAACAAATGACGCCCCGGTGCTCGACGCCCAGGTCGATCTTCGCAGGAGGGGCGTTTCGTCGTCGTACGAATTTGATATTATCTCATCTGACGGATCACCGATACATGTTTTGATCAGCTCAAATCCGGTCGTTGACGGCAGGGGTCATGTGGCCGGCGCGATCTCCATGGTGAGCGACATCACCGAGCTGAAAAAACGAGAGCAGATGATCCGGCACCAGCGGGATGAAATCCAGGCCGCATACGAGGAGCTGGAGGCGACCAACGAGGAGCTCACGGCGAGCAACGAGGAGTTCGAAGCCATGAACGAGGAGCTCCTGAAGGCGCAGTCCGAACTGCTGGAAAACGAAAAGCTCCTCAAAGCGGGCCTGAATGAAAAGGATCTCCTGCTCAAAGAGATCCATCACAGGGTGAAAAACAACATGCAGGTCGTGACAAGCCTTCTGCACCTTCAGTCGGATTTCATTTTTGACGAGAGGGACAGGGAGCTTTTCGTCGAGACCGAAAACCGGGTCAGGTCCATGGCCCTGGTGCACCAGAAAATATACCAGTCACCGGACCTGTCGAGGGTGGATTTCGGAGAGTATATCTCCGATGTCGTGGAGGACCTCTTTTTTGTGTACTCGGTGAACAAAGAGCTGATAAGCACCTTGATCAACGTGAGTGACATCTATCTCGGTGTCGATCTCGCCATCCCCTGCGCCCTGATCATCAACGAAGCCGTGACAAACTCGATCAAACACGCCTTTCCAGAGGGCAGAAAAGGGGTCATAGGCATTGATTTCATCAGGGGCGACGACGGCCTCTATTCGCTTACGATAAAAGACGACGGGATCGGGCTGGGCGACGATGCTTTAGGCGCGAGAATGGGGTCTCTCGGCATGGATCTTATCAAAGGGCTTGCGGTGCAAATCAAGGGAAAGCTGGATGTCCTGTCCGAAAGCGGCACCTCCATCCGTATCGTTTTCCCGCCGTCCCGCGTATCTGCATAGGGCCTTATTCCTGATACTGCATCGCTTTTTCGCCGGAGAGCACCAGGCCGTCAAAGACCACCGAGATATTAATCATGGGTTCCAGGGGGGCGTCGAGCGCCTGGAAAGCCCTTTCGAAAATCATGATCTCCTCGGCAGTACCGAGCATTCTGCGGTAAAAGATCCAGGGTATCGCGTTCTGGATCTCGTCGGAAAACAGGTCGGTGAGCACGAAGTTTTCAGGGAGGGCAAAGAATTCGGCCGTTTCGAATCCCCTTTCGGCGTTTTCCCTGAGATACGCCTCCTTTTCGTCATCGGTTCCCCCTATGGTGAACTCGGCAACCGCCACCTCCCGGATAATGTCGCCTTCAATGACTGCATAGCAGTTGAATATTCTTTCTTCCATGTTGGTCCTCCTCGATCCGTTTTACTGTTATACGATCGGGAAGGCGAAATATTGAAAATTTTTCTGAAAAATTCTGTTGATTATTCTCCGATAAAGTTTATTAATATAAAGACCCGGCATTCATTATTCAGTCGTGTAAACAAGGAGCGGCCGCATGAGCAGTTCTACCGGACCATTGATCCTGATCGTCGATGACAGCGAGCAGAACATCATCGTTTTAAAGGGAATACTCGAGAAGAGCAATTACCGTACGGCTGTCGCGAGGAACGGGTACCAGGCTCTCGACGAGGTGAAGCTCGAAACCCCGGCGCTCGCGCTTCTGGATATCGTGATGCCCGACATGGACGGAGTCGAGACCTGCCGCAGGCTCAAAGAGATGGAAGAGATGGCGGACGTTCCAGTCATATTCATCACCGCAGTATCGGAGACCCCTGAAAAGATCCGCGCATTTGAGGCGGGCGGGGTCGACTATATAGACCGGCCCTTCGTCCGCGAGGAGGTCCTGGCGAGGATCAATGTCCATGTCAGGCTCGGTGACGCCATGGAAAAGCTGAGAAAGCTTTCGGTGACCGACGAGCTCACGGGCGCGTTCAACCGCCGCTTCGCGTACCAGATGATCGACAGGCAGATCAAGATTGCAAGGCGTGACAAGGAGGGATTTATCCTCTGCTATTGCGATATCGACAATTTAAAAAAGATCAACGACACCTACGGGCATGATGCCGGGGACACCCTGATAAAGACCATGGTGGACTCCCTGTCCGGCATCGTCCGCAAGTCCGATTTCCTGTTCAGGATGGGAGGAGACGAGTTCCTCATTCTTTTTCCCAGGGCCCGGCTGGTCGAATCCGCGAATCTCATGGCAAGGATCAGGAAGAGGCTTCATGAACACGAGGTCAGGGGGTTCCCCATAGAAATCAGCATCGGCTTCTGCGAATACACCGGCGAATCCGAGATGACGGCCGATATGATGATCAGGGATGCCGACGCCAGGATGTACGAGGAAAAATCAAGAAAGAAAAACCGGTGATCAGCCCCTTTCTGTCTCGACCAGGGCTCCCCTGAGACTTAATCCGTCCGGGCCGGGAACGGTGACGATTCTGTAAAACCGGTTGCGCCGGAGCGCCGAATCGATTTCGACCGGAACATAGTACTGGTTGAATCCCCTTGTTTCCCCGCCGCGGCTTCTTTCGCTCAGAAAGACCGATTCCCTGCCGTCAAACCGCGCGTAGTACCTGCGCTTGAGCTCCATGCCCAGCCCGATAACGGCCTCGCTCCTCGCTTTTTTCGTTTGGTCCGGGACATCGTCGTAAAGACCTGCGGATGCGGTCCCCGGGCGGGGCGAATACCTGAACGTGTGAATTTTCGAGAAACCGGCTTCGCGGACAAGGCCAAGTGTTTCGCCGAAGTCGCTTTCGGTCTCGCCGGGAAACCCGACGATGACGTCGGTCGTGAAGTTGAAATCGGGCTCGACCGATTTTATTTTTTCGATGGTTTGCATGTACTGTCGGGCCGTGTATCCCCGCTTCATCATGCCGAGCACCCGGTCGCTGCCGCTCTGCAGGGAAAGGTTCATGTGCTTCACGATCCTGTCGTGGGCCATGAGATCGATCAGGCGCGTGTCGACGAAAGCCGCTGAAATCGACGTGAGATGAATCCTGAATTCTCCCGGCGTCTCCAGGAGCGACGAGACGAGTCCGGCCAGCGATGTCCCGTCGCCGTCATATTTGCCGATCATGACGCCGGTGAGCACGATTTCGCGGTATCCGGCATCGAGCAGCTCGACGAATTCCCTGCGCACCGCTTCGGCCGGCTTGCTCTTCGGCCCGCCCCTGGTGTACGGTATCACGCAGTACGAGCAGAAATTGTCGCATCCGTCCTGTATCTTGAGGCTGACGCGGGTCGTGGTTGCGCCGGTGGGTGCAGGCAGCACGAACGGCGACGGCGGAGAGGCCGAGACCTCGTTGATATCGAGCCTGGCGTCGAGGATATCGGGAATGAGGTGCTTGTAGTCGTTGGGGACATGGATGATCCCGTCCCTGATTTCGGGGACGCCGGCGCAGCAGCCGGTCAGAATGATCATCGCGCCCGGGCGCGCAGCTTTTTCGGCCCGGTAAAGGAGCTGTCTGGTTTTTCTCTCGCTTGTCAGAGTCACCTTGCACGAATTCACGATGAACACGTCGGCGTCATCGCGGGCCGTGATTATATGGCCGCGGCCGCGAAGGGCCGTGATCACGGACTGGATTTCGGACTGGTTGAGCCTGCATCCGAGTGATGAGACGTTGATTTTCATCGGCAAATCCGGATTTTAGGCCCGAGAGTCGGGCAGAGGCCCGAATCTGGCAAGAATTTTTCTGAAAATCTTCCCGGAAACCTACCGGATCTGCGGCAGCGATGCTGTGTCTTTCCTGGTATCGGTTTTGAAAAATTCTATGAGCTTCTGCAGGCTCTCGGCATCGGTGATCGAAAGTTATATGCCACTACGATTATGATGGAGCATAAGACAGATATGCTTGCCGCGATTATTAAAGTTAGAATCGATGTAGGCTTTTTGCTCTTTTATCCATAAATCCCTCCCGAATCTATCTTGTTATGTTGTATCGGGATGAAAAATTATTGTCAATAAACGGGATAAAGCGGGGCCGATCGGCAGCAGCCGGCAGTTATATAACGGATGCACAAAATTTTTCTTGATTAATATTTCGGGCATTGAATAAAGGATATGCAGCGCTGTAACCGCAATCGATACTTTTTTCCCCTATTAAATAATACCGGTAGTATCGGCCATGAAAAAAACAAGAATACTGATCGTTGAAGACGAGGTCCTGACCGCAAAAAGCCTCGAAAAGATACTTGAAGGATTCGGTTATGCGGTGACCGGGACGGTCATGACCGGAGAGGAAGCGGTCGATCTCGCAGCAAGCGATCCGCCCGACCTTGTGCTCATGGATATACGGCTGGCCGGGGAGATCGACGGCATCGAGGCCGCCAGAAAAATAATCGCACGGAGAAGCGTCCCGGTCATATTCACCACTGCCCATTCGGACAACGATACGCTTGCCCGTGCGAAGGTCGTCGGCCCTCATGGCTACCTCATCAAGCCCCTGAACAGAAACGAGATAAAATCGGCCATCGAGCTGGCGCTCTATCGCTTCAACATGGAGGAAAAGCTCATACGCAGCGAGGTAAAATACCGCGAGCTGGTGGACAATATCAATGACGTGATCTATTCCATCGATGAAAACGGGATAATCGTCTATATCAGCGAGCAGGTGAAGGAGATCAGCGGCTACACTCCCGCAGAGCTGATAGGAAAGTCATTTCATTCCTTCATTCATGAGGATGACAGGGATTCGTTATCCAGTATCTTTGTCAAGCGCTCCGAGGGTTATACTGAATTGTCAAATTTCAGGGTGCGGTCGAAAAACGGCGACATTCTCTGGTTCATGGCGCACGGGCGTCCGGTCGTCGTTAACGGCACGTTCAGGGGGATCAAGGGGGTGATGAACGATTTCACTTCAGCCAAGAGGGCCGAGATCGAGCTGAAACAGAAAAACGAGGAGCTCGAGGCCGCGTATGCCGACCTCAAGCGGGAGAAAAACTTCATTTCACTCATAATGGAAATGAGCCCTGCCGCGATTATCATGATCGACGCCGGGGGAGTCATCGTGTTTGCGAACATCCGTGCGGAACAGGTACTGGGTTACGCGCGCGGGGAGATCGTCGGCAAACCGTACCTCTCGGGCAGATGGTCTTTCCTGGATTTCGGGGGAGGGAAATACCCGGACAGCAGGGACCCGATCAGGGCCGTTCTTAATACGGGAAAACCGGTGTACGACGCCAGACTCACGTTTGTCAGGGCAAACGGGGATCATGTCGACCTTTCGATAAGCGCATCACCGCTGTTTGACGAAGACAGGCGCATCGAGGCGGTTGTCCTGAATGTCGAGGACATCACCGCAGCGAGAAAGGCGGAAAAAACGATCAGGGCGTCCCTTCATGAAAAGGAGGTTCTGCTGAGAGAGATACATCACAGGATAAAAAACAATTTCCAGATAATACTGAGCCTCATATCGCTCCAGGTCCGGTACTTCGCCGACGAAAGGGACATCAGGCTTATGCGCCAGACCCAGCAGAGGATCCGGTCGATCGCGGTCGTGTATGAGAAGCTCTATGCCTCGGAGAGGATATCCACAATAAGGCTGGACGAGTACATAAGGGACCTTTCAGATGAAATATTCCGCACGATGGACATCGAATCCGGCCTGTCGATAACGAAAGACCTCGAACCGGTCGAGGTCCCGGTGAGTACCGCGATTACGTGCGGGATAATAATCAACGAGCTGCTTACAAACGTGGTCAAGCACGCTTTCGAACCGGGAAGCGGCGGAAGGATCGTCGTCGAGTGTTCAACCGGGAATGGCGGTGTGGTGCTCGGGGTGTCCGACAACGGAAGGGGTCTGCCCCATGGGGCCAGGCCGGCGGAATCGGAGTCGATGGGATTCCAGTTGATCCATGCACTTGCGAGCCAGATCGGCGGTGAACTGAAATTTTTGCCCGGACAGGGCACCGCGTGCGTTTTGTCTTTTCCGGTTTCGGGGCTAAAGGACAATTGAATGGAAAAGGCGAATTTCAAAATATCAGGGATGTCATGCGCCGCGTGCTCGGCGCGCGTGGAAAAGGCGCTGCTCGGGGCAAGGGGAGTGTCAGGCGCGAATGTCAACCTCGCATCCGAAAAGGCCCTTGTCTCCTTCGATCCCGCGATTATCGACGAGGACGGCATCATGGCCGCGGTCGCCTCCGCCGGTTACGCGGCAGCGCCGGTTTCAGAAGACTCACCGGAAGGAGAGGGGCCCGATCTGCGTGAAACCCAACGGCTGGGGCTGAGCGTGGCTGTCTCGGCGGCGCTGAGCGCACCGCTTCTGGCGGCGATGGCGCTTATGCTCGCAGGGGTGCATTCGTCCCCGCTTCATGATCCGCTGGTGCAGCTGCTTCTCGCGACGCCGGTACAGTTCGTGATTGGGCGGCATTTCTATATCAGGGCCTGGCACGGTCTGCGCGCGAAAAGTCCCGGCATGGACGTCCTGGTCGCCCTCGGGACCTCTTCGGCGTATATCTACAGCGTCTACAACGGGTTCTTCGCCCCTGGCGGCGGCCACCTGTACTTCGAGGCCTCGGCAGTGATCATCACCCTTGTGCTGCTCGGCAAATACTTCGAGTCGCGCGCGAAAGGAAAGACGTCCCAGGCGATCAGGAAGCTGATGTCGTTGCGGCCGAACATCGCCCACGCTGTCAGATCAGGCCTCGAGATTGACGTGCCCGCTGCGGAAATAGTACCGGGCGACCTCGTCACGGTGAGGCCCGGCGAATCGTTGCCGGTCGACGGCGAGGTCGTTTCCGGTTCGACCGCGGTTGACGAGAGCATGATAACCGGTGAAAGCTTCCCGGTTGAAAAGAAAGAGGGGGACATGGTCATCGGCGGGACGGTCAACACCTTCGGCGCGGTGACCGTCGTCGCGAGAAGGGTCGGCAGGGACACCGTGCTCGCCAGGATCATCAGGGCGGTCGAAGAGGCCCAGGGCTCCAAGGCCCCGATACAGCACCTGGCCGACCGGGTCGCGGCCGTGTTCGTGCCGGCGGTCCTGTTCGTCGCCGCGTGCGCGTTTGCCGGATGGATGGCCGTTACGGGCGATGTGCAGGCCGCGGTTTCGGCCGCGGTTTCGGTGCTCGTGATATCCTGTCCGTGCGCGCTGGGGCTGGCGACGCCCACGGCAATTATGGTCGGCACCGGGCGCGGCGCCGAATCGGGCATACTCATCAAAAACGGCGCGGTGCTTGAAATTGCCGAGAAGATCGACGCCCTGGTGTTCGACAAGACGGGAACGATAACATCAGGACGGCTCGATGCGCGCGATCTGGTCTCTGCCGGGCGGATTTCCGAGGGTGAACTGTTGTCGCTTGCGGCGAGCGCTGAAAGAAATTCCGAGCATCCGGTATCGGCGGCGGTGGTTTCACTGGCGCGCGAACGGGGAATGGCTCTTGCCGAAGCGCGCGGATTCAGCGCAATGCCGGGACTCGGCGTGAAGGCCGAAGTCGCTGGAAAAAAAGTCATCATGGGAAGCCCGGACCTGATGGCCGCGAACGGGATCGATACCGGCGATATCCGGGCCAGGATTGAATCCCTCCAGAATGAAGGCAAGACGGTCATAATAATATCGATCGACGGACGATGCGAGGGAGCTGTCGCGCTTTCGGATTCGGTGCGCGACGGCGCGCCGGATGCGGTAGCCGCGGTCAAAGCCATGGGGATAGAGACCTACATGATAACGGGCGACAATTCGAGGGCCGCGGCCTTTATCGGCAGGTCGGCCGGAATCGACGAAGCCCGGGTAAGGGCCGGAGTCATGCCTGACGGAAAGGCGGCCGAGATTCTTCGTCTGAAGGATCGTGGATACGTGGTCGCCATGGTCGGCGACGGGATCAACGACGCGCCGGCGCTCGCTGCTGCGGACATGGGCGTCGCGATGGGATCGGGCACCGACATCGCCATGGAAACCGCAGACGTCACCCTGATGCGGGGCGATATCGGCCTTGTCGTGGATGCGATCGCGCTTTCGAGAAAGACCATGCGGAAGATACGGCAGAACCTGTTCTGGGCGTTTGCGTATAACGTGATCGGAATCCCGGTCGCCGCCATGGGGCTTCTCAATCCGGTCGTCGCTGGAGCTGCCATGGCTTTCAGCTCGGTTTCGGTCGTGACCAACTCGCTGCTGCTCAGAAAGGTTTTGCTCGATGACGGCGGTTCGTCTGTTTTTTTTCGGGAAAACACAAACAAAAGAAAAAAACGTGAGGGTGCCAATATGAACAAAAGAACGATAACAGTCACCGGAATGTCATGCGGCCACTGCGTCATGGCTGTTAAAAAAAGCATTTCCACGATAAAGGGAGTGAAGAACGTCGACGTCGATCTCGCGACAGGCGCGGTCAACATCGAATCCGATGTTGAAATCGCGGATGCCGCTCTGAAGAAGGCGGTCACCGATGCGGGATACGGGGTCAGATAGAAAGGCCCGCGGTTTCGCGGAATCGGTTGAATCTCTTCTTTCCAATAGCAGGTGATCATGGACGGCTACCAGTATATCGAGGCTGACGATTATTACGACATGGCCATGGGCTGGCTGAAGGGCAAGAACAGGCAGAAGGCCGAGGAGTGCCTTCTCAAAACGCTCGACCTGAACCCCTGCTTCATACATGCCTATATCGACCTTGCAGGACTTTACGCGAGAACCGACAGGTACAAGGACGCCGTTCACGTGCTGAAAAAGGCGACTCAGCACGACCCTTCCTTCGACAGGCTGCATTACCTCATGGCGAAATACGCCTGCAGGAACGGGGATTACGTCAACGCGGGGATCTTCATCGGCAGGGCGATCGACCTCAATCCCCGCGATCTCTATCTTTCGGTGAAGGACGCGATAGACCAAAAATACCGCAGCAGACGAAGGTAACACGGGAAATTCAGAATCCGAATTTGATGTACATGATTTTCCTTTTTTCGCGGATAAACCGGCGTTCGTAGGCCGTTGTACGGTGAATGGCGCCGCCGGCTTCTTCGGCGTGGACGTCATCTGCCGCGCTCTGTATAATTCCCCCGGAGCGCTCGATGCTTTTCCTGGAATAATCGTAGAAAAATTCATTGTCGGTTTTCAGGTGAACGGCGCCGCCCGGCTCGAGAATCCGCCTGTACATATCGATGAACCCCGGCGAGGTGAGCCTCTTCTCCGCGCTTTTCAGGGAACGCTTGATATGCGGGTCGGGAAAGGTGATCCATATCTCTGATATCGAGGCCGGTGGAAAATAATCGGCGAGGTATTCGGCCCGGATGCGGATGAAAAAAGCGTTC
>ERZ795054.955-NODE-955-length-30384-cov-6.665765_pt1 | contig 30384 bp, 33 predicted proteins | sample MGYA00375138_ERZ795054 | MGnify/ENA primary metagenome ERZ795054 (study PRJEB30183, sample SAMN05720215) | anaerobic digester metagenome | isolation source: active sludge of municipal wastewater-treating anaerobic digesters | place: USA | collected 2014-12-23 ... | reverse complement strand
CAAAAATGTGACTTGCATACTACAAAAGAAACTTTGTACTACATGAAAAAGAATGCAGAAGGGAAACCGTTCACTTTAAATAATCATGTGATGGTGTGGTTGAATCAATGGGATAATGAAGCGTCTCAAGTATTACAAACGCTGGGGATGTGCACGCAGGGAGGAAGACCCCCGGTTTCAAATAGATCCTCCAGTAATTCCTTGCACATAAGAGGATGAAAATCACGAACCTGCAGAAATGCATCCCTGAAGTTACCGGTATACTGCCCGGCCTTGTCCCTGTCCTCCTTATTGGTGCGGCTGCGTGGTGGTTCGGGAAAACCATTCCTATTCTCGGGGGTCCGGTTGCAGCGATCCTGATCGGCCTTGCCGCAGGGGAGATCTTCGGGCACCGCCCGCAATGGGAGAGGGGACTCCTTTTCTCGTCGAAGACGGTCCTCCAGGCCTCCATCGTCCTGCTGGGGGCGGAAATGTCGCTTGCAAAGGTGGCCCGGATCGGGATCGACGGGCTCCCGGTCATGGCAGGAACCCTGGTGATCTGCGTGGGGGCCGGCATCGTCATCGGCCGGGCTATGCAGATAGAGCATGACACCCGTGTCCTCATCACGTATGGTACGGCCATCTGTGGCGCTTCTGCCATTGCAACAATGAGCGCCGTGATCGGTGCCACCGGCCCTGCTATCGCCATCTCTGTAACGGTCATTGTGGCCTACAATGTCCTTGCTGCCATTGTCTTCCCGGCGGTCGGGCATATGCTCGGGCTCTCCCAGGAGGCCTTCGGCATGTGGTCCGGCACCGCTATCAATGACACCTCATCAGTTGTGGCCGCAGCAGCAGTGTACGGGACGGTTGCTGCCGGGTATGCGGTCGTGGTGAAGCTGACCCGGACACTCGCCCTCGTGCCCCTTGCGGTCTTCCAATCCTGGTTCCAGAACCGGGACCTGCCGGAGGAGAAGCGGCGGGAAATGGACTGGTATCGTCTCATCCCGCTGTTCCTCGTCCTCTTCCTTGTCGCTGTTATGGTGCAGTCCGCGGGACTGATCCCGGAAGCATGGAGCGGGCCCGTGAAGTTCCTTGCGTACTTCGGGATCACCGCTGCCATGGCGGCTGTAGGGATGCGCAGCTCGTTTTCCGCCATCCGCAGCACCGGCTGGAAACCGCTGGCATTCGGCGGGATCCTCTGGATCCTGGTGGCGGTAAGCAGCCTCGTTCTCCAGTGGCTGACCGGGCAGCTCTGAAAAATCTCCCCTTTTTTGTTTCCCCCGAAGACTTCATCCCCGGCTGGCCAGCTTCCTGATGAATCGCAACCGAATTTCCTTGACAACCAGGCCGTGAATACATATACGGGAATCGTTACAACGTTATGATGGGGAAAATTTTTTTTTTGGAAAGTGGCTTTTTTCAGGACACCTATAACCCAATCAATAAATGTGGGGAGCAGGATTCGAACCGGCGAATTCAGCAACAGAGGATGCACTATCGCTGGATAGAACCTCGCCATGCGATTCCATCTGTAGATCTGCCCTTTGATTTGAAAAGCATGCAGATGAATGAATAAATACCCGGTTTTGATGATTGGACTTTGATATTTCACAATACCGAACCATCCAATTTTAGTGGATCGAAAATCATGTTATTGTAAAAATCGGGTGAGAGGTTGGGGTTCTAAGTGAGAAAATCCGGTGGGGTGAGAACTGTGTACGTGCCCTGCAATAAAAACACTATCATTGATACGGTGTCTGCACGCACAGATAATCAATGATACCCCTGTACGCATACCGGGACAACAGCTGCGATCCCCGGAAGTGCACGGTAAAAAAGCTCGAGAGGGCGGGTTTTTTAACAATTTTTACCAAAATTACCCGGATCCCGCGGAATACCCTCCTGCTGGATCCCACTGCCGAGCAGGCATTATCACCTGCGGACAGGTTCGTCAGGTCCATAACGGTTCTCGACTGCTCGTGGGAGGTGCTGGATACCGGCGCTGTCAGCTCATGGAGAATCCGCCGGGCACTTCCGTTTCTGGTGGCAGCGAACCCGGTAAACTTTGGCAAGCCCTGCAAGCTCTCTTCTGTCGAAGCGCTTGCAGCGACCCTGTATATATTAGGGGAAAAGGAGCGTGCCCAAGAACTTCTGTCGAAGGTCAGCTGGGGTATCAGGTTCCTTGAGGTCAACCGTGAGCCTCTCGATCTCTATGCTGACGCAGACGACAGTTCGGCAGTGGTAAAAATCCAGGGATATTATCTGTAACTCAGGATCTTGATGCCTGAAGGCGACTGTTTTTGGTTCTGGCAAACCACATAGCTTTTTCCATTCCGGCGCAATGTACGATTATATGATCAAGGTTGCGATTAACGGGTACGGGACCATCGGCAAACGCGTGGCCGATGCAGTGGCTGCTCAGAAGGATATGAAGGTGATCGGGGTATCGAAGACCCGGCCGAACATGGAGGGGTTCGTGGCACAGCAGCGGGGATACCCGCTCTACATCGCCGACATCTCCAAGAAGGCGTCGTTCGAGAAGGTAGGCCTCAAGGTTGCCGGCTCTGTTGAGGACATGTGCCAGGCTGCAGACGTTATCGTTGATGCTACCCCGGGTGATATCGGGGCCACCAACAAACCGCTGTATGAGAAGCTGAAGAAGAAAGCGATCTGGCAGGGAGGAGAGGAGCACGAGGTGGCGGGATTCTCGTTCAACTCCTCCTGCAACTACAAGGACGCGATCGGAAGGCAATTCGTACGGGTGGTCTCCTGCAACACCACCGGCCTGTGCCGGATCATCAACGAGGTCGACAAGGAGTTCGGTGTTACGCACGTCCATGCGATCATGGTGCGCCGCGGGGCTGACCCGGGTGTTATCAAGAAGGGACCGATCGATGCCACCGTCCTCGACCCGGTTACCGTTCCCAGCCACCACGGCCCGGACGTGCTCACCGTGCTGCCCCACATTTCGATCACCACGATGGCGATGATCGTACCGACCACGATGATGCATATGCACGCTATCCAGATCACCACGAAGAAGCCCGTGACAAAAGAGGGAGTCATCGCGCTCATCAACAGGCACCCGCGCCTCGGCCTGATCAAGAAGAGCGCCGGGATCAAGAGCACCGCGGAGATCAAGGAGTTTGCAATGGACCTCGGCCGGCAGCGCTCTGACCTGTTCGAGAACTGCATCTTCGAGGACTCGATCTACGCGAACAAGAACGAGCTCTGCTTCTTCCAGGCGATCCACCAGGAGGCAGACGTCGTGGTCGAGAACATCGACGCGATCCGGGCGATGACAGGGATCGAGAAGGATGGGGCAACGTCCGTCCAGATGACCAACAAGGCTCTCGGACTCGTCACCATCCAGAATAACCATTAACACCCATCATCGCCCATTCTTTTTAATGGACGCACACGAACGTGTTATCCGGAACACTGTCGAAGTCGTCACGGACGATGACCTCCGGGCGCTTCTTTTACAGCCCACGAAACGGGTTTATGCCGGTTATGAGCCCAGCGGCGAGATTCACCTTGGCCATCTCGTCACCATAAACAAACTGGTGGACCTCCAGGCTGCAGGCTTCGAGGTTACTGTGCTGCTGGCCGATCTCCATGCCTTCCTGAACCGGAAAGGGACCATGGAAAAAGTCCGGGAACTTGCCGATTACAACAAGCGATGCTTCGAGGGACTTGGCCTTAAAAACGTGAAATATGTCCTTGGTTCGGATGTCCAGCTCAACCATGACTATGAACTGCTGGTCCTGCGGCTCTCCCAGGAGATCACCCTTAACCGCGCTACGCGGAGTATGGACGAAGTTGGCCGGCAGATGGACCACCCGACGGTTTCTCAGATGATTTACCCGATTATGCAGATGGCAGATATCGCCCTGCTGGGTGCGGATGCTGCCGTCGGTGGGATCGACCAGCGTAAGATCCACATGCTCGCCCGGGAGCACCTCGTCAACTTCGGGCATAAAGCGCCGGTCTGCATCCACACCCCGATCCTCAACGGGCTTGACGGCAAAAAAATGTCCTCCTCACAGGGCAATTACATCTCAGTGGCAGATACGGAAGACGGGATAAAAAAGAAATGCCAGAAGGCCTTCTGCCCTCCGGATATTGCAGAAAATCCCATCCTCCAGATATTCCAGCATCATCTCTTTCCCCGTCTTCCGGAGATCACCATTCACCGCCCGGAAAAATTCGGCGGGGACCGGGCATTTGCCAGTTATATCGAACTTGAAGCGGCCTATGGCAAGGGTGAGGTCCACCCGATGGATCTCAAGAAGTCCTGTGGGGAAGCCCTTGCCGATATCCTCGCCCCGGTCCGCGATTACATCAGGTAAAAATTGGCTTTGAATTCACGAAAACCGGTGGCGTTGTGTGAAAAAGGAGACCAATATCGATAAGGAACTGGAACGCTTTGACCAGCGTCTCGAAGAGATGGGGATCCGGTTCAAGGACGCAAACCAGTTCAAGGTGCGGGAAGATGTTTTTGATGACGTCACGCTTCTCGCACTCTACAAGCTCGTGCACAAGAAATGGTTATCCGTGATCGGGGGATCCATCAGCACCGGCAAGGAAGCGAATGTCTTTTACGGAGAGCGGGAAGGAGCGGGGATTGCTATCAAGATCTACCGGATACGCACGGCAAATTTCACCACCATGAGCTCGTATATCACCGGAGATCCCCGGTTCTCGCATGTCAAGAAATCAAAAAAGGAACTCATCTTTGCCTGGACCAGAAAGGAGTTCTCGAACCTTGTCCGGGCACGGAACGCCGGGATCGCTGTTCCCGAGCCCATGGTCTGGGACAGGAATATTCTCATCATGTCCTTTATTGGCGAGGGGGAACGCCCGTACCCCCAGCTGCGCAATGCCGACCTGAATGACCCTTCAAAGACCTATGGGTGGATCCTGCATGCCATAGATGTCCTCTATAAGAAGGCGGAACTCGTACACGCGGACCTGAGCGAGTTCAATATATTGTACGGGGATCAACTGTATTTCATAGATATGGGACAGTCTGTTACCCGTGATCACCCCCGAGCCCTCCCGTTCCTGATGAGGGATATCAAAAACATCAACCGGTTCTTTAAAAACCGCTGCGATATACGTACAGATGTCGAGATTTTCAATGATATCACGGGACGTAATGAAGCTGAACAATGAGTACCGTTCACCGCGCGGTGAAAATACAGAAGCTTGGACTACCAGGGGTCCTCACTCTTCAAAATAAAGGTGAATATTGAAATGATGCAGGAAGTCAGAATTGCAGGAAGCAGAGTTGGCGTGCTGATCGGAAAGGCCGGGGTAACGAAAAAAGATCTCGAGACAAAGACGCACACGATAATAACCGTTGACAGCAAGGAGGGGTTAATCAAAGTCGAGGCCACTGATGAAAACACGATATCGCTCCTCCGCGCAGTCGAGGTTATCAATGCCATTAACCGGGGATTCTCGCCGGAGCGTGCTTTTGAGATGATAGAGGACGAGGATCTGCTTCTGGATGTTGTTGACCTCTCCGCATTGGCTGACAGCCCACGGCAGCTTGACCGTCTGAGGGGCAGGATAATCGGTAAAGACGGAAGGGCCAGGGAGCAGATCGAAGACATGACAGATGTTGAAATCTCTGTCTTTGGCAAGACTGTTGCCCTTATTGGATACCCGGAGCAGATGAAAACCGCAAGGGCAGCAATCGATATGCTGATCGAGGGCATACCGCACGAAAATGTCTTTGCCTTCCTTGACAAGAAAAAGAAAGAGTCCAAACAGGACATGATCAGTTATTATTACTAAATGAGGCCCAAGTGATTAAAACAATAATTTCTATTTATGTATTTCCCGTCATTTCCTGTGGAGGGTAATTCTGTTTTATGGTTAGTTTTGATAAAAAGAGCCATAATGCCAGCGAATTTCAGTGGAATTAAAGGGGTCCTTGGTGGGTTTTTGCCATGAAGGTTTCCGCGTTGCCGATCCCGGAAAATCTCAGACAACGATATATCGCACGCGGTATCAAGGATCTCTACCCCCCGCAGGCAGAATGCGTGCAGACCGGGATGCTGGAGGGAAAGAATCTGCTCGTATCCATCCCTACTGCAAGCGGCAAAACCCTTATCGCAGAGATGGCGATGCATACTCACATTGCAAAAAAGGGAAAGTGTCTCTACATCGTCCCGCTCAAGGCCCTTGCCAGCGAGAAATTCGATGAATTTGCCAACAAGGGTGTACGGGTCGGCATTGCCACGGGCGATTTTGATCGCAGGGATGATTCGCTGGGCAGAAATGACATCATTGTTGCCACGAGCGAGAAGGTCGACTCCCTGTTACGGAACCGGGCACGATGGATTGGTGAGATCAGCCTCCTTGTCATCGATGAAATCCACCTCATTGATTCTGACAGGCGCGGCCCTGCCCTTGAGATGGTAATAGCCAAGCTGCGGTACCAGAATCCTGCCATGCAGGTGATAGGCCTCTCGGCTACCATCGGCAACCCGCAGCTGCTTGCCAGGTGGCTGGAGGCAGAACTTGTCACCAGTACCTGGAGGCCGGTCGACCTCCGTCAGGGTGTGTTCTGGAACAACCGGATCCATTTCCGCGAAGGAGATCGTCCGGTGAAACAGGTATCAAAAAATTACGAGGATCTCAACCTCTGTCTGGATACCATTGCCGATGGGGGACAGTGTCTCGTCTTTGTCTCATCGCGACGGAATGCCGAGGCATTCGCTAGACGGGCTGCCGGGGTGATAAAAAGTGAAGAGCCGGAACTCAAGACCTGTGCAGAACGTCTCGGAGCCACTGCTGAAACCGAGATGACAAAGAGCCTCGCCCACTGTGTTGCCAGGGGCTCTGCCTTCCACCATGCCGGGCTCAGCCGCGAGGAGCGGGGGATCGTTGAGGCGGGGTTCCGGAAGGGACTAATTAAGTGCATCTCGTCCACGCCGACTCTTGCTGCGGGGCTGAACCTCCCCGCTCGGCGGGTCATCATCCGCGATTACCTTCGGTTTTCTGCCGGTCAGGGCATGCAGCCGATTCCGGCAAGCGAGTACCACCAGATGGCAGGACGCGCCGGACGGCCCCGTCTCGACCCGTACGGTGAGGCCGTGCTTATCGCGCGGGACGAAGGCCAGGTAGAAGAGCTTTTTGAAGGGTATATCGAAGCGCCTGCTGAGGAAGTGCATTCCAAAATCGCCGAGCCTGCAGCCTTGTACACCCATGTCCTCTCCCTTATAGCATCAGGATTTGCAGGCACCCGTCATGAACTTACACAATTTATGAACCGGTCTTTTTATGTCCACGAACATCGCCAGGGCCGGCTGATGCAGCGGGCAGTAGATTCTGCCCTGAAGTTCCTCATTGATGAAGGGATGGTGCTGGAGGTTGGTGAGCATCTGGGAGCTACAGAGTTCGGTTCGCTGGTCTCCCGGCTCTATATCGATCCCCGGAGTGCAGCCATAATCATTGCCACGCTCAGGGAAAGAACGGATTATGCCGATATCGGACTCCTCCAGCTCATCTGCAGCACACCCGATATGCCCCGCCTCTATGTCCGGAATACCGACCGGCTGCAGTTGGACCGCATGATCGAGGCGCATGAAGGGGACCTCTGGATTCCCCTGCCAGATGAAGAGGAGGGACTGGAGGAATATTTCCGTGCTGTCAAGACCGCTCTGCTGCTTATGGACTGGACCGATGAACTTCCCGATGGCAGGATCTGTGAGCGCTATGTGGTGGGTCCGGGAGATGTGTACGGGATGGTCGAGAGCGTCAACTGGCTCCTGCACGCCACTGCAGAACTCTCCCGCTTGTTTGTACCTGCTTTCTATAAGCAGATTCGGGAATACGAGATCTGCATGAAGAATGGCATCCGGCGCGAGCTCCTGCCACTGGTGAGATTGCGGGGTATCGGGCGGGTCAGGGCGCGCCGGCTCTTCAACAACAACATCACCTCCCCGGATGCGGTTGTTGCAGCAGGGATGGAAACCGTTACAAGAATCATCGGCCAGGGAATTGCTGAACAGGTCTTTGACCAGATTAAGGGCAAAAAGGCTTCCGAACCTGTCGGTGATACGCGGGAATCCCCCCAAAAAAAGCTATCTTCAGATGAGAATAATAACGAGGGCCAATCAACACTCTCTCACTTCCGGTGATTGCTTGCTCAACCTGTCTGTTGCCAGTGATATCAGGGCTGCCCGGTGCACGATTTGCGATCCCGCTGCCTTCCTTCGGGATCTTCGGATAGTGGCAGCGGATTATGATACACATATCATCTGTTTCAACGCTGATATGATTGCCGGCAGGGTCCATGCAGCCGCTGCAGTTGCACGGGCTGTGCGGGCGTTTGAGGAGCGCGTAACAATTTCAAACACCCTTGAAATGGAGTCGCTGTTGTTTGCGGCGGGTTCCCGGCAGTGCAATATCGCAACGTCTTTTGGAATTCATGCGGGGGAGAACCGGGTATATATTTGCTGCTACCCGCAGCGGGAGGGTGTCTGGACCGCCCTTGAACCCTTGGTCGACATTGTCGCGGAAAACTGGGAAATGATCGGTCCTGAGAAAAGAAGCCTGTTGATGAAGACATTTGCAATTTCACCCGAAGAGATCGCGGCTGCCGGGGGGGGCGGGCGGATTGTCGATCTGGTGCTGGAACGGGTTGCAATGTTGCATGTCACCCGATAATTTTCACTGAATCGCAAGGGATTTTCTCTGCAGCATACCAACAGATCCGGGTGCTCAGTGGTTCGCGTGGCTGATAATATGCACAATTTCCGGAAGGATCAGTTCTGTTGTCGCCAGTGTTACTGCGGGTGTAGATCCCGGGATACAGAAGACTGCTTTTTCATCAATGATCCCGGCAACCGCCCTGGACAGCATCGAGGCCGTGCCAATCTGCTGGATGCTCTTCACGCGGAAGAATTCCCCGAATCCTTCAATCCTCTTCTCCAGAAGAGGCGAGACTGCCTCAATGGTACAATCATCGTGAGTCAGGCCTGTACCCCCGTTAATTACGATGCAGTTGGCTTTTGTTAAGGCAATAAAAAGTTCGTTCCTTATCGCACCTATCCGATCGGGAATGACCGCATAATGGCGAATGGGAATTGACTTTTCATCAAAGAGTCTGGTAATTGTCTTTCCACTGATATCAGTATCAACGGTCCGGCTCGTTGAAACGGTGATGACTGCCCCCGTAATCTCGACCGGTCTGATATGTGTATGGCTCATGATACAAAAGCTATTGACTGTTATTGGTATTGAGAATTCTGGCTCTGGAGAAACGTGCATGACATGGCGTTGTTTACACCGGAACGATGAAATTTGGAACAGATATCCGTATTTTACAAGGCCTCTCAGGTTCAGGGCTCCTTTGAGTCCTGGCTGGGCAGTTCGATCTTTTTATAAAAGAGAACAGGTATTGATCCGCCCCCGGGGGGAGGCGGCAACTCTCATAATCGGGGCCATGGGGGTCTCAACGCCCGTTATTTCTTATGAAAAGATTCGATTTAGGATGGAAATGGGTAGCTTTCTATCCTGTGTGCCTGTAGACGCAGGCATTACCCCGGACCCCCGCTCAGGCTCTGCCCCGCCATTGCGCTGCCGCCGTATTGCGATAATCGCTCAGAACGTTTTTTGATATCCCCTAAAAAAGAAGAAAATCCCTCGGAATTTTTCCCCCCTGACAGTGGGGGCAGGGATGGCAGAAGATGAGTTGGATATAGGAAAAAAGAGGTTTCCTGCAGCGCAAGAATTTCTGCTTTTCAGGCATTGTCTATTATTGGATATTTTCCTCTCTCCGGAAGGGTCTGCTGCACAACCACCCCCCATTGGTTCCTGTGGAAATTGGTATTCTTTGTGTTTTGCCCCGGTTCACATACAGAATCTACGACATTATGTATTAGAATTAAATCCAGTTCATCAAAAACATTTCAAATTATTTATATAGTACATTGAATATAACTAAAATGGGATCCATCATTGTATATCAGAGGACAGTGTATCCTGTCCTTATCTGGTTCCACACGAAACAAAGGGGTGTCCCCCAAAACAACTCTTGTGAGGGATTGGAACCGGAAATTTTTTAGGAACTGCAAAAATTACACAAAATACTAAAAAATTTCAAGACCATTCAGTTTATTGAAATATATCACCACAAATACTCTTATAATTCATTTTTTTGGGAAAAAACAGCAATATAGAGACAATTCCACTGGAAGCAAAGGGGTTTATATTCCTGATAAACCGATCGTTTTTTTATCTAGTCCAGCCAATGCTCAGCTCCAACGTGTCACCATGCCCGAAGCAGAAGATCCATCAACAGGCCTTTTCAAGAAATATCTTACCAATAACCGGATATTCAAGGACCGGGAAGTCCTCCGCCACTCGTACCGCCCCCAGATCCTCCCGCACCGGAAACCACAAATTGATGAAGTAGCGTCCATACTGGCCCCCTCACTGCGGAATGAAACCCCCTCAAATATTCTTATTTACGGGAAAACCGGGACCGGCAAGACGGCGTGTGTCCGCTATGTCGGCACCGAACTTGAAAAAGCCAGCAGCAAAATGGGCACCCTCTGCCGGATTGTTCACCTTAACTGCGAAGTCATCGATACGCAGTACCGGGTCCTCGCACAGATTGCAAAATGCCTGAATGTTGTTGATGAAATGGCAAGTGACAAGACCAAAACACACATCCCCATGACCGGCTGGCCAACGGACCAGGTATATGCAGAACTGAAAACCCAGCTTGAGGCTGGTGGCGGGGTTCTTGTTATCGTACTCGATGAAATTGACAAGCTTGTCAAGAAGAGTGGTGATGACACCCTCTACAACCTGACGCGGATCAACTCAGATCTCAAGAACTCCAAAGTGAGCATTATCGGAATCTCCAATGACCTCAGTTTCAAGGACTTCCTTGATCCGCGGGTCCTCTCCTCCCTCTCTGAGGAAGAGATTGTATTCCCTCCCTATAACGCCCCCCAGCTCGTGGATATTCTTGCACAGCGTGCCGAGGGAGCGTTTGTGCCCGGCGCGGTCGGCGAGGGGGTCATCCCCCTCTGCTCAGCCCTTGCAGCACAGGAACATGGCGATGCAAGACGGGCGCTCGACCTTTTCAGGATCTCCGGAGAGCTTGCTGACCGGGACGAGTCCCTGAAGGTTACCGAAGCCCATGTCAAGCAGGCGCAGGCAAAGATCGAGACCGACAGCATGATCGAATGTATCGCGACCCTTCCCACACAGAGCAAGCTCATCCTCTTCTCGATGCTGATTCTCGAACAACTGGGACAGAATATCTTTACGAGCGGGGAAGTCTCACGTATATACCAGGATATTGCACCGTCGGTTGAACTTGATGTGCTCACACACCGGAGGATTACCGACCTTATCTCAGAACTGAACATGCTTGGGGTAATTAATACCCGTGTCGTAAGCCGCGGCCGGTACGGCAGGACAAAGGAGATGTGGTTTGATTCAAACGCGGGAAAGATACGCGAGGTTGTTCTCAAGGATACCCGGTTAAACGGGCTCAAAGACCTTGATGTATCTCAGATGGAAGCGAAATGGTTGAAAACCTGGTTCAAGTGATACAATATGGATGAAAAAGATCTCGAACTCCTCCGGATCCTTGAGGAGAACAGCCGGCTCTCTGCAGAGGAACTAGCGACTCTGACCAGCCTCAGTTCATGCGAGGTTGAAAAACGGGTTTTGGCACTTGAAGCTGAACAGGTGATCAAGGGATATTCGACCGTGATCAACTGGGAACGTGTTGGAAACGGGGAGGTCTCGGCTATCATTGAACTCAAGGTCAGCCCGGAACGCAATTATGGGTACGACAGGATTGCAGAGCGGCTGTCCCGCTTCAAGCAGGTCAAGACCCTGCGCCTCATGACCGGCACCTATGATCTTCAGCTGCTCGTGACTGGAAAGAACATGCAGGACGTGTCCCGTTTCGTATCCGAACACGTGGCTCCCATGGATCGGATTCGGGAAACGGCGACACATATAATCATGAAGTCATATAAGGAGAACGGCAATACGCTCTTTGAACTAAAAGAGCCCGAACGCCTGCCGATTTCCCCGTAGGGTGGCATCATGCGCAACTTTGTCTCAAGGCGGGCAGAAGAGATCCCGCCGTCCGGGATCCGGAAGTACTTTGACCTGATCCTGACGATGGAGGATGTCATAACGCTCGGTGTCGGCGAACCGGATTTCCGGACCCCGTGGAACATCTGCGAGTCGAGTATCTACTCTATTGAGCAGGGGACCACCTCCTATACCTCCAACAAGGGGCTCCAGTCCCTCCGGGAGGCACTCTCCCGGGACCTCGAACAGCGGTACTCTCTCCGGTACTCAGCGGACAGCGAGATGATCATCACCACGGGGGTCTCCGAGGGGCTGGATATCGCATTACGCGCCGTGACCGACCCGGGCGACGAGGTGCTCATCGCGCAGCCGAGTTATGTCTCCTATGCACCCTGCGTCACCCTGGCTGGCGGCAGCCCGGTCCCGGTCCGGTGCACGGAGAAGGATCGCTTCCGGCTCAACCCGGATCTTCTGGCAGAGAAGATCACGTCCCGATCGAAGGCCCTGATCATCAACTTCCCGAATAACCCGACGGGCGGGATCATGGGAAAGGGTGACCTGAAAGCGATTGCCGATCTCGTGATCGATCACGATCTTCTCCTTATCAGCGACGAGGTCTATGCCGAACTCACGTACGAAGGCCGGCACTGTGCCGCGGCAACCGTCAGCGACCTGTGGGAACGGACGATCACCCTGAACGGCTTCTCGAAAGCCTACGCCATGACCGGCTGGCGGGTGGGGTATCTCTGCGCTCCGCAGAAACTGCTCGACGCGGCCCTCAAGATCCACCAGTATGTCATGCTCTGTGCCCCGGTGATGGGACAGGTCGGAGCCGTCGAAGCCCTCAGGTCTGCAGAGGACGAGAAGAACGGTATGGTGAGTGAGTACCGCCTCCGGCGCAATATGTTCGTGGCAGGCTTAAACCGGATCGGCCTCTCCTGCCACATGCCGGAAGGGGCCTTCTACGCATTTCCCTCGGTGAAAGAGACCGGACTTTCCGACGTTGAATTCGCCGAGCGCCTGCTGAAGGAACAGCATGTAGCCGTTGTCCCGGGCAGTGTATTCGGTGCCGGCGGGGAGGACCACATCCGGTGTGCCTATGCGGTCTCGAGAAAAGACCTGGGGACCGCCCTGACAAGGATGGAAGCGTTTTTAAAAACCCTCTGATTTTTTGCTCCTCTCTTTTTTTAACATAAAACGGCGGTACGGCAGCCGGGACGCGTGAGGAATAGTTTATTTTGGAACTTGACCAATACTACATGAAACACAATGAGCTGTACAATCATCGTTGGTGGATTTTTTGGGGATGAAGGGAAGGGCAAGATTGTTGCCCATATTGCCTTCAAAGACAAACCCGTGATTATCTCCCGCGGCGGTGTGGGACCGAATGCCGGACACACGGTTCAGGTTGGAGATCGCGAATATGGTGTCCGCATGGTTCCGTCCGGTTTTGTCTATAAGGACGCGAAACTCTGCATCGGGAGCGGGGTCCTTGTTGATCCCCGGGTTCTCAAACATGAAGTTGATACCCTGGGTGTCAAAGGCCGGGTCTTCGTTGACCGGCGTTGCGGAATTATCACTGAAGATCATATACTGCGGGACAAGGGCAGCGATCACCTCTCGAAAAAAATCGGGAGTACCGGTTCCGGATGCGGGCCGGCAAATTCTGATCGGGTCATGCGGGTATCGCCCCAGGCAAAAGATGTTCCTGAACTTAAGGAATACCTTATGGATGTTCCCAAGGCTATTGATGAGGAACTTAAAAAAGACCATACCGTTCTCCTTGAAGGCACGCAGGGTTTTGGCATCTCCCTCTATTATGGTACCTATCCTTTTGTAACGAGCAAGGATACCTCGGCCTCGCAGATAGCCGCGGATAACGGTGTAGGACCGACACGGATTGACGATGTTGTCGTTGTTTTCAAAGCCTATCCTACCCGTGTTGGCGAGGGCCCGTTCAGCACGGAGATGACCTTTGAAAAATCGGACGCAATGGGTATTCAGGAGTTCGGAACCGTTACCCACCGCAAGAGACGTATCGGTGGCTGGGACGGGGGCATGGCCCGCTACTCCGCCATGATCAACGGGTGTACCCAGGCAGCCATAACCGGGATCGACCGGATCGACAAAGCCTGTCTGGGGATCAGAGACTACAGCAAACTGACAAAAAAAGCCCGGGACTTCCTCAAGACTGCCGAAGATGATATCGGTTGCCCGATCACCCTCATCTCAACCGGTCCGGAAGTCACCCAGATTATTGATTTACGGGAAGAACGGGTATGAAGCGGTCACTTATGGATATTCTCTGTTGTCCGGTATGCAAGGGAAATTTAACACTTCGCATTGATAAGGAGGACGAGAAGGAGGTTCTTGAAGGGGACCTCCGCTGTGATGACTGCCATGCAGAGTATCCTATCCATGAGGGAATACCGAATCTTCTCCCCCCTGTAGGCCATTAACCTGTCAAGGTGCCGGAATGAATCTCCCGCTGCCCGTTTCACTGTTGTTGTCTGCCGGTGCGGGCTCCGATAACGGCGGGTATGAGATTTATCTGAACCGAAGTGGTATCAACTCCGTCGATATCCCCCGCGAAAAGGTCCTTGCCGAACCCGGCGCCGGCCTCATTTTGAAATTTTTGAACCGGGGTGCCCCCATTCATATCACCATTGCCTCATCCAACGCCGGGATGTTCACCGATTTTTTCCATGAGAACATGTATATCGTTGATGAAGCAGTGCTCAGCATTCCGATCCGGAAGGACTGCCAGGAAGGGGCTTTTGATCTCGAAATTATTGCCGGGTATGGTGCGGTCAAGGCAGCATTGCCTGTCTCAGTTGTATCCCCGCAGCACATGAGGCCAAAAGTTCAGGAAGAATACCCGATGCAGCCGGTAGCCCATGGCCGGCCCCACCTGCTGATGGTTGCTATGGGAATCGCGCTCATCCTGTTCTGCGGGTGGATCTATATGGAAATCGAATTTCTCAATATCGCATCGTTTATCATCCTCATCGTTGGTGCACTCTTCACATGGTACCGCCAGAGGTAGCGCTCTCAATTCTCGTTCTCCTCGTCGCGCTTGTGGTAGACCGCCTTTTTGGCGATCCGCATACGGTGTATCACCCGGTCGCGCTGCTGGGCAGGTTCATCGGATGGTGGGGACGGCCTTACCTGTTCCCTCCGGCTGCCCAGCGGTTCGCAGGTGTGGTTTTTTGGTCTTTAACCTCGGCCATTTTTACCCTGCCATTCTGCCTTTTTTCCAGGATGGCATCATGGTACCTGTTCCTGCTCCTCGGCCCCTTCCTGCTGAAGAGCTGTTTTGCATGGCGCTCCCTGGAAGAGCACACTCTTGGGGTTGTGGCTGCGTTGGATGATAGCGTTGAGAACGGAAGGGAACGGGTAAAACTCCTGGTCTCCCGGGATACGGCGCAGCTTGACCGGCACCACATCCTTTCTGCCGGTTACGAATCAATGACAGAAAACCTTACTGACAGCATCCTCTCCCCGTTATTGTTCTTTTCCGTTTTTGGCCTTGCCGGGGCAGCGGTGTACCGGGCGGCGAACACCATGGATGCCATGCTCGGGTATCGCGACGAACGCGAAAGGATTGGGTGGTGCGCAGCAAGGATGGATGACCTGTTCAATTTCATCCCGGCACGGATTACCGCCGTTCTCCTCCTGGTCTATTTTGCACTCTGCGGCAGGTTCTCCCAAGCTGTACGGGTGATGCTTCGCGATGGCAGGAAACGTCCCGGCTTTAATGGTGGTATCGTCATGGGCGCTATGGCCGGGGGGATCGGTATCCGGTTTGAAAAGCCGGGGGTTTATACCATTGGAGATGACGAAAGATCCCTGGATGAGGCCGGCCCGGAAATCATCCGGGCTGCCCGGGCTGTCACCCTTATGGGTGTAGTTATTGCCATGGGTACATTGTTTTTATTGGGTGCGCTGATCAATAGTACCTGCATATGAAACTGGAAGAACTGAGATTTGGCACTGAGCTTCTCAAGCGCGGCTTCGCATCCATGCAGAAAGGGGGCGTAATCATGGATGTCGTGAATGCCGAGCAGGCAAAAATCGCAGAGGACGCCGGTGCAGTCGCAGTCATGTCACTGGAGCGGGTTCCCTCTGATATCCGGAAAACGGGCGGTGTCGCCAGGATGGCCGATCCTGAAAAGGTCACGGAGATTATTGAAGCGGTCTCCATCCCGGTTATGGGTAAAGTGCGGATCGGGCATTTTGTGGAAGCCCAGGTACTGGAGGTCCTGGGCGTGGACATGATCGATGAGAGCGAAGTCCTGACACCGGCAGACGAGCAATACCATATCGATAAGAAACAGTTCAAGGTCCCGTTTGTCTGCGGGGCACGCGATCTTGGCGAGGCGCTCCGCAGGATCAACGAAGGCGCTGCCATGATCCGGACCAAGGGGGAGGCCGGTACCGGCAATGTGGTCGAAGCCGTCCGTCATATGCGCACAATTATGGGGGAGATACGCATGCTCCGCGGTCTTGATAAACAGGAGATGATCGATTACGCCCGTGAGATTGAAGCCCCCGCAGACCTGGTCATCGAGTGTGCAGAACGCGGCCGGCTGCCGGTCGTGAACTTCTCGGCAGGCGGTATCGCTACCCCATCGGATGCATCCCTGATGATGCAGCTCGGAGCAGACGGTGTCTTTGTTGGCTCAGGGATCTTCAAATCATCGAGTCCCGAGAGGATGGCAAAAGCGATCGTGGAAGCGGTCAACAACTACGATGATCCCGCGATCATTGCGAAGGTCAGCACCGGCCTTGGTGACGCCATGCCCGGACTCGATGTCCACACCCTCAGGGACGATGAGGTGCTGCAGACCCGTGGACGCTAGAATCGGTGTACTTGCATTGCAGGGAAATGTCAGCGAACATATCGACGCTTTTCTTCTCGCTCTCGAACGGATGGGGCATGGCTCCTCATCCGAGGTTTTTGAAGTCAGGAACCCGGCGGACCTTGCAGAGTGCAATGCCCTGGCTCTTCCCGGCGGGGAATCGACTACCATTTCGCGGTTGATAGATAAAAACGAATTATTCGGGCCGATCCGGCAGTTCAAAGGGGGGATCTTCGCCACGTGCGCCGGCATGGTGCTGATGGCAACGGACGTTGCCGATCCCCGTATCCATCCCCTGGGTCTCATGGAGATGGCCGTAGACCGGAATGCATTCGGGCGCCAGAAAGACTCCTTTGAAGCGGATATCGCGATTGCCGGTCTTGACGGAGGTGCGTTCCATGCAGTTTTTATTCGTGCACCGCTGGTAACCGCAACCGGAAAGTGTGTTATGGCAGTATCCCGCATCCCTCAGGGTATCGTTGCCGTTGAGAGTGGCAGATACACGGCGCTGGCATTTCATCCCGAACTGGGGGGAGATACGCGCCTCCACGAACGGTTTTTAAAGCGTCTGGTCAGGCAATTCCCGGAATAGACCCCTCTCTCCTCATGACGTGGCGGAGGACGTGATCCTGCATTTTTTTAAGAGAAGGATGATACCGGATTCCGGACACCATGAATGAGAGGGGAAAGGTTTTGATAAAAACAGCTCTTTAGAAATCATCGGATAGACGCTCTCGGGGGCTTTTGCTCACGCTTGAGCCCCCGCCGCTGTGGCAGCCCCCGCATTGCGATAATCACTCAGAAGGTTTTTTGCGATTTCCCGTTAAAAAAAGGATAATCCAATCGCAATGCGCCATAAGCCCCCGATGGGGGCAGGGATGGCGCAAGGGGGGGTCGATCATCGGGAGAAAAAGAGGTTTTCTCCGGAGCCATAAAAACGAAACGATCGGGGCAGAACAGACTACCCATGGCCTGATCGCACCTCCGGTGATTCAGTATTGTTGTTCGTAAAGTGGGTGATATCCTGGACGATCCCGTTAATGAACACCACATTCCTGTTATCATCAAACTCTGCCAGCGCCGTCACACTGACATTGATTGAAGTACCTCCCGGCCTCCTGAGATGAAGAATTTTGTTTTTTACGAAATGACGTTTTCGCAGCTCATCCAGCAGTTCAAGCCGGGCACCGGGGTCTGAGAAAACATCGATGACCGGGACGTCCTGGAGGTCAGACATACTGGGATATCCAAGGATATTCAACAGGGCAGTATTTCCCCAGACAAACCTCCCCTTGGGGTCTCCGGTGCTCCGGTACACCCCGACATTCAGGTCTTCAACAAGAGAGCGGTACTGGTCTTCGTGCTGCCGGAGATACAGTTCCATCTTCTCTCCCGTAATATCCCTTGCGATTGAGGATGCACCGGTAATCGCGCCATATTCCCCGATCATCGGTGAAATCGTGATCACGACCTCGAGAACCGCACCCCCCTTCCTCATGATTTTCATTTCATGCCGGTGGATAGTTTCACCTGAATGAACCTGGTGCAGGATTCTGGAGAATGCGTCCGGGAGGCCGGCCGGAACCAGGATATCCAATGGTTTTCCGAGTATCTCTGCCTCCCGGTACCCGCAGAGTCTTTCTGCCGCGGGATTCCAGCTGATGATGTTCCCGTTTTGATCATTGCCGATGATTGCCTCACCGGATGACTGGACAAGCCCCCGGTACCGTGCCTCGCTGATCCGGAGCATCTCTTCGTATTTTTTTCTGGTGGTAATATCTTCAATAATATAGGTTATCCCGTCACTCCCGTCTTCAAATGCCGTGGGAACCTCCTTTGCGCGAAAATGGCGCTCCTCGCCGCGGATGATACAATCCAGCTCAGAAACCCGCTCACCTTTTTCCTGAGGTCTCCGGGCAGTCCAGCCTGCCTTCAGGGCACGGATGAGCGGATTGTCGAGATCATGGATGGTTTTTCCCAGGAGCGCCTCTTTTGCTGTCTCCAGTAACAGGGGGACCTGTTCGTTGACCTGAAGGATTCGTTGATCCCCGTCAAAAACGATCACCAGATCTGATGAGAACTCCAGCAGTGCTGAGACCGGAACCCTTCGCGCAGGGAAATAGACCTTTGCAGCACCGGTGAGTTGCATCTCGACCTGACCCCCGATCAGAAGCATGTCGAGATATTTGGCTACGAGGTTCCGGTTCATCTTCATCTCAGAGGCCAGATCCGAAATGGTCATGCCCCGCTGGTGCCATTTAAGTAACCGTTTGATCTTATCGACTTTCTCCGGGTCGAGAACTCCCATAGTATCCCCTTTAGTGGTACGTATAGTAAATATACCGGTCTGTCAATAGTTCCGCAATGAATGAAACAATCCCTTGTCTTTTTTGAATCAGAGTAATGCCTGCCCATTGTCCGAAAAAATCAGACCCGTAAAGAAAACACCCGATATAACCGCCATTCTCCCTCTGCATGGCGGATCGTAGTGCATAATCGGATCGCACTCCTGTGTGGCAGAGTTGGTGTGCAAATTTTGAAAATATACCTCATCCATTGACTGGTTATCCCTGCGGGAGTGGATAAGCTCTATGGACCGCGATACAGGAAAAATGATGGAACGTGACACCCCGGCCCCGGTCTCACCAGCAACGGCAGTGACCCGGTTCAGAAAACCCCTGGTTGATTACCTCATCAGTGGTCTTGACGAAAACGATAAGTGGGTCCGGATCCTTGCAGCTGACCTGCTCGGAAGCGCCGGGGATCCCCGCGCTATCGAATACCTGAAACCACTGCTGGTGGATCGTGACCGGGACCTCCGGACCATATCCCGCCAGGCTATGGAAATGATCCAAGCAGAGCAGGTTGCCGTATCACTCTCACAGCGGGATCCATGTGGCAGCTGCACGATACGGCTCATTGCCGAAGAAGCGCTCACTTTACGTAAAAACCGCGGGGTTAATGGGAGGGAAAAGCCATGAAAACATACCTGAATAAAATCATTCCGCTGGAAGCACAGTACCTTTACCGGCGGGGACTGGAGATGATAAACCAGCAGAATGAGTATAAAGCGCTGGTTTATCTCAGGCAGGCAGTTTTTATTGCACCGGGTTTTTCAAAAGCGTACCGGGAACTGGGTACCTGTCTGGCACGGCTTGGTCGCCAGGAAGAGGCGTCAGTATATTATCTGAAAGCATCATGGATCGATTCGAAGTAAAACCGTACCATGGTCAAACCGTCACCAGAGGTGGGGGTCTGTGGGAGATGGTTTTTTCTTGGATATAGCCAGAATTCTCTGATCTATTAATCCCTCTTTTATACCGGATAAATTACCAGTCCCTCGCCATCGCCTTTGCTTTGAGCTCCTTTGGCATCAGCTCGATCGCATATCGCAGAGCCGTCCGGGGCATCCTTTTCTTATTTTCCATCACAAAGGAAAAAACCTCGTCAGTGTGCTTCCGGCTCACCTCTTTGAGAAGCCAGCCGTAGCCTTTCTGGACCATATCGTCCCCATCAGTCAGGAGCAGATCGGCGATTTCAAGGGACTCTTTAAGGAATTTCCCGTGTTTTGCGGGTACAATGAGGGAAACTGCCGCTGCCCGTCGCATCCACCGGTTGTCACATTGCGTCCAGCGCATCAGTTCTTCGGTATATTCCGGGTATTTTTCTATAAAGTCGCCCATCGTATGGTTGCAGAACCCGTCGCAGGACGCCCAGTTGGTTATGTATGTATCGATCCAGTGCCGGAACACTGTAAGATCCTCTTTCTCGTACCGTCCTGAGAGGGCATGGGACCATTCAGACACAATGAAGGATTCTTCCATATAACCGGACGTATAGAGTTCCTCGCAGAGAGCAAAGATCTCCAACTTGGGGCGGTTCTTGATCTCCTTCCAGTATTTTTTTGCTATTGCAATCACGGTGGCAGTCTTCATGCCGTAACACCGGATCTCTTCCTTGAAAAAACGCTGCGAAGTTCTTTGTATCACAGGTTCTGCCTGTGCTGTCAGTTCCTGCCGTATCCGTGCAATGACCGGGTCCATTATTCAAGGTGAGCGGGATTGAAGGATAAGGGCTGTGGCGAATGGAAGGTGAAGGTTATTTGTTCTGGTGCACTGAATGGACACTGCAGGATGAGGTATCCCGTATGGAAAAACAACAGATCGGAAACAACTTTTTCATCCCGATGCCGGTGGTGCTCGTGGGAACGCAGCGTAACGGGAAGGCCAACTTTATGGCTGTTGGCTGGTGCGCGAGGGCGAACGCGAACCCCCCGATGATCGCGTGCGGGATCGGCAACCGCCACTACACGGCAAAAGGGATAGCAGACATGAAGACCTTTTCCGTGAATATCCCTTCTTCTGATCTCCTCGAGAAGACGGATTATTGCGGACTTGTTTCAGGAGATACTGTCGACAAGTCGCAGATCTTTGACATCTTTTACGGTTCGCTGAAGACAGCACCTCTCATAAAAGAGTGCCCGGTCTCGCTCGAGTGCCGGCTGGTGCAGATTGTCCCCCTCCCGACCAACAGTCTCTATATCGGTGAGATCGTGGGAGTCTATGCTGATGGGGTTGTAATCAAGGAAGGGAAGCCTGATTTCCCCAAGATCGATCCGCTTTTCCTGACCATGCCGGACAACCGTTACTGGACACTCGGGAAGTATGCCGGAGATGCCTGGAGCGCGGGAAAGAACCTGAAACAGGGCGCTCAACCCGGGACAAGAAACGGAGGACAATAATGGTGCATATCCTTGTTGACCCGGAACTCTGCACCCGGTGCGGGATCTGCTCTGCTGTGTGCACGGCAGGCATTATCGACCCTGCCAATGAAAACACCCTGCCGAAAATACCGGATTCAAAAACCGGCATGTGTATCCGGTGCGGGCACTGCGAAGCCTTCTGCCCGTCGCAGGCGCTTCTCCTGAACGACCGCCCGGACGAGAAAGTGCTCCTGCCGGCAGGTGCCGGAACCATTGCCCGTGAAGATATGGGATATTATTTGAGGAAACGGCGCTCCGTGCGGCGTTTTTTAAAGAATCCCGTCCCGAAGAAGACGATCCTTGATGTCCTTGACATCTGCAGATATGCTGCATCGGGAGGTAATGGCCAGCCGGTTGAGTGGATCGTTGTCCATAATCCCGGGAAGGTGAAGAAGATCGCCGGATTAACCATTGAATGGATGGAGACTCTCGTGGATTCAACACACCCCATGAGTGGGTATGTGCCGGTACTGATTGGCGCCTGGGAGAGCGGCAGTGACGTCATCTGCCGGGGTGCCCCGCACCTCGTCATAGCCACTATTCCGGAGAACAACCCAATGGCGCAGACTGACGCCATCATTGCCCTTACCCACTTCGATATCGCCGCGCCCGCATTCGGGATCGGCACCTGCTGGGCCGGATTTGTTGCCATGGCAGCCACCTCCCATGATCCGCTCCGGAAGGAGCTCGGTATCCCATTGGGGCGGAAGAGTGCCTATGCAATGATGTTCGGTCACCCGCAGTACAGAATCTGCGGTATCCCGCGCCGGAAACCCCTGCAGGTGACATGGCGGTAATCCCCCTCTCATGATATAGCGGAATCCGGAAATGAATGTCATTGCCTTCAACGGAAGCCCACGCAAGAAGTGGAACACGGCGACGTTGCTCGGATACGCTCCCGAAGTGGCAGCATCGCATGGAGCAGAGAATGACCTTGTCCACCTCTGGGACCGGGACTCAAGGGACTGAAGGAGCTGCTGTGCCTGCAAGCTCAAAGAGCTATGGCAGGCGTGGTATCAAGGACAGGCTGACCCCGGTTCTTGAAAAAATTCCAGAGGCCGACACTTTCATCCCAGGATCCCCTCTGTTTCGGGATCGGTACCCGGGAGATGCGATCCTTCATTGAGCGGCTGCTCTTCAAGAATCTGACCTGCACCCGGCCCCCCGGGGCATCCCCCGGCGGCTGTCTCCCCCGTGAAACGTGTCCGGGCAGCGGATGGACGAGAACCATGGCCCGGATACCGCGGAAAATGCGGGCGTTCTGCAGATGAGTTCGGGCACTATGCATCACTCTGCCACAATGAAACCCTCCGGTTCGAGGAGTACACCAGCGTAGTCTTCAGTCTCTTCGAACCGGAGGAACGGTTGCAGCGGCGCAGCGAGATCTTCCCCCGGGACTGCAGGAGGTCGTTTGATCTGGGAGTCCGGCGGGCAAAAGCCGTGGCCCTCTAAAAACCGGCACAACCGGGCGGGAATGTAAAAAGGCCTGTTCCGGTTTGTGATAAACCGGTTACGGTTTCCGGGCGGCCACGTCAAACGGTATCTGGAGTTCGGTGAGAATCTCCTCCTCGCCAACGACGTTCGGATCATTGAGGTACACCTCGCGGTGGAGACCGTTCGAAACTAACTCGCGCTCCTCGGCATAGGCACCGATCCGGCTCCACGACTCGTGAAGCCTGGAATAGGGGCCCTTGTGGATGAGCGAGAGCACTTTTCCGCCGGGCAGGACCCGCACTTCCATGGCAGGATCGGACAGGGCGATCCGGCCGGTGATTGGTGCAACGCATTCCATGGTTGCGTCCTTTTCCCGGTATTCGCAGTCATGGTACAACGTCATGAAGGGACCGGTCACCTTCAGACCGTTCTTCTGGTTCTCCTCGGAGAAGATCTGGCCGCAGAGATCCGGCATGAGCCGTGAGATCGTCTCGCCGTACGGGCCGGTCCCTTTTTTCGCAATAATCCGCGTGGAAGGGACCTCCTTGATGAGAGGTTCGTTGATTGTCATGTAGATCGACTCCAGCGAAGCAGCCTCGTCTGCAAGGACCGCCTCGATCTGCTGTAACCTCCGGACTTCAGACCGTATCTCTTCCCGGCGCTTGCCGAACAGCTCGGTTATGGTGACAGAGTCCTGTTCAACCTTCGCAGCGAGGAGCATATCGATTTCGCAGAGGGAAAAGCCCAGACTGCAGAGCGTCTTGATGGAAACTCCCCGCGGAATCTGGGCTCCCGAGTAATAGCGGTATCCGGTGCAGAGGTCTTTAACCTCCGGCACCAGCAGGCCGCGCTCGTCATAGAGCCTGAGCGCTTTTGGGCTCAGCCTTGTAATGAGCGAGAACTTTCCGATGGGGATCCGGTCGAATGCCATTGTTACCGTACTGTGTGCTTCCGGAAACAATATAGGGTGTCGCAGTCTGCCGCGGGGGAATGTCTGTAATGGCCGGGCCGGGCCCGGGCGTCGGGTACAAAAAATGCGAGCGTTTTTTTTACCCATGAGGGTAACACAAACCTAATGGAACCCCCGGGCATCGTTACGCGAGTTCTTCCTGGGGACCTCGTCCACAATACCCCCGTCCTCTCGCTCATCTTCGCAAACCTCGTCACCATCGTTCTTGCCATTCTCGGGAACTGGGACCTTGCTTCGGTGATGTTCATCTACTGGGCTCAAAGTGTCACAATCGGTTTTTTCACCGTTGTCTCGCTGCTCACTGCGGATACAGTAACCCTTGCCGCTGAGATAGAAAAACCTCAATGGGAGCGTGGCGGGACAGAGACGGTAACCCCCCGGTTTGTCCGGTATTACCAATGCCTCCTTGCCGGGTTCTTCGCATTCCACTATGGTCTCTTCCACTGGGGATATTACTCGTTTTTCGTCGATTCCGGGCTCTTCGGGACAGTGAATTTATCTGATCCCAGCATCTGGATCTCCTGTGCCCTTTTCTTTGCGAACCACCTGTACTCCCACATCACGTACCGGTACCAGGGGCCAAAGGGATCCGGCTACATCAACGAGCAGTTTTTCACCCCCTACCGTCGGATCATCCCGATGCACCTCACTATAATCTTCGGGAGTATCGTGATGCTTGCCCTGGGAGTCCTCGGGATTACTTCGACCATGCCGGTGCTGGTGCTCTTCCTCCTTCTCAAGACCTATTCTGATATCACCGCCCACCTCATCAAGCATTACCGGGAAGAGAACCCGGATGCGCCGGTCCAGTACTTGTGAAACGGGAATGATCCCATGGATCAAAGACGATAAAACTTAATGAACCAGGAACGATTCTTGTACAGGAACAAGGCGATACCCATGGCAACCGATCCCGTCTGTCTGATGATTATTGATGAGGAGGGTGCGAAATTCACCAGCACCTACAGGAACCAGAAGTATTTCTTCTGCTGCAACTGGTGTAAAAAGCAGTTCGAAGAGAACCCGAAACGGTACTCCCGCCTGGGAATCAATGCGATCGTTGATATCAGTGGCGGCTGCGGTTGATCAGGATTTGGCGTATACCGGATACCTGTGATCACGTTGTGAGTGCTCACTCCTTATCGTGGCCGGTTCAATTCACAACCTGTAAATAGCGTCGGAAGAGTACTGAATAGTTTATGAAACGGATTATCACTTGTCTTTTCCTGACCGTACTCATCCTCGCCGCCTTTTTCTCGGGCTGTACCGGGCAGACCCGGCAAGAACCTGCCTCACCGGCAGCTCCCGGTACCGCGGAAAAGAGCTACATTGTCGGTATCGACGCCGAGTATCCCCCGTACAGTTATCTTGACCCGAACGGCACGCCGACCGGGTTTGATGTTGAATCCATGCGATGGATTGCCGAGAAGAAAGGCCTCTCGGTCACGTTCCAGCCAACAGCCTGGGACGGGATGATTCCCTCGATGGACGCGGGCAAGATCGACATGGTCTATTCCGGTATGACCATCACGCCGGAACGGGCGGAGAAGGTTAATTTCTCGATCCCCTACCTCAAGATCAACCAGTCTGTCGCTGTCCCGGACAGCACTACAAAGACCCCCGAAGACTTCTATGCCGGGCACATGATTGTCGGTGCCCAGCGGGGAACCACCGGGGCGATCTGGGTGGAGAACAACCTTGTTAACAAAGGGATCATGTCCCGTGATAACCTGAAGCTCTATGACAGCTTCCCGCTGGTTGCTGCAGACCTTGCCATTGGCCGTATCGATGCTGCGGTTTATGACAAGCCCCCTATGATCACGGCGATTGCTGATAAACCCGCACATATCATCGGGGAGATCGACACGAATGAGCAATACGGCGTTGCAATCCCGAAGTCCAATCCCGTCCTGCTCCAGACAATGAACGACGGGCTTGCGGAACTCATGAAGGATCCCTACTGGCAGGTGCTGCGGACCAGGTATGACCTTGGATAAACAATCCCGGCGTTCTTCTACCGGAATTAAAAGACAATTTTTTTCCCGCCCATCTGCTTATACAGTATCATCATGACTGCTGCCAAAGCCTCCTGCGGTGTATGAGGTCTCCGGCTGCGGATCAGGGGATACGTTCATGGATATCCTGACCATCCTTGCCCAGTGGGGACCCTACCTTCTTGGCGGTATCGTAGTTACGGTGGGGCTTGTCGCGAGTGCCCTTGTCATCGGGTTTGTTTTGGGGCTGCCGATTGCACTCGGGCAGGTGTATGGCAGCCGGATACTCCGCACCATCGCAGCAGTCTATGTCTGGTTCTTTCGCGGCCTGCCAATCCTTGTCCTGTTGTTCCTCTTTTATTTCGGTATTTTCCCGGTTCTGGGCCTGGATTTCCCTGCATTCGTCGTCGGGGCAGTGGTCCTCGGCCTCCGCGGGGCTGCCTACCAGTCCCAGATCTTCCGGGGGTCGATCCAGTCAATAGCCGAGGGACAGATGACGGCGGCCCTCTCCCTCGGAATGACGCCATGGATGGCAGTCAAGACCGTGATCCTCCCCCAGGCGCTGCGGATCTCCCTTCCCGGCTGGTCAAACGAGTACCCGGAGATTCTCACCGATTCAGCGGTCTGTTATGCCATCGGCGTGATGGAACTGCTGACCCGGACATCCCAGATCGTCAGCCAGACCTACGTCACCATGCCAATCTATATCGCCTGTGCGGGCATTTTCATCCTGCTTAACTACGCCGGCATGCAGGTGATCTACAAGGTCGAAGAAAAATTTGCCATCCCGGGTTTCGGGGTGAAGGCGGGATAGCCATGACAAGTGAATACATTCTCCGCATCGTCGACCTGCATAAGAATTTCGGGGACCGGGAGGTCCTGCACGGTATCTCGTTTAACGTGAAGAAAGGTGAGACGATCGTCTTCATCGGCCCCTCAGGTACCGGCAAGAGTACGCTGTTACGGTGCATCAACCAGCTGACCGAACCCGATAAGGGCCATGTCTTTATCGATGACGATGAGGTCACGGGCTGCGGCTACCGCATCAGCGAGTACCGGCAGCGGATCGGCATGGTCTTCCAGAACTTCAACCTCTTCGACCACCTGACCGCGGTCCAGAACGTGGAAATAGCGCCCATCAGGGTACGGAAGATGAAGCCGGCTGAAGCCCGGAAGAAGGCGATGGAAGAGCTCCGGCGGGTGGGGATGCAGGACTGGGCAGACCACTATCCTTCCGAGCTCTCGGGGGGGCAGGCCCAGCGGGTCTCCATCGCCCGGTCGCTTGCCATGGACCCCGAGGTGATCCTGTTCGATGAGCCGACATCGGCGCTCGATCCCGAGCTGACCCGCGAGGTGCTGGAAGTGATGAAGGATCTTGCCAGGAGCGGGATGACCATGCTCGTCGTCACCCATGAGATGGGCTTTGCCCGTTCGGTGGCTACAGAAGTCGTCTTTATGGAAGGCGGGCAAATTGTTGAGCAGGGCCCGCCGGCCGAGATCATGAAGAACCCGAAACATCCCCGGACACGGGAGTTCATCGGCAAGATCGCTGAACACTGAACGGACGAAAAACCATGGACCCGGTCATATTTCTCACCCAGATTCTGATACCCGCTCTCTGGCAGGGGCTTATCATCACGCTTGAGCTGGTGCTGCTTACCGCACCGTTCGGGCTCCTGCTCGGGGTCGGGATAGCGCTCGGAAGGCAGTACGGGGGTCGTGTTCTCTCGTCGTTATGTGCCGGGTACATTGTCTTTTTCAAGGGCTGCCCGCTCCTGCTGCTCCTGTTCATGCTGTATTTCGGCCTGCCAACGATCGGGATCATCCTCCCGGCATTCACGGCCTCCGTGATCGGGTTCATCCTGTGCAATGCCGCCTACAACTCCGAATATATCCGCGGCGCCATCAAGTCGATCAAGGATGGCCAGATGACCGCTGCCCAGGCGCTCGGCATGACAAAGGTTCAGGCGATCGAGACGATCATCCTCCCGCAGGCGCTGCGGCGGGCCATCCCGGGACTGTCAAATGAATTCATCTACCTGATCAAGTACTCCTCTCTCGCGTACATGATCACGGTGGTTGAGCTCTCGGGAGCGGGAAAGCTTGTTGCTACGAAATATTTCCTGTACAATGAGACCTTCCTCGCGGTAGGGATCGTGTATCTTGCCCTGGTAACCCTGACGACGTTCGGGGTCGACCGCCTTGAGAAACGGCTTGCCATTCCGGGAATGGTGCAGAAGAGCGGGAGATAATTTTTATTTTTGTCTATTACTTTCTACGAACCATCTGTCTTTCCTTAACCCCCGTAAAAAGACCCCTTTTCCTGAGAGAACCGCCCCCCTTGCGTCAGCCCGCCCCCACGGGGGCGGGGACGCATGCGATTCCCTCATAATTGCCGGTAAGCCCTGTTCTGACAATACTGCATAAGATCCCGGTCAACCACACTGCGCCACTGGCGAGCCCCGGCAGGCAATGAGCACCCGTGGCCCATTGGCAATCCAATCTCAGGGAGCTGCCAATTTGATCGGAGTCAGTGGTCTGAGTTCAGCAATCGCCTTAAAATGACATTGGTTTGTTGAGTGAATGGTCTGGTTCTCCGTTTTTATCGTTGAAGAGCGGACTACTTTTTTTAAAAGAAGATGAGTGGAGAAGATCCACACTGTTACTTCATGTGGTGTTTCGCGATGAGTTCCTGCCAGGAAGGGTCGGCCTTGAGCTGGGCGAGGCCATCGTTCAGGACCGCGAGGAGCTCCGGATCCGACTTCCGGACCGCAATACCGAACTCTTCTTTGGTCTCGATGTTCCCAATCTTCTTGATCGATTTGTTGGCAATGATATCCTTGAGGACGAGGTCGTCGTACATCACGGCATCGACCCTTCCTGAAGCGAGATCATCAACGGCAAGCGGTGTGTTATCATAGAGTTTGAGGTTTCCCTGCGGCATCTTTCCGGTACCGATCAGGTTCTTGTCGATCCAGATCGCTGCCGTGCACCCGCTCTGGGTGCCGAGGATCGCTTTGCCGGCCTTTACGTCATCGAGCGTCAGGGTCGAATCCTTCCGGGCCACGACATCCTGGTTCACTTCCCAGTAGGGTGCCGTGAAGTTGACCTGCTCTGCCCGCTCCGGCGTGATGGTCATGCCGGCATAGATGAGGTCGATCTTCTTTGCCTGGAGTGCGGGGATAATGCCGTCCCATGCGGTTGCCTGGAATGAGACCTTCAGCCCCTTCTTCTGGGCTATCCAGCGCATGGCATCGACATCGAACCCCTGTGCGGTTCCGCTCGCGTCAATATAGCTGAACGGCTGGTACTGACCGTCAATACCGACGATATAGGTCTTGTCCGCAGGGCCACTCCCTCCGGCCGGGGTCGTGGCCGGTGAGGTAGTTGTGCATCCGGTACACAACAGCAGAAGGGTGATCAGGACAGCAGTGAGGGCAAATAAACGGAAATTTCCTGTCATGACTAGTGAATTGATGCCTGCAATCAAAAGAGCTTGCGATTTGGCCCTGACCTGAGAGGACAGAGGCCTGCACGATCCAGGCAGCCGTAACCGGTTGCGGAAAAAAGTGTTGGTTCAGATGAAGAGCGGCGCGAGCACGAGCGTCAGCGTGGCGAGGAGCTTGATGAGCACGTGGAGCGACGGTCCGGCAGTATCCTTGAACGGGTCGCCGACCGTGTCCCCGATGACCGCTGCCTTATGAGCTTCGCTCTTCTTGCCGCCATGGACACCGGTCTCGATGTATTTCTTGGCATTGTCCCATGCACCCCCGCTGTTGTTGAGGATGAGCGCAAGGAGGATACCGGTTATGGTCGCCACCATGAGGAAACCGGCAAGGGCCTCATACTTCATGGTGACCCCGATGACGATCGGGAACGCGATTACCAGGATACCCGGGACGACCATGTTTTTCAGGGCGCCCTGGGTGGTGATATCGATGACTGCGGCATAATCGGGCTTTTTGGTGCCGGCCATGATGGCGGGATCCTTGAACTGGATGCGGACAGCATCGATCACGGACTGTGCGGTCTTGGAAACCGCACGGATGGCAAAGCTCGCAAAGAGGAAGACGAGCATGGCGCCGAGGAGTGCCCCGACAAAGACCGGAACGCTTGCCAGGTTGACGATCTCGAAAGCTTTTCCGGTCAGCTTGGCAATATCGGCCATGTAGGCGTTGAAGAGCAGGAAGACTGCGAGGGATGCGCTGCCGATGGCATATCCTTTGGTGAGTGCCTTGGTTGTGTTGCCGGCTGCATCGAGCTTGTCCATGCGGTGCCGGACTTCATCCGGAGCCT
>ERZ795054.953-NODE-953-length-30448-cov-17.804626_pt1 | contig 30448 bp, 36 predicted proteins | sample MGYA00375138_ERZ795054 | MGnify/ENA primary metagenome ERZ795054 (study PRJEB30183, sample SAMN05720215) | anaerobic digester metagenome | isolation source: active sludge of municipal wastewater-treating anaerobic digesters | place: USA | collected 2014-12-23 ... | reverse complement strand
TCGGTGGTGAGATGCAGTGACATGATTGGCTCCAATTTCTGTCAGTTGAAAGAAGGCTTCTTGGTGATGCGGGAGATACGGGCACTACGGGTGACACGAGTAACGACCTCGATCGAGATGTCGCCCTCGTCCTCGCCCGGGCGCTGCTCGATGAGAGCACGGGTAACGACTTGCTGCTGTCCACTACGGTGGAACACAGCGGTCTGATACGCTTCGTCGTTACTGCCTTCACGCGCGAGGAGAATGCAGAGCGGATCCGATGCAACATCGATCAACTCGTCGATGTACTCAGGAAGATGAAAGCTCATGATTATTTCCTTTCCATGTATGCACGCAATGCTTCGAGTTGCTCTTCGAGATCAGTCGCAATGTCGGAGAAGGACGCCCCTGTCGCCTTCATCCAAAGGCAAGAGATGCCCATGCGTACACGCATATTGGCGTACTCGGCGTCGGTCTTATCGCCCAACAAAGTGATATCCGAACGCGCGCCTTCATCCGAAATGATCACCCGCAGATAGTTGAAGGGATAACCTTCCACGGATGCGTACGCACGAAGGGCTTCCTCTGCCGAGTCCGTGCTGTTGATGTACTTGTAGTTCACCTCGCCATCCGGCTCGTACTTGCCGCCAGCGATTTCAAACATGAGTTTCTTATCTATGATTCTTTGCTCCATGAAAAAGGGCGATATGGGATTACCCCATACCGCCCTGAACTTCGGACTACTTGGATTTGCTGCTACTTAGCCGCGCGGACCACGACCATCGAACGACGCACGACCACGAGTGGTGTGAATCTTGATGCCCGAGGCGACCACGATCTTCTCGGTCTTGGGCTTCACAGCCTTCACGACCTTGCTATTGCTCTTGGGCTTCACGGCCTTGGGCTTCGCAACCTTGGCAACCTTCGGTGCCGGCGGGCTGAACTCCGCAAACAACGCGTTGTTGCGGGCAGACAACTGAGCCATGCGCTCACGCGCCTGCTTGAGCGCCAGCATCGCCTCCGTCTCGGCGTTGAGAGCCTCGAGTTCGAGCATCTCCGCCTGCACTTCGACGAGCTTGACACGTGCCTTGGCGGCGCGCAGCTCAGCTTCCTTGGTACGCCACTCCGGGGAGTTGACCAGATCCTTGGGAGCGCCAGTAGCAAGCAACAGCGCCCAAGGTTCGAGCATACGCTCGAGCCACCAGTCGTGATTCTTGAGATCACGCTTGTGCTCACGGCAAGCCGTCGCGAACTCGGACTTGCCAGCATCACGCATCGCATCGTCCATGGCATTGAAGCAATTGACCATCTGCTCGTGGTTACGCAGGGTTTCACCCAGCATCTCCAAGCGGTCGAACAACTTGTCCCAAGCACGCCCGGACGTCTTGAGGACATTGGCGTCCTCGAAGTAGTCCATGAACTCGTCGGTCGCATCCTGCGCAGAGACATGCGGGAACGAGACAAGCTCTTCAGCGCGCTGGACCTTGATGGCCCAAGGACTACCCGCAGTTGCGTTGGCCTTGAGGTCCATCAAGAAGTCGTGCCAGCTGCCGCAATAGGCACGGAACTGACGCCCAGAGGACGAGATGACGTAGCGACCACCAGAAGTAGTGCGAACGCCAGCCTCTTCCAGATCGGATGCAGCCTGCTTAGCCAAAGACTCGAGGTGACGCTCGATCACGGCATGAGCGCGAACCGCTTCAGCCATGACCGCACGACGCTCGATCTCGATATCGGACTCACGCCCGGTATCGTTGGCCTCCAGCGAACCGTCCTTCGGGCGGTCCTGCAAAGGCTTGTCCGAGCCGTCCTGCATACGCACGAGGTCCATGCGGATGGTGTAGAGCACGCTCACACCGGCGCGGTAATCCTGCTCGGCAAACAAGCCGACCTGATAAGGCGTAGCTTCCATGCCCTTAATACGGTCGTTGAGGCCAGCGGCAAACAGCGCGTTGACGATGAGGGAGAGACGGGTACGATTGGAATTGTTCATATATCCTCCGATAGAATGAACGGTACTTCGGTACAGCAAAAAAGGCTCTTCATGCGTCAACATGAGAGCCGGGAGTACAGAGCGTTCTTTTACGTGGCCTTCTGCATACCACAAGCAGCAAGCTGCTTAATTGAGACAATGTGTCTCCCACTGCTACTCAGCGAGGTGAGTAGCAGTGAATGAAACATTGAGCTTAGCGGCCATGAACCACGGAATGCACACGCATTAAAAAGCGCGTGTGTTTCGTGGGCTTCTTCCGGAAAACCCGGAAACGCACATGATCAAGAGAGCTACGCTTGGTCATATCAACTCCTTATCCACTCGAGGATGAACAAAACGACAAAGGCCGCTCCAGCAATGGCAGCCACAACGCCCAAACCAAAAGGCGAAAGCAAGCCGATTCCCATAGTGATGATGAGACCGACAAACACCGCCACCGAGATGGCAATGACGCACATCCACACCGCCATTGACGAGTCGTGCTGAGTTGAGTGAGGCATGATGATCTCCTTATTTGCACAAAGGTTGAACAAGGTAATTGCCGCCGACATCCGGATCAGCACACCACGACGGAAGCAATTGCTCAACAGCAGCAACGGCAAACATCAGACATGCACCAAAGGTGATGCCAAGGAAAAGACGAGAAATAATTAGCTCCTAAAGGCCCGTGAAAAAAACGGCACATGAGTCGGGCCAACTCACATGCCGATGGTATTTTGTCCAAGTTAGTGACCACTAACCTTGTTCCACTTGTTAGTGACCACTAACTTGAGTCAAACAAGTGTTTGCCTATTTATTAGGCAGCGTCCGAGCGATTTCTCGAAGTCAGGATTCGACTGAGATACGGAACAAAAGACACGCTAAGTGCTTGTTTTATTTACACTCTTATTATTATTAAACTACTACTACTACTTTCAACTACATAAAAATAAAAGAAGTAGTAATAAATAAACGTGCTTACGTTCTGCAGCTGAAGTTTTAAAACTCGGAACATTGTTCCCTAACTCCATTGTCATATGACTCATTCATAGAGCACAAATGACATACACATGATGCACGTGTCATGTTCCTCGCTGCTTAGTGAAGCGTGCAAAGGCAATGCACGCGTCATGTTGCGGTTAACGCCAGCCGGTGTTGTTCTGGTCGAGCCAGTCGATGAACCCCTGCGTCGTATCGGTCGTGTCCCACGATGCCCGTGGTCCACTCCATACGATCGGTGCGCGAAACGCCCCTTCGAGATCAACACACCAGTACCTGTTGCTGCACTGATACACAAAGGCCTGTACAACGGGCATACCGTAAGCGTCGTTCTTCGGTGAATCGAAGAACAGTTCGTCCGGTATGACCCGCGTAAAGCCCAGCTGTTCGAGTGCGGCAACAGTGGCGTCCTTGGTTGCGTAAGCTTCCATGGTATTACTCCTTAGTATGACGCGACGAATGTCGCGCTTCACTAAGCAGCGAGGACATGTATATGGGGATCGACCCCATATACATGTCCTCCCCGAAGGGAGGCATGCACTCCTAGTTATGTGCGGATGATGCCGCGACGTGCGAGACGTGCGGCCATACGCAGTTGCGACTCGAGACGGGCCTGTTCGTAGATAGCCTGACGGTTATCCTTAATGGTGACCACGATATTCTCCGCACGTGCGTATGCAGCGATAGAAGACATACCCACGTGGGTGACAGCACCCTCAATGGTGTCTGCGGTCCATGCGGCTGCGTCGCCGATGAAGTCAGATGCCTTGGTGGCGAGGGACACGTTGGCTTGGTTGATTTGGTTCGTCATGATGTAGCTCCTTGGTAAGAGACTCCTTTCTGGGAATCCAGAAAGCGAATCCGAAGTCACCCCGTTCATTGGGAGAACGGGGATAGGGAACGCCGCACCTAAATCCACGCCGTTTCAATATTTTTCAATTTTTATTTTTCTCAGTACCTTAGTGTCATATCCAGATGACATGCCCTATCTTTTGCTCTGACACTCTCGTATAATTTTTTGAAATTTTTCGCAGAAAGCGACAGAGTGGCCAGAGCAAAACCGAAGTCCAAGGAGAAGCCGATCACGGCGGAGCGCCCGCAGTCTATTCTGCTCACCGCACAGCAGGCTGCTTTCGTCGATGCCAAGATGCTGGGCAAAGACAACATCGACGCCGCCCGCGCCGCCGGCTACAAAAGCCCGGTCACTACCGGGAATCAGATCGCGAAGACCGCCTCGGTGCAGGCGGCGCTGGCTGCCGCCCGGGACGAGCTGTCCAGCGCTGCCCAGATCACCCGGGCCGACGTCATCGAGGGCTTCATGGAGGCCATCAACATGGCCAAGCTGTCGGTAGACCCGGCCAGCATGATCAAAGGCTGGTCGGAGACAGCGAAAGTGCTCGGTCTGTACGCGCCGGAGGTCAAGAAGCTGGAGATCACGGGCAACCAGAAGCGCCTGCAGTCGAAATACGAGGCCATGAGCGATATGGAGCTGCTCGACATCATCGAAGGACGTGTGAAATTGATCGAAGGGAAGAGCGTCCGTGTCGACGAGTGATTTCACCGTCTGCTCGACCTGCGCCACCGAGCGTGAAACCGCCACCCTGAACCCGGCCGGGCAGTGCCCGTTCTGCGTCGACGCCGGCGTCCCGGCACCGACCCCCAAAGAACCCGCCGCGCCGGTCTCGAAATACCCCGAAATCGTCGTCCGCCCGCCCGGCACCGACGGGTTCGCCGCCGCCCGGGCCGCCAAGGCGGCGAAACAGGCGGCCGTGAAGCAGGCCGCGGCCGAACCGCCGACCCCAAAGGCGCCCAAGGCATCGAACCCAGCCATGCAGCCCGCCGTCGACGAGGCCTTCACGCTGCCCTACGCCGCCCCGGCGTTCGACCAAGCCTCCGCCGAGGCCGACCCGGCGAAGGAACTGGCCATGCGCGCCCTCTGCCGGCGCCGCTTCCTGCCGTTCGTGCAGCGTTACCGGCCCAAATACATGGCCGGGTGGGTACACGAGGACATCTGCCGCCGACTGGAGCGTTTCATGCGCCAAGTCGAGCTGGGGCAAAGCCCGCGGCTGCTCCTGATGATGCCCCCGCGCTCCGGAAAGAGCGAGCTGGGCAGCCGGCACTTCCCGCCGTGGGTCTTGGGACAGCATCCGGACTGGGAAATTATTGCTGCCAGTCACACTTCCTCCCTGACGCTCTCTTTCAGCCGCTACATCCGTGATCTCACCCGCGATCCAAGCTTCCAAGCCCTGTTTCCTGACATGCGCCTTGACCCGACCTCGCAATCCGTCGAAAACTGGAACACGTTGTCCGGCGGCGGCTACATGGCGGCCGGCGTCGGCACCGGTATTACCGGGCGCGGCGCGCACATCCTGCTCCTCGATGACTTGGTGAAGGACATCGAGGCGGCGGACAGCCCGACCATCCGTGAAAATACGTGGGAGTGGTACGGCTCGACGGCCTACACCCGTCTGGCACCCGGCGGTGGCGTGCTGGGAATCATGACGTGGTGGAATGAGGACGACTGGGCCGGCAAGATCCAGCAGGTCATGGCCAGCGGCGACGGCGACATCTTCGAGGTCATCAAATACCCGGCGATCAATGACGAGGGCGACGAGTATCTGCTGCCCGACGACCGCATCGTCCAGTACGCCCCCGAAAGCCCAGTGCCCGAGGGCGCCCGGCTGACCCGGCCCAAGGGCACGGCGATCCACCCGGCGCGTTACGACACGGAGGCGATGTTGCGGATCAAGCGCAACCTCGTGGCCAGCGGCCAGAAGCGCGTCTGGCAGGCGCTGTACCAGCAGAACCCGACGCCCGACGACGGTATCTACTTCTCCAAGGAGATGGTGCACTACTACGTGCATGCGCCGCAGCGCCGAAACATGTTCGTCTATCAGGCGTGGGACTTCGCGATCACCGAAGACGCCCAGAACGACTACACGGTCTGCTGCACGATCGGGCAGGACGAGTTCGACAACCTCTACATCCTGCACGTCTTCCGCTTCCGCTCCGACGACGGCAACGCGATCGTCGAGCATATGATCGACCAGAGCATCAACTGGGGTGCGGACCTGCTGGGCTTCGAAGACGGGCAAATCTGGAAGACACTCAAGGCGCAGTATGAGAAGCGCTGCATCGAGCGCCAGCACTACACCACTTACGAGGTGCTGCAGCCGCTGACGGACAAACTGGTCCGGGCCAACCCGCTCAAGGGCCGGATGCAGCTGCACAAGGTCTTCATCAAGAAGGACGAGGCGTGGACCGAGCCGTACGTGCGTGAGTTGATGACCTTCCCGGCCGGCAAGCATGACGACCAAGTCGACGCGACCGCGTGGGCCGTGCGCCTGACGCTCACCCGCTCGGCGCCCAAGTCCAAGCCACCGCCGAAGACAGAGAGCTGGCGCGACAAACTCGGGGCGTTCACCGAGGGCGCGGGTGTCGCGACACACATGGCTGCATAAATGACAATGACTCTGATATACTCTCGCGCAATCTGATGGACGGACGGTGAAAAATGATCGGCAAACTGATAATGGAACTCTTCCATGCACGTACCACGGCGCATGTGCTCCACCTCAAAAGCCGCTCCTATGCTCAGCACGTCGCCCTCCAAGGGTTCTACGACGGGATCATCCCGTTGGCTGACGCACTGGCCGAGGCGTACCAAGGCGAGTACAGCCTGATCGAGACATACCCGACGAAATACTCGCCGTACAGCGACCCGATCCTGCTCATGGACGACCTGCGCGAATGCGTGGACGAGTGCGCCAAGGAGTTCGACGAGGCCGACAGCCACCTCCGCAACATCTGCGACGAGGTTCGCGCCCTGATTGCCAGCACTGCCTACAAGCTGCGCTTCCTCAAGTAAGGACTCTAATGCCAGTAAACGACCACATCGCCAGTGAACAATGGATGCGTTTCCAGTACTGCCGCGACCGTGGCCATCTGGAGTTCGTCAACAAAGCGGACAAGTGCGACAAATTCTTTGCCGGTGACCAGTGGTTGCAGAGCGACCTGAACACATTGGCGCTCCAGCGCCGCCCGGCCATTACCATTAATAAAATTATTTCGACCCTCGGCACACTGTTCGGTCAGCAGATTTACAACCGCAGCGAGACGATCCTGCGCCCGAGCACCGGGGCGAACCCGGACACCGCCGAGGCGATGACAAAGGTCTTCAAGCAGATTTCCCAGAACAACCAGCTGCCGTGGGTCCGCTCCGAGTTGTTCGCCGACGGCGTCATCCGCTCCCGGGGCTTCATCGACCTGCGTCTCGACTTCACCGATAGCATGATCGGCGAGGCCCGCGTCGAGAACCTCAACTCCAAGAACGTCGTGATCGACCCGGATGCCGAGGAATACGACCCGGACAAGTGGAACGACGTCTTCACGACCAAGTGGGCCACGCCGCAGGACATCGCTGTCCTGTATTCCGAAGATGACGCAGAACTCCTGAAGCTCAAAGATGGTTCCTCTTTCCCCTACGGTTACGACTCCATTGAACGCGTCCGTGATCGATTCGGCGGTGTATTACCGCTTGCAGGATATTACGGTGTCACTGATCCGAGCGACGTCCGCCGAAACATTCGCGTACTCGATCGACAATATCGAAAACTCGACAAGCAATTGCATTTCGTCGATATTGAGACAGGAGATATGCGACCAATTCCGACAAGCTGGGATCGAAATCGCATCGCCTCCGTCATCGAAAAAGCAGGCGGCCGAGTATCGACCACCAAGAAGCTGGTTAAACGCATACGCTGGACTGTCACGGCCGACAACATCGTTCTCCATGACGATTGGTCGCCGTACAAGCACTTCACGGTCATTCCGTACTTCCCGTACTTCCGCTACGGCCGCACCATCGGGCTGGTGGAAAACCTCTTGGGGCCGCAGGAACTCCTGAACAAGGTTTCCAGCCAAGAGCTGCACGTCGTGAACACCACGGCGAACAGCGGCTGGAAGATCAAAACCGGTGCCCTGAAGAACATGTCGATCGAGGAACTGGAGCAGAAGGGCGCCTCGACCGGCCTCGTGCTGGAGCTGGATGACGTCGCCGGCGCGGAGAAGATCACCCCGAATGCCACGCCGCAGGGTCTCGACCGGATCAGCTACAAGGCCGAAGAGCACATCAAGACGATCAGCAACATCTCGGACTCGATGCAGGGCTTCGACCGCGAGGACGTTGCTGCCAAGGCTATTCAAGCCAAGCAGCAGGCCGGCAGCACCAACACCACGAAGGTGATGGACAACCTCGAGCGCACCGATTACCTGTTCGCCCGCAACCTGATCGACATGGTGCAGGAGTACTACACCGAAGAACGCCTGATCAACATCACCCACGACGACCTGCTGCTGGCCGCCGAGGAAGTTGCCGTCAACCAGTACGACCCGGCCACCGGCGAGATCGTCAATGACCTGACGATGGGCGAGTACAACATCGTGATCACCAGCACGCCGTACCGCGCCACGTTGGAAGACAGCCAGTTCGAGCAGGCCGTGTCGATGCGTGAAGCCGGCGTGGAAATCCCTGACGACGTCCTCATCGAGAACAGCCGCTTGCACCGGAAATCCGAGATTTCCAAGCGCCTGCAAGAAGCGAAGACCGGGCCGGAAGCGCAGGCCGCTGCCGCCCTCAAGGCGCGCGCCGACGAGGCCTCGGTGTCGGTTATGGAGGCGGACGCCCTCTCGAAGCGCGCCGACGCCGAACTCAAGGCGGCCAAGACCAAGCAGGCCATCGCCGCGATCGCGCAGGAAGACGCCCGAATCGAGATCGAGGCCGCGGCAGCGCAGGGCGGTGAAGGGGAAGCCGAGAAAGCGCAGGTCGAAATGGAGCTGGAAGGTCAGAAGGCCGGCCACAAAATGACCCTCGAAGAGCGCCAGTTCCAGCATAAGCAGTCGCTGGCCGAGCGCGAGATGGCCATGAAGGAACGGACACACGAAAGCGAAGAGCGCCGCAAGGCCGACATGCACGAGCACCAGAAGCAGATTTCCACGAAACAGGCCGAAACGCAGGCTCTAGCCGCCGAAGCAGGCGCAATCAACGCGCAACCCAGCGCATCCAAGGAGAAGTAAATGAAGCTCTATCAGCAGCTGTTCGGTCTGAACCTCATGGACCCTGCCGGTGACGGCAAGGGCGGCGGCGGCGGCACAACCGACCGCGGCGACGACTGGACGCCGACGACAGAAACACCGCCGGCAGCGGCCACGACGACGGAAGAAACCGTCGACGACGATGTCAAAGTGGCCACCGGCGAAACGGAAACGACGGAACTTGCCCGGGACGCCACCGGCAAGTTCGCCCCGAAGCCGAAGACCGACGAAGGCGCTGATTACAAGATCCCGAAGCAAGAGTTCGACCGCCGGATCAACAAGGAACGCGAGCGCGCCGAGACTGCTGAGCGCCTGCTGGCTGAAGCCACCAAGGCCAACAACCAGATCCAGCGCAACGCTGACGTCACCAAACTCGAAGCCGAGGTCGGTGAGCTGCGCGAGCAAGAGCACAAGGCCCTGATTCAGGGCGACAGCGCCAAGGCCCGGGAACTGGCGGCCGAGGCCGACCGCCTGAACCGTCAAATCGCCATCCAGCAGGCTGGCGACATGACGGCGGCTGCCAAGGATGCCGCACTGGAGTCCATGCGGATGGAACTGGCCATCGAGAACATCGAGACCAACTACCCGCAGCTGGACGAGAACTCCGAAGAGTTCGATCAGGACATCACCGACGACGTGCTGGACAAGCAGCGCGGCTACATGGAGCGCGAGCGTCTGTCGCCGTCCAAGGCCCTGCTCAAGGCCGTCAAGTACGTCATGGGCCGGAAAGCGGCACCAGCCGCCACAGAGCCGGCCAAGACAGGTCTCAGCGCAGCGTCCAAGGGCTTGGATCGCAAGGCGGCTGCCGTGGCCAAGAACCTTGATACTGCGGCCCGCCAGCCGGCCTCTACGAAGCCCGTGGGCGCAGACAGCGACAAGCACGGCCAGACCAAGGACATTCCGGAGGCCAGCCAGATGACCTTCGCCGAGTTCTCGGCGCTGCCCGACGCCACCAAGGCCAAGATGCGCGGAGATTTTGTATGAACGCACCGACAGTCACCATGGGCGGCATACTCGCCAAGATCAAGAAGACTGAGTACCTGATCCTGCCAGACGGCCGTACGACACTCTGCATGCTGACCCTCGAGAACGGCTACACGCTGCGCGGCGAGTCGTCCTGCGTCAGCGCAGCGAACTTCAACGTAGCGCTGGGCGAGAAGTATGCCTACGAGAACGCTGTCGAGAAAATCTGGCCGTTGGAGGGCTACCTCCTGACTCAGAAGCTGTTTGAGGCCTCTCTATGACCCCGGAGCAATTCTGTTACTGGCTGCAGGGCTTCGCCGAGCTGCACGACGCGCCGCCGGGTCGCGAGCAATGGCAGTCGATCCGGGAGCACCTCGCAACGGTGTTCAACAAGGTCACGCCACCGCTTCATCAGCCCGTGCCGCTGACGCTGATCCATCGCCGGCCGGACCCGAGCTACAAGCAACCAGATTTCGTTTGTTAGTTCGTTGCGCGCGCTGACGAACTCTGTTAGAGTGCTGCGCATTAGAGACGACTAGCCCCCGCAAGGGGCCATCCCTGACAAGCGGATTGTAGCTCGTCACCCGCTCCCTGCAGCGACACAGCAGGCGGTTCGGCTCCGTACCAGTCGTACTTCGCAATTTCGCCAGCGACACAGGCGGACGCAAGCACAGCGATATGTGTGGGATGAGTCTCACAGACTCTGAAGCGAACTACGACAACTCAAGGAGAACCGCCAAATGTCGTATACCAATTTTGCCCAGCTGACCAGCGAACAAAAAACCGTCTGGTCCATGGACCTGTGGAAACAGGCCCGCAACATGTCCTTCGTCAACCAGTTCCTTGGTTCTGACGCCAACTCCATTATCCAGCACGTCACCGAGCTGAAGAAGTCCGAGAAGGGCGCCCGCGCCGTTATCACGCTTCTGACCGATCTCGAAGGCGACGGTATCGCCGGGGACCGCACGCTGGAAGGCAACGAAGAAGCAATGAAGTCGTACGATCAGGTTATCCGTATCGACCAACTGCGTCACGCCAACCGCCACGAAGGTCGCATGGCCGACCAGAAGTCCGTGGTCACCTTCCGCGGCGAGTCCCGCGACAAGCTGGCTTACTGGCTTGGCGACCGTATTGACCAGCTGGCCTTCCTGACCATGTCGGGCGTTGCCTACTCGGTCAAGAACTCCGGCGGCACCCGCGTCGGCTCTGACCTGCCGTACCTCGAGTTCGCCGCCGACGTCGTCGCCCCGACGACCAAGCGTTTCGGCCGCTGGAACGGCACCTCCAAGCTGATCGAGTGGGGCACCGGTAACGGCTCCATCGCGGTCGGTGACACCCCGATGTGGGAACTCTTCGTGCAGGCCAAGGCTTACATGAAGGACAACTACATCCGCGGCGTCGTCGGCAAGGGTGGTGAAGAGACTTATCACGTGTTCCTCGGCCCGCAAGCCATGGCCCGCCTGAAGCTCGACCCGACCTACATGGCCAACCTGCGTTACGCAGCCCAGCGCGGCAGCGAGAACCAACTGTTCTCCGGCGATGCCGTGAAGATCGACAACCTCGTCTTCCACGAATTCCGTCACGTCGTGAATACCCGTCTGGCAGCCTCCGGCTCCAAGTGGGGTGCTGGCGGTCTGGTCGACGGTTGCCAGATCCTGATCTGCGGCGCGCAGGCTCTGGGCATGGCCGACCTCGGCAATCCGGAATGGGTCGAGAAGGGCTTCGACTACGAGAACCAACAAGGTATCTCGACCGGCAAGATCATCGGCTTCAAGAAGCCGCAGTTCTACAGCCAGTACAGCGGCGGCACCACCGAAGACTTCGGTGTGGTCTCCATCTACGTCGCTCAATAAGGAGGGCTGATCATGTCCCAACTCAAAGCAACTCGTGGCGCGCAGAAGCCTTCCGTCGCCGAATTCGTCTGGTCGTTCAACCAGTGGGTCGTCGACTCGGTGGATGGCGTCAAGAAGACCATGGGCGCTACCGTCGCCAACTCGACTGATCCCAACGAACCCGGCCTGACCGCCGGTACCGGCGTGGTCTTCGATGCGATTCCGATGCCTTTGGGCGCAGTGGTCGTCGGCGGCGAGCTGATCGTCGAGACCGCGTTTGTCGGTATCGGCGCCGGCGCAACGATCACCGTCGGCGTTGCCGGCGACGCCGCGGCCCTGCTGGCTTCGACCGATCTGGACGCTGCTGCTGCCGGTTCGCGTACTGCGCTGCTCCTGACCAAGCCGTTGGTCTCCAACGGCGGCCAGAACGTCCGCATCACGACTGCCGGCCTGACAGCCACGGCTACCGCCGGTAAGGCACGCCTCCGCGTGCAATACACCATCGACGGTCGCCAAGACGAAGTCTGCGCTGTTTAAGCAGTGACCTGACGGAGGCTTCGGCCTCCGTCCTTCAACTCTCTGGAGAAATATCAAATGTCCGAGTTTGTTCTTAACCGGAACTACACGCACCGCTCGACCAGCGGCCACATCATCAACTTCGTCAAGAACGAGCCGGTCTACGTGCCGCCCGTCTGCCGCAAGGAAGTCACGATGATCGGCGCAGTCTCGATGGACGAAGCAGTCGATGTCCTCGGCGAAGAGGTACAGAAAAAACCGGAACTGACCCCCGACGAGCGCCGCGAGGCCTTGATCAAGGCGTTCAAGTTCCTGCAGGAACGCAACCATCGCGGTGACTTCACCGGCCAAGGCGCCCCGTCCGTCACCGCCCTGAAGAAGGTCATCGAAGATTTCGAAGTGGACAAGAAGGAAGTTGAAGAACTCTGGACTGTCTACCGCGAAGAGCAGAACTCCTAAATGACTGCCCAAGAGCTTTACGACCAGTTCCGCTCCGACATGGTGGATACGGCAAAACCGTATCTGTGGTCGGACACGGACGTCGTTCGCTATATGAACGACGCGTATCGCATGTTCGTACGGCTCACGGGCGGCATTGCCGATTTCACCTCTGACCTCTCCCGCGTTGCCATTTCCGCGGGAGAGGCCACGTCTCCGATGGACGCGCGCATCTTGCGCGTCATGGAGGCATATCGATTGTCCGACGAGGGCAGGATCGAAGTCATCAACCAGACCAACATGACGTTCCAGCGGGACAACGACTACGGCCGCATGCGCCCGCTGTACCTCGACAGCACACCCGGTCCGGTGCGCTACATGATTATCGGCGCCCAGCGCAACGTCGCCAAGTGGGTGCAAGTGCCCCTTGCGGACGACACCGCCCAGCTCTTCGTCTACCGCCTACCGGCGGACACGATCGACCTGAACGACCCGGACATGGACTTCGCTTTCGACGAGGTCGGCGAAGAACACCACATGCACCTCTGTCTGTGGATGCAGAGCCTCGCTTACCGCAAGGCCGATGCCGAGACATTCGACCGGGGTCGCGCCGAGGAATACAAGACCCTCTTCGAGTCCTATTGCGCCATGGCGCGGGCAGAGTGGGAACGCTACAAGCACAAGAACCGCGAAATCACTTATGGGGGCCTGTGATGCCTGATAAAGACCCGGCTAACTGGTCAGCCGCAACATGGGCACTTGCCCTCCTGATGCCGCTCGGCGGCGGATTCATCAACTGGTACGCCCGCGTCAAGACTGGTCACACCCGTGCTTTCAACCTCCTCGAGCTTGTCGGCGAGGTATTCACCAGCGGTATCGTCGGATTGTGGGTATTCATGTTCCTCGCCTCATATGACCATCCGGCCGGCTTGTGCGCCGCCGCCTCTGGTGTGTCAGGGCACATGGCGACCCGCCTGTTGTTCCTGCTCGAACGGACGGCGGAACAGAAGTTCGGAAAAATGATGGATGACGCGCAATGAAACAGACTTTCAAACTCATTCGTGGCGCAGTCGTTCAGCGCGACGGCCGTGAGAACTTCACCCCCGGGCGCATGCACTTCGAGGGGCATGCCTTCTGCCATACCTGCGAAGATGAGGATCGCTTTCTCGAGAATGTGCCGGGGCACGAAAACAGCACAAAGGTCTTCGGTAAGACGGCGATTCCGCGCGGCAAGTACCGCCTGATCACCTCCGAGTCGCCGCGCTTCGGCCGCATCTTGCCGGAAGTCTTGCATGTGCCGGGCTTCACCGGCATCCGCATCCACGGCGGCAACACCGCCGAAGATTCGCACGGCTGCATCCTCGTTGGCCAGATCAAGACGGCCACCGGCGTCGCCAAGAGCGCATCGACGGTGACGCAGATTATCAACTCAATCGATGACGCCGCAGAACTGGGCATTGAGACTTGGCTGGAGGTCGAATGATCGTCACTAACTTTCTCGAAGCACTGAAGCCGGGCAAGGAGATTGCCAATGCAACTGCATGGAAAGAAGCGCAGCTGCTCCTCAACAAATGGGGCGGTCTCGTCACTTTCGCGCTCGCCACGGCCCGCATGTTCGGCCTCGACTTCGGTCTCACGGACGATCAGCTGCTTGGCCTGCTGTCTGGCGCTGCTGTCGTCTACTGCGTGTTCAACGGGTCTGCAACTGCTGTCAGCACAACCAAAGTGGGTGTGCGTCGTGTTTCCGACGGCGGAGATAACTCCGGAGGGACAGGAGTTGCTCAACCATCCCGCCGAGCTGCTGACCGACAGCTCGATGCTGACGTATTTGACACCGGGAATCGCGGTTAATTGCCCCTTTTAGGAGAACACCATGAACTACATCGCCATCATCAAAGCCGTACTGCTGCTTCTACCCGTGCTGATCGACGCCATCAAAGCGGTCGAAGCGGCATTCCCGATGAAGGGGCAAGGTGCGGCCAAACTCGCCGCCGTGCGCGCCACGGTCGAGGCGGCTTATGGCGCTGCCACGGACAAAGTGCTCAGCTTCGAGACGCTGTGGGGACCGCTGCAAACGGCCATTACATCTTTCGTCGCGCTCGCCAACTCGACAGGACTGTTTAAGAAATAATGACCAAAGCCCTTGACCTGACGATCGTCCGCGGTTCGACCTTTTCTCTGGTCGTACTGCCGGAAGCGCCGCCGATAATCTACAAGGCGATCACTGCCGCCTTGCAGACGGCCCCGTTGCGTCTGACGGTCCCGGGGCACGGGCTGGTCAGCGGCCGGAAGGTCGCCATCACCAACATGAAGGGGATGACCGAGGCGAACGCGGTGGCCAACGAGGTCCGCGAAAGCGACCGTCGACCCTGCACCGTCATCGACCCGAACACGATCGAGATCAACGCGATCAACGCGGCCGGCTTCCGCCCGTACATCAGTGGCGGAATCCTCCAGTACAACACGCCGCTCGACCTGACCGGATACATCGCCCGCATGTCCATTACGGACAAGCTGGACGGTACGGAGCTGTTCCGCCTCGACACCCTCAACGGGCGTATCACCGTTAACACGACGGATGGCACCCTCACCCTAACCATTTCCGCAGTCGAATCCGCCGCGCTGACCTTCAGTAAGGGCGTCTACGACTTGGAGATTGAAAGCCCCTCTGGTGTGGTTACGAAGCTGCTGTACGGCGCAGTGACCGTGTCCAAGGAAGCAACCACAACTTAGGAGAAGCACTATGCAGCACAGCGAAAAACTCAACGCCCTCGACGCGGGCAGCGTATCCGTCAGCGCCAACGTCGGCATCCGTGAGGCCGCAGAGGCGCACGGCCACTACACCGTCGAGTGCTTCGACAAAGACGGCGTCCTGAAGTGGTCCGACACCATTGACAACCTTGTCACGACCGTCGGCAAGAACCTCGCGCTGGACACCTTCCTTGCCGGCTCCGCCTACACCGTCGTCGGCCCGTACATCGGCCTGATCAACACCAACGCATCCGCTGCAGCCATCGGTGACACGATGGCTTCCCACGCCGGCTGGTTGGAAGTCGGTAATGCCAACGCCCCGACGTACTCTGGCACACGCAAGACTGCCGCGTGGTCGGCCGCGTCCGCCGGCGCCAAAGCGCTGTCGGCCGCCCTGTCCTTCGCCATTACTTCTGCCGGCACCGTCGGCGGCTGCTTCCTCGTGTTCGGCGCGGGCGCGGTCAATACCATCGACTCGACGGCTGGTGTCCTGTACTCCGCCGGCGCCTTCACAGGCGGCTCGAAGACGGTAGCCAACGGCGACACACTCAACGTCAGCTACACCGCATCCCTGTAAGGAGAACTGCATGTCCAAGTCCCTTTTCAAAGCCGGCGACACCGTTCGTCAAATCATGCCCGCCCCGATCATCGGGGTGGTCGCCGAAGTAGGCATCTGCCCGGTCGAAGGCGACCGCCTGTTCAAGGTGGTTTGGCCAGATACCGATGGTGACGGCGTCGAGGAATCCCGTTACTTCAAGGAAGACGAGATCGAGGCTATGTAATGGCGCTTGATTGGCTGACTGCTCTCTCGCTCAACACGTGGGCGCAAATCGGCAGCAACACGGCGAACGACGTCGACCCGAACGACGACGCGGCGATCAATCCGAATTACCCGAGCGCGGCTCCGTGGCGAAACGGCTACGACCTGACAGACGTAGCGAATCACTGGAACGGCGGCGCGCTCGACGACACCAACGGTATTTTCTGGGCGGGCGGTGGCGGACACTCCAGCTACTACGGCAACGAGATGTATTCGGTCGACCTCGAAGCCAACGATCCGGCGTGGGCGCGCCGCGGCTACCCCTCCGGGTCGATTCAGGAGCCGAACGCGACCTTCACGGCCAATGGCGCGGACGACTCGCTGCTGCCCGATGGCCGGCCGCACGCAGTCCATAACTACAACCTGCTTTGCGCGACCCCGGCCGGCGACCTTGTGCTGGCACCGGGCGGGTTTCAGTGGGCGGGTTCCAACACGGGTTACGGCTACCGCTTCTCCGACACGACGAACGACTGGGTCACCGCGACGCCGCTCGATTGCGCCGAGGCATCCTACGGCAGCGCGTGTTACGACCCGGGGCGCAACAAGGTCTGGTACTTCGCACACCGCTATCTGCAGAGCATCGACCTGACGACGGGCGCCTACACCAACCACTTCGACACGTGGACCGATGCGATCGGAGAATACTCGAAGATGGTCTACGACTCGACCCGTGACATCTTCGTGGTATTTCTCGGTTCGCAGGCCAGCAGCGCCTACGGCAACGCCTATGTGCTGTACTTCGACCCGGACAACCCGACAGACTTCATCAAGGCACCACAGGACAATACGGTATTGCGCGGGAGACACGGCGTCGCCTACGATCCGGACGGCGACCGTATTTTGTGCTGGAACGGCGGCGCCAACCTGACAGTCATCACGCCACCGGTAACCGGCTGGAACACGAACACTTGGGTTAGCTCGACGCTCACCCTGTCGGGCACGCCGTCGTCGGCACAAGCGAATGGCACCTATGGCCGCTTCCAGTATTCGACGAAATACAAGTGCGCCTTCCTCCTCAACTCGCTCGGCGAGAAGCTGTGGGCCGTCAAGCTGGTCGACAGCGCGCCGCCGCCGCAGCTGGCCGCGCCGTCCGCCGATGTTTCAGCCGGAGGCTGGACCGCGTCGACCGGCTCCGACCTCTACGCCATGCTCGACGAGGCCGCCGCCGATGACGGCGACTACATCAGCACCACCGCCGCCAGCACCTGCGAAGTCGCCCTCGGCAGCCTGAGCGATCCGGCCAGCAGCACCGGCCATGTCGTGCGCTACCGCATCTCGGCCACATCCGGCGGAATCACGGTGCGCCTGCGCCAGGGCACGACGACGATCGCCAGCTGGACGCACGACCCGGCCCCGGCCAGCCTGACCACCTACGAGCAGACGCTCTCTGGCGGCGAAGCCGACAGCATCACCGACTACACCGCGCTCAAACTCCAATTCGAGGCCACGACATGACTATCACCACACGCGACCAGCTTATCGACGCGCTGGCAAACAATTCATCCCGCCTTGTCATCGACAAGGCATCGCTTGCCAACGCCGTCGCCGGCCAGTTCTTCAGCCTTTGGACATCGGCCGGCGTTCCCGGTGCCGGATCGGCGCCGGGCGCAGCCGCCGTCCCGACCAAGGCGACGACCGGCGCGTTCGGCTTCACGAACCAGACGACCCCGGCGACCAGTTACATCGCTTGGCTGGCGACGCAGGCGAGCAACAACGCGACGAATCTCGAAATCCACGACAGGCTGGCGCACATGAGCGGACTGTCGGGCACGGTGACGACCTCGCAGGGTGCGCTCAGTCTGGTAACGAGCAACCCCGGCGCGGATCGGCGCGGCGATGCCAACTACTCCGACGTGCAGTGGTGGCTTGAAATCTACACCGCGCTCGGCTCGACCGGCGTCAACGCGACCGTCGCCGTTACCTACAACGACGACTCGACGGGAAACCTCGCAGCCATCGCCCTCGGCGCGACACCGCGCGTCGGCCGCCTATATCCGCTGGTTTCAGCGGTCGCCGGAAAATTCATCAAGGCAGTGACCGGCGTCACGCTCTCGGCCACCACCGGCACCGCGGGTAACTTCGGCATCACCGCCACACGCCCGAGAACGTCCGCGCCGATGCCGCTGGCGAACAAGACGGAGACTCAGGATTGGGCCGCGCTCGGCCTCCCTGCGGTGCCTAACGACTCATGCCTGATGATGCTGATGTGCTGCACCACCACGTCGACTGGCACGGTGCGCGGGCAGGGCAAGCTGGCCCACGGGTAAGCCATGTCCGTCAACTTCCCGCAGGCGGACATCCAGCGCAACCTGCGGGGCGGGGCTGACGTATGGGACTCCGAACAGGCCGGCACCCTGCTGCTGGACGACTTCTTCGGCGCAACCATCGCGGAGTGGCGCGTCTATTGGGCCGAACTGGAGGTTCCGGCGGCAGCGGGCGGCGGCCCGACGACCCATGACGTAGCGATTGTCGAAGTGTGTACCGCCGCCGATGCTTGCGGTGCCGTCGTAATCTATGCCGTTGCAGCGCCCGCGGCGGCGGCGGCCTCTGAAGCGGTAAGCAGTGCCATGCTCGCCGCTGCTGCGGCAACCGCCGACGGCACAGCCGCCGATGCGTCGGTTACAACGCTCACGCAGACAGTAGCGCAGGTCGAGTCGGCGGCAGCGACGGCGGCACAAAACGCCGGTATGCTATTTACTTCAAGCGTTACGGAAGCAACTGCCGGCGGCGAAAGCGCATCCGGCACATACACGACCACGGCAAGCACAACGGAGACGGCGACGGCTTCCGAGGACGCAACATGCGCCGTCGCATTCGTCACTGTCAGCGTCGCTGTCGGCGTCGCTACCGAGGCGCAGGCGGCTGTCGCCACGTTCGTCGCTGGGGTGACAGAGGCAGGAACCGCCACGGAGGCGAGTGGCGGGAACTACGACACGACGAGCGTGATTACAGAGAACGGTGTCGCCACTGACTCCGCCTCGGCGACCGGGGTCTTTCCCTCCGCCATCAACGAGACCGGTGCCCCAAACGATACCGCGTCCGCTGCGACTACTGCTGTCGTCGCCGCCACAGGGCTTGCGACAGCTTCCGACGCACCGACTGCCGCTTTTGTTGTCTGGGCCACCGGCGCTGCAACGGCAGCCGCCGACGACGCCGTCACCGCGACCGCCACCATGCCCGTCGACGCCCCCGCAGCGGCAGCGGCGACGGCGGTACAGGCAGCGGTAGCAGTGGTCAGCGTGTCGCAGATGGATGCAGCGGCGGCCTCTGAGGCGTCCTCGGCGGCCTCGACCATACCGGTTGCCATAAACAACGCCGCGAGCGCTGCCGACGCTGCCGTCGCGACGGCCATCTTCGTTGTCATGGATACGGCAGCGGCGAGCGCTATCGCCACGCAGGCGGTAAACGCGATCTTCTCGACCGGTGCGACTGAGCCGGCCACGGCCGCCGACAGCCCGAATGCCGGGGTCACGAACGCGAACACTGCCGGGGTCGAGGAAGCCGTCACGGCGACGGACTCGCAGGTCGCCACGGTAACGATCACAGCGGGTCAGACCGAAGCCGCGGCTGCTTCGGAGACCCCGTCTTTCACGTGGGTGACGCAGGCGGCAATGACGGAAGGCGCAACAGCGGCGGCAACAGCCGGCGCGACCCTGACACTGGTGGCGACGATAGCGAGTGCGGCTCCGGCTACGGCCACGCAGGACGCCGCGCGGGCACAGATTGCGGAAGGCATAGCCGGCGGCAGCGCAACGGTCGTGCAGGGCGGCTCAGTCGTCTTTGCAGCAGCACAGAACGAAGCCGCCTACGCCATCGACCTCACGACAGCTGGCGCGGTGTTCGTCGTGTCCGGTACCGCGGCGGCGACGGCAGCAGATGCCGGCGACGGGTTCTTCTCGACGGAAGTCGAGATCGCCGAAGTCGCAGAGGCCCTAGCAGAGATCCTCGCGTTCGGCTTCGGGCACGTCGGCACCAACGACGTGTTTGTCAGCGTGCTGCTCAAAATAGCCCGCGCGTATGTCGCACTCGGCGAAGACCGGCGCATCGAGGTGTTCGCCGCGCCGCAAATCGCCGACGTGCTCACAGGCCATGCCAACATCACGGTGGTCACGGATAAACCCAAGGCCGTTGCGGTCGCCGCCTTGCGCCGAGGGATTACCGTACCAACAAAGTCTGATATACTCTGACGCACTCTTATTCGCCACGTCTATGAAACCAGTCACGCTCGGTCCCTTTCTCGGAATGAATAACCGCCTACCGGCAGAGAAGCTGCACGTGGCGCGGGAGGGGGATTTCGTCCGGTCAGCGGTAAATGGCGACTTCACGGCGGCCGGGACTTTTCGCCGCCGCAAAGGCTTCGCCCCGGTTGTCGTCGGGACGAGCACGCATTCCCTCGTCGGGTTCGATGACATCGGTCTCGTGGTCGAAGAGAACCACCTGTGTTCTCTCCATAAGGAAGAAGACGGCACGATAGTCAGGAATGCCATTTATACCGTCACGCAGAATTTGCAGTTCTCGTACACACGCGCGCCGTTGGCAATCTACGCTTCGAACGGGCGCGAATTCCTGCGCATCGATCGCGACAGCGTGCTGCCGGTCGGCTTGCCGTCGCCAGACGAACCGCGTGTGTCCGCTATCGGCGGAGGCTTGCCACCGGGCGTGTATCAGGTGGCGGTGTCGTACCGGGACGCTTCCGGGCGCGACAGCGGTGTGTCGTTGACCGCACGTATTGAACTTCCGATAGGCGGCGGCATCAGCATCGACTATGCCGCCGAACGCCCCGCCGCCGACACCATCTTGTATATGACGGCGCCGAACGGCGACCAGCTCTTCGAGACGAATCTTCCGGGCTACTCCGGTCAGGTCATAACCGCGCTGCCGGCAGAAGGCGCCCGCCCGGTCGCGATGATGACTGCCCCGCTGCCGGCCGGGCAGATCGTGCGCTATCACCGCGGCAAGCTGTACTCGGCGGCCGGCGCTCTATTGTTCTTCTCCGAGCCGTACGGGCTTGAGTTGTGTGACCTCGCGGAGAATTGCATACCGTTCCCCGAACCGATCACGCTGGTTGAGCCGTGCGTCAACGGGCTGTATATCTCGGCGGACAAGACATACTGGCTGAGCACCGACGACATGAAGCTGACCCCGGTCCTGCCGTACAAGGCGGTCGGCGGCACCGGTAACGTGCGCCGAGACTCCGAAGAAGTCTGGTGGATGTCCACGCGTGGGTTGGTGCGCGGAGATCAAACAGGTACAGTAGAAAACATGCAGGAAGAACGTGTTGCGGTCTCGCCCGCGATGTACGGAGCCTCTCTCATGCGGGAAGAGGACGGCGAAAAGCAATTCGTCGCCACATCCTTCGACCCGCGTCAAACCGTAACAGCGGCTCGCGCATGGATCGACGCCGAAGTAATCAGGAAGGAAACTCAGCTATGAAAGACACCCTACGAGTAGGCTTCGAGTACACGATCGAGGTCGTCGACAAGAACGGAGTCGTGACCGACAGCGAGACGGTGCACAACCTCATGCCGACACAAGGCATGGACCACCTACTCGGCGTGCTGTTGCTCGGCAACTCACCGACGACGCAGTGGTATGTCGGGGTCTACGAGAACCCGTACTCGCCGGTGGCCAGTGACGACGCCGCGACGTTCCCGGCGCTGGCCGGCGAGTCGGTCGCTTACGCCGGCACGACACGCCTCGCTTTCACACCCGGTACCGTCAGCCTCGGCACGATCGACAATTCGCTGAACCCGGCGGAGTTCGAAGCGACCGAAGAGACAGTTTTTTACGGCGGCTTCATCAGCTCGTCAGCGGCCCGCGGAAGCACCTCTGGCATCCTGTTGTCTGCTGTCCGTTTTTCCACCCCGAAGTCGGTCGATCCGACGTCGACCTTGCGCGTGACCGCTGGTTTCTCGCTCGTTTCCATGTAACCCCAAGGAGTCCATATGTCACTCAAACTTTCCACTGGCCTGCGCAACGGTATGCTCGACGGCGACAGCCTCGCTGTTCAACTCGGAACCAGCGTCATCAATATTTACGGCTCGACCGATGCCAACTCCAGCGAGCCGGCTACCGCCGACGCGGCGGTTCCGGGCAACGCTCAATTGCTTTGCACCATTACCGGCCCGGCTGCTGCCGACCTCGAATACGAGGCCGCTGCCGGGGGTATCTTGGCCAAGTCGATTGCGCAGGCGTGGGGCGGTACGAACTCCGCCTCTGGCATTGCCACGTGGTACCGCCACCAAGACTCCGCGGATGCCGGCGGTGCCTCGACCAGCCTGCCGCGCCTCCAAGGCACGGTCGGTGTTGCCGGTGCGGAGCTGAACTTGAGCAACACCACACTTACGAACGGCGCCCCGCAGACGATCGACTATTACTCCGTCGCTCTTCCGACGCTGTAAGACATGGCGGTCCTAGCGATCTCACCTGCCGGCCCCTCCGATATCGAGATAGCGATGGTTCCCGAGGGCGGCGACTTTGCACTGAGGGAAGTCGTCGCTGTTCTGGCCGTGCCGGGAGCGCCGGGACCGGATAGCGAGATCCTGTTTGCAGCGCCGCTGAATAACGGGAAGCTGCTCGTCTACACCGGTGCGTATTACCCATGGGGGTACAGCGCGGTGTTCCTGTCCGTACTCGACAAGAGTGGCGGCTTTGAGTTTGATGTGGTTATCCCGACCCCCGACGACGGGGTCCACTCCAGCTTCGTCGTGCGCCCGGACAACAGCGTGATGTTCAAGACGGATCAGAGAGTGTACCTGTGGCAGTACGGAAGCACAGAGCTTACTCTGCTCTTGTACACGACAAGCACGCAGTACATCAGCATCTTCGCGGATGGCTCGGGTTTCTGCTGGTGGAACGGCGACTCAGATACGCTCGCTTTCTACGACGCAACCGGCGACAATTACAGCTTCATCGACGTGCCGGCGGACATCCGCCTATGGAACTGGGTCGACGTGGTTGACCCGTTGTGCATACCTTACCGCCAAAACACCGCGGGTCATGCGCCTTTTACGCATGGTGTGTACAACATCAATACCGGCGTCTATACCCCGTTGTTTACTACGATGGAAGAATATGCGTATCTGCAATGCGCGACTGATAAGGAGGGCACGACCATTATCAGCAAGGACGAAGGCAACACCTACTTGACGGCCTTCCGCTTCTCCGGCGGGGTGATGCTGTACTCCATACCTGTAACTGACACAATGACGTTTAACGGCGGGTACCTCACCAACGTGACAAGCAGGGCGACCGTGTACATCGAAGAACCGGCCGGCGAATAATGGCGCTCTATTTCGACAACAGCGGCATGCACGCCCTGTGGGCGCCGCCCGCCGAGGGCGATGGTTTCCTCGTGATCTATGCCGAAGTCACTGGATTCCGTTACGCCCGTCCGGAGTTCTTCACCGACATGCTCGCCATGAACGAACTGCAGGATGGGCTAGAGGTTCCGCCAGAAGGCATGTCGGTGTTCTGATGGCGCTCCCGCCGAAACTTTGGCAGGGTCCGTCGGCGGTAGGGGAGGCAGCAGATCGCGGGAACGAGCTAAGCAAGGACTTGCCGTACAGGACGCACTCTGGCCCGGGGTTCCGCGCGAATGTCGCAGGGGACTTCCATGAGGTCGTGCTAGAGGGCAACAAGAAAGAAGAGACAGAAGACAGCTGGGTAAGCCTGTCGTCGCCGTTCCTCGACGACAAAGTCCACGTAGTAAGCGGGGCCGACCCGCGTCGTTCCTTTCGTCGCCGTCTGACAGCCACGAGCGCGACCGCCGGCTGGACGTCGTCCTCTCCGGTGCCCGTTCCGGACAGCAAGGGCAAGGGCTACTTCTTCACGACGGAGCCGTTCTCCCCGCCGTTTGCCGAACTCGATAGGCAGTTGCTCGGGAGATTCGGGCGCAGCGTGACGCATCAGTATCACGTGACCGCATGGGCGTACTCGATTGAATTCAGCATCGGCTTCACGACGCCGATCTTCGCCAACGAGATGTACCACATCAACGGGGCGGAGTGTCACATCCGGAGCGAGAACTGGGCGTACATGGACGGCGCGGTGCAGCGGAATTACTTGCTGCTCAAGGCGACGATCAAAGCTGACGGCGGGTGGAGCGAGTACGAACTGGCCTCCCCGACGCTCATGGCGCATTCCGATGTTGGTATGGTCCGGATGTGCGCGTTGACGCCGAACAAGATGGTACTGATCGCCTGTGAGCACCCGAACGAGTATCCGTCGGTATTCTATGGGCAACCCCTCGGCGGGCCATGGACGAAGGCCGCAAACAACCTCGCGGCGGCCTTCCCGAACGAAGTACCGCACAACGCGACGTATTGGGCGACGGAGACCGATTGGGCGGCTGCGCATCCCGACACGACCGACCCGCAAGCCATCCGGATGGGGTGGCTATCGCAGATGACATACAAGATGCGAATCCGCACCCGCGGCTCTCTCACAGAGGTCGATCCCGTGGACTCTGATCATCTCGTCTACAGCACCGGCCCGTATCCATGTTCCGAAGGGTCAACGACCGTCGGCCTGTCGATAAGCCTCCTGAACGTGAATACGGGAACCGTCAGCAACACGATACATCGACAATTCAGCACCGCCTCGCGGACGTACTACTCGACGGTGAGCATGCTAGGGAAGGACTCATGGCTCGTGGAGTTCATTTCCGACACGTCGTATTCCTCTCCGACGATCTACCCTTTGATCGAGGAAGCCTACGTCACATTCGATCGCGGGGCTACCTATACCGCCGTGTATTTCCCGGCCGGGTACGTACCGCAGACAACGCAGATCGTACGTCGAATAGAAGAGGTAGTCGGCGGAGTGCCCGGCAAATTCGTGGCTGTTTGCCAAGTCATGGAGGACGGGGACCGACGCATATTCAAGACTGATGACTTCGTGTCCTTTGCCCGTGGCGGGCGACTGGCCAAGGCAGCGCTGATCGACGTGTATCAGGACTTCCTCCAGATTATAAAACTGGGTACCCGCAAAGACCCGGGCTTCATAAACTACATTGCCCCATGGGCCAACGACACCCGTCAGAGCGCGCCAGAGTGGTGGTAAAATCGCGCAATAAGGAGTAGGGCATGGCACAAAATTACGGCGTAAAGAAAGCGACACGGAAGGAATACTCCCCCGGCTCCCCCGGTGTGCCCGCCTATCCGGGGCAGCCGTACTTGCCTGCGCGCACCGTTGTCACGACCGAGATCGTGCGCACCTTCAAAGGCGCCCCGAGCTACAAGTACGTCTCGATCGCCGACGCACTGGCAGGTAAGTTCTGATGGCCACTCTAGCCCAGATCGACGCGCTCGACACGCAGATGTCGCAGCTGACAGCGGCATACTCCGCTGCTCGTGAAGCATACCGTGCGTCGATCAGCCACCTCACTGTAACAACGGTGGAAGAGCAAGCCGCCCTCGCGCCGGACATTACGAACTGGCAAGTAGCGAAAGGCGATGCGCAAGTCGCGTGCTGGAACGCCGCCCCGAAGCCTGATCAGACGGCCCTTGCCGCCGAAACAGCAGCGTACGAGGCGGCGGTCTACCAATGGACAGTCTCAACATACCAGCCGTGGCGGGCCAACGAACCGGGCTACCTCGCCTCCCGTGCGCAAGCAGAAGCGGCGTACCGCGCGTCGTACCCTCGTCCGTTGTACCAGCAACAGCTAGCCGCCTACGCCACTCGCGACGCCTGCGTTGCGTCGTGGGTCGGATCACACCCTGACCCGATAACGGCATGGGGCACGCGCGATCTGGCGGAATACAACCGCCTGATGAACGCATGGGAAGACACGTACTACCCGCCGTACATAGCGCAGTACAACGCGCTGCTTGCACAGCGCGCGGCGATGGCCACGGCGTACAATGACCAAGTCACGGCGTCGTACAACGCCTCGGTGGCCGGGCAGACGCAGCAGCCGGCGAACGACACCTACGCCGCCGGTAACGCGTACCAACCGGGCGGCAGCGGGACCGTTGGCGGCAGCGTCAAGTTGCCAGCAGGGTCGATACCCGTGTACGCGGGCACCGGGAATTACGGGCAGGAAGCTGTATCGTACGGCAGCGACCAGAAGATGATCGTCGGGTATATGATTCCAATACCCGGTACCGGCGGCTGGGTCGACGAAAAGAAATCGACCATCACGTACCTGCCGGCGCAACCATACATCCCGCCGACCCCGGCCGTGCCAGCAGTGGCCGGTCAAATCCTGTACGACTACAACATCGGCTGGAACGCCGGCGCGCGAAGCATCGGCGCCATCCTGAAGAACGGGTACGTCGAGTTCCGCGGGCCTGTGTCGTCCATCGACATCTTCGCCGGCCTCGCGCCGAACACCCCGGGCACGACGTACTCGAAGCTACCGAACTCCTTCCGTTTCTCGAAGGGGTACTTCAGCGTATATGCAGCGGCCGAGCGCATCACCGACCCAGAGCGCGTCGGCCCGGACGACGTGTTCCGCATCGCACAATTCGACGGGGCCACGATACTGTCCGCGTACCGGGAGTATCCATATGGCTCCGGGGAGTTCCTCACTGAAGTTTTTCACGTCGTCGAAGGGGTGATCGACGTCCCGGCGCACCTCTCAGTCGTGGCGTACGCCGCGGGCGACATGATACATGCCGCGAAGGTCGTCATCGCTTCCGGCGGCACAGTAAGCATGCTGCCGGCCACGTCCTACGCCGCCGACGGCGACTATGCGAGCGCGAAGGTCTCCTTCCTGCCGATGACGATCTCTGCCCACTTCGCCCCGTACTCGCACGCCAGCATGCTGCCGGCAGACGCGGCCGGCGCGGATCATGCCTACGGGGAAGCCGTCGTGTCGATGCTGCCGATGACGGTGACGGCAGATTCCGGCTGGCTGCAGACCGGCTTCGCGTTCGGCGACAGCGCGACCGCCTACGTGTTGTCGACCGGTTCCGGTCAATCCGGCGGGGTCGGCCAGATCGAGCAAGTAGCGCTGCCGTTCTCTTCACTGAGCACCGGACATCGCCCGTACCGATACGGCCATGTCGTCATGCCGCGGTTGCAGAGCGCCGGCGGTATCAGCGCGTCGATGGTCGGTAACGGGTTCGTGCAGGTCATCGAGCGGTTGGAAATGCCGCAAGACCCGTCCATGGGCGCGCGGAACTACGGGGAGATTACCGTCGAGACGGCAATGTTCACCACGTTTGCGTCTGCCTACGAGGGTAACGGCCAAGCGTGGGCACTTAACACGGTGCTGGCCGCCGATCCGTGGTTCGTCCGTGTAGACGGGGAAGCCGGCATGTTCACGCGTACGCAGGTGAACCCGACCTTCCTCATCAACACTTTGCTCAGCGGCGACGTCAAGTCGGCCCTGTGGATATCTGACACGCTGGGTGCCGTTCCGCATTACGTCACGCTGATGTTCACCACGGTGGCCGTAGGCTTCGCCGTACCGACTTTCTTTGGGGATAGCGAGACGTGGGTGATGAACGCGATCACGAACGCAAACTCGGCCTACGAGAACTTCGGTTTCAATAGCTACGCCATGATCGGCGGCGAATACTACGGCGCCAAGGAAGACGGCATCTACAAGCTGAACGGTGCAGACGACGATGGCACGCCCATCACCGCGTCGATTGATTTCGGAAACCTCAACTTCGGTACGTCGCTGCTTAAGGGGTGCACGAACGTCTATGTCGGCGTGTCGTCCGACAACTCGCTGTATCTGAAAATCACAGCGAACGGCGAGGACTACATCTACCGGTCCCGCAGCTACGACGAGACGCGGGCGGTGCAACGGTTCGACACCGGGCGCGGACTGCGCGCCAACTACTTGCGATTTGAACTTCTTTCCGACGGTGCAGACTTCGACATGAGCAGCATCGAATTCCTCGCCGTACCCTTGAGCCGGAGAATCTAATGCCCACACTTACCGCAGATATCAGTCCGTACGCATGGCTGACGCCGCCGCCGACCGACGGCAACCCGCGCAAGCTCACCGCATGGGCTTTCGAGAACGCATGGAACATGTCGAAGATCAAGGGCGCCGAAGCCGACGCCATGTTCAAGACGGCCATCAACGCCGAAGGCGGGCCGGCGTCGATGTCCGCCGCGCCGTTCTCTTTCGTGCCGAACGCCACCGAGCCGGTGGTAAACATCCCGGTGCAGGCCGAGGGCGCGAGCCTCGCGAAGTTCTACGAGCTGTCGACCGCGGTGATCCAGCAGTTGTCTGGCGAGTACCGCGACTACATGGTGCGCTACGGGTTCGACGACTTCAGCTACCTTGACGAAGCGAAGGCGTGGATACATACCGCCCTGACCACCGGGGGCACCGGCATCAACCCGCTGGTCGAGCATCAAATTTGGGACCGCGAGCGGAGCCGCACACTGCGCGAGCTTAGCCGGGCAGAAGCTGAGACCATGAAGACGTGGGCCGGCCTCGGGTACCCGATGCCGCCGGGCATGCTCACGAATCAGATCCTCGTGCTTCGACGCGATGCCAACGACCGTATTTCGCAAGCCTCTCGTGACGCTGCCATCGAGAGCTTCAAGACCGAGATCGAGAACATCCGATTCGCTGTCGAGGCCGCGCTCAAGCTATTCCCGGCTGTCACCAGCGCCGCGGGCGATTTCATCAAGGCGCTTGCCGTCGGTCCCACCTCGGCAATGCAAGTCATCCCGTCCGTCACGGACTCGCAGGCCAAGCTCATCGGCGCGGCCACCGACTTGTTCCGGGCGCGCATCTCCATCGAAGACCTGAAGCTCAAGGCGCGCATGCCGGCGGCGGAGTACGAGCAGCAGTCGCGCGTGAAGAACGGCGATTGGCTGATGCAGCAAATCAAACTGCAGGTCGATGCGGCAGTAGAGGCGGCGCGGAACCTCGGTACCCAGACCGCGGCCACGCTCAACAGCCTCCACGCTTCCGCCGGCACCAGCAACGGCACCAGCGACAGCGTCTCCTACAACTACAGCAACGACACCATCGACGCGGCCCCGACCGTGACGCAGGTCGTCTAAGTCTCTGATATACTCTCACGCACTCTGCGAGGCCCCGAATGAACAACATCCAGAAGAACTTCAAGCAAAAAGGCAAGCGCGGCTTGTGCATGGCGGCCGGCGGCATCCTCGATCCTGAACGGGAGCGGTTTCGGGCAGAGCAAGCTCAGGAACTCAAGCAGTCTGCCCTGACCACTGGTAACGCGCAGATCGACTCGATCATGGGTTCCCGCGGCCTGAGCAAGCGCCAGCAGTCTGCGTCCGTGGGAGCAGTCCGCGGCACCATGGCCGGCCTCGGCGCCGTCGGTGACAACCCGGCTATTACCGGGCTGAGCAAGCGCCAGATGAACAACGACAGCGTAGCCGACTTCACGAGCGGGCTGCGGGCACAGGCCGTCAATGCTGCCGCGATGCCGTTCCAATCGCCAGTCCTCCCCGCGGTATCCTCACCGACGGTGCAGCCGGATAACCGCGGCTGGGAGCGCGCCACGCCGTCCAGCATGTTTGCCGACGGCGGCGTGGTGGGTGCCGATGGCCTCACGGACGCCCAGCGCGCCAAACTGTCCGGCGCCCGCTCCAGCCTTGGCGTGAGCAATGCAGTGCCGGCCCCGGCCCCTGCTCCTGCCCCTGCTCCTGCCCCTGCCCCTGCCACCGAAGAGCGCCCGCGCGGTATCGCCGGTCTGCTTGGCAACCGTGGCAAGCAGATCGACAAGGCCGCCGGGTATGCCCCGGGCGGAGTGGTCGGTGCCAAGACCTTCGAGTTCGAGGGCAAGGGCACCGGCACCAGCGACGACATCCCGGTCAAGGTAGCCGGCAACCAGATCAACGTGTCCGACGGCGAGAAAGCGGTCATCCTGCCGGCCAAGACCGCCCAGAACCCGCAGGCGCTCGACATGATTGAGGGCGTCATCCAGCAGACCAACGGCAAGCCGCCCAACCGCGGTCTGCGCAACGGCGGGAACTACGCGCCCGGGGCGATCGAAGGCCCGATGCCGTTACTCGACGACGAGGTGCGTGCGCGCTCTGCTAAAAACCTCGCTGCGCGCGGGCGCCCGCCCGGCCCTACGGTTACGCTAACCCCCGGCGGAGCGCCGATGGCCCCTGTTCGTCCTGCCCCTGCCCCTG